>Ga0233425_10011428_pt1 | contig 10369 bp, 7 predicted proteins | sample Watercolumn_Towu_2_FD_181712 | JGI IMG/M metagenome (GOLD analysis project Ga0233425, IMG submission 181712) | Freshwater microbial communities from Lake Towuti, South Sulawesi, Indonesia - Watercolumn_Towuti2014_140_MG | ecosystem: Environmental > Aquatic > Freshwater > Lake | place: Indonesia... | reverse complement strand
CGTTCGCGAGCGATCCGGCCGGTGGCCTCCTGATGATGGAGGGCACGTTTCACCAGACCGCGGTCGAGACGGTCCGCGGCCCGAAGCGCTGCTCGAACGCCGGCATTTTCCGCTACGACGCGCGGCGGGCGGAGTTCGACGTGTTCGTGTCGTACGGCTTCGCCAACCCCTGGGGCCAGACGTTCGACCGCTGGGGGCAGTATTTCGTGGCCGACGCCTCGGGCGGCGCGAACTACTTCGGCACCGCCTTCTCCGGCGACATCGACTATCCCCACAAGCACGGCGGCCTCAAGCAGTTCCTCCAGAAGCAGTGGCGGCCCACGTCGGGCTGCGAACTCGTGAGCAGCCGGCAGTTCCCCGACGACGCTCAGGGCAACTATCTGCTCAACAACACGATCGGGTTCCAGGGTGTGCTGCAGTACAAGATGCGCGAGGACGGCTCGGGCTTCGCGGCCGATCCGGTCGACCCCCTGCTCAAGTCGAACGATCCCAACTTCCGCCCCGTGGATCTCGAGTTCGGCGCCGACGGCTGCCTGTATCTTGTGGACTGGTACAACCCGCTCGTGGGGCACATGCAGCATTCGCTCCGCGATCCGAACCGCGACCATGCCCACGGCCGGATCTGGCGGGTGAAGGCCAAGGGGCGGCCGCTCGTCACGCCCACGCGGATCGCCGGCGAGCCCACGGCGAAGGTGCTCGATGCCCTCAAGGTGTACGAAGACCGCACCCGTTACCGGGCCCGCGCCGAGTTGCGCTCCCGGCCCGCTTCCGACGTGATCCCCGCCACGGAGTCGTGGGTCGCGGGGCTCGATGCGAACGACCCGGACCACCAGCACCACCTGGTCGAGGCACTCTGGGTGTATCAGGGGCAGGACGTCGTCAACGAGCCGCTCCTCGACCGGCTGCTCGCGTCGCCGGAGCCGCGGGCCCGGGCGGCGGCCGTGCGCGTGCTCTCGTTCTGGCGCGACCGCGTCAGTGACGTGATGGCCAAGCTGCGGAAGAGCGTCGCCGACGAGCATCCGCGGGTACGGCTCGAGACCGTGAGGGCCTTGAGTTTCTTTCACGACCAGGAAGCGATCAACATCGCGATCGAGTCGCTCGTGATGCCGCAGGATGATTACATCGCCTACGTGTTCCGCGAGACGATGCAGACGCTGTCGCGTCGTGTACCGCTCCCGAAGGCTGGCGCGGCGTCGGGCTCCGCAAAGTCGATCGTGGCGCTCATCGAGAGTGGCCGATTGCCGGCCAACCGACTCGGCGACGCCGTGGCCCTCGTGCTCCAGCGCGGCGGCCCGGATGAACTGGCCTGGCTGTTCTCCGAGTTCGTCGAGCCGAAGGCGATCGCGGCGAACCAGCGTGGGACGATCGCTGCCGGGCTCGAGCAGGCGGCGCTCGAACGCGGCCTGGAGCCAGCCGGCGGCAGTGAACGGCTCGAGGCGATCCTGCGTGCCCCGGACCGCGGCCTCGTGGTTCCCGCGATCAGGCTGGCGGCGGCCTGGCGCGAGGCGGCGCTCGTGCCGGCGCTCGTCCCCCTCGCGGCCGGCGAACGGGCCGGGGGCGAGAGCCAGCGGCAGGCGATCCTCGCGCTCGCGGCGATCGGCTCACCCGACGCGAAGGCGGCGATCGAGTCGCTCTGCGCGGCCGAGCGGCCGGAGGCGTTGCGGAGGCAGGCGATCGCGGCGCTCGGCCGGCTCGACCTGGCCGGAGCGTCGTCACGGGCGGCCGAGGTGCTCGCCGCGGCCTCCGCCGACACCGTGCCCACCGCGATGCTCGACGCGCTCCTCGATCGCCGCGACGGACCAACGCGGCTGGCGGCGGCACTTGCGTCGAAGCCGCCATCCGCCGACGTCGCCAAGCTCGTGCTCCGGCATCTCTACGCCAGCGGCCGCACGGAGCCGGCGGTCGCCGAGGTGCTCACGAAGGCGGCGGGCGTCACGGCCAACGCGGCCCCGCCGACACAGGAGGAGATCGTGAAGCTCGCGGCCGAGGTCGTCGCGAAGGGTGACCCGGTACGTGGCGAGGCGGTGTTCCGCCGGGCCGACATCGCATGCATGAAGTGTCATGCCGTGGCGAAGGCGGGCGGGGCGATCGGTCCCGAACTCTCGGCCGTCGGCTCGATCTCGCCCCCCGAATACATCGTGGCCTCGATCCTCACGCCCGATGCGTCGATCAAGGAGGCCTACGTGACGCGATCCGTGCTCACGGCGTCGGGCGAAGTGCACACGGGTATCCTCGTCGATCGCGACGAGTTGCGGTTGCGGCTTCGTGACGCCACCGGCAAGGTGATCACGATCCCGGTGGCCGACATCGACGAGGAGTTCGAGGGCAAATCGCTGATGCCGAAGGGGCTGACGGCGTTTCTCACGGAGCAGGAGTTCCTCGACCTCGCGCGGTTCGTGTCGGAACTGGGCAAACCAGGTCCGTATGCGATCCGCTCCACGCCGTCGATCCAGCGCTGGAAGGTGCTCGAGAACCCACCGGCCGAGATGACGACGGCGTCGGCCGACGCGGTTCCAGCGGACGAACAGGTGGAGAAGGCGATCCTCAAGGGCCGCGGGCTCCGCTGGCGGTCGGCCTACGGCCGCGTGGCCGGCGGGCTTCCGCTCGACGAGGTCGTGTCGGCCGGGCAGCCGGTGTGGCTGCAGGGTGAGATGAACGTGAGCGCGGCCGGCGAGATCGAACTCGTGATCACGGCCCCCGAGGGCACCGTGGCGTGGCTCGACGGCAAACGCTGCGAGTCGGGGAAGGCAGTCACGGTGGACCGCGGCGGGCACCGCCTCACACTGAGGGCGATCCCGGGCGCATCGCCCGGCTCCGAGGTGAAGGTCGAGATCCGCAAGCCAAAGGGCTCCCGCGTGAAGTTCGAGGTCACGGGGGGCGCGTAGCGGCCACGGGAGCAAACCCGGCGATGCGTTCGTCGGTCAACGCCCCCGCGAGGCGGCTACACTTTCACCATCATGGACGTCTCCGAGTTGCTTCCGCACGCCGGCCAGGTCTGCGCGACGTGTCTGCACTGGCGTCCGGAAAGGCAGGGCCAGCAGACGCTCGGGTGGGGACAGTGCCGTCGCATGCCGCCCACGATGCCACCCATCGACGACGACAAACTCGTGCATGTCGGGATGTGGCCCCATACGCGTGACGGCGACTGGTGCGGCGAGTGGCAGGCCGTCACCGCGGCGAACGAGGGATAGGCCGCGCCGCTGGTGCCGCAGCGGAATGCGCGGGGACGGGCGGGAATGCACGGGTGCGCCGGAGGCGCTTCGCCATGGGGATCGAGCGATTGACGCGATGGCATCGGGACGACCGTTCCACCGCGTTCGGCTGGAACCCAACGCTGCTCCGGGATGCCATTCGCCTGGCGACGTTCTGGGCGGTCGCCATCTGGCAGGGTGGGTTCGTCTTCTACTCCGGCTTCGTCGTGAAGATCGGCTCCTGGGAACTCAAGAGCGATCTTCAGCAGGGATTCATCACGCGACGAGTCACGTTGGAACTCGAGACCCTCGGATGGATCGCCTTGGGCGTCTGGGCGATGTCGCTCTGGACGACGCACTTTTCACGACGGCCCCTCAGGGTCGCGGCCGCCGTGCTGTGGTGCGTCGTCGTCGCATTTCATCTCGGTCTTCACTTCCAGTGGCACGCCGTCGATCGCACGCTGGACGTCGCCACCCGCGGGATCAGGGACCCCGCCGCATTCGCCACGGCGCATCGGATCTTCCTCTGGGCGGCGTCCCTGCAATGGCTGCTGGTCGTCATCCTGAGCGGCGTGACGCTCCAAGCCTGGCAACTCGAGAAGCGGGAGGGAGGCGCGTCGTCGCCGAGTTCGGCGCCTGGTGGCCGCAGGGTGCCCGAGTCGAGCGACTGATCCTCGGAGCCATCGGCGGCGTCACGGCCCTGCGTGGCGACGACATCGCGTATCATCCGGGGGGCGTCAGAACGGCACGTCGTCGTCAGCGGCTTCCGCAAGGGCGCTGTTGGCAACGCTGGCGTCGTCCGCGCCGTGGCCCGCCCGCCCGCTGCCGGACAGCCGTTTGAAGGAGAGGGCCTCGGCGCTGAGGAAGTACTTGGCCTCGCTGGCCTCGTCCTTCTGCCAGCGGCGGCCGCTTAAGCGGTAGGTCACCTCGATGTCGTCGCCCACGGCGAGATCGTCCACCGCGTCGCAGCCATCCTTCACGAACTCGAGGGGAATGAAGTTGGTGAACGTGCCCTTGGACTGCTCGAGCACCACCAGGCGCTTGCGGAACCCCTTCTGTCCAAAGGACTTGGTTTCCTCGATCAGATGGACGACGCCTCGGACGGTCGGGTCTTTCATGGAGTGGTGGCCGTTGATGCCCTATGGTCGGACGCTCGAACCGCATCCAGGCGGTCCGTTGCGGCGAAAGACTACCACACGCAGCCCCCGCGCTGGCTTCGGCGGCCGGATACACTCGTGGCGGTCTTTGGAACGTCGGTCGCCACGAGCCAGCCCATGGCATCCACTCCGCCGCCGGCTTCGGCACCCGTCCTGTCGGCGGTCATGGCCGCTGCGATCGCCGTCGTGAATCTGGCCGTCGCGGCCGCGCCGGACCCTGAGTCCGACGCGGCGACGATCGTGGCCTCCGCGACAGACTCAAGCGGGCCGGGGGCACAGACCATCACCGGCGGCGACGTCGTGATGACCTTCGACGCGGACGGCAACCCCCTGTCGTTCACCCGCGGCGGCGGAAAGAACCTGATCAGGAAGGCGGATCCCGGTCGTGGATTCTTCCTGACCTACGGCACGGGCAGTACGGCGACCGTGCGACCGCTGTCCTCGTTGGAATCACGGGACGGCTCGTTGGTCGCATCGGCGGGGCCGGCGGGGCCGCGCGTGGCCTTCAGGGTCACCGCGGGCCGCACGCATATCGGGTTTCGGATCACGAGCGTCGAGAATGTGCCGGCCGCCGACCGGCCCGTGCTGGGGTTCGAGGCCAACTTCGACACCGTCCATCCGGAAGTGGTCCCCCTCGACTACATGACCGTGTCGCGTGGTGAATGGGCGGCACGACGCTGCTTCATCTCGGTCTCGTGGCCGTATCTCTGGAGCCGCGGGGCCGACGATCCTCTGGGCGGATTCGCATTCTTCGTTCCGCGCGATGACGACGACCACAACGACGCGCTCCTCCACATCTGGACGGAGGAGGACCTTCCGCATCCGAAGATCGACGGCGCCTGGACGCTCGATCGCGCGAGGCAGTGGGTCGAGGAGTGGCGGAAGATCTTCGCCCGCGGCGACCAGTTGACGATCTGCGCCAAGAAGCCGCAGGACCTCGACATCCTCGTCGACTATGCCAAGCGGCTGCGAGTCGATCGCCTCTACCTGCACACGGACACCTGGCGCGGAGCCTATTGGGTGTACGACCGCGATCCGCTGCACGTGAACACGGAGGTGTTTCCGCGGGGCGAGGCGGACCTCAAGGCGTTCAACGACCGGCTCAAGGCCGACGGCATGGACGCCATGCTGCACACGATCTGTTACGGCTTCGGCCCGGCCGGGTCGAAGTACGTCGGCGAGAAGACCGACCGACGCCTGGCGCACTGGGGCCGGGGCAGGGTGGAGCGCGCCGTCACGGCGACCGATACGACGATCCTGTTCCGGCCCGATCCGGGCCTCTCGTTTCCGCGGCCGGGCGACTACGGCGCCTGGTGGCACTTCAACGACGTGCTCATCGGCGACGAGATCGTCAGGGGCACGTTCACCAACACCGACCAGCCGGTGTGGACGCTCACCGGCTGCCGACGGGGCGAGCACAAGGCGCCTCATGAGGCCGGCACCGAGGCGATCGGGCTGCTGAAGGCCTATGACCAGAACTACTATCCCAGCAGCATGTCCACGCTGTGCGAGGAGACAGCCCGCGAGTACGCCGAGTTCTTCAACCGACTCGGCATCGGCCACCACGAGTACGACGGCGGGGAATGCCACGACGACGTGCCCTGGGGATTCAGCAAGTGGTCGATGCTCGTCTACCGGGCCACCGACCATCCCGTGACGAGCAACAGTTCGAGCGGCCGACCGAACGCCTGGGATCTCGTGTATCGGTTCAAGTCCGGCGGCCGATCGTTCCTGGATCGCCGGGGCGGCGGCGTCGCCTCGCTCGCGCTCGATCGCAGCTCGCGGCTGGCCACCAGCCCGATCGAGAACCACTTCACGTTGGCCCGCGGCGCCGTCGCCGAGGGCCTGACATTCCTGTTCCAGAAGCCCGAGCCCATGTTCGGCATCTCGCCGGAGATGATCCGAGGGCACGGCCTCGCGCCGCTGATCGCCGACCAGTTCATGACATGGCGACGCGTGGCCGGCGAGCTCACGCCCGCGCAGCGCAGCATGATTTTCAAGTCGTATGGTCACGACCCGACCCCCCACGCCCTGGACGCGACCCACCCGGTCGGCACGACCGTGTTCGCGGCCCGCGCGACCGCCGACGGCCTCGAGGTGCGGCCGTTCGTCATCCTGGTGCGTGGCCGGGAGGACGTGGCGTGGAAGACGGTGCAGGAGTTCGGCCCCATCCTGCCGCGCCAGTACGTCCGTCCCGGAGAGCCTCTTCGACTCGAGAATCCGTTCACCCGTCAGGCGCCCGAGTTCATCATTCGCGTCATGAAGGCGTCGTCGGATGCGACGGCGGCTGCGGCAGCCGGCCGCCCGGCGGAAGACGCGGATCTCGAGGGCTATCTCGTGGGGGCGGGAATCGCGGGTTCGCAGCCGCCGACAACCGGCCCGCGCCCCGCATCCGCCGACCGCGCGGCCGGCACGGCGGCGAGCCATGCGCTGCAGCCACGGGCCGGCGACATGGCCCATCGCGGCCGTCATCGATTCAAGGACGTCGGCCCGGCACTCGAGGTGTCGTTCGACAACTCCCGCCAGGCGGAGGTCTTCCAACCGGAGGACCTGCCCCTGTTTCGAGTCCAGAGAGACGCCCGGCACGCCCCGGGGCTCGGACTCACCGTCACGGGTGACGGCAGTGGGGCGTACCTGCTGGTGCAGGTGGGGCCCGACAAGGACTACGTCATCCCGATCGACTTCACCGGCCGCAAGGACATCGTGATCCCGACGGGGGAGGTCGCGCGGACGACCGGCACCTGGGGTATGCGGTACCGCACCAAGAACGCGGGCTACGGCGACGTGCATTCGGTGGCGATCGGTTTCGGGAGGGTCATGGCGGACAGCCATCCCGCAGTGCTGGTGGAGAATCTCCGCATGCTCGGGGAAACGCCGTCCGCCCTCGAGAATCCGGTGATCCATGCCGGGACGGGGGCTCTGGCGATCGAGGGCACGGTCGCGAGCGACCACTACCTCTGGTACCAGGGGGGCGACAGCGTCGGGGTGTACGACATGAACTGGAATCTGGTGGCCACCCTTCCCGCCGTGCCGACCGACTATGCGGTGGATCGTGGGTTCTCGGTGTTTCGGATCGACGGTCGATGCGGCGGCCCGCCACCGTGGCTCGATGTCCAGTTCATCACCAAGGGTGACGCGATCGAGATGGGACGACAGCCCGCGGTCGATGGCGACGGATCGCCGTGATGACGCGATCGCGAGCAGCCCCGCGCGACGCATCCCGGCCGTGTTCGCGCGGGTGAAACCCGGCGACCGGCCCGATTCGGGCGACGTGGGGGCGACCGGCCCGCATCATGGCGTCACTTCTTCGGGGCAGGGGCAGCCGAAGAGTCGAGTTCGAAGCGGTAGATGTTCCTGCCCTTCTTGACGGTGGCTCGCAACGGGGTCGTGATCGTGTGCTTGTAGACCACGGGAAGCACATCCCACACCCTGACGTTCGGCGGCCCGCTTGGTGGCTTGTCCGGATCGGGTGGCGGCACCGGGTCGTGGTCCTGCTTGACGATGGTGACGATGTAGTCGCCGATCTTCGTGCCGGCCCCGAAGGCAGCGCCGCCGGCAGCATTGAGATGGAAAACGCCATCGCGGCCGGTGCGACCGGCCGCGGGAAGGCCTCCGTCGCGGCCGCTGACCTGCGGCGTAAACAGCACCGTCGCCCCTTCGACCACCCGGCCGTCGAGCAGGACGGTGCCCTCGACCATCTCCACGACGGGGCCGCGACGACCGCAGCCGGCCAGCGCGATCCCCGCGAGGCACGCGACGACCAACGATCTGCGGCACGTTCTCGGACCGCGAGTCATGCGCCGGCGACGTCCATTGGTGAGGTGCGATCGAGCGAACCGGTCGCGCACGTCATTCGAGCCGGATCGTCTCGAAACTGCCGATCGTGCTCACGGCACCCCAGACGCCGCGGATGCTGCCCTTCGAGTAGGTCCACGCATTCGCGTAGTTGGGGGCTCCCTGGTTGTTGTACTGCTGCTGGGTCGGGTCGCCGACGTCGATCGAATCCGATACGAACCGAACCGATGCGTCGCACATCGACGCGAAAACCCCTCCCGAGTGATAGCTGCTCGCAGGCATGACCGTGGGGCCCCAGTTGTAATCTTGAACGCAGCGGGGCGTGTTCGGCGAGGCGTTCGCATAAAACACCGTGTCGGAATCGTTGGAGCACCACCAGCAGCCCCCGGGCGGATAACGGACATCCGACGGGATCGCGGCGTAGGTTCCGCCGACGACGAGCGCCCAGCACGATGCCGGCGCGGTGGAATCGCTGATGCTGCTTCCGTACTTCGCGACGCCTGCGGGCAACACGGCGAGGCTGGATGAGTCGGCGACGATCGCTTCGCTGAACATCACCGTGGTCGAGAGGCCATCGCGGATGTCCTTGAGGGCCGTGGCCGTGTTTCGCGTCATGATCGGAGAGCCGCTCCATGTCGAGCCGGGCGAGAAGACTCCACGGCACTTGGAGTAGCTCGCTGTGGAGATGTCGCCGCGGTTCGCACGGTAGTTGATGGGAGCGATGCCGAGTGGCGATATGCCCTGAAACCGATCCGAGGGGCAGCGGAACACCCCGACCGTCCTCGCAAAATCCCCCCCGCGACCGTTCCCGTTGCTCTTGAGAGAGGAGACGCAGCGATCGAAGAGCTGCTGCTCCTCCGCGAACGGCAGCAGCCAGAGAAAGCAGCCCACGCCGTCGCCGTAGGTGATGGTGCTGCCTGAGTTGATCAAGACCCTGAACTCGTAGGGGTAGTGGTGTCCCGGGAGCCGCCTTCTGGCGCTTTCGTAGTTCAACGCCGCAATCCCCAACTGCTTGAGGTTGCTCTTGCAGGCGTTCTGCCGGAAGGACTCCCGCGCCGACTGGACGGCCGGCAAGAGCATCGCCACGAGCGTGCCGATGATGGCGATCACGACGAGCAGCTCGACGAGGGTGAACCCCGGCGACCGGCCGATGTGGCGGGCGTCGGAGCGGGGGAATGAGTTCATCGATCACCTCGGGCGCCAGGGAAGTAGGGGCGGATCGAATGATGAGAAGTGGGCACGGCGTAACTCACCCGCCTGTTTCTCCCATCCATTCATCTTTCACCTGGTTACGATATCGATGTCGAAGGTCGTGCCGGTGCGGCCCACGTCACACTTCAGTTGGGAACTGCCGGCACGATAGCGAGCGGGAATCTTGATGCCGGCGAGTTGGGGGGGAACGATCAGCGTGCCCGATGTGTCGTCCTCCGGAGACACGATCGACACGACGTACCGGCCCGGCAGGAGACCCTTCATGCCCGGCTTGTGGTAGGCGACGTAACGGCCGTCATCGGCGGTGACCGCCCTGCAGGGCTCGGCATCGGTTTGCTCCTGGGTGAAGAGGAGCTGCATGCCCTGCGGCACCGGCCTGCCATCGACCGACAGGATGCCCTCCACGGGGAATCGTTGCGGCCGCTGCTCGGCGCACCCGCTCGTCAGCAGCGAGGCCACGACGACCATCCATGGCCACCGCAGGCACGGGGCCCATCGCCGATGCGGTCGCCACGGATCGACCGCAGGCCCACTCCGGGTGTGTCCAGGTTGAGGGTGGCACACGATCACATCTCTCACGCCGTTGGCGAGGACACATCACCCGTGGCGTCAACACGCGCGACGCCCTCCGTCCGTTCATCATCACTCGCCCGGCACGGTCTCTCCGAGATTCGGCGACAGCAGGCTCAGCCAGACCTGCGGACTCATGACGTTGAAGTCGAGGAACCGCACGGAGCCGTCGGCCATCATCACTCCGCCGACGGAGACGTGCTCCGAGCCGAGGCCGACGTTGGTCAGATAGCCGCGGACTTCGACGGAGGCCTGCTGCACGGCCCAGGTGGTGGCCCCGCCCACGGTCCAGTTGCCGTTTGACAGGACCGTCGTGCCGTTGCCGGCGACGGTGGATGCGAGCGCCCCGGCAAACCATGATTGTCCGCACGAGTTCTCGACGAGCACCACGGATTTCGTCGTACCGTCGGTGAAGTCCTTGAGTTTCCTCTGCGTCCTCCAGTT
>Ga0233425_10011427_pt1 | contig 10370 bp, 6 predicted proteins | sample Watercolumn_Towu_2_FD_181712 | JGI IMG/M metagenome (GOLD analysis project Ga0233425, IMG submission 181712) | Freshwater microbial communities from Lake Towuti, South Sulawesi, Indonesia - Watercolumn_Towuti2014_140_MG | ecosystem: Environmental > Aquatic > Freshwater > Lake | place: Indonesia... | reverse complement strand
TAGAACATTTACTTTTGCAGAACTTAACCCAGTTTTTCAATGTCGGTGCGCATAATTACATCCGCCTGGAAGGCGCAGACTGGAACGACGGCCTGGATATGGCCCCGCAATACGGAGAGAGTGTAGCCTTTACCTGCATGTATGCAGGTAATCTCAAGAAACTAGCGCGGATTTTACGCGATTGCGGGAAAAAAGAAATCCGCATCTTTGCGGAGTTCAAAACTTTGCTTAAACCCTGTAATTATAATAATATTTCTTCTAAACAAAGACAGCTGGAGGCATATTTTAAACAGGTTGAAAACGGAATAAGCGGAAAGACTATCATTATAGATTGCCTTAGTCTTGCTGCAAACCTGGAGAAAAAAGCGGATTGGGTTTTTGCACATATACGTAAGAATGAATGGCTCTCGCAGGGTTTTTTCAACGGTTACTACGATAACGATAAAAAGAGGGTTGAAGGCGCAAAAAACGGCAAAATCAGGATGATGCTGGCCTCGCAGGCATTTGCGATTATGAGCGGCGTCGCCGAAAACTGGCAGATAAAAAAGATTATCGCCAATGTTGATAAATATCTTTTCGACAAGAAGCTGCAAGGTTACCGTCTTAATACTGATTTCGGAGGCGAAGAGCATAATCTGGGCCGGGCATTCTCTTTTATCTATGGCGAGAAGGAAAACGGGGCGGTCTTTTCGCACATGGTGGTCATGTACGCCTATGCCTTGTTAAGCCGCGGATTTGTTAAAGAGGGGAAGAAGGCCATATTGTCGCTTTATAATCTCGCGGTGAACTCTGCGCAGAGCAAGATTTATCCCTGCCTGCCGGAGTATTTTAACAACGAGGGCCGCGGGATGTATTCCTATCTTACCGGTTCCGCCAGCTGGTTTGTTTTAACCCTTCTGACACAGGCATTCTGCGTTGATTCATCATCGGCCTGTCATCCAACAAAGTAAATAAAATTAATGTAGCGCCGGGTTAATTTTTGCGGGCTTTATTTATTTTGGCCGAAATTCTTATCTATGATTGCCATCTTTTCATTTAAGATGGGGGAGATAGGCGGGATGTTTTGTGCAGTAGTATTGTATTTCATATAGGTATCAGCAAAGTCCTCTGCATAAGAGGTTTTAACTGCCTGGTAATCGCTGGTGGCGTAATCGGAAGGATCTTGAGAATAATTATGAAGCTGAATGAAACTGGTTTTATCCGCTATCGGCAATACGGTAAAGGCTGCATGGCCGATTTCCGAATTTACCAGTTCAGTGAAACTCCTCTTTCTATTAGAAGTATCCGTATTTAGACTGATTATCACGGTATTATTCTGCGTATTAAGAGTGGCTTCTCCTCCCCAGGCAACGTTGTTTACCGCCTTTATATTAGAGATATTAGAGAGGATCTTGGGTGAAGTTTCATCAAGGACTGAAACAATTTGGTCCAGTTGGGCTTTGCTGAATTGCGCATCAGGTGTTTGTGTTATTTTTACACCATCCAGGAATTGTATAGTTTCTCTGGTGCTTGGATTATAGTAAATCGGCGCTACTCTTTTTCCTTTCATATCTTCGGAGTAGACGTAGGAATTAAATGACATAAAAAGAAATCCAGAGGCGAATATTAAGAAAGCTTTCTTGACCACAGTTGACATAATCCCTCCTAATAATATCTCTTACATCTAAATTAAGTTTAACATTGGATTTTATCTGGCACAAGCTTATTTGATTGGGTTTTGAAAGGGCTTTCTGCTAATACGGGAAGAAGGCTATATTGTCGCTTTATAATCTCGCGGTGAACTCTGCGCAGAGCAAGATTTATCCCTGCCTACCGAAGTATTTTAACAACGCAGGCCGCGGGATGTATCCCTGCCTCACCGGCTCAGCCAGCTGGTTTGTCTTAACCTTTCTGACGCAGACACTCTGATATAAAAAGTCTCAACCCCGTCTCCTCGCTCGCGTGCGGTCCCCGGGCTTTCGTCTCGCTTTTCCTGTAAGCCCCCCATCCCCCAGTATTTTCTAGTATTGGAGGGGGTTATTCAAAGAAGAGAAGCACGGAAAAACTCGACTCATACCGCCCTGCGCTTCCGCACAAGCTCGCTGCGGAGCCGGGCTTGAGTCTTACAATAACATGTTTGCACGGGAGACGCCGGTGAAGCCTCGAGGAGCATATAGCGACGAGAGGCAAACCGGCGGCAGGACCCGTGCCATGATGCGAACGAGGAGATAGGCCTTGAGGCTAAAGAGGTATTAATTTTATTTGCTAAAATCCCCCATTTTTGTTATAATTAACTTCCCTTTGAGGAGGATCTATGATCGAGCGCTATAGCCTGGAAAAGATGAGCAGGGTCTGGCAGGAGGAGTTTAAGTTTAAGACTATGCTCGACATAGAGATACTCGCCTTAGAGGCACTTGCCAAACAGAGGAAGGTCCCCGTACAAGCAGTAGCCAGAATCCGCAAGAAAGCCCGTTTCAACCTCACCCAAATCAAGAAAATCGAAGAGAAAACCCAACATGATGTTGTGGCTTTTGTCGCCAATGTATCACAATATATTGGGCAGGATGCCAAATATCTGCACATGGGCCTGACTTCTTCGGATGTGCTGGATACTACCCTTGGCGTGCAGTTAAGAGCTGCCTCGGACATACTGATAGAAGACCTGGAAAAGCTTTTGGCCGTGCTGGATAAGAAAGCCAAGAAATACCGGGATATGGTTTGTATAGGTCGTACGCACGGAGTGCATGCCGAGCCTACAACTTTCGGATTGAAGTTAGCGCTTTGGTATGATGAGGTTAAGCGCGACCTGGAAAGATTAAAGCGGGCCAAGGAGGAGGTTTCTGTAGGCAAGATTTCGGGAGCGGTCGGGACTTTTGCCAATGTCGATCCGCAGGTTGAGGTTTATATCTGCAAAAAACTCGGTTTAAAAGCCGCGAACATCTCGACCCAGATCATACAAAGAGATGTATACGCACAATATATGGCGGTGTTGGCGGTAATCGGAGCGTCACTGGAAAAATTTGCTACCGAGATCCGCCACCTGCAGAAGACGGAAGTTCTGGAGGCGGAGGAGCCGTTCGGAAAAGGCCAGAAAGGCTCATCTGCCATGCCGCATAAGCGTAATCCGGTTATCTGCGAGCGTATCTGCGGCCTCGCCCGCTTGTTGCGCGGTAACGCCGTTGCCGCTATCGAGAATGTCGCCTTGTGGCATGAGCGCGACATATCTCATTCTTCGGTTGAACGCATAATATTGCCTGATTCCACGCTGGCGCTTGATTATATGTTGCATAAATTCATTTATGTAATCGATGGGCTTCAGGTCTACCCGGATAATATGCTGGCAAACCTCGCCCGCACCCACGGCTTAATATTCTCCCAGCGCGTGCTGCTTACGCTTATGGACAGGGGCCTTGAGCGGATGAAGGCGTATGACCTGGTCCAGAGGTGTGCCATGAAATCCTGGAAGGACGGATCGGATTTTAAGGCTAACCTCTCTGAAGATAAAGATGTGGCGCGGCATCTCGGCAGAAAAGAACTGGATAAAATTTTTGACCTGGATTATTACCTGCGTAACGTAAAAAAGATTTTTTCCCGCCTTTCGCTTTAGAAGCGAGGCGGGATCCCGCTGGCAATAAAAAATAACCGCGGGAAATAGGGTCGGCTTGTAAAGTTTCTCCTACCTATAAGCCCCATTAAAATTACCATGCAGTATAAAATCGAAATCAAGGATAAGGCCGGTATTTTTGATTCCGTCGGCGAGGGGATTAAGAAGGATATCCTCGACCTCGGAATAACCGGCGTAGAAAAGGTAAGCTTCTGCCAGGTTTTCACCGTAGAAGGGGATATCCCGTTGTCTCAGATGGAAAAGATTTGCGAAGAGCTCCTGGTTGATAAGGTGGCGCAATCATACGCAATAAATCCGCAATCCCAGTCTTCATCCAATCGCTTTCGGGTTGCCGTAGAGGTGGCCTACAACCCCGGGGTTATGGACCCGGTAGAAGAGTCCACGGTAAAGGGTATACGCGATCTGGGTATAGAGGGAGTTGCCTCGGTAAAAACCGCAAAAAAATACTTTATTGAAGGCAGGATTAGCGATACCCAACTCAAAACTATCTGCGCAAAGCTCCTTTATAACAAGCTTATCCAGCATATAGTAGGCCCTGCAAAAGAAGGCGGCCGTCTCCGGGATTCCGGGTATCAGTTTAACCTTATTAATGTCGGGCTTCTGAAAGCTGACGATAGGCAATTGCTGCGCTTAAGCAGCCAGGGGCAGCTTTTTCTTAACCTGACCGAGATGCGCGCTATTAAGGATTATTTTAAGAAGCTCGGCAGGAATCCTACGGATTGCGAATTAGAAACTATCGCCCAGACCTGGTCGGAGCATTGTTATCACAAGACGTTCCGCGGAAAAATAAAGTATACAGAAAAGGCTGAAGGCCAGAGGCAGAAAGTAAAATTAATTAATAATCTGTTGAAATCAACGATTATGAAAGTTACCAGGGAGTTGAAAAAAACCTGGTGCGTCTCGGTATTCAAGGATAATTCCGGGGTGATTAAATTTGACGACAAGCATAATATCTGTTTTAAAGTTGAGACCCATAATCATCCTTCTGCGCTGGAGCCGTTCGGCGGGGCTAATACCGGCATAGGAGGGGTAATACGCGACCCGATGGGGACCGGATTAGGAGCGAAGCCTATTTTAAATACGGACGTTTTCTGTTTTGCTTCGCCGGAATACCGATTCAGTAAATTGCCCGTAGGCACGCTGCATCCAAAGAGGGTAATGAAGGGGGTAGTTTCCGGCGTGCGCGATTACGGGAATAAGATGGGTATACCTACGGTTAACGGCGCGGTACTATTCCACGATGGTTTTGTCGGTAACCCTCTGGTCTATTGCGGGACGGTAGGGATTATGCCGGAGGATAAGTCGTTCAAGAAAGTCAATACCGGCGACTTGGTAGTTGTAGTCGGAGGGAGGACGGGGAGAGACGGGATTCACGGCGCAACATTTTCTTCCGGCGAACTCACCCATGAGTCAGAGAAGGTCTCCAGCGGAGCAGTGCAGATAGGAAACCCCATTCAGGAAAAAAAGATGCTGGATGTGATTCTGAAGGCGCGCGATAAAAACCTTTATAGCGCTATCACCGATTGCGGAGCGGGTGGGCTCTCCAGCGCGGTAGGGGAGATGGGCGCTGAAATAGGCGCGCGGGTTGAGTTGGATAAGGTCCCGCTGAAATACACCGGGCTCTCCTATATGGAGATCTGGATTTCAGAGTCACAGGAGCGGATGGTTTTATCCGTCCCGCCTCAAAAGGCGGAAGAGCTTGTTAAGCTATTCGCCTTTGAAAACGTCGAGGCTACGGTAATCGGCGAATTTACCGATACCAGAAAGCTGGAGCTTTATTACAAAGGTAATTTAGTATGCGAATTGGGTATGGGTTTTCTGCACGAAGGCCATCCTAATATAACAAAAGAGGCGGTCTTTACGCAAAAAAAGCACCGCGAGCCTAAAATTAATTGCGCTAAAGACCAGACTAAGAACCTGCTCAAACTTTTATCGCATTACGATATCGCGTCCAAAGAATGGGTTATCCGTCAATACGATCATGAGGTCCAGGGTGGTTCGGTCTTAAAGCCCCTCCAAGGTATCGTTAATGACGGGCCTGGTGATGCCAGCATAAATAAACCGCTTTTAGGCTCGGATAAGGGTATAATCGTATCTAACGGAATTAATTTCCGTTTCGGTTTTATCGACCCCTACTGGATGGCCGCTTCCTGCATTGATGAGGCCCTGCGCCAGATTATCAGTGTGGGCGGATCATTGAAACAAGTGGCTATACTGGATAATTTCTGCTGGGGTAATCCGGATAAACCCGACCGGCTCGGCGGGTTGGTGCGCGCAGCTTATGGTTGCTATGATGCCGCTAAGGGATTCGGAGTGCCGTTTATTTCAGGGAAAGACAGCCTGTATAACGAGTATACGGTAAATGGTAAGTCTTTAAGTATTCCGGGCACGATTTTAATTTCCGCTATTGCCGTAATGGATGATATTAAGAATGCGGTTTCAATGTACGCCAAGCGCCCGGATGACCTTGTTTATATTGTGGGAGAGACCCTTGAAGAGATGGGGGGCTCGCATTATTATGATTTATTCAACGCCATAGGTAATAGCGTGCCCCGGGTAGACGTAAAGAAGGCCAGGAATATATTTAGCCAGTTAGTGAAGGCCGGCGAATCCGGGTTAGTCAGGGCGATGCATGACTGTTCCGACGGGGGACTTGCTGTTGCCTGCGCGGAGATGTCCTTTGCCGGCGGACTGGGGATGGAGTTATTTCTGACGGAAGTGCCTTATCAAGGTCAAAGGTTAAAGGTCAAAGGTCAAAGGTCAAAAGCTAAAAGTCAAAGCTTAAGAAATGATTTTATATTGTTCTCGGAATCGAACTCCCGGTTTATAGTTGAAGTTGAGAGGAGAAAACAGAAAGATTTTGAGAAGCTGCTCAAAAATATTCCTTTCGGCTTGATCGGTTGCGTAAGTAAAGGAAAGGCATTCAATATTTACGGCCTGGATTCCCAGCCGTGCGTTAAAACCGACATCTGGACTTTAAAAGAAGCGTGGCTTAAACCGTTGAGGTGGTAAATGAGAAAATCGAAAGTACCGGTAATTAAAGAAGATTTTACGCAAGAAGACCCCTGGCGCGTGTTCCGCATCATGTCGGAATTCGTCGAAGGATTTGAAGTTCTTTCTAAGGTTGGAAAGGCCGTATCCATATTCGGCTCAAGCCGCACCCGGACCGGAACAAAATATTATAAACTGGGTGAGGAGATCGCGTATCTTATAGCTAAAGAAGGTTACGCTATTATTACCGGCAGCGGCCCCGGTTTAATGGAGGCGGCAAATAAAGGAGCAAAGAGAGCCGGCGGAAAATCAATAGGACTGAATATTCAGATCCCCTCGGAACAAAAGCCTAATAAATACGTGGATATACTCCTGGATTTTCGTTATTTTTTCGTGCGCAAAGTAATGTTCGTAAAATATGCCAAGGCCTTCGTAATCCTGCCCGGAGGATACGGCACGCTTGATGAATGTTTTGAGGCAATTAACCTGGTTCAGACAGATAGGATCGAAAAATTCCCGGTAATACTGTTTAACCGGGAATACTGGAAGGGTATGGTAGACTGGATAAAAAACAAGGTGGTTAAAGAAGGCTGCGTAAGCAGCAAGGAACTGGCGATATTTACTATTGCCGATACCCCTAAGGAAGTGGTCGAGGAAATCAAAAGGTTTTATGCCAAAGCCTAAAGTCTGCGTATTAAGGAGTGCCGGTACAAATTGCGACAAAGAGACGGCTTTTGCTTTTATAAAGGCGGGAGCTGATGCGGAATTTGTCCATATAAACCAGCTTGTCGGAGGAAGTGACTCTCTGGAAAATTACCAGATACTCGCCTTGCCCGGAGGCTTTAGTTACGGTGATGATATTGCTGCGGGTAAGATCCTGGCTAACGAACTAAAGACCAAGCTTTTCGAAGACCTGAAGAAGTTTACCGGCAAAGGGAAACTGATTATAGGAATATGTAACGGTTTTCAGGTCATGGTCAAGGCGGGGCTCCTTCCCGGGAATGCCGAAATGAAACAGGAGGCAAGCCTGATTATTAATGATTCGGGGAAGTTTGAAGCACGCTGGGTGTATTTAAAAGGTCAAAGGTCAAAGGTCAAAGGTCAAAAGTGCGTATGGGTCAGGGATCTGCCGGAAATAATTTATCTGCCGGTGGCGCATGGAGAAGGGAAATTCGTAACCCAGGATAGGGCAGCGCTGGAGCGGTTAAAAGACAACGGCCAGATAGTTTTTCAATATTGTGACCAGGCCGGAAGGCTTACGGGTTATCCGGATAACCCTAACGGCTCAACGGAAAATATCGCCGGAATCTGCGACGATACGGGCAGGGTATTCGGCCTGATGCCTCATCCGGAGCGCCATACCTACAGGCAGCAGCATCCGCGCTGGAGCGCGGATAAGGCGCTGAAAGGCTCGGACGGCGCGACTATATTTTCCAACGGCGTTGATTACGTGGCAAAAAACCTATAAGGAGAAAAAATGAGCGGTATATTCGGAGTGGTTTCAAAAAAATATTGCAATGACGACCTCTACTACGGGACTGATTACCACTCGCACTTAGGTACGCAGTTTGCCGGGCTTGCGGTTTTTGGTAAAGAGTTGATGCGTAAGATCCACGATATCCGCGGGAGCCAGTTTAAGGCTAAGTTTTACGAAGATTACCTGAAGATCCCCGGCAATATGGGAATAGGGGTAATTAGTGCCCGGGACGAGCAGCCGATTTCAGTTAATTCCAAATTCGGCCAGTTTGCGGTCGTAACTAACGGTTTTATCGAAAATGCCCATGAGATCGCCCGGGAATTATTTAAAAAGGGGAAGTCTTTCAGCGAAGTCAGCGACGGTAAAATTAACCTTACGGAACTGGTGGCAAAATTGATTATTCAGGGGAAAAATATTCCTGACGGGATAGACGGGATGTTTGACGCGATCGACGGTTCGTGTTCGCTCTTATTATTGAATAAGGACGGAGTATACGCAGCGCGCGACAGATATGGCCTGACTCCCCTGGTGATCGGCCGTAAAGGAGGAGATTGGGCGGTTACTACCGAGACCACCGCTTTTCTTAATCTCGGTTACAAGATAGAAAAATTCATGGAGCCGGGAGAAATTCTCTTGATAAACAGGAAAGGGCTTAGCCTAAAGAAGAAAGGCGATAAATCCAATCACATCTGTTCGTTCCTCTGGATATATACGGGTTTTCCGGCTTCCAAATACGAGGGGTTGAACGTGGAGGTTTCGCGGGAAAGAAGCGGGGCTTGCTTAGCTAAGGATGACTGTATAAACGCAGATATGGCTTCCGGAATACCGGATTCGGGCACGGCTCATGCCATAGGTTACAGTATGAAGTCCGGAGTGCCGTTTAGAAGGCCGCTGGTAAAATACACCCCGGGATTCGACCGTAGTTATACCCCGGTTACGCAGGCGCGCCGCGATTTAATCGCCCGGATGAAATTAATCCCTATCCCGGAAATAATTAAAGGCCAGCGGATCGTCTTTTGCGATGATTCAATAGTGCGCGGTACGCAGCTTAAAAATTATACTATCAAGAAGCTCAAGGAGCACGGCGCCAGGGAGATACACTTAAGGATAGCCTGTCCGCCGCTGATGTTCCCTTGCAAGTACAATTATTCTACGCGTTCAACTGATGAGCTGGCCGCACGCAAGGCCATAAAAGCCATCGAAGGCAAGAACCTGAAAAATGTTTCCAGGTATATTGATGAAACAACTCCGGAACACAGAAAAATGGTAGAGTGGATTAGGAAAGACCTGGGGGCGACTACCTTGAAATACCAAAGAATATCAGATATGATCTCCGCTATAGGCCTGCCCAAAGAAAAACTCTGTAAATACTGCTGGCTGGGCGAGGGGCCTAAAAAAACCAAAAGAGGTAAAAGGTGAAGAACGTCACTTACAAAAAATCCGGGGTAGATATAGAGGCCGCAGGGATATTTAAATCCAAGATCAAGGCTGTGGCGCGAAAGTCTTTTCGGCCGGAGGTCTTGAAGGATATCGGCGGCTTCGGTAGCTTCTTTTCCGTCCCGAATAATTTTAGGGATCCGGTACTGGTCTCGTCTTCCGACGGAGTGGGGACGAAGCTTGCCGTGGCAAGGCTCGCCGCTAAGCACGATACCATAGGTATCGATGCGGTGGCGATGAATGTAAACGATATCCTTTGTACGGGAGCAGAGCCGCTATTTTTCCTCGATTATATCGCTTACAGTAAGGTGAAAGAGGAGGTATTGCTTGATCTGATCAGGGGCATAAACTCCGGATGCATAGAGTCTGGATGTTCCCTGATCGGCGGCGAGACTGCTCAGATGCCCGGGATGTACGCATCAGGAGATTATGATGTAGCCGGTTTCTGCGTGGGAGCCGTCGAGCGCTCCGGTATCATTGACGGTACGAGAATAGTACCGGGTGATATAGTCATCGGCCTGGAATCAAGCGGCCTGCATTCCAACGGCTACTCTCTGGTGAGAAAAGTATTTTCCGGTAATGAGCTGAAGCGCATGAGCAAGGAACTTTTGATTCCGACGCGTATCTATGTTAAAATAGTTCTAAGCCTCCTGCCGGATAAATCCGTAAAAGGAATCGCCAATATTACCGGCGGGGCTTTTTACGATAAGATTGCCCGGATTTTGCCGGATAATACCGGCGTCCGCATCAGAAAAGATTCCTGGCCGGTACCCAAAATATTTAAATTAATCCAGAACAAGGGGAATATCGCCGAACGTGAGATGTACCATACCCTGAATATGGGCATAGGGATGGTCCTGA
>Ga0233425_10011426_pt1 | contig 10371 bp, 4 predicted proteins | sample Watercolumn_Towu_2_FD_181712 | JGI IMG/M metagenome (GOLD analysis project Ga0233425, IMG submission 181712) | Freshwater microbial communities from Lake Towuti, South Sulawesi, Indonesia - Watercolumn_Towuti2014_140_MG | ecosystem: Environmental > Aquatic > Freshwater > Lake | place: Indonesia... | reverse complement strand
GAAGGCCTCAGCAAATTTACCTTTAACCGGCTGACCGGACCCATCATAACTCCGATAATTAGCCACCCGATCAATAAAGAAAAGGCTTAGGACTTTAATTCCTCTGGCCTGAACCTGTAATTCTTTCTCCAGATGCCGCTTAACCGTATGTTTAACTTGGGTTTGCCAGACCTCTTCCAGCAGGCCTCCCGTCTCCTCCCCTTGCCGGACTATCCGCCCGTTATTAAATCTAATGAATTCGTTGCCCGGTTCAGCGCTGATTTCAGCAACCATGAATCCATCTCGATAACAAGCTCGTTCATTGGAGAGGGTAAATAAGTCAGCCCCACCCTTCAAAGTGACTGATTTCTCCTTAGGACCATCGGAGGTTTGAACGTGGATACGAACCTTGGCTTTAATTCCCTTTTGATAATCAATACGTTCAGCTTTAACATAAGCATCATTCATATCCCCTTGCCCTTTAGCTTCGGCCACCACAATCTGCTTAACTAATTTAAGCTCAAAGGCCCGGACAGGGTCTAAACGGTAGATCAGGTTGTATGGGTTCCGATGGGTCGCGGAGTAGCGAAGGGTACATAAAGGGTTAAGGGCTTTAATCGCTTCCTGAGACTTCTCTGTAGAATCCACACTTTGGGGCTCGTCAATAATAACAATGGGACGAGTAGCCTGGACAAATTCAATAGGCTGCCGACCGGAGAGTTTATCGCTCTCTTTATAAATGACATTGCTTTTCTGCTCGGCCTCAGTGCCGGTAAAATTTTTGCGAAAGGCATCTATATTGATCACCAGGATCTGGAGGGTATTACTGACGGCGAACTGGCGAAGTCGATTTGCCTTTTTGGCATCATAGACAAAATGTTCAAAGGGAAGATTGTTGTAAATGGTCCTAAAATGCTCTGAGGTAATTTCAATATTTTTCAGGACCCCTTCGCGGATAGCCACGCTTGGGACGACAATAATATATTTTTGGAAACCATATCGGCGGGAAAGCTCAAAAATGGTTCGAAGATAAACATACGTCTTACCTGTACCCGTTTCCATTTCCACAGAAAAATGAGGACATTTACGAGTGGTTTCAATGGTGGGATCAGAAATTTCCCAGCATTCTAAGGACGCCGCCGAATCAATTAGTTCAATATTATTTGATAATTGAACCGCCCTTGTATTGGCCATCAATTTCTCTTCGTTAAGAAGGAGGCGATTTCCCATGCCTAACTCGGAACGGGTCTGGCCGGGAAAAAGATCTCCCCATTCTCCGAGATTGATAACCGAATATTCCGGAGAATCCTGCGGCTGACTATCGAAAAGATCTATTATTGAATCTACAGCATCAAGCTGAAATTGCTGGTTGGGATCAAAATGAAGTTTCATTGTTTTATCTTTAGACCGTCTTAAAACTCGTGATACCGTTGGTCTTAAAAATCTGAACAGCGTTTGCTTTTAGCTGATCATTGCCGGCAAAACCCTCATCCAGAAAAACGACCCGCTCCGGCTTCTTTTTGGCCATGGCTCGAATCAACTCGAGGGTTAATTTACGCTCCAGGCAGATAAAGAATGCCCCACCTACCGCACTGAATACCGATTTCCCCTCAATAGTTAGTTTTTCAACAGGGGTGGTAAGGGGGAACCCGCTCTTAAGGAGGATTTCATAGAGGATGTCTTCTGTTGTGCGTCCTTCGCGTATATGGTCGATATGCAGTTCAAGCTGACGATTCAAAGCATCAACATCCCCCTTTGGGATATTGGCATTCCAGGTCTTAAAACTGGATTCATCAAGCTTGAAAACCCGAAAGCCGCGGTCGGGTTTCTTATCTCCACCAAAGGGAAGTTTACCTTCATCCTCTTTATTCAAATTGTTAATAACCCGGCGGACACGCTCCTTACATATATCAGCAATGGTGGGATAATCCTCGCGGCCCGTTGGCTCTGGAAGCTGGACAAGGATGAATTTGCGGTTTCCACCATCTTTTCTATTCTGGTCAAGTACGGCATGGGCGGCTGTACCTGATCCGGCGAAAATATCAAGAACAATATCTTTAGGACGCGTAATGAGTTCAATAAAAAATCGGATCAAACTTGATGGTTTAGGAAAATCAAGAATTCTTTCATTTAACAAAGATTCCAATTCATCAGACCCTGTCTTTGTATTCCCTACTTCGTCGGGGAGAACTGTTTTGGGATGAATTGTTCCTCTTTCTTTTTCATACCAAAGAATACCTTGCCGGTTAAAATAGAACCTACTAACTCTTTGTCCTTTAGAATCAAAGGTTTCCTTACCTTCAAGCCATGAAAGGATTTGGTTTTTCATCGCCCAACCCGCTTTAATCGTTACGGGCTCAGCCAGTTTCCCATTACGAAAAATCATCTTACCGCTAATATATTGTCTTTCCGAATTGCCTAACTCACCTCTAAATTCAGCTTCATCCCCTTCAAAATCTATTCCTTTGGGAAAATTAATCTCACTTGCGGGATTAGCAGAAGAAATTTTCTTCAATGCACCATGTTTAATTTCTCCTCCAGATTTATCTTCAAAATATGACAAAGATGCCTTTTCGCGAGCATAACACAAAAGATATTGGTGAGACCCTGTAAAGTGACCGGCCTGAGAACCACTTCGCAGGTTCCAAATTAATTGAGCTAAAAAATTTTCCTCGCCAAATATTTCGGAACACATCTTTTTTAGATTATCTACCTCGTTATCGTCGATATTCAACAAGATCACACCATCATCTTTCAATAAATTTCTTAACAGATATAACCTCGGATACATCATATTAAGCCATTTAGAATGAAACCGTCCATCTGCCTCAGTATTTGTGCCGAACTTTTTGCCCTGGGAGTCCACCTGCCCGGTGTATTCGAGATAGGTTTGCAAAGATTCTGTGTAGTTGTCGGGATAGATAAAATCATTACCGGTGTTATAAGGCGGATCAGTACAAATCAACTTAATCTTCCCGATAAAGGATTTCTGCAAGAGCTTGAGGACTTCCAGATTATCGCCCTCGATGATCATATTATCCGTGGTTTCAAAGTTGACGCTTTCCTCTGGACAAGGGCGCAAAGTTCCCATACTTGGAGATTGGATCGTCTTGAAGCAGTCAGCCTTTCCTGGCCAGTTCATGCCATACCGCTCCTTACCAATATCTACAGTTTCTCCCAGAACCAGTTTTAGCCGCTCCAAATCGATCTTTCCACCCTCCGTTCGGATCTCGGGAAAAAGTCGTAAAAGCTCTTCCTTTCTTTCATCGGTTAGGGCGTGTGATTTTAAATCCAGCTTTTCTAAATTCATAATAAAATCCTTAAGGTGAAATTAAGAAGAGAAAAAATATATCCGTAAAAGATTAATTTCCAAGAAAGTTATAAAAAATCCAGGTCATCTTTTTTGCCTGGTTTTTCTTTCTTTCTGTCCTCAGAATCTTTCGATTTCCATTGATCCTCACTTTGAAGAATAGACACCTTCCGGCTTTTTACTAAAGGGAGGATTTTGTCCAAGATTAGAGATAATGGATTATCCAGGGTGGTACTGAAGTAGCACCATTTAGTAGCTCTGGTAATGCCAACAAAAATCAAGCGTTCTATTCGAGAAGGGTGGAAACGACCGAAAGAACTTGCTACCAACCGGGGCATGATCACGGTATCGAAGGTTAATCCTTTTGCACTGTGATAAGCCATTACCTTTGGACGGCTTGAATTAAAATCGTGTGTAGGCAGACTGTTACTTCGTTTCCCTTTATCCGGCACCTCGACCTCAATCCCGACATCAGAAAGTCCTTTGGCAAAACCAAAAACCTGTTTATTTTTAGGAAGAAGGATAGCAATACGCTCGTTCTTAAGGAGACGCTCCTGAACAATATGATAAAGCATTTGTTTTTCGTCTTCTAAATTACGGGAAAAGTAAATTGAGGGGGTCTGTCTCTCAATTTGAGGTTGGCGGGTTTGATTGCGAAATGCATCCTTCTCTGTCGGATCTGGAATAAATTCAGCGGCGACTTCGACCAAGTATGGACAAACACGAAAGGCATCAATAAGATTGACATTATGCCTACGAATACCCAGTTTATAAAGTATTTCAACCTCTGAAGCCTTGTTATCATAGAGTTGCTGCTTATTGTCGATGCAGACGGTAACATGTCGGCTGATACTGCTAAGAAAGGAGAATATCTCTTCTTCAAAATCCTGCCCTTCGTCTACCAGGACAAAGTTAAAAATTGGGAGGGATATTTTCCCGGAGGTAATATATCGAATTACAGACTTACGAATTAATGGAAAATCAAGTGTTTTCTCTTCACTATTCCGGGGAAGAGATTTATTTATGTGCTGTTGATAGAAGATACAACACCAGTGGTCAAAAGTTAGTACATTGTCCTCAGGCAGACGAAGGTCTTGGATGGCCGACTTAATATACTCTTTAAGCGCATTCGTATAAACAAAAAGGCGATAACCTTCAGGTGAAGTCCCCATGAGGTCGGATAAATAACGAGCCCGATGAAGAAGGACTTGGGTTTTACCTGACCCAGGCCCGCCAATAATGGCTCGATTTTCGTTAGGGTTAAGCTGCACCGCACGTTGTTGATCGACCGTCAATTCATTAAAAGGAATAAGCCAGCTCATATTTTCCTCATTAAACCCGCAGCCTGCTCAGGTAATACGCCTTGGGGGACAGTTTCCGGAGTTTTAATTTTTGTTTTACGTTTACGCTGTTCATCCTGGGCGTCTTCAAGAAGCTTATTATCATGGCCCATTCGAGCGGCCGTAACAAGCCATCCTAACTCCCAATCATCCAAGGCACTAAGAGAACCTAATTCAGAAAGGGCTTTTTTAATAAAAATATCTCGTTCTTCTTTCTTTCCAAGGGCGTCAGCAATTTCAGCAGCCAAAGTAAATCCGGGGGAATCCGAATGCTTAGTCGATCTTTCTAAAAGGGTTGTTTCGGCCTCCTTATATTTTCGTCTGTGAAATTGAGAGAGGGCCAGATTAAATAAGGCGGCCCAGCTTCCTCCTGCTGATGCAGACTCGCGATAAAACTTTTCCTGATTATCAAAGTCGCCCTGTTCTCCGCTGTAAATACCGAGTAAATTTAAAATATTGGGGTCAGGCTTGTTTTTAAGTCGAAGGGCTTGTTTGAGGTAGGATATGGCTTTCTCGGTTTGCTGTAATTCGGAGTAATCCCGTGCAATTTCAACAACTTTTTCAGGTATCTGACTTTTGGGTATTTTCCCGGTCCTCAAATCTTCTTCCAATTTTTGAATCTTAAGACGTGTTTCATTGGGATTAATAACATTTGTAAGTGGATTTTCAATAAAGCCTTTAAACGGCTCTTTGTCTGGCTGATCAGCCAGGGTTAATCTAAAGCTAAGCAATTGGTTTTCATCCAGACGATACTCCAATCTTAGCCTATCCCCTTTGTTGACTGGACCAAGGACATCCCACTTAGCAGTAAATAAAGTTCTTTCTTGAGAATCGATCCCAGCCAGGATTTCTACGCGTAAAGGGATAGACTTTTTAAGGGCCGTTTCTGGAATCGTTAAATCATACGTTTGAGCCCATTTCCCTTTTGCTGGGAAAGGTAGTGGAGTGTTGACTGGAATAAGTTCATAAGATCCCTGAGCAGTCCGGATGGATAATCGATCAGAAGATGAAACCTGAAAAATACTGCGACCGAAAGCGGCCAGAGCAAAGGCGTGGTAAGCTGCACCCCTGGCAACGGAAACCAACACGGAATCATAATCGTCATAAGTAAGAAGCTCGGCCTCATCAAAAAAAGTTTCTATCTCACTGCTAACCTGGGGGATGAGACTGCTTCCCCCCACCAGAAGGCAGAGATCAATTTCAGATGATTCCAAACCACTGCGCTCAAGTGCATCATAAATTGGAGCAAAGGCCGAACAGGTAAGCCGATATTCTGTTTCCCGGGCATAAAGAAGATCTTGATCCAGAAATTGCTTAAGTATTCCTTCAAACTGAATAACCGAAAGGGTTGGGGACTGAAGTTTTAAAGTCTGGTCACCAACCTGGAAGGTAAGCAATCCTGGATGTTTTTTAAAAAGCTGATGATTATCAGTTTCATCATAAGTTCCTAATTTTTTTAAGCGGGTAATTTCATTACAAAGTCCTATTTTGAGGGCTTCGGATACGCCCAGCAGAGCAGGTTCGACAAAATTCTTTTTGTCTTCGTATGAAAGGTCATGAGCTCCCAGATTATTTTGTTCCAATAATTGCGGCAAAAGAATTTCATATAATATCGCCCTGTCAATATCACCTCCACCCAGACGATGATACCTTGAAACTGAAAGAGGACTAATTTTTAATGTTTTCCTTTTGGAGGCTTCTCCTATTTTAAATATGGCCACGTCACAAGTACCGCCGCCAAAATCAAAAACGAGGAGGTTTTTATCCTCAGCAAGAAAACCCATTAATGTATCTGAATGGACCAACAGATAATCTAAAAAGGCCGCTATCGGTTCATCCAGCAATTCCCCACCCGATAGAGATATTCCGGCTAAATGAGCCGCCTCAACCGTTGCCATTCGTTGGGCGGATTGAAATGATGCCGGAACAGTTACCACGGTTTTAATAGGGCTATTTCCCCCCTCTTCAGCGGCTTTCTTAAGAAACTGTAAGACATGACCCCCTATTTCTGATGCGGACTGATATCCCTGAGGGGCTCTATGATAAGTGCGCCGAGTCCCAATATCATTTTTACATTCTAAAAATATGTTTTTGTAAAGTTCCAGCCCGAATTCAGGAGCACGAGCATGTAGTCGCTTTGCCCCTTCTCCGACCCAATCCTTCCCCTGGTAAAGGGCAACGGCGGAAGGGACCAAAAAGTGAGTATAAATACCGGAAGTTGTTTCCTGTTCTATTTCCAGACAGCGGGGTTGAAGTTTAGAGATCTCACCAGGGCTCCAGAAAATTTCCACCACAGTCGAGTTTGTTGTCCCAAGATCGATCCCTAAAACATGTATAGGTTTTTTTAACGAATCTATCTTAAAATCTTGCGGAACTAATAGAGAAAAAGATTCGTCCATTATTTCACCTCTCAGACCAGATGCCATTTAATAGTAAAAAGATCCTTTTTTTCGAAGGTTTGAGACAACCTTCGGCTTATCTCATCTAACAGGGCGTCTTTTTGCCTTTCGATTTCTCGGCTGGCCCCATCGTAATTCCGCCAGGCTTCTTCTCGCCTTGTTTCCAATTTACGTAGTTCTCTCTGTCTTTCCAATTTCTCAGGCAGGTTGGGGGCCAGGCGTGCTGCCTTCTTCATTTCCTTTATTTGAATGTCCAAATCTTCCAGTTCTGCCTTAAGTCCTGTCCTTTGATCATCGGCCCAGTAATCCAGCTTATCCATCTCTGTATCAAACCATCGTCCATTTTTAAGGGCAATGGAATCAAGCAATTCTTGCCGGAAACGAGTGTTAATTTCTTCAAGGTTTGTTTTGATGGAAGCTGGTAATTCGACCTCTTTTTGTTTTGCACCCACCAGATCAAATAAACGTCGGCACTGCAGCTCTTCCAATTCCTCCCCACCATCCGTTAGACCGGTAAATATCAGGTGATCTTCAGTCTCAAGGGAATTGACACTAAGACGGGAGCAGGAAAGCCATCCCCCTTGCTTGACCAAGGGCTCGAGGGCAAAGATATTTTTATTACTTCCTGAATAGTTAAAAATGACCTCTCCGGGACCGGTCATTAAATCCCGGCCTTTTTCCAACATTCTACGGGCAAGGGGGTGTCCTACGCGGTAAGTATTGACGTCTTCCACATTTTTTCCCATCCGATAGGGACCGGGGTGGATAGTCTCCCCTGGGAAAGGATTCCTTTCAAGATAAAAACTATATTTTTCGTCATCGAATCGAGCATAGGGTTCGAGCAAATACCGGGTCAAGAGCCAAAGTCTTTCATTAAAACTGTCGAGAAATTCATGGCTTTCTATACGAACTTTTTCGATAACTTCCTGGTCAAAATTATCCAGGAGCTTTTCCCTGGCATCGCGCTGGCCTTGGGCTATATCAAACTCCAACTCTCTTTGTAGTTGATCGAATTCGGCTTGAATTTGCTCTTGAGTTCGGCATTTTTGATAAATGGCTGCGATACGTTTTTCAAAATCTACGCCGGATTCGATGATCCCCAATACTTCATCGCTTGCCCCGAAAACGCCATTAAAAAGACGGAACTTTTCATCCAACAATTCATAAACTCTTTGGTCCGCGGCATTCTTTTTATTTAGAAAATTGACCACCACGACATCAAATTTTTGTCCGTATCGGTGACAACGCCCAATCCGCTGCTCAATCCGCTGAGGATTCCAGGGAAGATCATAATTGACCACTAAATTACAAAATTGAAGATTGATTCCCTCCGCGGCGGCTTCAGTGGCAATCATGATGGAGGCCTCATCCCGAAAAGATTCTACCAGAGCAGCCCGCATATCAGCACTGGGCGACCCGGTAATATAATCAGTACCGCGATGTTTTTCCAGCCATCTCCGATAAATTTCTCTGGATTTTCCATCGGTATTGGTGCCGTTAAAAATCATAACCTTGCCGGCGAATTCCGTTTTCTCAAGAATATTTAAAAGATACTCTTGGGTTCGGCGGGATTCAGTAAAAACGATCGCTTTTTGCTGAATGGTTGCAGCACCCTCATTTTCCTGGGCTTCTCTTGAAGCAGCAAAACCTCGTCTTAAAGCGGTCAGCAATACCTCTCCCTTGGAATTTTTGACGATAGCTTTAGCCAAGGAATGGAATTCTCGGAGTCTTTCCATTTCTTTTCGCATCTCTACGAGTTGTTCGGGCGAATATGGGGAGGGGGCCTCCGTAATAGAGCTGTTTTCGTCTTCATCCCATTCATCCGCAAGTTCATCGATGCCTTCCCAATCATTTTTTAGATCTTCAGGTGGTTCGAAAATACCCTCTGCTTTGGTAGCCGCTGTTTCAAGTTTTTTAGCAAGCCCTTCCAGGGTATCGGAAATGGCATAAGTGGAGGAGGCCAACAATTTTCTGAGGATCAAGGTCATTAATGAACGCTGGCTAACGGGCAGAGCATATAACGTTGGCTCCTGCAAATATTCTGAAACCAGGTCATAAAGCTGCTGTTCTTCAGAAGTGGGAATGAATTCCTGGATTATGGCATGGCGATTCGTGAATTTGATATATTCCAAAACGTGTTTGCGGAGGGTTCGTTTGCAGATTGGTTTTAACCGTTCCTTTAATTCATTAAAATTGGTTTCGTTAGCTAAACGGGCAAACCGTGCCCGATAAGCCTTCAGGTCACCAAAGGCAAAGTCGTCGATGATACTGACCAACCCATAGAGTTCCAATAAGGAATTTTGAAGGGGAGCAGCGGTAAGCAGTACCTTTGGAAAAGTGGCGGTTGCCTGCTTAATGGCATTGGCAATTTTATTGGCTGGCTTATATACATTTCGAAGTCTATGGGCCTCGTCAATTACCACTAAATCCCAAGGAGTTTGCCTAATATAGGCCTCTTTCCTGCGGGCAAATTGATAGGAACAGATAATGACAACTTCCTGATTAAAAGGATTGAGATTTCCGGATTTAACAAAGTCATTAAAGGATCTTGTTTCCAGAATTATTGAAGGAAGGTAGAATTTTTCCGCCAGTTCTTGTCCCCACTGTTTGCGAAGATTGGCCGGGACTATTACCAAGATATGCTTTTTGCGTTCGGCCCATTTTTGAGCGACCAATAGGCCGGCTTCAATCGTTTTCCCTAATCCAACCTCATCCGCTAAAATAGCTCCACGGGAAAAGGGATTTCGGAAGGCAAATAGGGCGGCTTCAATTTGATGGGGGTTTAAGTCAACCTGAGCATCGGAAAGAACTGCGGCCAGTTTATCCACGCTGTCGGAAGGACAACGGCGGGTTAAGTCGTGAGCATAATAAGAAGCGTGATATTCGGTTATTTCCATTAAAAATCCAATAGTTATTTAATTGAGTATAGAAATATTTCCGAAAGGAAAGCCTCAATATTTTTAAAAGGGCTGGTTTTTCTTTCGAGTACCTGCAAAAAACCCAAATTTAATCAAAAAAATAAAGCATAACAAGCAGTTAATGTCAACCTAAAAGACATTATTGTTTGAAGAATTATATTAATGCGGATAAAACATTTGTTTTTTCCGCAAAATTTTTATATAATAAAAAAGGCTTAAAATCAAGGAGTTATAATAGCCAAAATCAATTAGGTTTTTTTCCTTACTAGGCTCAGCCGGTAAATTCTTCCAATTTGTAAAAAATAACTCCCTTGACTTAATTGTACCATATCCTATAATGATCATATCAGTATATAATAACATATAATAATTAATCATAGGGAGTGTGGGGAAAATGGTAAAAAAAGTTTCGGCTCTAAAGGCCC
>Ga0233425_10011425_pt1 | contig 10371 bp, 9 predicted proteins | sample Watercolumn_Towu_2_FD_181712 | JGI IMG/M metagenome (GOLD analysis project Ga0233425, IMG submission 181712) | Freshwater microbial communities from Lake Towuti, South Sulawesi, Indonesia - Watercolumn_Towuti2014_140_MG | ecosystem: Environmental > Aquatic > Freshwater > Lake | place: Indonesia... | reverse complement strand
GGGTGGTGGCCTCGGCCCGCTCCCGGATGAAAGGCCATGGGGCATGGGTCAACCGGGAATTCGCCGCACGCTACAGTCTGGCGACCGACTACGAGGAGCGGGGAGGGACGGCGTTGGCAAACCACGTCGGCGCCTATCTCGAGACGCACAGCCTTCCGGCGCTGCTGCACCACGAAGACCGGAGCTCCATGGCCTTTTCGGTCGAGGCGCGGTTGCCGTTTCTTGACGTGCGTCTCGTGGACCAGCTTCTCCGATGGCCGGCCAGGCTCAAATTGCGGGCGGGGACGAGCAAGGTCATCCTGCGGGAGGCGATGGCGGGAGTCCTGCCGGAATCCGTCCGGCAGCGGAGAGACAAGATGGGGTTTGTGACCCCGCAAGACTGGTGGCTGAAGGAAACCTGGCGTGCGGATATCGAGGCATTGTTCCAGTCGCCGGCCTGTGCGCAACGGGGCTATTGGGACCCGGTCCGATTGCGGCAAGCCTATCGCGACTATTGTGCCGGGCGGATGGAATTGGGCAACAGCATCTGGCGCTGTGTGTGTCTGGAACTATGGCATCAACGCTTTCTCTCATAACCGCGAACGAGCCGCCGCTTGCGACCGGCGTCGACGAACGACGCCGGTCATCCGACGAGGCGCAGGGCCAAGCGCGTCTCCGGCTGCTGCTGCTGACCGTCGGCCTCGGCATCGGGGGGACGGAAGAGCAGATCAAGGAACTCGCCTTGCGGCTGGACCGACGGCGGTACGACGTCACGGTCTGCGCGCTCAAAGGGCGGGGGATCATTGCGGACGAATTGATCGCGCAGGGGGTTCCCGTGGCGTTGCTGGAGGGGAAGGGGAAGGGCGACGTGCGCGTGCTCCCCCGGCTGTATCGGCTCATCCAATCCCTACGTCCGGACATCGTCCACGCCTTCTTGAGCCAGGCCAACCTCGGCGCGGCGCTGGTCGGCCGACTGCTCGCCGAGCCGATCGTCGTCTGGTCGTGCCGGGACCTGGACATATGGAAAACGGGCCTGCACTGGCAACTCGATCACTGGGCCGTCCGGCGGGCCGCAGCCGTGACCTGCTGTTCGGATTCGGTCCGCCGCTATGTCTCGCAGCACATGCGGCTGCCACCGGAGCGCATCACGACCATTCACAACGGCGTGGATCGAGCCCGGTTCCTGGCGCCATCGCAGGTGGGGCGGGCGCAACTCGGTCTGCGGGATCATCTGCCGGTGGTCGGGGTGGTCTGCCGTCTGGACGAACCGAAGAAGGGGCTGGCGGTTCTGCTGCGGGCCATGCGTCTCTCGGCCGACCGGGGGGACGCGCCGGCCTGGCAATTGCTGATCGTGGGAGAGGGGCCGGCCAGGGAGGAGCTCGAACGACTGAGCGCGAGCCTGGGCCTGGCCGAGCGTGTCGTCTTTGCCGGTCCGAGGCGGGATGTGGCGGCGGTCCTGCCGCTCATGGATGTGTTTGTCTGTCCCTCGCTCTATGAAGGCTTCGGGATTGCGATTGTGGAAGCGATGATGACCGGCTTGCCGGTCGTCGCCAGTTCGGCGGGGGGGATCGTGGAAATCGTCCGGTCCGGCGACACGGGCCTCCTCGTGCCGCCCGGCGATCCGGCCGCCTTGGCGGAAGCCATTCAGGAGGTGCTCGGACACCCGGACAAGGCTGCCAGGTTCGGACGAGAGGGGCGGCAGGTCGCGGAAGCGGAATTTTCCGTGGAGACCATGGTCGAGCGCCACGGAACCCTCTATGAATCCCTCATGGGCGCGGCCGGACCGCGCAGGGCGGTGCAGCAGGAGAAACGCTGACCATGCTGTTGCTCCTGGTCCTGACTTTTGTGCTGGCCTTTTCGCTGAGCCTCTACGGAGTGCCGGTGGCGCGTCAGGCTGCGCTCAAGTACGGCATCGTGGACAGCCCGGACGGGCAGCTCAAGCATCAGCGCGAACCGGTGCCCTATTTGGGCGGGCTGGCGATCTACCTGGCTTTCCTGATCAGCCTGGCCTTCACCTTCGAGTTCCGCCATGACGTATTGGGGATCGTCCTGGCCGGAACGTTGATCCTGCTGCTGGGCTTGATCGACGATTTCGGCGTGCTCTCGCCGGGCGTCAAACTGATCGGGCAGTTCCTGGCCGTCTTCGTGCTGATCAAGAGTGGCATCCAGGTGGAGATCGCCGCATTGCCCCAGTGGATAGACCTGGTCCTGACCGTAATCTGGATGGTGGGCGTCATCAATGCGTTCAATCTCCTGGACATCATGGATGGTCTGGCGGCGGGGGTCGGCTTCGTCTGTTCGGCCTGCCTGCTGACCGTGGCCCTGTTGAACGGAGACCAGCCCCTGGCCTTCATGTTGACGGCCCTGGCCGGGAGCCTGCTGGGCTTCCTGCGCTACAACTTCCGCCCGGCCCTGATCTATATGGGCGATGCCGGCGCCATGTTCATCGGGCTGATGCTGGGCACGGTCTCGATGATCGCCCAGTACCAGGGGAGCCATCCCCTGGCCCTGTTGAGTCCGGCGTTCATCCTGGGCGTTCCGCTTCTGGATACGCTCTTTGTCGTGTATATGCGGCTGTCGCGCGGCGTGCCGGTCTTCGTGGGCAGTCCCGACCATTTGGCCTTGCGGCTGCGACGCCACGGGTTTCCGGTCCCGGTGGTGGTGAGCCTCATGTACGGGGCCGCCGCCTTGCTGGGTGGCATCGGGCTGGCGCTCCTGTTCGTCGAGATGCGACTGGCCCTGGTGCTGGTCGGCCTCACGGGGCTCGGGTTCATTGTCATGACGTTGGTGATGAAGCGTGTGGACGTGACCGTGCCGGTTCCGGCTGGCGCTACGGGAGCGGCCGTGGCGGTGCCCAGGGATGTCCGGGAAGGGCGGGTGCCGTCATGATCGTGGTCGTCGGCGCCGGGCTTGCCGGACTCAGCACGGCCTATCATCTGGACAGGCCTTACCGGATCTGCGAACGGGACCTCGAAGCAGGGGGGCTCTGCCGCTCCTGCGAGGTGAAGGGATTTACCTTCGACATGACCGGCCATTTGCTCCACTTCCGCCAGGCGGAAATCAAGGAACTGGTGGAAGGGCTGCTGGAGGGCAAGCTGGAGCGGCACGTCCGCCGGTCGTTCATCTATTCCCACCGGACCTACACGGAATATCCGTTCCAGGTGAACACCTACGGGCTCCCGCCGGAAGTCGTCCGGGACTGTCTGTTGGGCTTCATCGCCACGCTGGCCAAGCCCCAGGCCGGCCCGCCGCAGGCCCAGTCTTTCAAGGCCTGGATCCTGGACAATCTCGGGGAGGGGATCGCCAGACATTTCATGGTGCCGTTCAACGAAAAACTCTGGCAGGTGCCGCTGGAGGAGCTGACCTCGGACTGGGTCTCCTGGCTGATTCCCAAACCGGACCTGAAGGACGTGATCAACGGGGCGCTCGGGATCAAGGACAAGGCCTTCGGCTACAACCCGACGTTCCTCTATCCCAAGCGGGGCGGTATCGACGCCCTGCCGAAGGCGTTTCTGCCGCGCGTGCCGGACATTCGTTATGGAACGGAACTGGTGGAACTCGACACACAGCGCCGGCGGGCGACCGTTCGGACGGGGCAGAACGGCTCGCAGGTGCTGGAGTACGAGAAGCTGGTCTCGACGATCCCGATCCCGGAGCTGGCGAAACGGTGCACGGACCTGCCGAAAGACATCCGGGAGGCGGCGGAAAGTCTGCGCTGCGTATCGGTCTATAGCGTCAACCTCGGAGTGGCGCGCGAGCGGGTCACCGACATGCATTGGATCTATTTCCCGGAGCCGGACTATCCCTTCTACCGGGCCGGCTTTCCCATGAACTTCTCGCCTGGGTTGGGGCCGGCCGGCTGCAGCTCGCTGTACGTGGAGATCTCGCATCAGCCGACGGAAGCCATGGCGGAGGACGACGTGCTCAAGCTGGTCCGGGGCGGGCTGGAGCGGGCGGGCATCTTCACCGCGAAGGACGAGATCGTCGCGGCCGATGTGCGCGACATCCGCTATGCCTATGTCCTCTTCGACCGGCACAGGGCCAGGGCCCTGCCGGTGATTCTCCAGGAATTGGAACGGCGCGGCATCCACTCCATCGGCCGGTACGGCCGCTGGGAACATACGTCCATGGAGGATGCGATCGGGCAAGGCAAAAAACTGGCGGAGCAACTCAACGGACAAGCCCTGGTCCACCCTCGCTCGGCTGCCTCGGCCCTGGGCCGGGCCGGAGCCAATCCATGAAGGAGCCGATCACCGTTGCGCACCTTATCACCAAGCTGGAGTTGGGCGGGGCCCAGCAAAACACGCTGTTTACCGTCGCGCACCTCGACCGGTCGCGATTCCGCCCGATTCTGATTGCCGGGGAGCCGGGGCTGCTCGACCGGGAGGCCGCATCGTTGTCCGGCGTTTCCTTCTATCAGGTGCCGTCGCTGGTCCGTCCGATCAATCCGCTCGCGGACCTGCTGGCGCTGATCAAGCTGACCCTCCTCTTGACCAGGCTCAAGCCCACGATCGTCCATACGCACAGCTCCAAGGCGGGGATTCTGGGTCGTCTGGCGGCCAGGCTGGCTGGGGTGCCCATCATCCTCCATTCCATCCACGGCTTCGGGTGCACGCCTTCCCATCACCCGATCGCGCAGCGGCTCCTGATCGCGTTGGAGCGGCTGGCGGCGCGGGTGACGACCGGGTTTATTTCCGTGTCGGAGGCCAACCGGCGGCAGGGCATAGAGCTGGGGCTCTTTGCCGCGGATCGCTGTTCCGTCATCCGGAGCGGGATCGACCGGGCGCTGTTTCACACGACGCGGGTGGATCGGAGCGCCAAGCGGCGCGAACTGGGCCTGGACCAAGCCCGGCCAGTTGTCGGCATGATCGCTCCGTTCAAGCCGCAAAAGGCGCCGCTGGATTTCGTGCGCATGGCGGCGCTGGTGCACGCGACCAGGCCGGATGCGCAATTCCTGCTGGTCGGGGATGGAGAGCTGCGGAGCGCCGTCGAAGCGGAGATCGAACGGCTGGGCCTGTCGGGGGTCGTCCATCTGGCCGGTTGGCGGCGGGACATTCCGGAGATCATGCGCTGTCTGGAGCTGCTGGTGTTGACGTCGCGCTGGGAAGGGTTGCCGCGGGTCTATCTGGAGGCCCTGGCGAGCGGGGTGCCGGTCGTCGGAACCAACGTGGACGGGGCAACAGAGGTAATTCAGGAGGGCGTGAACGGGTATTTGGTGGAGCCAGGTGACGTGCGGCGTCTGGCGGAACGGGTCCTGTCGCTGCTGAACCGTCCGGAGGAAGCGGTCCGCATGGGCCGGGCAGGCCGGGCGCTGCCGGACGAGTTCGACATCCATGAGATGGTCCGGCAGCAGGAGCGGGAATATGAGCGTGTCCTGGGGCGGTCGGCTGAGTGGAATCGCTTGAGAGTGGTGGCCGGCTGTGGTACACAAGCTGGGAATTAAGTGACCGGGCGGTGGGATCCAAGCAACCGGAGTCTTGAATGAACGTTCCTTTGTTGGATTTGAAAGCGCAGTTTCGCGGGATCAAGAAAGAAGTCATGGACGCGGTCGAAACCACCTGCGAGGAGCAGGCGTTCGTCCTGGGCTCCCGCGTCGTGGAATTGGAACAGGCCCTGGCTTCGTATGTCGGCGCCTCCCATGCGGTGGGGGTTGCCTCCGGCAGCGATGCGCTCCTCCTGTCCTTGATGGCCCTGGGGGGCGGGCCGGGGGACGAAGTCGTCACCGTGCCGTTCACCTTCTTTGCCACGGCCGGTTCCGTATCCCGCCTGGGCGCCAGGCCGGTCTTCGTGGACATCCGGCCGGACACGTTCAACGTGGACCCGCAGCAGATCGAGCAGAAGATCACCGCCAAAACCAAGGCCATCATCCCGGTGCACCTGTTCGGGCAATGCGCCGAGATGGGCGCGATCAACGAGATCGCCAAGCGCCGGAAGGTGGCCGTGATCGAGGACGCCTGCCAGGCCATCGGCGCCATGCAGAACGGAATCAAGGCCGGCGTGCTCGGGGACACGGGCTGCTTCAGCTTTTTCCCCTCCAAAAACCTGGGCGGGTTCGGGGACGGGGGCCTGATCACGACGAACGACGCCAAGCTCCACGAGGCACTGGCCATGTTGCGGGTGCATGGGAGCCGGGTCCGTTATGTGCACGAGCAGATCGGGATCAACAGCCGGCTGGACGCCTTGCAGGCGGCCATCCTGCGGGTCAAATTGAATCATCTGGACCGGTGGACCGAAGGACGCCGGCGCAATGCGGCGCGCTATGAGCGGTTGTTCACCGAGGCCCGGTTGCTGGATCGCGTCACCCTGCCCGTCACCCAGCCGGGCAACTACCATGTCTTCAACCAGTACACGATCCGCGCCCAGCGGCGGGACGAATTGAAGAACTTCCTCAAGGACCGGGGCATCGGGACGGAAGTCTATTATCCCATTCCCATGCACCTGCAGGACTGTTACCGCTTTCTCGGCCACAAGAAGGGCGACTTTCCCGTCTCCGAGCAGGCTGCGGCGGAGGCCTTGTCCCTGCCCGTCTTCGCCGAACTGACCGACGAGCAACTGGCCTACGTCGTTGGGACGATCAAAGACTTTTACGGCGGCAAGTAGCTGCCTGTGGAACAGACGGGGGCGGGCTGTGTCGACACAGCCCGCCCCTTTTTTATTTCCCGCGCCGAGTGGGGCGGCAATGTCGGTGCGTGCGGTGCGGCAGGGCGCAGCTAGAGCCCGATCACGCCGACGTATTTCTTCTCGAACTCGAACAGGCGGAAAGGAACGTGACGGCTGGTCACATAGTCCCGGAAAAAGCCATTGTCCTGAATGTCGTCCATGATCACCAGGCCGTGCGGAGCCAGCCGGGGGGAGATGACATCCAGGGCGAACTTCCGTCCCGAGTAGGACTTGTCGGAGTCATAGTGGAACAGGTCCACCGTGCCGCAGCGGGCGATGATCTGCGGCAGGTTGGCGCGATCTCTTCCGGTGAAGAGTTCCCACCGCTTCCGCAAGTCCTCGTCCACGAGATGCCCGATGTACTGCTCCGGATTGTCGAAGCGAAAGTAGGGGAAATCGCTTGAAAACAGCCGCCCCCGCCCGTTGGCTGCGAGGGCGGCCAGGATGGTCTGCGTGGAGTAGCCGGCGGCGACGCCGGTCTCGACGACCCGGTTCGGTTTCTTGTGGCGCACCAGGAAGTAGAGCAGCGGATAGTGCCCCCTGCCTCCGAGCCCGACGTCCAGGGGTTCCAGTTTGCGACGGGCCTGCGTCTGGAAGTCGGAACTGAAGCGCTGGGCCTCGTTCCACAAGTCTGGGTCAATCGCGCACAGCGCGCCGGCCGTGTCCTCGACATGCCTGGCGCACCAGTACCGCATCGGCATTTTCTCGCGGCGGCGAGGGAATTCGCTCAGCCGGACGAGAATCTTCCGGGCCATCACAGGGGCATAGCCGGGACGCATCAGGTTGGTCACGACGTTTTTGGGTGCGCAGCATCACATGCCCGGCGCGCCGCGCGGCCGGCGGAACTTGCGCCGGGTCCAATGGTCGGCCCTGGGGTGTTCATAGGGCGGTTCGCCAGGGAAGAAGGGAACATAGTGAGCGGAGAATAGCAGTGTCCAAAGGGGGCAGGCAAGAAAGAGAGCGAATCGGGCCAGGGTTCGGGTCACGAGGAGTCACCCTCAACATAGCTCACGCTTCCGGTGGCCGGCAGGTTTTGCCTTAACAAAAGACTAGCTAGTATTAAACTAACAGGGACTTTAAGAGGGGGGCGAGGTCGGGATAAACCGAGGAGGTGCGAGATGAAGGCAATAGGGTGCCTGCTCAAGACGGATGACGGTTGGGCGAGCCTGGTCCTGCGGGTCATGCTGGGGCTGGTGCTGTTCCCGCACGGCGCACAGAAGGCCCTCGGCTGGTACGGCGGGTTCGGCTTCAGCGGCACGATGGGGTTTTTCACCGACACCATGCATCTGCCCTGGCTCATTGCCTTCCTGGTGATCGTCGGCGAGTTCTTCGGCAGCCTGGGCCTGCTCGCCGGTTTTCTCACCCGGTTCACCGCGGCCAGCGTGGCGGTCATCATGCTCGGCGCAATCATTACAACCCATCTGCCGAACGGGTTCTTCATGAACTGGTTCGGAAAGCAGCAGGGGGAGGGTTACGAGTATCACTTGCTGGTGATCGCCATCTGTGCGGCGCTCATGATCACGGGCGCGGGCCGCTGGTCGGCGGATGGAGAGATCGCCAAGCGACTGGGCTAAAGGGCGGGCGGCGGGTTACGCGAGGGGTTGCAGGAAACGCCAAAGAAACGGGGCCAGGCCTCCACAGGCCTGGCCCCGTTTTGTTTTGTGCGCGGCGGTTGTGTTGCCAAGCGACGGCTTAGCGGCCGGGCACGGCTTGGATCGACTTCCGGTCCCCTTGGTCCCTCCCGCAGCTCTGCTCGGCGATCATGCGCTGTCCGGCGCTAGCGCTGGCTGGAATTCTGGCCAGGCAGGCGTTCAACGTGTCTCCGGCTGCGCCTGCCGCTATGGTACTGGTCCCGGACGAGGCCCCGGATCCGGAACTTGCCATGGAAGAAGTCGCCTCTCCGGATGATTGCGCCATTTCCTGGGACGACGTCTCCGCACAGCCGGCGCTTAGCGTCAGGCATGCGACCATGACCATCGGTCCGATGAATTTGGTTGTCATCACTCGTTCCTCCCTTGTCGTGTTCATGAATTGGTTGTGATGCAGGAGCTTCGAAGACCGGGGAATCGATCGCGCATAAAAGGGGCGAGGCGGCGCGAGAGATCAGACAGTCAGCGTGGCTCAACGTGTTTTGTGCCATCCTGCGCTATAAAGGTAAGGTGGGTCAATCTAATTAGTGGTGCTACGGCTTGGAAAGGTGAGTGCGGGTGTGTCGGGGCGGCTTGCCTTCGTACCTTTTAGGAATTTCCAAGGGCGCATGGCACGATGAATAAAGAGCGCCATGTTTGGCGTGCCGCCGAGACAGTGAGGCGGCCGGGGCCATTCCGCCTGGCGAAGGCCGGAAGGGTCGTTCCGAGAGGTGTGGAAGCGATCGGCCATCCTACCCCGCTAGGTGTCCTCTTTGCCCGCTGTATTGCCCCGCCATCAGGCCGCCGCCGAATGCGCGCGCCGTTCGCCGGCCGTGGTTCTTCGTCTGGCGGCCTGAGCCAGGCCGTCCTTCGTCACCCTCAAGAATCTGAGCTGTCGGGTGTAAATGCCAGTGCCGCGCTGTTATGCGAAGGCGAGGCGCCCTTTAGGTGTTGGGATAGGACGGCCCAGTTCTTTGGCCGTCTCAATCCATTCTTGGATGATGCCCTCGACGTTTTTCAACGCTTCCTGGTAGGTGGTGCCGTCTGCTGCGCAGCCGGGCAATTGAGGCACCTCGGCGATGAAGGCGTGGTCGTCCTCGCTCCAGTAAATGATGACCTCATACTTGGGCATCGTCCTGGCCTCCTAGCTTATACTTCACAAGCAGATTGCGCACCTGCTTCACTTGGTAGGGCTTGGCCTTCGCGCCTTTGGGCTATAGGTTCACAATTTCCACGACATGTTCTTTGGTAAAGATGTGGTGGTCCCCTCTGATCCGTTCTACAAATCCCAGGTGAAGGAGCAAGTTGCGTAATCCTGCGAAAGGAATATTGGCGTCGGAAGTTCCCCGTAGGATTTGCAACAGCAGTTTATCATGTTGACTCATCTTCCAACAGTTCTTAGCTCGTGACCGCGCCCTCGGACGCAGACGAGACGTGGCGGGCGTACTTGGCCATGACGCCCATCGTATAGCGCGGCACGGGCGCCTTCCACTTGGAGAGGCGCGCCTTGATTTCCTTGGCCGTCAGCTCCACGTCCAGCTGGCGTTTGGCGATATCAAACACGATCATGTCGCCGTTCTTGACCGCGGCGATCGGCCCCTTCTTGGCCGCCTCGGGAGCCACGTGTCCGGCCATGAGCCCATGCGTCGCGCCGGAGAACCGTCCATCGGTCAGGAGCGTGACCGAATCCCCCAGCCCTTCGCCCACGATGGCCGCGGTCACGCCCAGCATCTCGCGCATGCCCGGTCCTCCCGCCGGCCCTTCGTAGCGGATCACGACCACGTCGCCTGCCTTGATGCGCCCGGCCTTCACCGCGGCGAAGGCGTCTTCCTCCCGGTCATAGACCTTGGCCGGGCCGCGGAATTTCATCATCGAGTGGCCGGCGACTTTCACCACGCAACCTTCCGGAGCCAAGTTCCCTTTCAGGATGACCTGGCCGCCGGTCGCCTTGAGCGGATTGGACAGGGGCCGCAGGACTTGCTGTCCCGGCGTTTCGGTCGCGCCCTTGGCTTCTTCCCCGATGGTCCTGCCGGTGACGGTCGGCTGGTCGGGATGGAGCAGGCCCGCGTCCAACAAACGCTTGGCCACGAGCGTGGTGCCGCCG
>Ga0233425_10011424_pt1 | contig 10372 bp, 5 predicted proteins | sample Watercolumn_Towu_2_FD_181712 | JGI IMG/M metagenome (GOLD analysis project Ga0233425, IMG submission 181712) | Freshwater microbial communities from Lake Towuti, South Sulawesi, Indonesia - Watercolumn_Towuti2014_140_MG | ecosystem: Environmental > Aquatic > Freshwater > Lake | place: Indonesia... | reverse complement strand
GATGTTGCCCAGCTTGCATTTCCGTCTGCATCGCTTTTGAGGTATTTGTTTTCGCCCTGGGTGCCATCGGAAAGCTGGAAGCCGGTGGTTTTGATTTTGCCGGCGACTTCGAGTTTTTCGGTGGGAGTACCAGTTCCAATACCTACATTTCCAGAATGAAATACAAATTTATAGGGTGTATAGAAATTGAATCCTATACCATGAATACCCTTAATGGAGCATTCTTCATTTCCAAACTGAAGTTCGGCATAGTTATCAAATTGCCAACTCCAGGGTTCGAGCCGTAATGCAACAAATTCACCATAATCAAGCTTGATATGCAGTTTGGCCTGTGGATCGGTAACGTCACCGATACCAATTTTCCCTGTTTCATCTAAACCTGTTGCTTCACCAACATATAAGGTCGGCTTTGAACTCCCGAATCCAATCATAAGACTGTTTGGATTATTATTGGTTAAATAACCTGTAGCGCTTCCACCCAAACCTATAACAAAAGAAGAAGTTGCAGCAGCGTGAATATAATGTCCAAAACTCATTGATCGAATACCTGATGATTTTGACAGAACTCCGGCAGCAAAAGATGCTTCTCCTGTAGCGTGAGCTCTGTAGCCAAGTCCAAATGAATAATTACCGGTGACAGTATCATTTTTCCCGGCTGCAAAAGATGACAGACCTGTCGAAATATTATTCTCCCCCAGAGCGCTGGAATAATTTTCATTGCTCACTGTGTTGTTGTTGAAATTGATCTGTGCACTTACGTTCAGTGCAAGGATCAATGCGGCGGTAATAGAGGTAATTCTTTTCATTTTTGTTTGTTTTTAAGGTTTAAAATATTGTGAATTTATCTGATAAAAATTATGTGCTAAGATAATAGGATTTTTTCAATTCCGCTTAACCCGGATAATTTATATACTTAATACAAATTATCCGTAATCATTATGCGACTAAGAAAAGCTAATACTTTAACGCAATTCATTTGTTAAAATATAAGCTTTTTTAAGTCGGCTTGCCCGCCGGAGTATATTCTTCCGCACGCAGGCGGGGGTTAACCTGCATAAGTAGCCTGAAGTATAAATTATCTGAATAATGCAGGTTAAAGAGGAACTCCTTTCATGCTTGATTTAACAAATTAGAGGATACTTAACCGGTTTCAATTTTAGTAAGTTAAAGATGGAAAATATCACCCAGGAAGCTATTTGAAAGTTATCGCATATTGCGATACCAGGCTTTGCCCTTTTAACTTCGATTATTCGATACTTTGTCCGGCATTTGACGGATTCTGACTTTCCTCTCTACCTGTACAGCCCATCCGGATCCACCTTTTCCCTCAGGATTTTTAGTTCGTGATCGGTGGGTGGTTCGTTTTGAGTAATATGATTAGCAAAGAGTAGTTCGAACCCTGTGTTCTCGATCACCTTTTCGACGGTCACACCAGGGTTTACACTCAGGAGCTTCATCCGTTTGGTTTCGTCATCATAACCGAGAACGCCGAGGCTGGTTACAACGCGGTAAGGTCCGGTATTCTTTGGTAAACCTGCAGCTTCACGAGCTCCCGGTCCGGTTAAAAAACCCGGGGTGGTGATGAAGTCTATCTTTTCGATGAATCTTCTCTTGTCGTGGATCATGATGGCGATGGTGCGCCAGCAGGCTGAACCCACGTCGTTGGCGCCGCCGCTGCCGGGTAGCCTTACTTTGGGATGGGTGTGATCGCCGATGACGGTTGAATTGAGGTTGCCGTACTTGTCGATTTGAGCGCCGCCGAGGAAGCCGAATTCGACGAAGCCGCGCTGGGCGGTTTCCATCACGTCGCAGATGCCTGAAGCCGCAACCGCTTTGTTGTAAGTTCGCATGTCGCCGACGGCAAGCGGCAGTTTTTCGAGGATGGCTCCGGTTCCGCCAAACTCAAAGATAGGAACCAGGTTCGGAGCATGCATGGCTTGGGCGAGGCTGGCTGCGAGCATGGGGATGCCGGTTCCGATAAAAGCCGTGGTGCCGTCTTCCATCACGCGGGAAGCAAGGCAAATCAATAATTCCGAGGGTGAGTATTGTTGTGTCATGGTGTTTCCTCCTAAAGTGTTAATTCCTGTAACCTGTTTTTGCCAACCTTATCCAGTAATGACTGATGATCATCGAAAGCATACAGCCATTCGTTCATGTATTCGTCCATGCCTTCTTTGGTCTTTTGCTTTTCGATGAACATTTTGTAATGCGGCTCATCGCGCTCGTACATACCGCTCATTTCGCCGGGCCAGGAGCCGTAAGGGGCATGAACCACGGCATCCACAAGGTAATAGGGGATGATGGTGCGGTCGGGGTGCTCGCGGATCTCTTCAGTCGGAACGATCTTTTCAGTGCTGATGATAAGGTTTTTACAGGCTCTCGACATTTCGAAAGCGAAGCCGCTGATGCCGTCGATCTGGCAGTTGCCGTGAATGTCGGCGCGGTTCACATGGATGAAACCGGTATCGACGTACAATGCAGGAAGCAGGGCTACTTTGTAATTTGAATATGGACATTCGATCACTTTTGCCGAAGATTTCTTCAGGGTATCCGTTCCGAGCATACTGCGGGCAGGGATGAAGGGAACGCCCATGCTGGCAGCTTTGAACCTCCAGGTAATGGCGGCATTGGACCATTCCACTACTTTCCGTACATCGCCCGATTCGACGCGGCGGCGCATGTTGTCGGAGATACCGTAAACTTCGAGGCTGATGTAGGTGAAGTCGATTTCGCGAACCATGTTTGCGGCAAAGAGCAGATCGAGCTCATGAACGCCCTGCCCCACGATCCGGAAATCGGTTTTGCCGGATCGAACCAGCTCGCGCGTAAGGCTCATCGGGCAGCGGACGGTTCCATACAACTCGAAACCGATGTAATCGCCGCTTTTGACGAATTTATCGATGGCTTCCTTTTCGGTCATTCTTTTATCGACAAGCTTTTTTGTTTTTTTACGGTTGTGCTCGCGGAAGCCGTCGAGGTCGATGGGCTGGATGAGGGAGGCTTCGCCTTCCTCAAAGATCGGGATACTCTTGTTTTCTATCATACAATAGTTGAATTAATTTTTTCAAAATTTACCTGTTCAAAACTAAATATTTTCGGAAAGGGAAAAAATAATTTGGAAAGAAATTTCGGGGGAGGGATGGGGAAGTCAAAATCCGTCAGATGCCGGACAAAGTATCAAATAATCGAATGACAAAGTGAAAAGTGTGGATTCCTGCCTGCGCAGGAATGCCGCCTGCCAGAATTGAAATTATTGACGGGCATTTAGAAGGGAGAGAGGAAATTACAAATATCAAATAATCGAATGAAAAAGTGAGAAGTGTGGATTCCTGCCTGCGCAGGAATGCTGCCTGCCAGAATTGAAATTATTGTCGGGCTTTTAGAAGGGAGAGAGGAAATTACAAATATCAAATAATCGAATGAAAAAGTGAGAAGTGTGGATTCCTGCCTGCGCAGGAATGCCGCCTGCCAGGATTGAAATTATTGTCGGGCATTTAGAAGGGAGATGATTTCCTGGAGGTAGGTGATTTCTTTTTGGAGGGATGCGACTTTGGCGGTGAGTTCTTTGTTTTCGGTTGTCAGTTTGAGGAGCTGTTCTTCGGAGGAGGCGGAATTTTCGATGAAATGGATGAAGAAGTTGTGGTTGAGGGCGCGGGAAATTTGCTGGAGGCGGTCTATTGTTAGGGAGTTCCTGCGGAGGGAACGGTAAAGGGTGGTTGGTGTGAGGTTGAGCAGTTTTGCAAGGTCGTAAACGGATGTTTTATCTGTTTTGCAGTAGTCTCTGATTATTTCGCCGATGTTTACCATGATGTTGATGAGATGTAAATGTTAAGAAACCGGATGCAAAGATAAATAAATAAAAGTTATTGTGTGATTAATTTACATATAAAATGCATTAATTGATACTTTAGTGCAGATAATTGATATTTAAATAAAATTAATTGATATTTTAAATGCATTGATTGATATTTATGTGTAAATAATTGATATTATTATGCAATTAATTGATACTTTAAGGCAATTAATTGATATATAAACAGCGAATTGTGGTTGGTAGCTTGCTGATTAGACTGATAAGAAGGCGGGGAAGGCTTGTGTGAATGGATTTTGTCGGGTGGGACTAATGGGACAAGTGGGACGGGGGGGAAGATGATGCAGGTAAACCTGGAAATGGGAACCACAATACCTGCCCGCCAGGTAAAGACAATAGGTGGCAGGCGGGGGCACAATAGGGCACAATAGAAGGTAATAAGGTTTGTGAAGGTGGGTGGTAAGGGATTGTTACTAAGGTTGGTAACGGGAAGTAAGGTTTTTTGATTTTTGATTGCAGTGGATTTTTCGTTGATGAAACCTTATTTTTTTTCGATAAACCTTAGTAAAAGAAGGTTTCGAGAAGCGGGTGGAACCTTATTAGCTTATTGGACGGGGTAAGTATGGGACTGATGGGACAAGGGAGAGTGTGGCAGAGGCTAAGATGAACAGGGGGGAAAGATGATGCAGGTAAACCTGAGGATGTGAACCACAATAGGCACATTAGGGCACAATAGGGGGGAAATAATAAATGCAAAGTTGAAAACTTTGCTTATTCAGACCTACAAGTGATCCTGCGGAACACTTGAATGTGCGGGGGGAGCACGGAGAATTTTACAAGGCTGGAGCCTTGCAAGATATGGGCGACTGAGGCAGAGCCTCAGCCGATTCAAGTTGCTGAGATTTAAGAACCTCAATGATAACGGGAATTAGTTTTTTAAGCATCTTACAGAGTATCCGCTTTGCCATAGCTCACCGGCTCTGAAATCCTGATTCTGGGTCACATCAAATGTCCTGCTCCAATACCATCCTCCCCCTAAGATGGAGGGGGTCCTTGACCAGTAAACACCCATTTCATTATGTTTAAGGAAACCGCCACCAGCTGCACGTACGCCCCCGACTAAAGCAGAGAATCCGGAGCTATTTGAGCCATTAGCGCGTAATTTCACTCCAACGTCAGCTCCTCTGAAACCAACAGTTTGATCATTACAGTTTAATGCTACGACGGGGTCAACAAATGTTTCTAAAGTACACCATTCATCATCTGACGGTATATGCCATCCGGGAGGACATATTCCCTGATAAGGATTGGAATTATATTCTGCAATTTCATGCCATTGGTATAAGCCTCCATAAGTAGCGCATTCAGCCTCATCATTATTATAACAATATTTTTCGATTATGCTGTTATCTTGCTGATTATTTGATCCATCAATCATAGTCCCTACATTCAGATTTTCGTGCATCCAGCATTGATTTCCAATTTGTACAGTATTGTAAGTTTGGCCTTCATAAGTTAAAGTATGAATCCCTTCACATGGAGTAAAAAATCTGCTAAATGATTGAACAGGTGTTTCATGATATCCTGTGCCAGAATAGTTATTTACTATCATCTTCCAATAAAAAACTGGTCCAACAAATTGGGAAGTATCTAAAAAATCATAAGAAAGACAAACATCATCATTTGAAGATGGCAAAAAATTACCCTCTTCATATAATGGAGGAGGATTCGTATCACCAAAATAGATCGCCCGATAAATATCCCAGAAATTGCCCTCATTGTTATGATGCCAGAATAATTTAAAGGGAGCATATTGCTGTTTATCTTCAGGCGATAATAATTCTACGATTTCACCAAAGCATTCGAGCCATTGTTTAATGATCGGGCCAGCCGTTTCATTATTATGACTATCACGGGCAATTACTTGCCAGTAAGTATATCCTGTTCCGGAGGCCCAATGCCAGTACTTTGTATAAAAATTCTGTGAAATATCGTTAGCAACCAAAGTCATTGAATTTGGATCCCATCCGGAATAAACATCAAATGTTAATTGGTCATTGTCGGGATCAGTGCAAGACCATGACCATACAGTAGTCTTAGCTCGATTGTAAGATTCATCAGGGGGCTGCAAATTGAAAGGAACCGAAGGGGGTTGATTTACTGGTGTGTTATTTAGGCAACGAACTGACAAACCAAAGTTTTTATCATCATTATTCGTACCAAAGCCAGGAGAATCAAACCCTAATTGCCATTTCAATGCATTATTACTTGAAAAATTTGATGATGACCAAAATTGGCCATCACTTCCAATAGTCATAAAATTTCCATTAATATTCCTGTAGCCTGCCGGCAGTGCAGTAAATCCAGATTCATTTGTTGCACCAACATTAGGTGGATTCCAATGTGCAGTTCCAATTTCTTTCATTTTACCTCCTGCTACCAATTCGCCACCCAGATAAGTTCTTATTAATTCCCATTCTGAATTTGCAGGTAAATGCCACCCTTCCGGGCAAATGCCTTGAATTCCTTCTGTCGTTATATAGTGCATCATTTCGTTCCATTGATATAATCCTCCGTAAATGTCGCAGTTTGAAGTGGCGTTGTTATAACAATATTTTTCAATTGCTGAATTATCAGACTGATTGCTACCACCGTTAATCATTATACCTGTATTCAGGTTTTCAGCCATCCAGCATTGTGAGCCAATCTTCACTGTACTATAAACTTCATCATCCCTCTCATCTACTAAAAAATCACCGCAATTGTAATTCAATCCTTCCGGTAACTTAAGTTTTTGGTTTTTATTCGGAATCCAAATTTCATCCTTATCGAGATTATTCACCTGGGCATCCATGTTAGCATCACAGGAATAATATCCAGCATCGCCCGCTTCTTGTTCCCAGTTTTCATTTTTATCCAATATATTCACCCGCCCGTCTGCATTGCAATCACCTCCTATCATTCCAAATTTTCCATAACTAATGTATTTTTGTCCTTCCAGGTATGCTTTGGATTGGAGATCGGTAAAATCCCATGTATAAGTTCCGTTTATTTTTGTTAAAGATCCCGATGACATAACCGCTAAATGATTGCGATGCCAAATAACAACATATAAATTGTTGGAAATATTTCCTGAGTAAGTTATTAAACTGTCGCCGTTTAATCCGACAATGTTGCCGTTTTTCTTAAGGAAAGCTGCCTGGCGGTTTATGATTTTATCCGGAGTGGCAGTGGATGCATTACCTGTTGTCTCTCTCAATTCGACCAGCACCCAATCTGAGATGTCAGCATTTGGAATTGCGGCAACAGCCTCAGTTCCATTATAATTCCATGGAGAAGAGTTATATGGCTGACTAAGAGGCAATAGTCCCGTAGTGTTCAAATTATTTGTCATTTCTGCACCGTTGAATGGACCTTCAAGGAAAACCTTAAGATCGAATTTGGATTGAAGTCCTGCATAGCCAGCTAAATAACTATTGTATATTTCTTCGGGTGTTCTGACAATATTACTTATTCTCAATTCATCGATAACCGCATCAGCACCTCCGTAGAAGGGATCAATTGAGCCTAATTGAAAATCTGTATCCATGACGTAAAAAAGTAGATCTGTGACTGGATTCTCAGCTCTTAATTGTCCATCAATAAAAATTTGAATTTTATCAAAACCCCAGGTGAATGCCGCGTGATGCCATATTCCAGCGGTCCATTCTCCGGAAACATTGACATAAGCTCCAACTTCCGGAAATCCGGGAGGTCCCCACCTATTAAATAGTATTCGCCAACTATTTGCACCATCTTTACCAATAAGCATCCCGCCAGCATATCCATACCTAAGAACGTAATGATCATTGCCATCGTCCCCATTCCAATTTGGATTGATCCAAAATTCTAAGGACCCTTGCAATGGATCGATATTATCAAGTGACGGATATTTTACATCATTGCTGTTTGAAAAAAAACAACCGTTGTTAAAAATACCGGGGCTATAATTTATGCCGATATATGTGTTAGGTAATTCTCCTTGAGCACCATTTAAATTATCATTTAAATGAAGCAGTAGAGTTGTATTTGCGTCAACATTAAATTCCTGTGCGATTAATGTGACCGAGAGATAATAAATGTAACAAATGATAAAAATTAGTACTTTTTTCATAAGAAATGAATTTTAAATTCTACTCATTAAGATTTTCAAATTCCGCCCCTGCAGAAAAAAACATTAGCGGGGCAGGTCCGTTTTTTTGAATGGGTTCTGGACTCCATAGTAATATTTTGAAAAATAGTTTTCATTTACAAATAAATATCCTTCTGCACCTTCTGCCCGAGTTCAAGGGGAAAGGGTCCGATTGTTTGATCGGTGTAGCCTTCGAGATGGAAGAGAAGGGTGAGCATGAGGGGTTTCTGATAGCGGAGTTTGTACTTTCCGCTGGCACCGGTGATTACTTTGCGATCGGTTCCGGGCTGTGTGATGGTGACGGAGGGAAGGGGTATTTGTGTGCCGGCAATACAGACTGTTCCGTAAACCGAGGCGGACTTGCGACCGTGACGGACCCCCAGGTTAATAATCTCGCGGGTGATGAAATACTGATCGATGAAATCGGGAAACTCTGCCTGGAACATCATGATGGTGCGGTCGATCTTGTTGGTGAGGAGGTCGCCGGCTTGTTCTAACTTTTCGCGGATGTCCTTTGTGGCGGACTTGCTTTTGGCAACGGTGAACCGGCGCTCGGGAATGAGTCCGAGGTATTGCTCCCGAAGAGTACTCACAAGGGTGATGCCAGCTTCGGTGAGACGACGGGCTGCAAGGGCAACACGGATGGGCCAGGCTATGTTGTAAATGGTAAGGGCAGTATCGGCAAGAGCGTTGTCGCGCATCATGAAAAGATCGGTCATGGTAAAGCTGACGGATGCCTGAAGCTCGGGATCGTTGGTGAAGATGGCGTGGGCATCGACGGCGTAGATCACTTTGAGCACGGCATCGATGAGTTGCTTGCGCACTTCGGCTTTGACGATGGTGACACCGGTGTTGTCCTCAATCTGTAAGGCATGGAGGTTATGAATTTCGCCGACAAGGGTGTGAAGCTGGGCGACGAGGGCAGCGAAATCGGCATCGCCCTGCCAGATGGGCTTGATGGTTTCGTGATTGAGGAAGAAATCGGAGGCTTCGAATGAATTGAATTTGTTTTCCTGGCTATCTGTCATAAGCGGAAATTTTAGGTGTTAAACATTAAATTTCAAAGTTAAGACTAAGCTTCTAGAGGTTCTAATTCGATGTCGATGGTGATGATATGACCGGTTTCGATGACGATGTTATCTTCGAGATAAGGCTGGAAGCCATCGAGTTCGAACCGGAGAGAATAAACACCTCCTTCGGGAACAGTGAGATGATATCTGGCATCGGCTCCCACGACAACGGTTTCGCCTGTTTCGACGACTGTTGCCCGGGTTCCAATAAGCAGGGCAAGCGTTTCAAAATGACGGATAGTACCTTCGATGACGGTGGTGTTGTTTTTGGTTTTGCGACCACCGCGGTCCACTATGATGCGGGCATTTCGATATTGATCGAAAAAGTCGGGTTCAGAGGTTTCGAAAATGCGCATGGCGGGATCGATTTCGGTATGGAGAAGGCTGTCCATTTCGCGGAACTTGCGCCGGATGGATTGTGTAGCTGCTTTTTTCTGACCTGTGGCAAAGCGGGGCTCATACATCACTCCAAGGAACTGGAGACGGTTTGCATTGACAGCCTCGATGTCGGCTTCGGTGATTTGGAGATTGACAAGCTGATCTTTAAGTGGAAGAGCGATATCATAAAGGATTGCTGCATTGGAAATAAGTGCGTTTTCCCATCCATCGAGCTCGGAACCTTTAAAATCGACTTTATTTTCGAGCTTTTTGTCCTTTTTGAAAATAGCGTACGCTACCACTGCTTTGCTCACTTTGCCTACGGATGTCCTGAGATTGCTAGCAATGGTGTTTTTGTTGATGGTAATACCCTTGGTGTCGAGCGTCTGAACCTGGTGGAGAGCCTGGATGAGTTCGATACCGGCGACAAGACGGTTGACAAGGGCTTTTAAATCTGCGATGCGATCGTAAACCAAAGCGAAGGTTACAAAAACCAGGTTGGTAACGCCGTACATGTTGAGCTTGTTTGATTGAATATCAGTCATTTTTTTTAAATGTTTAGATTATTATACTGTATTTATCATAAGAACTCTGTAAAATTCAAATTACAAATACTGATCAAATCGGCTCAAATGCTCTGTGAAAATGGTTCGCGCCCCAATGCCGGTCAGTTCAAAATATTAAAAGGATCAATAAATTATGGCGTCGTTCGAACGCTCAGGCGGCAAAACTTTTTTCTGCCGCTCATTCAAGTTTATTTATTACACCCTTCTTTCGTCGAACCGACCTGAAATGCTGAAAGGCTCAGCGGGGAAGCAAAAAAACATTCGACGTATTGTTTTTTGCTTTTTTGTTTGTGGCTCAAAAATAACATTTTTTAACAAACAAGAAAAAAGTTGAAAAAATTTTTTCGGCGCTTAAAAAGGAATTGTTGAATTGGGT
>Ga0233425_10011423_pt1 | contig 10372 bp, 2 predicted proteins | sample Watercolumn_Towu_2_FD_181712 | JGI IMG/M metagenome (GOLD analysis project Ga0233425, IMG submission 181712) | Freshwater microbial communities from Lake Towuti, South Sulawesi, Indonesia - Watercolumn_Towuti2014_140_MG | ecosystem: Environmental > Aquatic > Freshwater > Lake | place: Indonesia... | reverse complement strand
GGTGAATTTTGTGCGCCTCGTGACCGCTCGACTTGAGTTCATTGAAAAGGTGCTTGACATCCTGGGCCCGCTCCTTCGCCGCCACCAGCAGGGCATCGGGCGTATCGACGATGATCAGGTCCTTGACGCCCACCGCACCGACGAGCCGCTCGTCGCTGCGGATGGAGCAGTTCTCGACATCGTGCAGCAGCGCTTCGCCTTCGATGCGGTTGCCCAGGCTGTCCGCCTCGACAAGATCGCCGAGCGCCGACCAGGAGCCGATGTCGTTCCAGCCGATGTCGCAGGGAACCACGGCAACGCGCCGTGATTTTTCCATCACGGCGTAGTCGATGGAGTCCTCGGGGACTACGGCGAAACGCTCCGGGTCGAGTTCGCACTGGAAGAAGCCCTTGCCGTCCGTGCGGCGCGATTCGTCCAGGCTGGCGCGCACCGCGGCGAGGATGGTGGGGCAGTGGGCCTGCATTTCCTCGAGCATTGTCGCGGCCTTGAAGCAGAACATGCCGGAATTCCAGAGAAAGCGGCTGGATTCGAAATACTGCCGGGCGGTCTGTTCGTCCGGCTTCTCGACGAAACGCAGCACGGTGTTGCCATCGGCCTCGATGTAGCCGTAGCCGGTTTCCGGCGCATCCGGGCGGATGCCGAAGGTGACCAGCCGGTCTTCCTGCGCCAACCTGCAGGCCGCGGCGACCGCGTCGGCGAAGGCGGCTTGGTCGGCCACCAGATGGTCGGCCGCCAGCACCAGCAGCATGGCCTGCGGATCCTTCGTGGCGACAAGCAGCGCGGCGGCGGCCACCGCTGCCGCGGTGTTGCGCCCGCAGGGCTCGAGGACGAAGGAGACGGCTAGCTTGGCGCGGTTGATCTCGCGGAACTCGTCCTCGGTCTTGAAGAAGAGTTCGCGGTTGGTCACGGTAAGGATTTCTTCCACGCCGGGCAGTTTGGCGCCGCGCAGGAAGGCCTTCTGCAACAGGCTCTGGCCGTCGCCCAGCTTGATGAAGGGCTTCGGGTGCATCTCGCGCGACACCGGCCACAGTCGCGAACCGGCACCGCCGCAGAGGATGACAGGTATCAAGTTAGCGCTCATGGATAACTCTCAAATCAAGCTTGAAATTGCTTCAACTACACCTTTGATTTGCGCCTCGGTGTGGCTGCTCGACACGAACAGCCGCAGGCGGGCGGCCTTTTCTTCCACGACAGGATACACAATGGGCATCACGTTGAAGCCGAGCCTGAGCAGCTCGTTCGACATCTTCGCCGCCTTGAGCGAATGCTTGACGATGGCCGGCACGACCGAAAATCCTCGGCTCAGTCCGGTGTCGATGCCACTCTCCTTGGCATAAGACAGCAAGTAGGCACCCCGCTCCCGCAGGCGATGCACGCGCTCCGGCTCGGCCTGCAGGATGCGCAGCGCCTCGAGCGACGCCGCCGCCAGCGGCGGTGCCATGCCCACGCTGTAGACGAAGCCCGGGGCCGCGTATTTCAGGTGCTCGACCAGGGCCCGCTCGCTGGCGATGTAGCCGCCGCAACCGGCCAGGGCCTTGCTGAGCGTACCCATCCAGATATCGACGTCCTTGCCGGCGATGCCGAAATGCTCGCGGATGCCGCGGCCGGTGGCGCCGAGCACGCCGAGCGAGTGCGCCTCGTCCACCATCAGGAAGGCCTTGTGGCGACGTTTGACCTCGACCAGCGCCGGCAGGTCGGGAATGTCGCCGTCCATGCTGTAGAGCCCTTCGACGACAAGCAGGACACGCTCGAACTGGCTGCGGATCTCGCCGAGGATCGCATCCAGGGCCGAAATGTCGTTGTGCGGAAAGCTGCGCCGCGTCGCGCCGGACAGGCGCGCGCCTTCGAGCACGCTGTTGTGAATCAGGCTGTCGTGGATGACCATATCCTTGGGGCCAAAAAGATAGCCAATGGTCGAGACATTGGTGGCGTGGCCGCTGACGAAAACAATGCAGTCCTCGACCTCGTACAGTTCGGCTAGTGCTTCTTCCAGTTCGCGCTGGATGGGGCGTTCGCCCGCCACCAGCCGGCTCGCCGAGGCGGAGGTACCGTAACGGTCGATGGCGTCCTTGGCGGCTTTGTTGACCGCTGGGTGACCATTCAGCCCCAAGTAGTTGTAGCTGGAAAAGTTGATGTATTCACGGCCTTCGATGCGCGTCACCGCCCCGGCCACGCCATCGTGGGCGATGAAGAAAGGATTGCGCAGTCCCAGGCGATCCGCCGCCGCCTTGGGGACGAGCATCTTTTCATAACCGGGGAAACGATCGAAGCGGGTAAAGGCTTCCGGTACGTTCGAACGACTCAATGCGCGGGACGCTGGCTGGGGAGTCGCCCTCTGGCCAGCGCCGACTTTCTTGCCCAGAAAATGCTCGATGATCTGGTTCTTGGCCTTGAGGCCGAGGGCTGACTTGGTCATGCGGTTAACCTCGTGCCTTGTTGCGCCAGTGCTCGTGCATCTTCGGCGATCTGTTGCAACTCTTCGGTAGCCACGGATTCTCCATGTTGCTTGGCCATGTCCTTGACGACAGCATCAACCGTGCTGGCGACTGATTCGTCTGCTTCGCCCCCACCAAGAAGCTTCTCAACGATACGTTGCGTCACTTTTCCTGCAGTCGGCGACTCGTTGAGCATCATGACGGGCAGTTGTATTCCAAAGCGCTGTTCCAGCCCGAGCGCCAGTTCGACGGCCATCAACGAGTCAAGCCCCAGGTCGTGCAGTGAACGCGCGGGATCGATGCGGTCGGCGCCAATGGCGAGGATTTGCGCGACTTCCTGCACCACCAGCTGCTGAACGATGACGGCCACTTCTTCTGCCGACTTGCCTGCGATGAGCGTGCGGAAGTCGGTCTCGTCTTCGGACAGGCCGGTGTTCTTCAGGCTGCGATTGAGAATGGCAAAGCGGTTGCCGCTGGCGGAAGGCAGCAGGCGAGCCAGCGTGTTCCAATCGAAATTTGCCGGAGCCACGGTAGCACCCTCGATCAGGATGCGCTCAAGTTGATCCAGCGCCTGCTTGGCAGACATGGGTGGTCTGCCCAGCCGCTGACCCAGACTGTCCTTGACCGCCTCGTTGCGGGTAAGATAGCCGGCATCTCCGATCGGCCCCCAGCCGATGCAGGCTGCGGGCAGACCCATGTGCCGGCGCATTTCGGCAAGGCCCTCCAATCCGGCATTGGCGGCCACGTAGTTGGCTTGGCCGGGGTTGCCGATCGCGGTGGTGATCGAGGAATAGAGCACAAAATGTTCGAGTGGGATGCCGAGCGTCGCCTGATGCAGGTTCCAGGCGCCGATCAGCTTGGGGGCAATGACCGCCTCCATGCGCGCAGCATCGAGGTTCTGCAAAAGCGCGTCATCGAAGGCGGCAGCCGCATGCACAATGCCCTTGATGGGCGGACAGGTCTTGCGAACACGCTCAACAACCTGCTCGACGGCTTGACTATCGGTGATGTCGCAAACCAGGGCCTGCACATTGATGCCTCGGGCGGTCAGATCGTCGATGGCTTCCTTGGCACCCGGAGTATCCATCCTGCGCCGCCCGAGCAGAACAAGATGGCCTACGCCATGCGCCGCCAGCCAGCGCGCCGATTCCAAGCCAAAACCGGACAGGCCGCCCGTGACGAGCCAGGTGGATTCCTTGGGCACGACAAACCGCTGCGGTGCTTGTGCGGTCCGCTCAATGGCAGGGGGCGCATCCGCGAGCGAGACGACCACCTTGCCGATGTGTCGCGACTGCTGCATGACGCGGAAGGCATCGACCACCCGCTCGGCCGGGAACACGCGACAGGGCAAGGGGGTGAGCGCCCACTGGCGGAATAGGGCCATGACCTCGCAGAACAGCCGTGCGACCTGTTGCGGCCGAGCGGTGAGAAGTTGGTCGGCATCGATGCCGAAATAGCTGATGTTGTCCTTGAAGGAGCGCAGGCCGATGGGGGTGTTTTCGAAGAAATCGCGCTTGCCGAGTTCGAGAAAACGACCGAAGGGTTTGAGTATGGAGAGATTGCGACGGATGGCTTCACCTGCAAGCGAATTGAGCACGACATCGATGCCCTCGCCGTTCGTCGCGGCATGTATCTCGTCGGCAAAGGCGAGACTGCGCGAATCGAAGACGTGATCTGCCCCGAGCAGTCGCACGAAATCGCGTTTCTCCGAGCTCCCTGCCGTGGCGAAGACTTCCGCGCCTAGATATTTGGCGAGTTGAATGGCGGCAATGCCCACGCCACCTGCCCCGCCATGGATGAGCACCCGCTCACCGGGTTGCAGATCGGCCAAGTGCTTCAACGCATAGTAGACAGTAAAGAACACTGTGGGCACGGTAGCGGCAGACTCGAACGACCATTCTTGCGGCATCAGAGCAACAGCATCGGCGCGGGTGACGACATGGCTCGCGAAGCAGGCCGAGCCAAAGCCCATGACCTTGTCGCCCGCCCGCAGATCGCGCACGCGCGGGCCAACGCGACTAACGATGCCGGCAAACTCCAGCCCCAGGCTTGCGCCGGCGAAACCTTTTTCCACGGCTTCATCGGGCAGCAGGCCCATGAGATACATGACATCGCGGAAATTGAGGCCGGTCGCCTGCACGCGCACTTCGACTTCGCCATCATTTAACTGCCGATCTGCCAGCGGCAGCCAGAGCAGATTACGGAGTTGGCCGGGCAGATGGAAATCAAGCCGGAATCGCTCACCCTCCACAGCGGGTGTCGATTCGCGCTCGATCTCTTCGCGCAATACCGGAACATAGCGGCCTGCGTCAGACAACACGATCTCGTTGGCGCCGTCGGGACGCAGCAGTTCGTTTTCCAGCCGGTTCAGGGTATCGGCGGCCAGCGGATCACAAGCGAGATCGATCAGGGTGCAGTCGAGCGTAGGATATTCGTTCATCACCACGCGGCCGAACCCCCAGAGCGCGGCTTGCGCAGGACTGGGCGCGCAGGAAGTTTTTTGGTCGGAAATCAGCGCGCCGCCGCGAGTGACGAACCACAAGCGCGGCGTTTCGCCGTAATTTTCCGCAAGGACATTCACGTCGCCGAGCGTTTCGGCAAGCAAGGAAGCAGAGGATTCCGGTGCTGCATTCCAGCCGCGAAGATTCACGACATGGCGAATAGCGGCAAACCCTTGCGCGGGCAACTGTCCAGTCGTTTCGACTTGCTGGCCTTGGGATTCGAGCCGGATGCGCAAATATTCAGCCAAATCCGATGAGGCTGGATCGGTAAGCAGCAACCAGGTGGCAGATTCCGGCGCGGACAAAGCGGCCACATCCTGCTTCGAGCGTTGCGCCAACAGGAGATACGCCCCCTCGGCCAATCCATCGGCAGCCGGCTCGCTGAAGTCCAGCACATCCTCGAAACCTTCCGACTTGAGCGCCTCCGCCCAGGCAGCAGGTGGCAGCAGCGAAGATAGCGGCAGATCGCTATCAACCGCCTTGTGCCACCAGGCGGGATCGAGTCCGCCCATGAAATCGGCACTCCAGTCCGGGTAACGCTCGGCGACCAGCAGGCAACCGCCTGCGGCAAGCCAGCGTCGGGCCTGGCTGAGTGCGGCTTTCGGACTGATTGCCTGATGCAGCACATGACGGATAAGGACGACGTCGAAAGCTCCCGGCAGCGTTTTGTCGGCGGTCAACTGCCAACTTACGCGATCCAGCGTCGCGATGGTGAGGTTGGAATGGTGTGCATATTCCGCTTGCTGACGTTCCGATGCTGCCCCTGGCAAGGCCAGCACATAGTCGAGCCGGTCTTCGGGGAGCGTGGAAAGCACCGAACGCGGCACTTCGCTCGGGCCGGCGGCAATTTCCAGTACGCGCAATCGGCGATGGGATGGCAGGCTCTGCGCCATCTGGTGCAGGATGGTCTCCATCGCGTGGCGCATGCCAGAATAGGCAGGGTCGTTCTCATACAGGTTTTCTGCTGAGGGCGTGCGCCAGAGAGCTTCCAGGAATTCGCGGCGCTCCGATTCATTCATCAGCAAGTGCGACAGCTTGCGACCCACCCGGCCCAGCAATGCCAATTGCGACAGGCTGGCAGGATGCTCGCGTTCGAGGGTGCGCCAGACTTCTTCTGCGACCGACAGGTCGTTGCCTTCCGCCAGCTGCCAATGACCGTTCTTCTCGAAGAGCAAACCTTCCTGTCGCAGCAAACCAGTCAGCCAGCGAGTATAGGGATCGGTGGCTGTCGCCAGACGCTGCAGAGCATCTTCTTCATGTTGGGTAATCTCCCGGCAAGCCTCGAATGCGAACGAAACGACGAGCGCCTCGAAGAGCGGCAAGGCCTCCTTGAACCAGGCACGGCGTTGTTCAGACTGCCCATCCATGTCGTGCTGAATCTGTTCGACGAGCTCTTGCGACGATGGCAGCTTGGTAGCCAGACCTTCCGCCGGAAGCGGACGCAGCCAGGGAACGCTGCGCCAGCGGGCAATCTTTTCCTGCTCCTTGTGTATGAGCGGTGCAGCACGGAAGCGGCAGCCCGAAACGCTGGCGAGCAGATTGTTTTCCGCATCGAACAGTTCGAAGTCCGCAAGGATGGAACGTGCGCTGCGGCGGTTGAGCTGCGCACGGAATCGACCGACCGTGCCCGTGCGATAGCGTTCGATCCGGCCGGTCTTGATGGGCAGCAAGGCGACGCCCTGCCCCATCTCAATCTCACTCCGGAAAAAATCGACGAGCGACTGGTAGCAGACATCGAGCAAGGCCGGATGAATGAGATAGTCTTCTCCGGCCAGATCGGACGGCCATCCCAGTTCGGTTTCAAGACAGCTTTCATTTAGAGCGGCTTCGCGCAAGCCTTGGAAAGCCGGGCCGTAATCGAGCCCCAGCATTGCCGCCAGGCGGTAATGAGTTGCGCGATCGACCTTGCCTGTTGCCAGCGACAAAGCAGGAATCCGCGAAGCCGAAGAACCGGCACCCGGCTGGAAAATGCGCCCGGCAGCATGCAGCGTCCATTCGTCGTTCGACAGTCTTTGACGACTCTTGATCGTAAAGCCGCCATCGCGGGCGTTGAGGTCGAAGCGCAAAGTGCGGGCATGTTCGCCGTCGAAAACCATCGGCGCGACGATGTCGAGTTCCTCGAACGCCAATCGTTCTCCCCCAAGCCATTCGCGCGCGGCGGCCAGGGCCATCTCGGCATAGGCCGCACCGGGGAAGACAATGGCACCACCCACTTTGTGGTCGGCGAGCCACTGCAAAATCACAGGATCGAGGATGTTTTCCCAGGAATGTTCGGCCTCGGGAATCTTCCAGCCGAGAAGCGGATGCACGCGCCGACGCTCGATGGCCAACAGTCCTTCACTAGTCTGCGGATGCCAATGCCGCTCACGCTGCCAGGGATAGTTCGGCAACCGAACAGATCGCCCGGGCTGCGGGAAGAAGACTCCCAGATTCGGCTTCTCGGCCAACAGGTGGGCACGCAAGGCTGTCTCGACGAACCGGTCCCAGCCGTCGCTTTCCTTGCGCAAGGTCGGCAGTACCCGTCCCTTGACTTCGGCAGCAGACAGGCATTCGCCGATGTAGCGTTGCAGGATCGCGTGCGGCCCGATCTCGATGAACACGTGGCAGCCAAGGCTAGCTAGCGTGGTGATGGCATCGGCGAAACACACGGGTTCGCGCACATTGCGCCACCAGTAGTCGGCGCCAAGCTGATCGCCGTCGAGCACGGCGCCGGTAACGGTCGAAACGAAGGTAATGTGGTTCGAAGACGTGGACTTCAGTCCGGCAAGGCTTTCGAGCAACGATTCCTGAATCGGATCCATCTGCCGACTGTGGAAAGCATAGTCGAGGTCGAGCAGCCTGAAGAATGTTCCTTTGGCCGCAAGATGAGCCTGAACGCGTTGCAGATCGGCCAGACTGCCGGAAAGCGTAATGTTGTTGGGGCTATTGATGCCGGCGATAGCAACATCAAGTTCGTCGCCCAATTCAGCCAAGACGCCCTGCATGGCTGACGCCGAAAGACCAACCGCCGCCATACGGCCGATGCCGCGGGTCTGACCTTGCGCCCGGCTGCGGGCGAAGATTACCCGGATCGCCGCATCAAGATCAAGCGCACCACCAGCCCAGGCAGCTGCGACCTCGCCAACGCTATGGCCGGCGACGGCGGCCGGCTCGATGCCCTGCTCCTTGAGCAGCAAGGTGATCGCGACCTGAATGGCAAACAGCAAAGGCTGGGCGACAACCGTATCGTCAAGACGGGCAACCTCATTTCCCGCCTGCAATTCGGCGAGCAGCGAAAAGCCGGCGACCGGTAGCATCCGTTGATCGAGATCGGCCAGCAGTTCGGCAAAGCGCGCCGACTCCGCGAGCAGGCGCCGCCCCATGCCGACCCACTGGGCGCCGTTGCCGGAATAGACGAAGGCAATGCCACCACCTTGGGGCAGTGCTTCTTCGAGGACGATGCCATCCGATGCTCCGCCTTGGGCAAAGGCAGCGAGTTTTTCTGCTGTCTCGGCCGGTGCAGCGACTGCCAAGGCCAGACGCTTTTCCAGACGGTCGCGCCGATAGGCGGCAGCGTAGGCGATGTCGTAACAGTCTTGCGGGGTCTGGTCGCTCAACAGCACCGCGTAGCGATCTGCCAATGCACGCAGGGCAGAGTCGGAACGCGCGGAAAGAAAGAGTGGCGGCAGGGTTTCAGGGACAGGTAGCCGAGCTTCGGTATCGCTCTTGCGGTATTCCTGCAGAAGGAGGTGTGCGTTGGCGCCGCCAAAACCAAAGGAATTGACGCCTGCCACCAAGGGACCATTCTTTTCCAGTTCCCGGTATTCGGTGACCGGCTGGATATGGAGACCCGAAAAATCGATGTGTGGATTGGGTGTCTCGAGATGGATCTGCGATGGCAAGGCGCGATGTTTCAACGCCAGGATCGTCTTCACAAGACCCGCCATGCCGGAGGCTGCCTCCATGTGCCCGAGGTTGGCTTTGATCGAACCAATGGGTAGCGGTTTGTCTCGCCCTTGCCCATAGACCGCGCCGATTGCAGCGGTTTCGATGGGATCGCCCACCATCGTGCCTGTACCGTGAGCCTCAACGTAGTCAATGTCCAGCGCTGACAGACCGGTTTTTGCCAGGACACCCTTCATGAGTTCGGCCTGCCCGTCGCGGCTGGGAATGGTGATACCGGTCTTGCGCGCTCCGTCGGCATTGGCGCCCGAGGCTAGGATCACCCCCTGGATGTCATCGCCATCGGCGATCGCTTGTTCAAGCGGCTTGAGCAGAAGCACAGCCCCGCCTTCGGCACGCACATAACCGTTGCCGGAAGCATCGAAAGCCTTGCAACGCCCGTCGGCCGACAGCATCGAGGCCTTGGTGAAACCGACGAAGGGATAGGGATGCAACAGCAGACTCACGCCGCCGACCAGCGCAGTCTTAGATTCACCCGCCTGCAGTGCCCGACAGGCATGGTGCAACGCAACCATCGAGGAAGAACATGCCGTATCGATGACCAGCGAAGGGCCACGCAGGTCGAAAACGTAGGAAAGACGATTGGCGGCAATGCTGAGCGTGTTGCCGGTCATCGAGTGCGATGACATGGAGGCGAGATCGTCCAGCCCGCGCGTGCCGTAATCGAGACTGGAGATGCCGACATATACGGCACAATCCGTTCCGGAGAGGCTGGACGGCGGCACGCCAGCGTTTTCCATGGCCTCCCAGGACAACTCGAGGAGCAGGCGTTGCTGGGGATCGAGCCAGGCTGCCTCTCTTGGAGAAATGCCAAAGAAGCCCGCATCAAATTCATCGATCCGCGATAGCACGCCAGCGGAAAAGGTAATGCTTCTACCAGGCTCGGATCGCTTCGAGTGTTGCAACTCGTGGGTTGACCAACGTTCGGAAGAAACCTCGGTAACGAGATCCCTTCCCTCTTTCAAGGCAGTCCAAAACGTTGCTTCATCACCTAGATCACCGGGGAATCGGAACGCCATGCCCACAATGGCAATAGCGTCCGACGACTCTCCCAATAACAAAGGCGATCCAGTTCTATTGTTGTTTGCCAACATCCCACCCTGTTTTTCCCTGCAACCCTGAATTGATGAGGATTCTGACTGATTGCAGAGTCAAGCTGCTCCCGACGAACAACCACATCTGTATTATAAGGGGGGGGGGGGATTTTCACAATAAATTCAGCGCTATATCGAAAGATATAGGCATAAAACCCATTGCTCACAACCGCTTCTGCAAGTTACTGACCCACAGCCACAACGAGTAGGCCAAAGCAACCGTCAGGGAAGGCGCAATTTCGGGGGAAGCTCAAGTACCGAAACGCTATGTAATCATTCCCACTCGATGGTGGCGGGCGGCTTGCCGGAGATGTCGTAGACCACGCGGTTGATGCCGCGCACCTCGTTGATGATGCGGTTGGAGACCTTGGCCAGCAGGCCATAGGGCAGCTCGGCCCAG
>Ga0233425_10011422_pt1 | contig 10373 bp, 12 predicted proteins | sample Watercolumn_Towu_2_FD_181712 | JGI IMG/M metagenome (GOLD analysis project Ga0233425, IMG submission 181712) | Freshwater microbial communities from Lake Towuti, South Sulawesi, Indonesia - Watercolumn_Towuti2014_140_MG | ecosystem: Environmental > Aquatic > Freshwater > Lake | place... | reverse complement strand
GAAATTGATACTAGATGCAATAAGGTCAAGAAATATTGATAAAAAATATGAAATTGATTAGTGATTTTATGGAACTAAAATTAGATCTTGCTGGGCTTGTAGAACAAATAAAAAAACAGAAGAAAGTTAAAAAAGTTATTTTACAAGTTCCGGATGGGCTAAAAATAAATGCACAAGAAATAGTTGACAAAATAGAATCCAATACTAAAAAAACTTGCTATCTTTCTATTGAACCGGTTTATGGGGCCTGTGATATTGCAACCAATTTTTCTGATGCTATTAATGCAGATTTAATTGTACATTTGGGACACAATAAATTTTGCAATACGGATAAAAAAGTAATTTATTGGCCTACATATTACTGTGCAACATCACAAGAAATAAAAACGATTGCAAAAAATATCGACGAGAAACTTAGAAATAAGAAGGTTGTTTTTGTTGGTCCAATACAATACTCAAAGATTATAACTAAACTAGAAACGGCAGTAAAAACTATAAAAGTAATAAAGGCCACCAAAAAAAATTATCTTGCGCCAGGCCAAATCTTGGGTTGTGACACGTCTATTTTAGATGATCTTATAAAAAAGTTAGAAACAATTGTGTATATTGGGGATGGAAATTTCCATATTAACGCATTAAACCAAAAAGTTGAGATTTATGCATTAGAAAACTTGGATATTGCCCCATATGGGCCAAAAGACGAGCTAAAAAAGAATATTATGGCAGAATATATTTTTAAAAATGCAAAAAAGGTAGGAATTTTAGTGACTTCTAAAGTTGGACAAAATAACCATGCTATTGCAGAGAAAATTTATAAAGAGTTAAAAAAGCAGAGAAAGAACCCATACTTATTGATTGCAGATTTTATTTCTTACGATAAGATTCTCGGACTAAAGTTAGATTGTTTAATAAATACTGCATGTCCGAGGCTCGTAGATGATAAAGAAAACTACAAGATTCCTTTGATAAATTATAGGGATATTTTGAATTTAATAAAGTGAAAAAATGTTTTACCATCTAATAACTTCTAATACTTGTAATTTACACTGCAAATACTGTTGTGAAAAAGCTTTTGATGAGCCAGACGGGTTCCCTGAGTCCGTGTGTGAACTTGACAATAAAATCAAATATACAATTCCACAGCTTAAAAAGTTTTTAGGGAGAACAAAAAATAATACAATTACTTTCTATGGCGGAGAGCCATTACTAAATATTGATTACATAAAGCTTGTGATGGATAATATAAAGGATATAAGATTTATGATGCAAACAAATGGATTATTATTAGATAAACTGCCTAAAAAATATGTAAACAAGTTCCATACAATTTTGGTTTCTTTAGATGGTGACAAAAAGACAACAAATACAAATAGAGGGAGGGGAACATATGAAAAGGTAGTGAAAAACTTAAGAGTTATTAGAAAAAATGGATTCAAAGGAGAAATAATTGCCAGAATGACAATAGAATACCAGGATATTTATAACTCAGTTTTACATCTACTTACAAATAAGGAGTTTCCATTTACAAGCGCGCATTGGCAGCAAGATGCAAATTTCTGGTTCAATGATTGGAAGAAACGGGATTACAAAAAATTTAGTACAAAATATAATAAGGGAATTACAAAACTCATTGATTTTTGGATAATGGATATGAAAAAAAATAAAAGAGTATTAAAGTTGTATCCTTTTATTGCAATTATGCACGACATTTTGCATAAAAAAGCTACAAAATTAAGATGTGGATCAGGACATTCTAATTATACAGTACAAACAGATGGAAACATAAGCCCATGTCCAATAATGATGGGGCTAAGCAATTATTATTTAGGAAACATAAAAACTGCAAAAACAAATAAGCTAAAAAAAATACATATGTATCAGGACTCCTGTAAAACTTGTGCCTACCTAGATCTGTGTGGCGGGAGGTGCCTGTATTCAAATATCTTAAATCCTTGGCCAAAAGAACAAAGGGCTTTGGTTTGTGGAACAGTAAAACATTTAATAAAGACATTACAAAAAAACGAAAACAAAATAAGAAAACTAATCACTACAAAAAGAATTGCTCTGCAAGATTTTAATTTTATTAGATATAATGGCGCAGAAATTATTCCTTAACTATACTACTATTTCTGTATGTTTTGCTTTCTGGTTATGTATAAGGTTGCCCAAGTTTTCTAGATTGTTTGAACAAATAATTGTTTTTATTTTTCCTCTTTTTATTATCATTAAAGAAAATAAATCTAGAAAAACATGTGTTCCTGCCTTTCTTTTATCTACTTGTGATGCTATTTCTATTGCATGATCGATCTTTACTGATTTTAGAAATTGCGCATCTTTGTACTTTTTGGGGTCCTTTGTAAATATCCCATCCACGTTAGTGACATTAATAAATGTTGCATTAAATTTTTCTGCAAGCAGGGCCGCTACAGAGTCTGTTGTTAAGCCCGGAAATACTCCGCCTGTAACAAAAGAATCTGGGAGAGCATCAATAGTTTCTAGATCCATTTTTACACATGGAATCCCAACTATATTTGCAAAATAGTTTGCATTTTCATATACTGCTTTTATTGCAACAATATCTCTATCAAAATTGTTTTTGGAATCCATTTTTGCGATTTTTTCTCTTGCTTTTATCCCCCCGCCCACAACAATTATTTTTCTGCCTTCTATTTCTTTTAAAAAATGCCTAAATTTTATTATATATTCATTATTATAATTTCCTTTTTCATCGAATAAAACAGACCCACCAAGCGAAAATACATACACCACAGAATCACTCCATTAATTTAACACAAATATACTTACATTCAAAATGGTTGCAAACAGAACCCATAATAAATACGGTACCAACAAATATGCTGCTGTTTTGCTGATTTTATAAAAATATAAGATATTTATTACAATTAAAATATTTAAAATAATTATTTCAATAAGTCCAAGCAAAGGAGATTTTAGAGTGAAGAAGAAAAAGTTCCACAATATATTAAATAAAAGCTGAACAGAAAATATGATTAACCCTTTTTTGTGATGAACACTGTTTTTTACAAGGGTTATGTATAAAGAAGCCCCCATTATTATAAATAAAACTGTCCAAACTACTGGAAAAACCCAATTTGGAGGAATGAGGCTTGGTTTTATTAAAGTTGGATACCAGGAGGTTATTGAAAAAGAGTTAAAAATGCTTCCTAAATAGCCAGCAAAAAGGCACAATATTATACTAAATAACAGTTTCCTGTAATCCATGCCACCACCCTATAAGGGTATAAAAAGATTTCTACTTCATATAAGATATACCTAAAATATTTATATAGTGATAACATGGCGACAGTAGACAAAAAATACGAGCAAGTTGAAAAAGAGATTTTCAAAAACAAAATAAAAAAACTAGAAAAAATACAAGGTCGACACACTGAACTTATATCTCTATATGTTCCATTTGGTACAGACCGAGGAACAGTAATGTCCCAACTATCACAAGAAGTAAATCAGGCATCAAACATAAAGAGCCCAACTACAAGGAAAAATGTTCAGGCTGCGCTAAGAAAGATTGCAGAATATTTAAGATTGGTAAACTTTGAACTTCCTGAAAATGGGTTAGTTGTATTTTGCGGAAATGTGAGCGAGCGAGATGGAAGACCAGATATACAATTATACCACGTAACACCAATACGAAAGCTAAATATGAAGACTTATAGATGTGATTCCGAGTTTTTAATAGAACCACTAAAAGAAATGCTTACGCCAGACAAAGCGTATTTAATTATTGCAATAGACAATAAAGAATCAACTACTGCTGTTTTAGAAGGAAAAAAATACAGGATAATAGATAGAGCACATTCAACTGTTCCCGGAAAAATTAAAGCCGGGGGGCAGTCTGCCCACAGATATGAACATTTGAGATTAGATGCCGCAAACGATTTTTATCACAGAATTGCTGAGCACATAAATAAGGAGGTAGTACCATACATAGAGAAAATAAATGGGGTTGTTCTGGGTGGCCCGGGTGCTACAAAAAAGGATTTTTTTGAAAAAGAATATTTAGATTACCGAATACGGGACAAAACCATTGGCTTTTTGGATGTCACCTATACTGATGAGTCAGGAATTAGAGAAATTATTGACGCAGCCCAAGACTTACTTAGGGAAACAGAAATAGTCATTGAAAAACAGGCAATTTCTGAATTCTTCAAGGCTGCAATAAAATCAAGTTTAGCTGCTTATGGATTTGACGATGTTATTTCCGCATTAAAAGGTAACAGGGCCGCAAAGGTTCTGGTTTCTGAAGGCTTGAACAAAGAAATAAAAGTTGCTGAATGTTTATCTTGTAATAAATCAAGGATTTTATTTGATGAAAAAGATAGCAAAAAATGTGAGTGTGGCGGGGATATAGAAGAAATTGAAACTTTATCTCTCGCCGAGTATGTAACCGAGTTATCAGAAAAAAGCAGCACAGAAGTAGTAATAATTTCAACAGACACAGATGAAGGAGAACAATTCCTAAATGCTTTTGGTGGTATAGGTGCAATTCTTAGATATTAAATTAATTGCTTTTGATTTTGATGGAACAATTGCAAAAACAACAAAATATGCAAAACAGTATTTTGAAAAATATGTTGGCCAAGAGATAGATGCGAGAAAGTATTTTGGCCCGCCAACAAAGGTTCTTATTAAAAACTTGATAAAAGATTATAATCTAGAATTAAGTTTAGACGATTTCTATAAATCTTGGAATAAAAATTATATTAATTTTATTTTAAAAAAGAAAATAATTACAAAGGAAACAATAAATACAATTAAAAGGCTAAAAAAAGACGGTTACATTTTAGCAATAATTACAAGTAGTAGCAGAAAAAAGTTAGATATTTTATTATCTAAAGACATTGAAAAAAATCTAAACACGATTATTGGGAGCGAGGATTATAAAAAAGGGAAGCCAAACCCGGAAGCCCTTCTAAAATTAATGAAAAAATTTAAAGTAAAAAAGGATGAGTGCGTATATATTGGAGATAATATTATTGATATTTACTTCGCAAAAAATGCAGGAATAAGGGGTATTGGGAAAGTAGATTACTTATATGGTAAAAGGGATTTAGAGAGGGCTGGAGCAGTTATAACAATAAAAACTATTAAAGACTTATTGAAACTATTTTAATATATGGAAAAAATTTTGTTAAATAATTTAAACGCAAAATATTTTGAAAAGTTTTTAGATAATAATTTGACAAATACCTATATTCAAAAAATACAACCTTTAGAAAAAAATGAAAATGCTTTAAAAATAAAGATAAAGTCAAAGGAAGTAAATTTTGACTTTATTGTTTATGAGGGCTTTTTATTTTTGACAAAATATAATTACAAAACTTGTGAAAAAAATAGTTTCTGTAAAAATCTTGAAAAAGAACTAGCAAATGAAAGGATATTAAAAATAGAACAGAATAATTTTGAAAAAGTAATTATTTTTGAAACAAGAAATAATTATCTTATTTTCGAATTGTTTTCACATAATAATATAATTTTAACGGACAAAAATTATAAAATAATTGCAAGCCAATCTAAAGAACGATGGGCAGATAGAGAAATAGGAATAAACAAAAAATATTTATTTCCTCCAAGTAATAAAGAAAATCCTGCGAAACTTTCAAACTTTGATTTTGGAAATATTAGTGACTTAATTTCAAAATTAAACGTACCGCCTTCTTTGGTAGAACATTTTTCAAAGTTGGGTTTAAAACCAAATGAAATTGCAAAAAAAATTAGACAAATTTATAATGATCAAATAATATTGAATTATTGTTGTTTATTAAAAGGGAAAAAATTGGAATATTTTTGTGTGTTTCTAGAAAATGCAGAAAAAATAGATACTAGTTTTAATGATATAATTGATAAATACATAAATTCATTAGATGACGTAAATTTAGAAAAAACAAAATCAAACAAAAAAGCGTTGGAACTATCGGCAACTATCAAAAAAATGGATTTAAAAATATCAGACTTTGAAAAAAGTGTAAAAGAGGATAATGAAAAGGCGAAATGGATTGAAAAAAATTACGACTTTTTGGAGGAACTTAGGTTAACGGTACTTAAAGGCTTAGAAAATGGTATAAAAACAGATGAAATAGTAAAAATCTTAAAAACTAAGGGTAAAAATTACCCTCTTCTACAGAATTTAGAAAAAATAGATCTGAAGAATAAAAAAATTATATTTTCTATTCCTCAGCTTCAGCAGTAATCTGCTTTTCATCTACTATAAATACGTCGCTTACTGCACTAACAGCCGCGTATGGTATTTTTATAATTCTGTCACCAGTATTCAAATTTAGGCTTTTTACTAATTTTGATTGGCCATCAACTTCAACTAATAGATAATCTACGTCTCCAGTTAATTCATTAACTAATACATCTATTAATTTTCCTACTTCCTCGCCTCTTCCTGTTATTACTCTTTTTGAAGCCAATTGCTTAGCTATTGTGTACTTATACATTAACATCACCCTCATTTTACATTTTAATTATAACAATTAAATTAAAGTTCAGGTTATATTTAAATGTTTCCTCTCATAACCCGAAAAAAGCCTGAGAGGGCACACCCCATAGTTCCAGCATTCACTTTGAAAATTAAAACTTTATTTTTAAGTTTGAGGCCTCTCCAATCGAAAACTATATATATGAGTATTATTTTCTATAATATGTAAAGGATTATTCCTTTAATGATTTAACAAATTAATTATACTGGAGGGATTAAAATGTTAAGACTATCCGAACTATTCGGCAGAGACATCTATACGGACATAGGAGACTACAAGGGTAAAGTTTATGATATAGTTGTAAACTTAGAAACAGGTAAGCTAGAAACTATCACTACAGAGCCTTTAAAAGTAAAAACAAAACAACAAGCAAAAAAGATAATAACTGAAAAAAGTATACCATACAAGAACGTTTTAGCAGTTAAAGATATTATCATAGTTGCTTCTAAGAATAGAAAAATAGAAGATGTTGGTTCAGATGATGATAAAAAAAGACCTAGCATAAAAGCAGGCGCATTAGTAAGCTATAGGTAAAAGTTAATTTTACCTTAACTTCTAATTTCATTCTATTTCTATATATATTATATGAAATATCTAAAAATTAAAGATTAAAATATAAACTTTATTATTTCTATAATCTACATAACCTACAAAAATAGGTTAATTATAATAATAGTGGAACTATGGGGTGTATCTAATGGTAGACGCTTTTTTAGTAAGATATAAAATAAAAGTATTAGATGAAGTTAAGCATTCATCCTATCTCTACCAGAAGCTATTTAGAGCAATTTATGGGTATACTCAAGTAGTTTGCAAACAGACAGGCAAGAAGTATGTTTATCATAGACCAGGGGTTTTAACTAAATTTTCATATATAAAAGAAGGAAAAAATGAAATTATTGTAACTAAGGATGGTTTTTCATATTTGATAAACTTCTTTAAAACCGGAAAAAACCCAGCGCATAACTGGCAGTCAAAAGGCAATTGGACAGCAAGTTATAGCGTAGTAGATGTAACTATGGATGAAGCGAAAATAACAAAAGCAGTAGAAAATCAAATAAGAGGCACCTATGTTATAGATAATCAAGGTAATTACCGCCTTCTAATAGATCTTTTAGAGGAATTATCTTTAGGTAAGCATATAGATAAAGTGTTCCTAAGACAATATGAAAATACAATAAATTTCGTAAAAAACGGAAGCTGGTATGATACAGCCATAAAAAGAAGCGGGTTAGTTAAAAAATTCGATAAGTTGGTTGGATTTTACAATAAGTATAAGGGCTGAATTAAAAAAAGCCTTATTTAGTTAATTTTATGCTATTTTTTAACTTAGTAGTAAGTAGAGCTCTCTCTTTTTTAATGCTTATCAAGATCTCTCTTTTCTTCCATTGTCTTTTTCCACCAACAGCATTTGTTTCTAGTAATCCAATGTCTACAAGGGTCTTTATATATGGGTAAAGGCTCTTTTCGTTCTTATATTCTATGAAAAACATCTGTTTCACTCTGTCTTTTATGGTCTGCATATCTACCCATTCCTCGAAACCAACCACACTTATTATGTGATATGCTTGGGTGTTTTTCATTGGATCTATGTAATTCCATAAATCATCTACCATAACCTCTTCATGTTCATCCACAGAGTTATGTATAACTGCCTTAGCATCATGTTCCTTTACTTCTAATCTTTCTGGTTGTTTTTCCTCTTTTTTATCTAATTCTTTTGTCTGTTCGGGCTTCTTAGAAAATAAGTTCTTAATTTTATCAAATAAACTCATCTGTATCACTTGGTAATTACCGTTATTACAATAATTACATAATAGTATTTATAATAATTACTGTAATTACTCCTAATTAAAAATAAATACCTTGGCGGTAAGTACAATAATTACTGTAATTACCAAAACAAAAATATCTTAGTGTAAAAATAGCAAAAAATGCAAAAAATTCGGTTAAATATGTTAAACTTTTGGAGTAATTACTATTAACTTTTTAAATCTTATTTAATAAAAATCTACATAATGTTATTAACATTTTTAATATAATTTAAAAAAGTAAATTGCTGCTTTCTGTCCAATAATTTGCGTTTTTTTCGTAACCGGCGGAAGTTTTTAATAAAAAAATAAGAGTAAATACAGTAATTACCGTAATGACTGTATTTACAACAATTACTCTTGGGTTAGTAATTACTTAGAACTGGGTCAAATAGCGGGAGTTGGATTTGAACCAACGGCCTCCGGGTTATGAGCCCGGCGGGCACTCCAGGCTGCCCTACCCCGCTATACTATTTAACAATAGTGGGCTATTGCTTTTTATTGGTTTCCTTTAAAAACAAGGATAAAATTGCGTTTTCTTCTTCAATAGCACAGATCTGTGTTTGCAACTCTTTTTGTTTTTCTACATAATCAACATGCATAAGAGTATCGTTGCACATAGGGCAATTAAAGTTATATTCTGCGGCGACTTCAAAAGGAAAGTCATGACAACTACGTTTGCAAGTAAACATTTGGTATTGTCCATAATATTTCTGTTTAGCCTTTAACTTTTCTAATTTGTCCGCATTGCCTAAGAATACAAGTTTTGACAATTTGTTATAATCCATATACCACTTAAATGTAAACCAACCAGAGTTTTCGTTTTTTATTTTGTCATAATTTACTATTCCATAATAATGCAATTTGTTTAAAATTGATCTTACTACTGTAATTTTACAATCAAGTGGTTGTGTAAAGAATTCATCAGAAGTATTTTCTTTATTATTGCACCAAATTGAAATTAATTTAAAAGCTGAGCCATCAATATTATCTAAATATTTTTGAACACTACTTAGATTAATAATATTAGAGGCCATAATATTAAAGGATATGATTTTTTTTAAAAAACAATATGCGTTTATACATAACTAATAGATATAGTAATTACCTTCCGCCTTTTGCTCTTTATCTTTTGCAGAATTTAATTTATTTACTCTTGGCCTTCCGGATTTTAAATCTTTTCTATACGTAACATCTAATATTTTTAAGAATTGATTCATACCACCCTTTTTATCTTTTGGTTTTGTACAAAAACCCTCTTCCCCTGGTTTTCCATCAAACACAATAATTTTATCAGAAATAAAATCTACAAATAATATGTCATGGTCAACAACAAAAGCAACCTTCTTTCTTTTTGCAATTATTGACTGAATGATTTTTGCAACATTTATCCTTTCTTCTACATCCAAAAAGGCTGACGGCTCATCTAAAAGATAAATTTCAGCGTCAGTAGATAAGGCTTTTGCAATCATAATTTTTTGTAGAGTACCAGTATTAAGTTCATCTAGAAATAATTCTTCAATTTCATTTATTTTTAACTTAAACCAAAGTTCAGACATCAAAATTTCTTGGTTAACTCCTTTGAAAAATTCTTTTACCCTTACATGTTCCGCATCAAAATCCTGTGGTTTATAAGACATTCTCATGTTAAAAACGTTAGTTTCATTATCTTCTTTTTCAGCGCCCGCAAGCAATTTTACAAAAGTGGTCTTTCCGATTCCATTTTCTCCAACAATACCAATGATTTCTCCTTCATTTAATGATCCATCTTCAACAGACAGCCTAAAATCTTTAAAGGTTTTTTTCATTGTCGGGTATTTGAAGAAAATATTTGTCTTTTTTGCTTGCTCATCCCTATAATAAAAATTTATTTCATAATCCCTAAACCGCAAGTTTTCATCTGGGATAAATCCTTCTAAAAATTCATTTATTGCAGTATTTGTTGCTTTGGTGTTTGAAACTACACCATATGCGTGTGCTTTTCCAAATAATATGTGTAAATAATCACAAAGATAATCTGTTAAAGCAAGATCGTGCT
>Ga0233425_10011421_pt1 | contig 10373 bp, 9 predicted proteins | sample Watercolumn_Towu_2_FD_181712 | JGI IMG/M metagenome (GOLD analysis project Ga0233425, IMG submission 181712) | Freshwater microbial communities from Lake Towuti, South Sulawesi, Indonesia - Watercolumn_Towuti2014_140_MG | ecosystem: Environmental > Aquatic > Freshwater > Lake | place: Indonesia... | reverse complement strand
CCTCCCCCTACGTCCGCAAGGTGATGATCGCCGCGATCGAGACCGGCCAGGCCGGCAAGCTGCGCCTGGTGCCCGGCAACGTGTGGGCGGCCGACAGCTACATCGGCAAGGTCAACCCGCTGGGCAAGGTGCCGGCGCTCACCACCGACGGCGGCGAGACGCTGTTCGATTCGCCGGTGATCTGCGAGTACCTGGACTCGCTGCATTCCGGGCAGAAGCTGCTGCCCGCCCAGGGCGGCGCGCGCTGGCGCGCGCTGCGGCAGCAGGCGCTGGCCGACGGCATCTTGGATGCGGCGATCCTGAGGCGCCTGGAATCGCAGCGCCCGCAGGAACGGCAGTCCCAGGACTGGATGGACCGGCAGAAGCGCGCGGTCGCCCGGGCGCTCGACGCGCTCGAGGCCGAGGCCGAGGCCGAGACGCTGGAAGGGCCGCTGACCCTCGGCGGCATCGCCGTGGGCTGTGCTCTCGGCTATCTCGATTTCCGCTTCGCCGCCGAGCGCTGGCGCGAGCGCCATCCCAAGCTCGCGGCCTGGTACGAGAAGACGGCGAAGCGCAAGTCGTTCCTCGACACGGTGCCGAAAGACCCGGCGTGACTGCGAGCGGCGCCGCAGGCGGCAAGGGCGCGGACGCCGCGGCGGTGATCGCGCGCCTCGGCCTCAAGCCCCACCCCGAGGGCGGGCACTACCGCGAGATCTTCCGCCACGCGCCCAAAGGCGGCGGACGCGGGCTGGCGACGTCGATCTACTACCTCTTGGCAGCGGGCGAGAGGTCGGCCTGGCACCGTCTCACCGACGCGATCGAAATTTGGCACTGGCACGCCGGGGAGCCGCTGGAACTCAAGATCGCGGCGCCCGGCGCGCTGGCCCAGACCGTGCGGCTCGGCCCCGACGTGATCGCGGGCCAGGAGCCGCAGGCCGTCGTACCGATCGGCCATTGGCAGAGCGCACGGCCGCTCGGCGCCTGGACGCTGGTGGGTTGCATGGTCGCGCCTGCTTTCGAGTTCTTCAAATTCGAGATAGCGCCCGAGAGCTTCGATCCGGGGCGGAGCTAGCGCGATTTATCCACCAGCACCGCGCGGAAGTCGTTGACGTTGGTGCGTGTGGGGCCGGTCACGACCAGGTCGCCGAGGGCGGCGAAGAACCCGTAGCCGTCGTTGTTCTCGAGCATGGCGCGGGGATCGAGGCCGAGCGAGCGGGCGCGCGCCAGCGTGTCGGGCGCGACCAAGGCGCCGGCATTGCCCTCGGTCCCGTCCATGCCGTCGGTGCCGCCGGCGATCGCGCGGATGCCGGGCGCGCCGTCGAGCGCCACCGCGAGCGCGAGGAGGAACTCGGTGCAGCGCCCGCCCCTTCCTGTGCCGCGTACCGTCACCGTCGCCTCGCCGCCCGAGAGCAGCACGCAAGGCGGTTTGGCCGGCTGGCCGTGGTTCCTGATCTGCCGCGCGATGCCGGCATGCACCGTGGCGACGTGCCGCGCCTCGCCTTCGATCGCGTCGCCGAGGATTACGGGCGTGAATCCCGCCTTGCGCGCCACACGCGCCGCCGCTTCCAGCGAGGCCTGGGGCGCGGCGATCACGTGCGTTTCGCAGCGTTTCAGGCGCCGGTCGCCGGGCTTGGGCGTTTCCTCGCGCGCCGCGGCGAGGTGGTGCGCCGCGGCCGGCGGCGGGTCGATCCCGTAGCGCTCAAGCAGCGCGCGGGCGTCGGCGAAGGTGGTGGGATCGGGCACGGTGGGGCCCGAGGCGATCACCGCAGGATCGTCGCCCGGCACGTCGGAAATCAACAGCGACACCACGCGCGCCGGGTAGGCCGCCGCGGCGAGCCTGCCGCCCTTGATCGCCGAGAGGTGCTTGCGCACGCAGTTCATCTCGGTGATGTTGGCGCCGCTCTTGAGCAGCGCCTTGTTGACCGCCTGCTTGTCGGCGAGCGTCAGGCCCGGCGCGGGCAAGGCCATCAACGCCGAGCCGCCGCCCGAAATCAGGCAAATCACCAAGTCGTCCGCGCTCAGCCCCCCGACCGCGTCCAGCACGCGGCGCGCGCCCTTCTCGCTGCTCTCGTCCGGCACGGGATGCGCGGATTCGTGGATCGCGATCTTCCGGCACGGCACGCCGTAGCCGTAGCGGGTGACCACGACGCCCGAGAGATCGCCCTTCCAGCGCTTCTCCAGCGCCGCCGCCATCGCCGCCGAGGCCTTGCCTGCGCCCACGACCACGGTGCGGCCCTTGGGCGGCCTGGGGAGGAATTTCGCCACCACGCGATCGGGCTGCGCGGCGGCGACCGCCGCGTCGAACATCGCGCGCAGGAGCTTCGGCAGGTTCGCCGTCACGGCGCGAGCGTGGGACGCTGCGCCGCGCGGTAGGGCTGGAACCAAGCCAGGGTCCCGGCCGTCGGGCGCTCGGGCTTGTACTCGACGCCGACATGGCCGGCGTAGGGCAGGCGGTCCAGCAATGCGAACAGGAAGGGGAAGTTGATCTCGCCCGTGCCGGGCTCCAGGCGCTGCGGCGCGTCGGCGAACTGGATGTGGCCGATGATCGGCAGGCGGCGCTCGACCGTCGCCGCCAGGTTCCCTTCCATCACCTGCATGTGGAAGAAATCGTATTGCAGCTTCAGGTTGGGCACCTGGGCGCGCTCGATGATGCGCGCGGCCTGCTTGGACTTGCAGAGATAGTAGTTCGGCACCGCGGGCCGCGACAGCGGCTCGATCAGGATTTCGATGCCGACCTTCTGGGCCTCGTTGCCAGCGTAGCGCAGGTTCTCGACGAACACGCGGTCGAGATCCTCTTCGGCGGCGCCGGCGGGCCAGATGCCCGCCATCACGTGCAGCTTCTTGCAGGCCACGGCGCGCGCGTAGTCGATCGCAAGCCCGATCTGGTCGCGGAACTCCGCCTGCCGCCCGGGCAGGCAACCGAGGCCCCGCTCGCCCTTCTCCGCGTCGCCCGGCGGCGTGTTGTGCAGGATCACGGGCAGGCGCAGCTCGCGCTGCGCGGCCGCGAGGTCGCGCCTGTCGTGCGCGTAAGGGAACTGGTACTCGACCGCGGCGAAGCCGGCCTCGGCCGCGGCGGCGAAGCGCTGCAGGAACGGGGCTTCCTGGAACAGCGTGCTGAGATTTGCGGAGAAACGGGGCATGGGCGGATTCTACCTCCCGCGCGTCAGCCCTTGAACGTCTTCACCAGCGCGTTGGTGGCGGCGACCAGGAGGCCCGCGTCGCTGCCCACGGCGCAGAAGTTCGCCCCCGCGGCGACGATCATCTTCGCGTCGTCCTGGTTGGGCGTGAGGAACCCCGCCGCCTTGCCGGCCGCGCGGATGCGCTTGATCGCGGCGACGATCACCTTCATCACCTCGGGATGGCGCGGCTGGCCGAGAAAGCCCATCGAGGCCGAGAGGTCCGCCGGGCCGATGAAGATGCCGTCGACCCCGTCCACCTCGGCGATCGCCTCGATGCGGCCGACCGCCTCCAGCGTTTCGGCCTGGACCAGCACGCACATCTCGCCGTCGGCTTTCTGCGCGTAGTCGGCGACGCGGCCGAAGCGCGTGGCCCGCGCGTTCGTGGCGACGCCGCGCACGCCGCGCGGCGGGTAGCGCACGGCGCGCACCGCCGCCGCCGCCTCGTCCTCGTTCTGCACGAACGGCACCAGGATCGAATTCGCGCCCACGTCCAACAGGCGCTTGATCATCACCGCGTCGTTCCACGCCACGCGCACCACGGCCGGGGTATTGCCGCCCTGGATCGCCTGCAGCAACTGCATCACCGCGAACGGATCGTTGGGCGCGTGCTCGGTGTCGATCAGGAGCCAGTCGAAGCCGGCGTCGCCCAGGATCTCGGCGCCCACCGGGCTGCACAAGCTGCACCACAGGCCGATCTGCGGGCGGCCCGAGGCGAGCCCCCGCTTGAACGCGTTCGGCTTGAGCTCCATCCCTGGCTCCCCGCTAGCCGGCCGCCGGCTGCCGGCGCCCGAACCGCTGCCACGCCAGCATCGCCGCGACCATGCCGTAGCCGACCAGGTCGGTCGCGATGCCGGGGTCGATCAGCAGCAGCGCGGCGGCGATGCACCACGCCCGCTCCCAGCCCGCCAGGCGATGCTGGAAGTATCCGTGCAGGCCGGCCGCCAGGAACACGACGCCGATGCTGGCCGACACCGTGGCCAAGAGCGCGTCAGTCCACGAACCGATCAAGAGGATCGCCGGCTGGTATACGAAGGCGAACGGTACCAGGAAGCCCGCGGCGCCGATCCGGACCGAGGCCCAGCCGCTCGCCCACAGGTCGGTCTTGGCGAGGCTGGCGGCGGCGTAGACCGCGAGCGCCACCGGCGGCGTGATGGCGGAGAGAATCGCGAAGTAGAACGCGAACATGTGCGCGGCGGGCACCGGCGCGCCCAGCTTGATGATCGCGGGCACCAGGAGCGCGGTCATGACGATGTAGGCGGGCGTGGTGGGCATGCCCATGCCGAGCACGATGCCGGCGATCGCGGTCAGCACCAGGGCCGCCAGCAGGCTGTTCTGCGCGAGGGCGACCACGAACTGCGTGAAGGTGATCCCCAGGCCGGTCAGCGCCACGATGCCGATCACGATGCCGGCCGAGGCGCAGGCCATCGCCACCGACAGCGCGTTCTTGCTGCCGTCGACCATCGCCTCGACGACGTTCCGCCAGGTGACGTAGGCGCGGGTGTTGGCGCGCAGCGCCGCCACCGGGAAGCAGGCGAGCGTCCCCGCGAGCGCGCACAAGGGCGCGCTGTAGCCCGAGTACATCAGCGAGAGGATCACGAGAACCGGAATGAACAGGTGGCCCCGTTCCTTCAATACCCAGCCGAGTCGCGGCAGGTCGGTGCGCGGCACGCCCACGAGGCCGAGCCGCTTGGCCTCGAAATGCACCGCGGCGAAGCAGGCGACGTAATATAGAATCGCCGGGATCAGCGCCCAGAGCGTCACCTGCATGTACGAGACCTGCAGGAACTCGGCCATCACGAACGCGGCCGCACCCATGATCGGCGGCATGATCTGCCCGCCGGTCGAGGCCACCGCCTCGACCGCCGCGGCGAAGGCCGGTCGGAAGCCCGTGCGCTTCATCAGGGGTATCGTGATCGGCCCGTCCACCATGACGTTCGCGACCGCGCTGCCCGAGATGGTGCCGAACAGCGACGAGCTGATCACCGACACCTTGCCGGGCCCGCCCGCGGTGTGGCCGGTGAGCGACAGCGCGAAGTCCATGAACAGCTGCCCGGTGCCGGTGCGCTCCATGAAGCTGCCGAAGATCACGAAGATCATCACGAACGTGGCCGAGACGCCGAGGGTGGGCCCGAAGATGCCCTCGGTGGTGAGGTACATCTGGTCCATGAGGCGCATCGGCTCCACCTGCGCGACGAACAACGCATAGATCAGGAACGCGACCGCGGTGAGCGGCAGCGCCAAGCCGATCACCCGCCGGGTCGCCTCCAGCACCAGCGCGATCAGCAGCACGCCGAGCGCGATGTCGGAGGGATAGAGGTCGTCGACGTAGTAGATGCGGTTGACGATGTAGGAGTAGTTGACGAACAGGTACAGGATCGCGGCGGCCGACCCTACGAGCATCGCGTAGTCGAGGATCGTGGGCGGGGTGCCGTCGGCCCGGCCGTCGCGCCGGAACCACAGGAACACCAGCGTCATCGCGAACAGAAGGTGCGTGCCGCGGAACAGCACCGCCTCGGGCGCGCCGGTGGCGATCACGTACATGTGGTAGAGCGCCATCGCGACGGCGATCAGCGCGGCCACGGGCCGGACGATGCCGGCGTGCGTCGGCTCCACCCGGAACGGGTTGTCAGCGGCCATGGAAATCCAGGGTGAGAGGTGACGGAATCGCGGCGGGGCGGCTCAGCGCGCGCCCCGCCGGTCCTTCGATCAATTGACCGCGCCCACTTCCTTGTAGAACTTGCGCGCGCCGGGATGCAGCGGGACGCCGATGTCCTGCGCCATCATCTTGGCGTCGAGCCCTTCGATGCTCTTGACCACCCGCGCCATGTCGGCGACGTGCCCGGCCATCGCCTTGGTCATGCCGTAGACCGTGGCCTCGGGCATCTTGCACGACGCCACCAGGTGCGTGGCGTAGCCGATCACCTTCACGTCGGCGGCCTGCTTCGGGTAGATGCCGGCCTTGATGGTCACCAGCGTATAGCCGGGGTTGAGCTTCCTCATGCCAGCCAGGTCGGCGCTCAGGTCGAGCACGCGCACGTCGCGCGACGCCGCCAAGTCCATGATCGCCCCGGCGGGCGCGGTGGTGCCGAGGGTGAAGGCGACCGCGTGGCCGTCCTTCATCTGCGCCACCGAGTCGGTGTAGCTCACGAAGCTGACCTTCAGGTCCTCGTACTTGATGCCGTTGACCTCGAGGATCTGCTTGGTGATGAGCTCGCCGGTGTTGCCGCGCGGCTGCGTGGTGATGGCCTTGCCCTTCAGGTCCTTGATCGACTTGATCGGCGATTCCGCCGGCACCACGACATGGAAATACTGCGGATACAGCGTCGCCACCTGGCAGACGTTCTGGTGCGGCTTCTCGAACGGCGCGCGGCCGGCGATGGCGTCGACCGTGGAGATCGAGTTGCCGAAGCCGAGCTCGGCCTTGCCCTCCTCGATCGCGCGCACATTCGCGATGCCCGCGCCCGGCAGCGACTGCACCGACACGCCCGCGACCTGCTTCTCGAACAGGTCCTTGAGCGCGCCGCCCAGCGGAATCCAGCTTCCGCCCTGCGGTCCGGTCATCATGCGGTAGTTCTCGGCCGCCGACGCGCCGCCCGCGACCGCCGCGGCGAACGCCGCGGCCAGCGCGGCCGCGCGAATTGCCCGATTCATCGTCTTCCCTCCCTGGCCAGCCATTGGTTTTCGCCCCTTCGCGGGAACCCCCGTCGATCTTAGGACAGCGGCGGGCTGCCGCGCCACTGTTCCCTGACACCCGGGACCCGGCCGCTATTCCGGCACCAGCCAGGCGGCGCGCGTCCCGCCTTCCGCCGCAAGCCGCGCATGGACCGCCGGCAGCACACGCCCGAGGGTTTCCTCCAGCCGGAAGGGCGGATTCACGATCGCCATGCCGCACCCGTTGAGGGTCTCGGGATCGCCGCCCGCGCACACCGTGATCTCGGCCGCGAGCTGCCTGCGGATGCCGGTATTGGCCAGCTCGCCGTGGAACAGCCGGGCCTCGGCCTCGGCCTTGATCGGGTACCAGATCGCATAGACCCCCTGCGGCCAGCGGGCATGGGCGCGCGCGAGCGCCTGGGCCACCTGCCGGCGCTCCCCGGGCTCCTCGAACGGCGGGTCGATCAGCACGAGGCCCCGCTTCTCCCGGGGCGGCAGCAGCGCGCCCAGCGCCTCGTAGCCGTCGCGGCGATGCACCTGGACCTGCGGGTCGTGGGCGAACAGGTGCTTCAGGGAAGCGGCGTCCTCGGGATGCAGCTCGCAGGCCACGAGGCGATCCTGCGGGCGCAGCAGCGCGCGCACCAGGCGCGGGGAGCCGGGATAGAAGCGCGCGCCGCCCGCGGGATTGGCCGCCCGCACCGCCGCGAGATAGGGTGCGAGCCCGGCCGGCAATTCGCCCGCCCCCGCGGCGCCCGCGAACTGGCCGAAGCCGCGCGCGAACTCGCCGGTCTTCTGCGCCTCGGCGCTTTCCACGTCGTAGAGTCCGGCCCCGGCATGGGTGTCGAGAACGCAGAACGGCGCGGGCTTGTCCTTGAGCCGCTCCACCAGCAGCGTCAGCACCGCGTGCTTGAACACGTCGGCGAAGTTGCCGGCATGGTAGATGTGGCGGTAATTCATCGCGGCATCCTGTATAGCAACGGCCCATGAGCGAAGCGACCGTCCGATCCCCTCCCGATCCCTGGCGCGAGGCCGCCGAGCACCTCGCGCGCGCCGACGCGGTGCTGGCCCGCCTCATCGCGGCGATCGGCCCGTGCGGGCTCAATGCGCGCTCGGGCGGCTTTCCGGCCCTGATGGACATCGTCGCCGCGCAGCAGGTCTCGAAATACGCCGCCGACTCGATCCGCCGGCGCCTGCGTCAGGCCTTCGGCGACCCGCCCGACGCGGCCAGGATCGCGGCCGCGCGCGCCGACCGCCTGCGGCGCTGCGGCCTGTCGGGCGCCAAGGTGCGGTACATCCGCGGCATCGCGCGCGAGGTGGTCTCGGGCCGGTTGGATTTCGCCGATCTGCACGCGCAGGACGACGCGGTCGCGATCGAGCGCCTGCTGGCGCTGGACGGCGTCGGGCGCTGGACCGCCGAGATCTACCTGATGTTCGTGCTGACGCGGCCCGACATCTTTCCGCTCGGCGACGGCGCGCTGCGCAACGCGATCCGCGAGCACTATTCGCTGCGCCGCACGGTCTCGCCGCGGCGGTTCGAGAAGATCGCGGCGGCCTGGGCGCCCTACCGCACCGTCGCCTCCTGGTACCTCTACGCCTGGATCAACCGCAGCCGCGCCGCGAAGCGCGCGGCCAAGGGCGCGGCGGCCAAAGACGGGCCGATGGTGTGAGCATCGCCTCACGGTTCGACAGGCTCACCATGAGGGTCACTCTTTGGCCCCATCCTGAGCCTGTCGAAGGATGAGGCCACACGCCCCATTGTCTTTGCGAACGATTCGCAACATGATCCGGGCATGACCTCGCTCATGGAAGCGGGCGGGCGCCGCGCCCCCGGCTACGGCGCGCCGGGCTGGGCGCTGCCCGCCCTCGGCGTGCTGGCGGCGGCGGTCTTGAGCGTGCCGGTGCTGGTGGTGTTCGCCAGCGTGTTCCGCTCCTCCGGCGGCGTCTGGCAGCACCTCGCCTCGACCGTCCTCGGCGACTACGTCGCCAACACCCTCCTGCTGGTGCTGGGCGTGGCGTTGGGCACGGCGATCGGCGGCGTGGCGGCGGCGTGGCTGGTCACCATGACGCGCTTCCCGATGGGCCGCGTGCTGGAATGGGCGCTGGTGCTGCCGCTGGCGATGCCGAGCTACGTGGTCGCCTACGCCTACACCGATTTCCTCCAGGTCGGCGGCACGGTGCAGACCGCGCTCAGGGCGCTGACGGGCTTGAGCGCGCGCGACTACTGGTTCCCCGAGATCCGCTCGGTCCCCGGGGCGGTCATGGTGATGACCTTCACGCTCTACCCTTACGTCTATCTCCTGGCCCGCGCGGCGTTCCTCGAGCAGTCGGTGTGCGCGCTCGAGGTGGGCCGCACGCTCGGCTGCGGGCCGTGGCGCAATTTCTTCCGCGTGGCGCTGCCGCTGGCGCGCCCCGCGATCGTGGGCGGCGTGGCCCTGGCGCTGATGGAAACGCTCGCGGATTTCGGCACCGTGGAGTATTTCGGCGTGCAGACCTTCACCACCGGCATCTACCGGACCTGGTTCGGGTTGGGCGAGCCAGTGGCCGCGGCGCAGCTCTCGGCCACGCTGATGCTGTTCGTGCTCGCCGTCATGGGCTTCGAGCGCCTGACGCGCGGCCAGGCGCGCGTGCACCACAGCTCGGCGCGCTACCGCCCGCTGCCGCGTCCGCGCCTCAAGGGCTGGCGCGCGGGGCTCGCCTTCGCGGTGTGCGCGGCGCCGCTGGTGCTGGGGTTCCTGCTGCCGGCGGCGATCCTCGCGCGCATGGCGGGCTACGACGACAGCGGGATGCTGGGTCCCCGCCTCGTGGGCTTCGCGGCCAACAGCTTGGTGCTGGCGGCCGCGGTCGCGGTCCTTGCGGTGCCGGTCGCGCTCCTGATCGCCTACGCCCAGCGCCTGCATCCCTCCGCCGCGACGCGCCTCAGCGCCCGCATCGCGGGCCTGGGCTACGCGATCCCGGGTTCGGTGATCGCCGTCGGCGTGCTGTTCGCCGCGGGCTGGCTCGACGAGGGCGTGGACCGCGCGTTCAAGGCGTGGTTCGGCGTCTCGACCGGGCTTCTGTTCAGCGGCACGATCGCGGCCGTGGCGTTCGGCCTGGTGGTGCGGTTCCTCGCGATCGCGCTCAACACGGTCGAGGCGAGCCTGGCGAAGATCAGGCCGAGCCTGGACCAGGCCGCGCGCAGCCTGGGCCTGGGGCCGGTCGAGACGCTGGGGCGCGTGCACGCGCCCCTGATGATGGGCTCGATCTCGACCGCGGCGCTCTTGGTGTTCGTGGACGCGATGAAGGAGCTGCCGGCGACCATCATCCTCAGGCCGTTCAACTTCGACACCCTGGCGGTGCAGGCCGCGAACCTGGCGAAGGACGAGCGGCTCGCCTCGGCCGCGATCCCCTCGCTCGCCATCGTGCTGGCGGGCATCGTGCCGGTGCTGCTGCTCAGCCGCACCATCGCCCGCTCGCGCCCCGGCCAATAACAGGCAAAAGAAAGGCCCCGCCGTCGGGAGGCGGCGGGGCCCAGGTTGCGCGATCTTGGATGGGAGAGAGAGAGAGAGAGAGAGAGAGAGAGAGAGA
>Ga0233425_10011420_pt1 | contig 10374 bp, 6 predicted proteins | sample Watercolumn_Towu_2_FD_181712 | JGI IMG/M metagenome (GOLD analysis project Ga0233425, IMG submission 181712) | Freshwater microbial communities from Lake Towuti, South Sulawesi, Indonesia - Watercolumn_Towuti2014_140_MG | ecosystem: Environmental > Aquatic > Freshwater > Lake | place: Indonesia... | reverse complement strand
GTTTGCGGCGTCAGGTCTCCTCGGCTTCCTGCCCAATGCAGGCAGCCTGCTGGCAACCAATGAATACGGGCAGTATTCCACACGCGGCAAAACGGAGCTGACGATCGGGCCCGACCGCAAAAGCAACCGCGATACTAAAACCTCCGGGCTGGATAAGAACTACGCGGTAGCATACAGCCACGGCATCTGGGAAACGTTTACAGTGCTCATCCCCAACTTTAAAGGCGGCGCTTCGAGCCGTATCGTGGATACCGACAAGGATGCGCTCAAATCGGTAGCGCCCGAATACCGGGAGCAGGTGGCCGGCGGCAATGCCTATTTCGGCGATCAGGGCGGAACGTCAGGCCCTGTATACATCGGCGCCATTGTGATCTTCCTGGCCTTTCTCGGCTTGTTCATCATCGATCACCCGATAAAATGGGCCTTGTTTGCTGTCACCATTCTGGCCATGATGCTTTCCTGGGGACGTTTTTTTATGGGCATCAGCTCTTTCTTCCTCGACTATGTGCCGGGCTATAATAAGTTCAGGGCGGTGTCGATGATCCTCGTGATCGCCGAGCTCACCGTGCCTTTGCTGGCGATCCTGGCATTGGACCGATTCATCAAACTGGCTGATCAGAACGCTTCCGTGAAGCTCCCGGCTATGGGCCGGAGCCTCGACCTCAAAAAGGTGATGCTCATCGCGCTGGTCGTTACCGGAGGATTTTGCCTGCTGGGCGTGCTCATGCCGACAGCCGTGAATACCTTCCTGGCACCGGGCGAGGAGGCGGAGCTTGTCAGCCAGTTCAGGCAGGGTGGTGCTACGGAAGCGCAGGTGGCACAGGTGCTGCCCGGCTACCTCTCTAACCTGGAAGCGGCCCGGATCGCGATCTTTAAAAGCGATGCGCTCCGCTCCCTGATCTTTATCGTGCTGGCAGCGGGAGGCCTGTTCCTGCTGATCCTGAAAAAGATCAAAGCGCCGGTATTCATCGCCCTTATCGGCGTCTGCTTCGCTGCCGACCTCTGGCCGGTAGCCACGCGCTACCTCAACAGCTCGAAGTTCATCTCCAAAGCGCAGCAGGAATCGGCTTTTGCAAAGACGGAGGCCGACGAGGAGATCCTGCGGGATCCGGCGCTGGACTACCGCGTGCTGAACTTATCGGTGAGCCCTTTCCAGGACGCCACCACGTCCTATCATCACAAGTCCATTGGCGGTTACCACGGCGCCAAGCTCAAAAAATACGACGAGCTCATCAGCTTTCATTTGTTCCGCGAGATAGGCACCTTTACGGAGGGGCTTCGCGGCGTAGACAGCGATTCGACGCTGGGCCTGCTTACCGCGCAGCTGCCGGTGCTCAACATGCTGAACACGCGCTATATCATTTATCCTGGCAAGGACAAGCTCATTCCCATCAAAAACCCGCAGGCCAACGGAAATGCCTGGCTGGTGAAGCAGGTGAGAACGGTGGCCAGCGCCGATTCGGAGATCGTGGCCCTGGAGCGTACCAATACCAAAACGGAAGCGCTGGTCCAGCCCGGGAACAGGGAAGGCGTCAACCCGGCGGAAAGCTATCCGGCAGAGGGGGCTGTTAAACTAGTGTCGTATCAGCCCAACCACCTCGTGTACGAGAGCGAGGCCAGGAGCAAGGAGTTTGCCGTGTTTTCGGAGATCTACTACCCGAAAGGCTGGAACGCTTATGTGGATGGCAGCCCGACACCTTACACCTGCGTGGATTATCTGCTGAGGGGAATGGAAGTGCCGGCGGGCAAGCATAAAATAGAATTCAGGTTCGAACCGGCGATTTACAAAACCGGCAATACGATCTCCATGATCGGCTCCCTGCTGGCGATCCTGATGGTGATAGGAGGATTTTATCTGGCCTGGAAGAAGAAGGAAATAATAGTGTAGCTTTAAATAATGACATCGGGGTTTATGGCGTTCCCGACTTCTCCTGAACTAACGTACTGCCATCGTTGACTTAAGGAGCCCTGGTCAATGGAGATGCTGTCTGAGGCTTTAGTTTCATGTCGCTCACGATGGTCATAACGAGTGCTGACGAACCGACACCGGCTCAGGCTATTTTCACTTTCAGGCGGGCGTGCTCCACGATGGTATAATTGTTATATTTGCCCTAAAACCGTCACTACATGAATATTAAGAAATTCCTGCCATACCTTGTGGCCATTGCTGTTTTCGCGATCATCAACATCATCCAGTTCAGCCCTGCTTTTTCCGGCAAATCCCTGATGCAGGGAGATATTGTGCGGTTCCGCGGCATGAGCCGTGAGGTGGTTAATTTCCGGAATACGGAGCACAGCGAAGCACTCTGGACCAACTCCATGTTCGGCGGGATGCCTGCCTACCAGGTTTCCACGGTGTATCCGGGCAACTGGCTAGGCACGATCGATAAGACTTTCCACGCTTTTTTACCACACCCTACAGGTTATATCTTCCTGTATTTTGTCGGCTTTTTCATTTTGCTGCTCTGCCTCGAGATCAATCCCTGGCTGGCCCTTGTGGGGGCGCTGGCCTACGGCTTCTCTTCCTATTTTTTCATCATCATTGAAGCGGGGCACAACTCCAAGGCCAATGCCATTGGCTATCTGGCCCCTATCCTGGGCGGGATTATTTTACTGATGCGGGGCCGCTACTGGCTGGGATTCGCGGTGAGCGCGCTGTTCATGGCGCTGGAGCTTAACGCCAACCACGTGCAGATCTCCTATTATGGCTTTATGCTGTTCGGGATCGTGTTTGTGACCTATTTTTCCTACGCGGTCAAGCATAAGCAAACCATGCCTTTCTATAAAGGGGCGGCTTTATTCGTAGCAGCCTCCATCATCGGGGTATTGCCCAATGCCGGCAACCTCCTGGCAACCTATGAATACGGCAAGTATACCACGCGCGGAAAAACGGAGCTCACCATCAATGCCAACCAAAAAACGAATAAAGAGAACACGACCTCGGGCCTTGATAAGGATTATGCCACGCAGTGGAGCTACGGGATAGGGGAAACCTTTACCTTCCTGATCCCGAACTTCAAAGGCGGTGGCTCGGCGGCGATTGCCAGCACGGATAAGGACGCGCTGAAAGGTGTGGACCCTCAGATGCGCGAGCAGATCGCGGGCAGCAGCGCTTATTTCGGCGACCAGCCTTTTACCAGCGGGCCGGTGTACATTGGTGCTATCGTGATGCTCCTGGCTTTCCTGGGGCTCCTCATCGTGGACCATCCTCTGAAATGGGCGCTCTTTGCGGCAACCCTGCTTTCGGTGATGCTGGCCTGGGGCAAGCATTTTATGGGCCTCACGGAGCTCTTCATGCATTATGTGCCGGGCTACAACAAGTTCAGGGCGGTGTCGATGATCCTCGTGATCGCCGAGCTCACCATTCCGCTGCTGGCAGTGCTGGCCCTTGATAAATTCATCAAGGCTTCCGCGGCCAATACAACGGTTACCTTACCCGGAATTAAAAAAGCCATTGATATGAAGACGGCCCTGATCGTGTCGGTGGCGGTGATCGGCGGCTTTTGCCTTATCAGCTGGCTGGCACCCGGCGTTACCAATAGCTTTCTGGCCGATGGCGAGGAGGTGCAAACGGCCAGCCAGTTCAGGCAGAGCGGCGCTACCGATGCCCAGATCGCCCAGTTCATGCCCGAGTACCTGTCGAACCTGGAAAAGGCCCGCGAAGCGATCTTTAAGAGCGATGCCATGCGCTCACTGATCTTCATCTTATTATCTGCGGGCTTCCTGTTCCTGTACGTTACCAAAAAATTAAAAACGGAATTGTTCCTCGTGGCCATTGGCGTTTTCCTGGTGGCCGATCTCTGGCCCGTGGCCGATCGTTACCTGAACAAAAGCAATTTTGTTCCCAGGGCACAGTACGAAGCCGCCCCTGAAAAATCGGCGGCCGACGAGGAGATCCTGGCCGACAAGAGCCTCGACTACCGTGTGCTGAACTTATCGGTAAGCACCTGGAACGATGCCGCAACTTCTTATTACCATAAATCCATCGGCGGCTACCACGGCGCCAAGCTGAAAAAATACCAGGAGCTTATCGATTTCCACCTCGATAAGGAGATCGGCCTGTTCTACAATGGCCTCAATGCCGCCGTGCAGAATGATTCCCTGATGAACATCCACATGGCGAAGCTCAACGTGCTCAACATGCTCAACACCAAATACGTAGTGGTGCCAACCAAAGAGCAGACGGTGCCGATCAAAAACCCGCAGGCCAATGGCAATGCCTGGTTCGTCAAGCACATTAAAACCGTGGCCAACGCCGATTCGGAAATTGTAGGCCTCTACAACGTCAATACCAAGCGCGAAGCCATTATCCAGCAAAAGAACAAGGAGCTGGCTACTGTAGGTGACTCCTACAGCAACGATGGAAAAATCACCTTACAGTCGTACAAGCCCAACGACCTGGTCTATGAAACGGATGCCAAAGACAAGGGCTTTGCGGTGTTCTCGGAGATTTATTACCCGAAAGGCTGGAATGCCTACATCGATGGCAAGCTGACGCCGCATACCTGCGTGGATTATGTGCTGAGGGGTATGGAGATCCCGGCCGGAAAGCACCAGGTGGAGTTTAAGTTTGAGCCTGCCATCTATAAAACAGGAAATACCATCGCGCTCATTGGTTCCATTCTCCTGCTGCTCTGCGTCGCCGCAGGCTTCTATATGGCTGCCAAAAAGCAGGAGATCCAGTATAAGAACTAAGGGTTACACAAATTTAAAACCACATAGTCACATAGAGCTCATAGAGAGCAGAAAGAAAACATAGTTATCTTTTCTAGGTGTCTATGTGGCTAAAAATCAGTGAATGCTCTTCACATCCAGCAGCACACTTGTGGTGATGCCGGTTTGCGTGTCGAAATTTAAAACCACATAGTAACCTAGAGACAGAGGGAGCAGCCAGGAAACATAGTCAGTGACACAACCCTATGATCACTTTGTTCCGTCCTCTTTGTTTTTCTATGTGCCTATGTGGTTTGGAAAACAACTTTATTTAATGCTCTTCACGTCGAGCAGCACATCGGTATGGTGATGGCCGGTTTGCGCGCCGAATAAGGTTCCGGTGACGGTCACCTCTTTATTCAGATAGGCATCGAGGCTTTGCTGATTCACCAGCTGGAGCTGCATCACATTGTTGATGGCAGCGTTATAGCCATCGCTCAGGTCTTTTTTAGGCGCCTGGATATTGATCCCCTTGTCGAGCAGCAGCAGGTAAACATTTTCTCTTTCATCCACCGTAGTATCTTCGCCGTAGCCCGGAGGCCCCCAGTATACTTTAGAGGACAGGGTGCCGTGGATAGTGGATATAGCAGGTTCGTACTGGTATTCGGTGGGGTTCTCTTTGTTGACTTCCGTTGTTTCGCCTTCCGCCGGAGGGTTGGTGGTACAGGCCGCTAAGGCCATAGAGGTGATGATGAGGATCTTTTTCATGACGGCGAAGTTAAGCAATAGAACACGGATTCAAACGGATCAGGAAGATTTGCCCGGATTTTTTTATCAGGGCTTGTAGGGGATATGATCTAAAAAACAGAACGCGGATGAAACCGGTCGGGCAGATTGTACGTTTTTTTATGGACAAAAATACAACAGTTGTATTGCTGTTCTGGTCCGTGTCAATCTGCTCCGAGCGTCATCCGCGTTCCATAAAGCTTACTTCCTGTCGGTGTTGGTTTTGTTACCCCAAATCTCCACGTGCGCTTTTTTGTCTTTGTAGTTCGGGATGGTTTTATAGTTGAACACTATTTTTTTGATGGCGCGCTCTCCGCCGTTCAGGTCGATGACTTTGCTTTCACCCGGTGCTTTGATAGGGTATCCAAGGCTTACTTTCTGGTTGTCGCCGCTTTCGTAAAAGATCTCTACGCTGCTGATGTCGATCGGGGCATCGGTCACCTTGAATTTCATGGTGGCAAATTTGTCGGCTCCCATCACGGCCACTTCGTCGTGGTCTTTGCTGAAGTCTACTTTGGTTTCGCCGATCTTATGCCAGCCTGTTTTGTCGCTGATCACGACTGCCGGTTGTTGTGCTTTGAGCTGTGTTGCAGCGCCTGTGCCCAGCACAAGCATCGCAAGGATGAATAGGTTTTTCATGTTGGTTTTTGATTTAAGGTTTATGGAAAGCAAATGTTAAAATCAAATGCCAATAGAATAGGGAAGGGCTGAGGAAAAGATTCTACGGTGGCTTTGGCTGAGTTTATCCTGAGCTTGCCGAAGGGCTCAGCTACCATATTGCCATTGGAGAGTACAGGTCATTCTATAAAACCGGGGCTAAAGGTTCCGTCATTGCGAACCGACGTCAGGAGGTGAAGCAATCTTATGGATAGTGAGATTGCTTCGCTCCACTGCGTTGCGCTCGCAATGACGCTAAAACACCTTCGGCAGAAACCTTCCTGTCTTTTTCTTATAGTCCGCATAAGCCGGATATTTGGAGGCGGAGATGCCCTCGCTGAAATCGGAGCTGCCCTGGAAGAGGATCATCAGGAGCAGGCAGCCCGCCATCGACCAGTTGATCCACTGTCCGGTGGCTACCACGCTAAAAAAGTAGAACACGATCCAAATGGATTGCTCCGAGGCATAGTTGGGGTGGCGCACCAGCTTCCACAGGCCGGTAGACACGAAGCCTTTGGCGTAGGCCTCGGGCATAGTTCCGCCAGCGTTTTTTAAGCGCAGTTTTTCTTTATGGAAGTTCCACTGCTGCTGGTCGGCAATGGTTTCAATCAGGATGAAGCCCAACAGGAGGGCGGAGAGCACAAGGTCCACGGCGGTAATGTGCTGGTCGGGGGCTTTAGCGGCTACGAGAATGGGAAGCGTGAACAATAAGATCAGGCCGTTCTGGTAGAGGCAGATGAAGAACAAATGAAAGAGCAGCCAACGCCCCGGGTGGCCTTTGAAAAGCGCATTGTTGCGCAGGATCTCCCAGCGATAGTCTTCCTCGCCGGTCCAGAACTTCCAGCGGTAGGCTCCCCGCCGGGAGAAGTTGTAGGTGAGGCGTGCGCCCCAGATCGTTACCAGCACCGCCATGAGCACAAGCCTGTCGGCAAAGCCGAAGGCATAGGCCACGTACCAGGCATAGCCGATGGGCAGGATGCTCCAGAGCTTATCCACCTGGCTGTTGTTGTGCGTGAGGTGCCCTACCGCAAAGCACAGCAAGGCCACCGCCAGCGCCGCCCAGAGCAGGTGCACCAGAACGTCTTTTTGTTGGGCCGTCAGCGGCTCATCCACATAAATGGAAACGATGGGAATAACAATAATGGTAAAGAGCAGAACGATGATGGTTTTGACCATGGGGTAGGGGTTAGGGTAGGGGTAAAGGTAGGGAATTTGTTGTTATGAACGTCGTTCATCTGCTTCTGCTAATTTTCCACTGGAAATATTAATCGATTTTCATTATAACTGTCGCTAGAAAAATCTATTCAACAGCCTTACACCGATCCGCACCTGGTGCATGTAGTGGAAGCCATTGTCTCATACAAAAAACTTTCCAGAAAAAAAGCCCCACGACGCATCGCGGGGCTTTTTTCGTTTAGGCGATCTCGATCATCCGCGGAGCCTTGCGTTTGGCTTCCTCTTTCTTAGGGATGGTAAGATGCAGCAGTCCGTTGTCGTAGCGGGCGTTGATGTTGCTTTCGTCCACCACATCCTTCGGCAGCTCGAAGCTGCGCTGGAACGAACGGTAGCTGAACTCGCGGCGGGTAAAGTTCTCTTTTTTGGTTTCCTCGCTATGCTCTTTCTGCGAAGAGATGGTGAGCAGGTTGCCGTCGAGCGTGATTTTAAAATCTTTCTTTTCCATGCCTGGCGCAGCCACCTCCACATCGAAATGGTCGGCTGTTTCCCGGATGTTTACAGCCGGGATGGTGGTGCTGGTGGATGAAAAATTGTTATTTCCCCAGTTAAAAAGTTCGCGGCTAAAAAAATCATCGAACAAAGCTGGGACCGATGGGAGCGCATTCCCGTTTCTTTTGATAAGTGACATAATAAACCTCCTTTTTTAATGGTTAATTGTTTTTTTGTTTTTGGTTTTTGAAGATCCGGCCGGATCTGCAGACCATTCTTCAAGCACTGTGCCATGGCCTACAACTGAATTTTTTTCAGAAAAAATCTGACAGGATTTCGGAGCGATTCTTAAAAAGTTTTAAAACAGAATTTCATTTTGTCAGTGGCGGCCAGGGAACAGAGTATGTGCCGTGACATGGAAGTGGGGGGAGAGAATTGCTATGATCTATAGCATAAGGGTGTTTGTATTTGAAATACATTTGCGGGGTGAGTAGTATACTATTTTAATTTAAGAGCGATGAAGGAAGGGATCAATAATCTGTCATATATGCTGCCATACAGGAAGGCTTTGCGAAAAAGGCTGACTCCGGCGGAAGCTTTCATGTGGAAGCTCTTACAAGGTCACAAGCTCGGGGGCAGAAAATTCAGGCGCCAGCACAGTGTCGGGAATTATATCCTGGACTTTTATTGCTATTCCGAAAAGCTGGCGGTTGAATTGGATGGCGCAGGCCATTTTACAGAAGAAGGCATGCAGAAAGATGCCATGCGAACAGCTTACCTGAACGAATGCGGCATCACTGTGATCCGCTTTGAGAATAAGCTGGTTTTTGAAAGAACGGATTGGGTCTTGGAGGAGATCAGGAGGAAGTTTAAATAGAGGCCCCACCCCGTCATCACGCTAAAGCGCGATGACACCCCTCCTTGCAGGAGGGGAGCCAGAGGCAGGAACAGGGTAAGCTGAAAGACAAGCCTGAATTTTAAATTTTCAGGAGCCAGACTTCTAAATACAAGCTAACATAAAATTTCAGAAACTTATATCAGTAAGCCCAACCTTGTTCTAAGTTGCTCCCTTCCTGAGGAAGACAAACATAATTTTCAATTAATCTGTCTGAGTAAAATAAAACCCTGCCTCTAAGCCGCTCCCCTTTAGGGGAGCTGTCCGCAGGACTGAGGGGAACCTACCACATGCCAAAGGCGTGTGGGCTAATTAAAACACCTCATCAATATCGTTCCTCCGGATAATATCATTGCCCGATGGCTCGTCGTCGTCCCATTTGGTGGATTGCACCGTTTTGGTATTGGGCTGCGCCAGGAAGTCGGTATTCTGCGCCATGCCTGTGCTCATGTTGCCGGAGTAGATGTCCTGCCCTTCGGTATAGTCTAAGTCCGCAAACTTGGCGTACTGGCCGATAAAGCGCAGCGGCACATCCACGATGGAGCCGTGCCTGTTCTTGGCGATGATGATCTCCGCGCGGCCCTTGGTGGGCTGGTTGTTCTCATCCACCTCCAGGCCGTAGTACTCCGGACGGTAGATGAACATAACCATATCGGCATCCTGCTCGATGGCGCCGGATTCACGGAGGTCGCTCAGCTGCGGGCGCTTGCTGCCTCCCGGGCGGTTCTCCACCTGGCGGCTCAGCTGCGAGAGGGCGATGATCGGGATCTCCAGCTCCTTAGCGAGTGATTTGAGGCCACGCGAGATCTGCGAGATCTCCTGCTCACGGTTGCCCTTGCTGTCGGGGCCGCCGCTCATCAGCTGGAGGTAATCGATGATGATGAGGGCAATGTTCTGCTGCTCCTTCAAACGGCGGGCTTTGGCCCTGAGCTCGAAGATGGAGAGGGCAGGGGTGTCGTCGATGTATAGCGGCGCTACCGATAATTTTTTGATGCGCTCGTTGAGCTGCACGAACTCGTGGTTATCGAGGTTTCCCTTCAGGATCTTGTCCTGCGAGATCTCCGTTTCGGAGGAGATCAGACGTTTGACGAGCTGTAAGGAGGACATCTCCAGGGAGAAGATCGCCACCGCCTTGTTGAACTCTACAGCTGCGTTCTTGGCCATCGTTACCACGAAGGCCGTCTTACCCATACCGGGGCGTGCCGCGAGGATCAGCAAGTCGGATTTCTGCCAGCCGCCGGTAATGCGGTCGAGGGCCGTAAAGCCGGAAGGCACGCCGAGCAGGCCGTCGGTTTGTGCGGCGGCCGCTTCAATTTCGGTAATGGCCTGGGCGATGAGCGTGGTCATGCCCGCATGCTGCTTGCGCACGTTGGAGTCGAGGATCTCGAAGATGTGCTGCGTGGTGGCGTCGAGCAGCTCGAACACGTCGGTGCTGTCCTCGTAGGCCGTTTTAATGGTTTCCGTGCTGATACGGATGAGCTCGCGCTGCAGGTACTTCTGCGCGACGATGCGGGCATGGTACTCGATATTGGCAGCAGAGGCAATGCGGTTGGTGAGCGAGGACACGTAAAACGATCCGCCTACCAGCTCCAGCTCGCCGGTGCGTTTCAGCTCCTGGGTGACGGTGAGGATATCCACCGGCTCCGAGCGGTTGAAAAGGGTGTACACGGCTTTGAAAATAAGGCCGTTTTGTTCTTTGTAAAAACTTTCGGGCGAAA
>Ga0233425_10011419_pt1 | contig 10374 bp, 5 predicted proteins | sample Watercolumn_Towu_2_FD_181712 | JGI IMG/M metagenome (GOLD analysis project Ga0233425, IMG submission 181712) | Freshwater microbial communities from Lake Towuti, South Sulawesi, Indonesia - Watercolumn_Towuti2014_140_MG | ecosystem: Environmental > Aquatic > Freshwater > Lake | place: Indonesia... | reverse complement strand
AAACGCTTCAATATCCACCGAGTCTTCGATCAGGACCTGCATCCTGCCATCCAGCAACACTTGACCGCCGTTTCCGGATGTCACTGCACCACTACCGTCCCGCGGCGCCACGTCAATGGTGGCGTCATACACAAAAACGCCGTCGAGAGGAGCAAGGTTGCCGCCCAGCAATCCTGTCCGGTTGCCCAAGCTGACAAGTTCCACCGCGCCACCGTCGTAGATGCCATCGCCAACGCTGATGGTGGCCCGCGCGTGCGTGCGCAGGAGGTCGTTGGGGTCGGTTGTGGGGTTATAGCCGGAACCGTGGAAGGACACCAATCCGTTGGCGCTCTCCAGATGGATCACTCCAGCGGCATCACTGCCGCTCGCGGGGCCGCTGCGCACTCGAATGACGGACGGGTCCACCAACAGGTTGCCGTCGGCAAAGAAACTCAAGGAACTGGGACCTGTCTCGTTGTCGTCAATCTGGAAGATCGAATTGACCATGCTGATCGTCGAGGCCCTGAAAGTCATGATGACGTTCTGAACAGCGGGATTGCCGGACGAGAAGTCTTCCGGGATGTTGTCGAACAACAGCGCGCCTTGGGAGATGAACTCGGCGCGGAACGTCCCGCTGGCCGCCGGCACGATGTAGGGATTGCCCGATACGGTCACATCCGTGCCGACGAAATCAAAAGTCGCCACATCACCCACCATTGCACCCGTGAACCGCGGCGAGCCGCCCCTGAGAATCTGCGCCGTGCTGCCATCCAACGTGTCCGCGCTGGTGATGGTGAACGTGCTGCTGAAAGGGAGCACGTGGAGGTTGCCGATGAAGGACGTGGGGATGGCGTTGCCGCTGTCGCGGTAGACGTAGATATCGCCGCTGGCGCCGGCGTTGATATCGTTGACGCCGAAAAAGTTCACCGTGCCACCCCGGAGGGTGATGGTGCCGCCTTGTGAACCGGACCCGCCATAAGCCCACAGGCTGGAGTCGGTCAGATCCACCACGCCAGCAGCGGTGCCGACAAGCGAGATACTGCCGCCCAAGCTGCTCGACTCTGTTCCCAAGGCACGGAGGAACGCCTGCTCCAAAGTGATGCTGTTGCCCGTGAGGTTGATCGTGCCGCCTTTCGCAAATCCCTTGGCTTCCAACAGCGCATAGCGAACGGTGATCAACTGCGGCGCGGTGATGCTGAGAAGGCTGGTGCCGCTGACGGGCGCGCCGCTGTAGATGCGCAGAGACCGATCCGTGCCACCCAGCAAGCCGCCCAGCAGGTCCACGTTGCCGCCCGCCAAAGCGCCGAGCAATGTCCCGGTCTGCTGCGCGCTAAGCCGGACGCCGCCCTGGCTGCTCGCTGTGATGCTCACCTGGCCCGCCGACGGCGAGGCGCCATCGCGGCCCCGGGCTTTGATGTCAATGGAGCCTGGAGTCGCGCCGCCGTTGGCTTGTATGTCCGTGCCCCAGAACAGGCTCACTTGGTCATAGGCCTCGAGCATGACGCTTGCGCCCTGACCGGAAGCGGCGTTGCCGTTGATGAGTGTGCCAACAAGCCTGATCAGACCTGTCGGCAAGCCGTTGTGCGTCAGTTCATCATAATAGCCCATGCGCACCCACAACGGCGGCATTCCAACCGCCGGGTCCACGTCCACGACTGCATCCGTGACCACGACGGATTGCCTTGCGTTGAAGCCCACGCTGCCGCCGAGGGAGTTCTTGGCTGTGATGTTGATGGACTTGCTGCCACCCGCGAAAGTCGTGCCTTGAATCAGGATGTTGCCCGGTGCCGGTGGCGTGCCGAGGGAACTGGAATTGATCGCCGACACCCGGACGAAGCCCTCCTGAAGCAGGTTGCCGCTGTTGTCGTGTTGCTCCGTGTTAAAACCGATGGCCGCAGCTCGCGCCGTGCCGCCCTCGGCGGAGAAGGTGATCGTGCCCGCGCCGCCCGCGCTATTGGCTTGGATGTCCGTGTTCGGCCCAATGCCAATGGCCTGCGTCTCATAACTAGCCACATAATCCGCGTCGGCCATGATGCTGATGGTGCCGCCTCTGCCCGTAGAAGCGTTGGCTAGGATGTCCGTGTTTCGGGCGCGGAAGCGATGAGTCCTCTCCGTGAGTTGCTGGCTGGAACTGTATTTGCCCGCCCAGAAGGTTCCCGCGTTCTGGCTGCCGATTCCGCTGATGTTTACGGTCGTGCCATAGATGCTGACATCGTTCTCCGCGCTGAACAACGACCAGCCACCCGGCGCGTAGAACTGGATGGTTTTGGGACCACCTCCAAACGGTATTGCGCCGCCAAGGTGGACCTCTTTCGGTGATATCAAAGAGAACGACTCGTTGTCCGCAACGCGGAAGGTCGTGGCCAGCAGGGCAACGATGCTGTTCTGCGCATCAAGCGAGATCATGCCGGGCGTGGTCGCTGTGCCCGGCGCCGATACCGAGATGGTTCCTGGAACCGGCCCACTCGCTTGGATGAGCGTTGTTCCCTCCATCTGCACACGCACATTGCTCTGAATGGCCACGTCGCCGCCTTGATATCCCGAGCTGGCGGGAGCCGGCTCGGTAACTGACGTGCCGGAGTCAGGCACCTCGATGGGCGCGGCGCTTGCCGATGCGTCAATGCCAACGTGATGGAGATAGACCCTGTCAGCCACAGCCAAACCGGTGCTTCTCACCTCCACCATGCCGCCATTAACGCCGCCCGCCAGCAATTCGGTGCGGCCAGTCGGCCAAGCAGTCCCAGTCACGCCAACATAGTGGCCGCCTTCGATATGGATGGAGCCGCCATCATACAGCGGACTGCCCGCGCCATTCCGATAACCATCCGCTCTCAACACGGACGGGTCCACGAACAGGTTGTTCGCCGCCTTCAGGGCGATGCTCCCCAATCCGAGAGCGGTGGAGTCTATCCCCATCGTCGAGTTCTGAATAGTGACATTGTTTGCTTCAGCTTGGAAGAGGACGGTGTCCGCGCCAACCTGCCCCGCCCCACCAACGCCTGACATCGAAAAATCTCCCGTCGTCTTGATGGCGATCTTCGCGTCCTGACCAGCGGAAGCTTCCACTGTCGGATTGCCAGTGATGGCGACATTGCGAGCGCCCGCATCGAAGGACGCAACGCCCGTCACTGCGTTCTTCGTGCCGGCGAACGGCTTGTATCTCGGCGCGGCCGTGTGGTCGTAGAGCATCGCCGTGCCGGTGTTAATGGTGTCCCGGCTGTCTATGCCGCCGCTCCACACCGGAGGCGGAACGTCTTTTGAATCCTCGTTCGCCTCTGTCGCCGCTTGTTGAGGTATCGTCGGAGGAGGAGTTGGTGGCGGCGATGGCGGTGGCGGCGGCTCGCTTCCGGGCGGCGGCTCAGCCGGCGGCGCGGCGCCAGGACCAGCTATGAACACATCCGTCTTGTCGCCAACCACGACGAACGGGGTGTTTTGAAGTTGACCGGTTTGTATCTTATCTTGCTGATCCTTGACGCTTGAGGTGAATTCCTCCGTGTTGTTCGGCAGGCCGTTGTTGAGGAGTTTGCCGGCCTTGACGCTGTTGAGGTTGAAGTCAACCGGATACTTGGTCACGCCGACGATGAACAACTGGCCCGGCATGACTTTTGCCATCAAAGCGCCGGCGGGATTGAGCACGTTGATGACACCAGCGAGGCAGATGACCTTCGGCTGGCTGCGGTAGGTGACGATGCCGGCAGTGCCTTCGATGGCGGCGGTGCCGGCGGGAGTGATGATCTTGCCGCCACCGGCGTTCTTGGGCATGTCGAACAGAAGCAAGCCCTTGTGGAGCTGAAACTCGCGTTTTTCGGGGTCGAAGGTGAAGCTGGAGTTGGAACCGAGGCGGGTAATAGTCCGATCCTCAAACTCAAGCTCCGCTTGGGACTTCAACCCGGTGCGCACCGTATCGGCGCCTTTGACAACGTCCTTGGGTTTTGCCGGGCGTTCATCGCCCGTGGAGGGCTTAAAACGCACGTCGTTGTTGACCTGGGTGACGGTGGCGTGACCGAGCGTCTTGGCATGGACCACACCCATGCCCAAGTTCGACAGTGCAACCACAGTTGCGAGGGTGGCACACCTCCCTAGTTGCCATTGGCCAGAAAGGGCTTTCATAAATTCTCCAGCTCCTATGCTGGTTCCCGCCGTGCTATTTGTCTCGGTTTGCAGGCGAGGTTTGTTACTTTGTCCACCTTGTTTCGTGTCGTTATTGGTAAAGACAAGGGAACTCTGCTCCTTTGCCCCCAGCCTGTCAAGCATGCGGATGCCCCACCCCGCCCTCTGCTCATAACCCGCTTATGCCCTATGCATTACGCTTCACGAAACTCACATCCAGCTCTCGCGCCGCCTTGACCTCATCCACACGGGTTACCGGCATTGTGAACGGTGCGTTGTGCAGCGTTTCGGCGTTGGCGGCGATCTCACCGGCGATCTGCCTCATCGCGGCGATAAACCGATCCAATGTCTCGCGGCTTTCGGTTTCCGTTGGCTCGATCATCAGCGCCTCCGGCACCGTCAGCGGGAAGTAAATCGTCGGTGCGTGGAAACCGAAATCAAGCAGGCGCTTGGCGATGTCGCGGGCGCTGGAGCCTTGCTTCTTCTGTCGCCTGCCGGAGAACACGATCTCGTGCATGCAGGCCTGCGGGAACGGGTCGTCGTAAAGGTCTTTGAGTTTCGCCTTGATGTAGTTGGCATTAATGATCGCCACTTCCGACACGCGACGCAACCCGTCCGCGCCGTGCGCGAGGATGTAGGCGAGCGCGCGCAACAGGATGCCAGTGTTCCCGTAGAACGAGCGCATCTTTCCAATCGTTTGCGGGCGGTTGTAGTCCCAAGAGAAAGCTCCGTCCGCCGCGTTGCGCACTATGCGCGGCGTCGGCAAAAACGGCTCCAGCGCCCTCTTCACGCCAACCGGCCCCGCGCCGGGGCCGCCGCCGCCGTGCGGCGTGCTGAAAGTCTTGTGGACGTTGAGGTGAACAACATCGAAACCCATGTCACCCGGCCGTGCGAGGCCGACGAGGGCATTCAGGTTCGCGCCGTCGTAGTAGAGCAACGCGCCGACTTGGTGCGCCATCGCGGCCACTTCCAAGATGTTCGTCTCAAAAACGCCGTGCGTGCTCGGATTGGTGAGCATGACAGCGGCCACCTCCTCATCGAGCGCCGCGCGGAACTTCTCGAAGTCAACCTCGCCTTGCTTGTTCGACGGCACCGTCACGACATCATAGCCGGCCAGATGCGCCGACGATGGGTTGGTGCCGTGCGCAGAGTCAGGGACGATAACCTTGCGCCGTGGATTGCCGCGAGCGGTGTGATAAGCGCGGATGAGCAGCAGGCCGGTTAGTTCGCCGTGGGCGCCGGCAGCGGGTTGGAGCGTGAAGGCATCCATCCCCGTGATTTGGCAAAGCGTCTGCTCCAACAAGTCGAATGCCGTGAGCGCGCCTTGCGCCGTGGACGCCGGTTGATACGGATGGACGTTGGCGAAACCCGGCAACGACGCGATACGGTCGTTGATCTTCGGGTTGTATTTCATCGTGCACGAGCCAAGTGGATAGAAATGTGTGTCCACACTGAAGTTGAGTTGGCTCAGCCGCGTGACGTGCCGAACAACATCAATCTCGCTGACCTCAGGCAAATCCGCGTCGTGCTGGCGGAGGCAATCCTGCGGCACCAGTTCCGTCAGCGGCTCCACAGGCGCGTCGAACGCTGGCAGAACACAGGCGCGGCGACCAGGCGACGAGAGATCGAATATAACCGGTTCCTTCATCGCGACTAAACCTCCCGCCGGGCGGCGCGACCAAGAGCCTCGCTGAGGCGTTCGATGTCCGCCGTGGACTTGGTTTCCGTAACGCACACGAGCAACTCACGCTCCATGCCCGCATAGAACTGCCCCAGCGGCAAGCCGGCGAGAATCCCCTCCCCTTCCAACCGGTCGCAAAGAGCCTGTGCGGAGACGGGACAAGTGACGACGAATTCATTGAAGAACGGCGCGCGCGGAAACTTCAACGCAAAGCCCGGCACGCGACTGATCGCCTCGGCAGCTTGGTGGCTGCGGCGCAGGTTCAACTCCGAGATCTCCCTCATGCCACGCTTACCGAGCAGCGACAGGAAGATGCCCACCCGTAGCGCCATGAGTGATTGGTTGGTGCAGATGTTGGACGTGGCTTTCTCGCGGCGGATGTGCTGCTCGCGCGCCTGCAACGTCAGACAGAACGCGTCGCGGCCTTCGGTGTCCACGCTGCGGCCGACGATGCGTCCGGAAATCTTGTGGACCAGTTGCTTGGAACTGGTCAGGAAGCCGACATACGGCCCGCCGTAGCCGACGGGAATCCCAAGCGGCTGGCCTTCGCCGACGGCAAGGTCCGCGCCGTATTCGCCGGGCGGCCGGAGCGCGCCAAGCGAGAGCGGGTTGACGACAGCCACAAACCATGCGCCCTTCGGTTTGACCAGTTCGCCAGCCCGCTGCATCAGCTCGATGCAACCGAAGAAGTTCGGCGACTGAAGCAGAACGGCGGCGGTGTTCTCGTTGACGGCAGAAGCGAGCGCGTCGAGATCGGTAACGCCGTCGCGGACCGGCAACTCGACAATCTCCACCTCCATGCCGGCGGTATAGGTCTTGAGAATCTGTCGATACTCCGGGTGGAGCGCGCTGGAGACAACAATGCGACTGCGCCTGGGCTGCGCGTTCAACGCGAGATAGGCGCTCTCGCCGACAGCCGAGCCGCCGTCGTAAAGCGAGGCGTTGGAGATGTCCATGCCGGTAAGCCGGCAAATGAGCGACTGGTATTCGTAAAGCAGTTGCAGGGTGCCCTGGCTCGCTTCGGCCTGATAGGGCGTGTAGGCGGTGTAAAGCTCGCCGCGCGAAACCAGATGATCTATCGCGCTCGGAATGAAATGTTCGTAGGCCCCCGCGCCAAGGAACGACGTGAGCGCGTCGAGCGGCTTGCTCCGCGCCGCCATCGCGCCAAGTTCGCGCTGCAACTCCGGCTCCGACATCGCCACCGGCAACTCCATCTTGAACTGGCGCAACGAAGCGGGAATGGCCGCGACCAGATCATCGAAGCTCGCCACGCCGATTTCGCGCAGCATGACGCTGAGGTCAGCGTCGGCATTGGGAATGTAGTCCATCGGGAGAAAAGACCGCGGTTCTGTCCCGCGGTTCGCGTTTGAAGTTCCGCGCTTCCTCTACTTCTCCTCGTCCTCGTCCTCGTCGCGGCTTTCCTTCTCGCTGAGGATTTCCTCGTAGTCGCTGTCGCTGAGCAACTCCTCAAGCTCCGCCGGATCGGCAAGCTTGATCTTGAAGAGCCAGCCTTTGCCAAAAGCGTCCTCGTTGACAATCGCAGGGTCTTCGAGCACGGCTTGGTTGACCTCGGTGACTTTGCCGGAAAGCGGCGCATAGATGTCGCTGGCAGCCTTCACGGACTCGACGACGGCGCATTCGGTGCCCGCTTCGATCTCGTCGCCGACCTTCGGCAGGTCGAGGTAGACGATGTCGGTCAGCTCCTCTTGCGCGAAGTCCGTGAGGCCGATGGTGGCGGTCTCGTTGTTCTTGCCGAGCTTCACCCACTCGTGGCTCTCCGTGTATTTCAAATCCGTTGGGACGTTCATGATCTTCTATCTGCTCTTTCGGTAAATTGGTTTCGTTGTGATCTCGGCCGGGAACCGCTTGCCGCGAATCTCGACCTCCAAAGCCTGCCCGCTCGTCGCGCAGATCGGCGACACGTAACCCATGCCGATGCCGACGCCCAGCGACGGCGACTGCGTGCCGCTGGTCACTTCGCCGACGCTCTCGCCGCCGACCACGAGCGGATAGTGCGGCCTCGGCGGCGCGCTGCGTCCGCTCATGCGAAATGCAACGAGCGTTTTGCTCCTGCCAGAAAGCGTTTGGCGTTGCAAGTGTTCTTTTCCGATGAACGCCGCCTTGCCGAACGCGACGAACTTCTCCAGCCCCGCCTCGATGGGCGAGGTCTCCTCGTCCAGTTCGTGGCCGTAAAGCGGATAACACATCTCCGTGCGCAAGGTGTCGCGTGCGCCGAGACCGCACGGCTTCGCGCCTTGCTTGAGCAACAACTCCCAGACCGCCACCGCCGTCTCCGCCGGCAGCACCAGTTCAAACCCATCCTCGCCGGTGTAGCCGGTGCGCGCCACAAGCGTGTTCTCGCCAGCAAGCGACTTCCACGCAATGCAGTTCCGCTTCACTTCCACCGAGACGCCCGGCAGCAATGCCTCCATCACGGCCGTGCTCCGCGGACCTTGCACGGCTATCGCGCCGGAGTAGCCGGAGCAGTCCTCGATCTGAAGCTCGCCGGCGGGGAAACCCATGCTCGCGCCGACGGCTTTGATATGCGGCACGTCCATCTCGATGCGCGAGGCGTTGATGATGAGCAGATACTCCTGCTCACCGATGCGGTAGGCGTAGAGATCGTCCACGGTGCCGCCTTCCTCGTTGCACATGAGGTTGTATTGGCCCTGCCCGACGCCGAGCCTGGCGAGGTCGTTGGTGAGCAGGTGATTCAGAAATTCCAGCGCCTTCGGCCCGCTGACGCTCACCTCGCCCATGTGCGAGATGTCGAAGAGGCCGCAGTCCGTGCGGACGGCGTTGTGCTCGGCAAGAATGCCGTCGTATTGCACGGGCATTTCCCATCCGCCGAACTCCACCAGCCGGGCGCCGAGCCGGCGGTGGCTCTCGTAGAGCGACGTGCGTTTCAGTTGAACTTCAGTTGACATTGGCGCGAACGTAGAAGAAGCATTGCCAGTTGTCAAAGGTGTTTGCCATCCAACCCCAGCCAGCAGGCGATCTCGCCGAAGTTGCGGGCGACGAACTGCGCGCCGCGGACTTCTTCCGGCTGAAGCATGGTGAGCAGCGCGCAACAAGTCGCGCCGGAGGCAACGCCGGCGGCGATACCGGGATGCGAGTCCTCGATGACGAGGCAGTCGCCGATGGGCACATCGAGGCGGTGGGCGGCTTGCAGGAATATCTCCGGGTCTGGCTTCGGCCGCGCCACGTCGTCAACGGAAACGATGGCGTCGAACAAGTCCCGCGCGCCGATCTTTTCCAGCACAGTGTCAATGAACCCGCGAGAGGCGGCGCTGGCGAGCGCGGTCGGCAACTTGCACGCGCGGACGAGGCGGGCGAACTCGATGAAGCCAGGGATCGGCTCGGCGACGCGGCTGGCGACCTGACAGGTCAGCGCGACCTTGCGGCGGAACCAACGCTCGATTTCCTCGCGGGACGGCTCGCGACCGTGGTCGCGCTCGGCAAGGATCTCGCAGAGCAGGATTCGGGTGGCGAGGCCGAAATGGCGTTGCGCGTCGAGGGCGGTGCGCCGGGCGCCCATCTCGGCGAGGAGAATCTTCCACGTATCGAGATGGAAGTGCATGGAGTCAACAACGACGCCGTCCATGTCGAAAAGAACGGCGCGAATTTTTGGAGGGTTCATGGGGAAAGTAAAAGATGAGAAGTTACGAGTGAAGAATGGGAAACGGAGAGATTGCTCTCTCTGCATCGCCGGGACTTCCGCGCCCTGGCTTTCTCAGTCCGGGTAGCCGTTGGGATGGGCCTTGTGCCACGCCCAGGCGCTGGCGACGATGTCCTGGAGCTTGTTGAACTTCGGTTTCCAGGCAAGCTCAGCGGAGATTCTCTTGGACGAAGCGACGAGCTTCGCGGGGTCGCCAGGGCGGCGCGGGCGCTCGATGGCGGGGATTGGATGGCCTGTGACCCTGCGGCAGGTCTCAATGACCTGCTTCACGGTGTAGCCGTCGCCGCTGCCGAGGTTGTAGCTCGTGCTCTGGTGGCACTGCAACGCCAGCATGTGCGCGTGGGCGAGGTCCACAATGTGGATGTAATCGCGCACGCAGGTGCCGTCGGGCGTGTTGTAGTCGGTGCCGTAGATTTCCACCTGCTCCTTCTTGCCGAGCGCCACGGCGAGGATGTTCGGGATGATGTGCGTCTCGCGGCGATGATGCTCACCGTAGTTCTGCGACGCGCCGGCGGCGTTGAAGTAGCGCAGGTTCACGTGTTGGATGCCGTGGATCTGCTCATACCACTTCAACATGCTCTCGAACATCGCCTTGCTCTGGCCGTAGGGCGAGAGCGGCCTCACCGGCAAATCCTCCGTCATCGGCACGCGATCCGGCGTGCCGAAAATCGCGCACGAGCTGCTGAACACGAACCGCCGCACGCCCGCCTCCACCATCGCGTCGAGCAGGTTGATGCCGTTGGCGACGTTGTTGCGGAAATACTTCGAGGGATTCACCATGCTCTCCGGCACGAGCGACGACGCCGCGAAGTGCATCACCGCGTCGGGCGAGGCCTGCTTGAGCGCCTGGCTGATGTCCGCGGAGTTGGTGAGGTCTCCTTGGAAGAACGCGGCGCGCGGGTCCACCGCGCTGCGATGGCCCTCC
>Ga0233425_10011418_pt1 | contig 10374 bp, 11 predicted proteins | sample Watercolumn_Towu_2_FD_181712 | JGI IMG/M metagenome (GOLD analysis project Ga0233425, IMG submission 181712) | Freshwater microbial communities from Lake Towuti, South Sulawesi, Indonesia - Watercolumn_Towuti2014_140_MG | ecosystem: Environmental > Aquatic > Freshwater > Lake | place... | reverse complement strand
CAAACGCACCAAGCCAATCGCATCCACATCGAACACACCGCTGGCCGAGGGATAGGGACCGAGCTTCGGCGGATCGCCGGTGATGAACAGCAGGTTCTGCAAACCGACCGCGGCGCAGCCAAGCAGGTCGGCCTGCAGGCTGATGATGTTGCGGTCGCGCGCGCAAACGTGGAGCATCGCCTCAACCCCGGCCTTCTGCTGGATTTCGAGCGCGGTGATCAGCGGCGAAATGCGCGCCGAGGCGCGCGGACCGTCGGGGATGTTGATCGCATCCACGCCGGCGGCTTTGCACTGCGCAGCCTTCGCCACAACATCGGCGAGGTTGTAGCCGCGCGGCGGGACCAACTCGATGCTCGTCACCCATGTTCCGGCGGCGAGCTTCGCGCCGAATTTTGTCTTCTCCGCCAGTGGCACGGCGGGCTTCAGCGCGGTGGCCTCAACCGGCGTGGCCTTGACCTCGATGCGCTGCTGCGCGAGCGGGCGCAGCGCGCGCGCGACTTCGCGGATGTGGTCGGGCGTCGTACCGCAGCAGCCGCCAACACCGCGCGCGCCGAGGTCAAGGTAGCGCTTGGCGTAGGTCGCCAGATATTCCGGCGAGCAGAGCGTGATGCGGCGGTTATCCACTTCCTTGGGCAAGCCAGCGTTCGGCTGCACGATGACCGGCGTGCGCGTGTGGCGCACCGCGCGCTCGACTGCGCCAAGCAAACCATCCGGGCCGAGTCCGCAATTCAGTCCCCACGCCACCGGCGCGAGATCGCCGAACGGCAACAGCAACTGTTCGACCGGTTCGCCGACCGAGGATTCCGCGTGCTCGTTGACCGCAAACGAGACGATGAAAGGCAGCGCGACCTGCGCCGCTTGCAGCGCGGCGACGGCATCCTCCGCCACCGCGCGGGTCGGCAACGTCTCGAAGATGAGGCAGTCCACGCCGCCCGCGGCGAGCGAGGTAATCTGTTCGACCAGCAATGCGAGGCGCCGCTCGCGTGCGAGGCCGGGCGTGGAAATCGGACCGACGGAGCCGACGACGAACACCTGCCGTTTTGAGCCGCGCGCGATGCCGCAGGCCAGCTCGGCGGCCGCCTTGTTGATCGCCGCCGTCCGCTCGGCAAAGCCGAAGCGCGCGAGCGCCTCGCGGTTCGCGCCGTAGGAATTGGTCGTCAGCACATCCGCGCCGGCGTCCACATAGTCCTGATGAATCTGGCGGATCAGCGCGGCGTCGGAAGCGCAGAGTTCCTCGAAGTTGCGGTTCAGATAGACGTGGCGGCGGTAGATTTCCGTGCCCATTGCGCCATCGAACACGAGCACGCGCGCCTGGAGCGCGGCGGCGAAAGCATTCTCTTGCATCCTCAACCCTTCTTCATCGTCTTGGCGACCGTGGCCACAATGGTTTCCAGTTCGATCAGTCGCCCCGCGCCGACGTCACCGCAGGCGAGTTCACCCTCGCCCACGTCGAGCACGAGCACGCCGCGATCCTTTAGCGTCTGTACGTTCGCCTGCGTCGCCGGATTCGCCCACATGCGCTCGTTCATCGCGGGCGCGACGACCACCGGCCCCGCCGCCGCCAGCACTGTGGCGCTGACGACATCATCGGCCAAACCATGCGCAATTTTCGCCAGTACATTCGCCGTACAAGGTGCAATCACGACCACGCCAGCGCGGCCGGAGAGGTCGAGATGCTGATAGGTGGAGGATTCCACCGCCTCGCATTTCCCGACGGCCACGGGATGTTTGGTCAGCGCCTGGAAGGTCAGCGGTCCAACGTACTTGGCCGCCGCCTCGGTCATCATCACCCACACGTCCCAGCCCTGCTGCTGCATCCGACGCACAAGTTCCGCAGCTTTGTACGCGGCGATGGAACCGGTGACGCCGAGCACGACGGTCTTGGCTTTCGTTGTCATGGTGAACTCCTCACTTCCGAATCCGCGCGCGTTCCGCGAGCACAATGGCGCGGAGCTTGTCATAGGCCACGAGCAGATCGTCATTGATGACGAGATATTGGAACTCGCGGTAGCGGTCCATCTCGATGGCGGCTTGTTGCAGGCGGCGTTCGATGACCTCGGCGCTGTCCTGTCCGCGTTCGGTCAGGCGGGCCTGCAGGACCTCGAAGGAAGGCGGCGCAATGAAGATATCCACCAAGGGCACGCACAGGTCGGTGCCGGGCTGCGCGGCATGAATGGCCGCGCGCACACTGGCGGCGCCCTGTACATCCACGTTCAGCAACACATCCTGGCCGCGGTGCAGGATATGGGTCACCGTTCCACGGGGCGTGCCATAGCGGTAACCATGAACGGTGGCCTGCTCCAGAAAGGCGCCCGCCGTGGCGTGCAGCTCAAAATCCGCGGGCGAGAAAAACCGGTAACTTGCGCCTTCCATCTCGCCGGGACGTGGCGGCCGTGTGGTCACAGTAACCACGCCGCGCAACGTGCCCTTGAACTCCTCCCGGAGCATATCGCAGAGCGTGGTCTTGCCCGCGCCCGAGGGGGCGGAGATGAGGAAGATGATCGGTTGGTGTTTCTCTGCAATCATGGTCGAACCTCCTGTTGCTCACCAGCGATGAAATGCCTGAAGTGCATGTCCCTCATTCCATGTTCTGGACTTGCTCGCGTATGCGCTCCAACTCCGCCTTGAAGGCGACGACAACCCGGCTGATCGCGGCGGCGTTGGCTTTGGAGCCGATGGTGTTGATTTCGCGGAACAGCTCCTGCGCCAGAAAGTCCAGCGCGCGACCCGGTGGCTCCGCGCCGCACAACAGTTCGCGGGCCTGGCCGAAGTGGCTGCGCAGGCGCGTCAGCTCCTCGGTGATATCGGCCTTGTCGGCGAACAGCGCAACCTCGCGGACGAGACGCTCATCGGCGGCGAGATCGCCCAGTCCCGCCTCGCGCAGACGCGCCAGCAACTGCTCGCGGTAGCGGTTACAGACCTCCGGCGCGAACACCGCGATCTCATCGGCGCGTTTCTCCAAGCCAGCCAGACGCTTCTCGATATCACGCCGCAATGCGACACCTTCGCGCGTACGCATCGCAACAAGCGATTTGAGCGCCGCGGCCAGCGCGCGTTGGGCCACGGCCCAGACGCGCTCCAGTTCTTGTGCGGGTGGCACGAGTTGCACCACCTCCGGCAGATTCAAAAGAAAAGCGGCGTCCACCTGCTCGGTCAGTCCCAGCCGCTTGCTCGCCTTTTGCAAGGCGGCCTGATAGGCAGCGGCGAGTCCTTCATCCACGCGCACTTCCTGACGGCGGACGGCGGCGCTGCGCGTAACGTCCACCAGCAGGTTCACCCGTCCACGGCTGATGACGCCGCGCACCGCGGCCTGCAGGCGCGGCTCCAACTCGGCGAATTCGCGCGCCATGTTCACCTGCACATCGAGCTGCTTGCGGTTGACCGAGGTCGCGCGCACCTCGATGCGCAGACCGCCGGCCGCTGCCGCGCCCCGCCCATAACCTGTCATGCTGCAAACAGCCATAAAAACACCTCAAAGATTCAACACCAAGCGCAAGCCGGACTCCATTTCCTCCAGCAAATTGGCTGACAATTTTCCAACACGCTCCGTTAGAAAAGCTTTATCCAGCGTGATCACCTGCGACACATTGGCGACGGCATCTTTGCGCAAGCCGGTGGCACGCGCCGAAAGGAAAACATTGCCCGGCGCACTGGTAACTTGCAGGTTAGTCGTGAGCACGACGGCAATGACCGTTTGAATACGGCTGTGGTTAAACTCATCGGCCTGGATGATCAGCACGGGGCGCCGATAACCAGGTTCTGACCCGACTGGTTCAGGCAGGCTCGCCCACCAGATTTCGCCGCGCGCAATCACCAGTTATCCTTTGGCAGGGAACGTCGTTGCAGGCGAATGGTGGTGACGTCTAGCTTGGAGTTTTCTGTGGCATAGATCGCATCCAGCTTCTCACGGACGCCCTGATGCCGATGGGCTTTGACATAGGATTCGATGGCGCGGCTATAAAGCTCGCTTCGCGATTGATGTGTTCGCTTGGCCAGCCGGTCGGCCTCCGAAAAGATCTCATCGGGCACGGATATGGCGGTTTTCATGGCGCGAGGTTATACCCTGGTCATACCGCTGTCAAACCTTGTTCCGCTGCGCCTGCTCCCACGCCGCGATTTGTTGCACGTCTTTGTCGCCGCGGCCGGAGAGGTTGATGATGAGCACATCCTTCTTTGTCCAGCGCCGGCGCGCGTGCTTGATGACCCACGCGACAGCATGAATGCTTTCGAGCGCGGCGAGAATGCCCTCCCAGCGCGCGAGTTTATGGAAAGCATCAATCGCTTCGACGTCGGTGATGTAACTGTACTCGGCGCGTTCCGTGTCGTGCAGCCACGCGTGCTCTGGCCCGACGGCGGCATAGTCGAGGCCTGCGCTGACCGAATGCGTCAGGCGGATCTGGCCTTCATCGTCCTGCAAAACATAGGTGCGCGTACCTTGCAGCACGCCGACGCGGCCCTCGGCGAAACGCGCCGCGTGCTGGCCGCTGCGGATGCCGAGCCCGCCCGCCTCAACGCCAATCATGGCGACGCCGCGGTCTTTCATGAACGGATGAAACAGCCCGATTGAATTACTGCCGCCGCCGACGCACGCGATGAGCGCATTCGGCAAACGGCCTTCCTGCGCGAGAATCTGCCGCCGCGCCTCGCGGCCGATGACGCTCTGGAACTCCCGCACCATCTCCGGGTAAGGATGCGCGCCATAGGCGGTGCCGAGGACATAGTGCGTGTGCCGGACATTCGTCACCCAGTCGCGCATCGCCTCGCTGATCGCCTCCTTCAGCGTCTGCTGGCCGGCGGTCACGCTGACCACCTTCGCGCCCAACGCCTGCATACGGAAGACGTTGAGCGCCTGCCGCTCCATGTCCACCTTGCCCATGTAGACGACGCATTCCAACCCGAACAGCGCCGCACACGTCGCCGTCGCCACGCCATGCTGGCCCGCACCGGTCTCGGCGATGACGCGCGTCTTGCCCATGCGTTTGGCGAGCAGGCATTGCGCGAGGCTGTTGTTGATCTTGTGCGCGCCGGTGTGGCAGAGATCCTCGCGCTTCAAATAGATTTTCGGGCCGAGCTCCGCGCTCATCCGCGCCGCGTGATAGAGCGGCGTCGGCCGGCCCACGTACTGCCGCAACAAACCATCCAATTCGCACCGATACTTCGGGTCGCGCATCGCCGCGCGCCACTCGCCTTCAAGCTCGCGTAGCGGCTCCATCAAAATTTCCGGGACAAACATCCCGCCGTAGGGTCCGAACCGGCCCGGCTGTTCAGTTTGCTTTTTCAGTTTGCGCGACATGTTTCGATGAACCTCTTTACGGCTGCCAAATCTTTCCTGCCTGGCTGCGCCTCGACGCCAGAGCTGACATCCACGCCCCACGGACGCACCGCGCGAATTCCTTCGGCGACATTTTCCGGCGTCAAGCCACCGGCCAGAATCACTTTCGTCCGGCTCGCCGCGACGAACGCGCGCGCCGCCGTCCAATCCACGGTCTGCCCCGTGCCGCCGGGCGCGGCCGGACTATAACTATCGAGCACCAGAGCGTCAACGAACGCGCCACCCGCCGGATTTTCGCGGTCGAGCCGGTGGACTTTCCAAAGCTTGGAAACGCCGGACAGTGATTTTTCCAAGGCTTGGAAAAAGTCGGCTTCCGCTTGCCGGCTGACCTCTGATCGCTGACCTCTGACCTCTGGGAATCCGTGCCACTGAATCACATCGAGCCGCGCGATCTCTACCGCGCGGCGGATTTCCTCGATGGATTCGTCCACGACCACGCCGACCTTGAGCTGGCCCGGCGGCAGGTCGCGCGTCCACTCGGCCACCTGCGCCGGCCGGACGGCGCGCTTCGACTTGGGCCAGAGCACGAAGCCGAGCGCGTCCGGCCGCAGCACCGCGACCGCGGCGACATCCGCCGCGTTCGCCAGCCCGCAAATCTTGACGAAAACGCTCATGTGCCACCACTCCGCCGGCGCAAGTCATCGAGTAACAGAACACGGACTTCCTTGACGCGCACCAAGTCCTTGTCGTTCGTGAGCAGCGTGGGCTCGTGCTGCAACAATGCGGCCGCCAACTGCATGGCATCCGGCAGGGGCAGGTTGTATTGCGCGCGCAGGCCGCCGGCGGCCCACCCGGTGGTCGCCGTGAGATGCGCCACGCTGATATGAGGCAGCGAGGCGAAGACGCGCCGGTACTCCTGCACTACGTCCAGGCGCTGCCGCCGCATCGGTGCAACAGAGAGTTCCGCCAAGGTCACCGGTGTGACGACGGCGGAAAAATGGCCCTGCACCACTTCGTTCAGCAACGCCTCGCACCATGCGCCGCGCAGGGGATCATCCTCGAAGAAATAGATCCAGAAGTTGGTGTCCAGCACCACCCCGCGATGGCCGGCCAATTCGGGCGGCAGTTTCACAGCCGGTGTTCCCACTCCTTGCGCAGCCGCCGGACATAGTCGGTGGCATCCCCGGGCTCGCGTAAATCACGGCCGATACCGCGCAGCGCGGCCACGCTTTTCAAGGGACGCAACACCACGGTATCGCCCTCCACATCCACCAGCACCTTGCTGCGCGGCCGCAGCTTGATCTGCCGGCGGATGCTGCTGGGAATCACCACCTGAAAACGCTCGCCAATGGTTGCCTGTATCATACGCTGCCTCTGTTTTTCATACGATCGGCCCCCGGCAGCATACAGGCTGCCCGGTGGCGGCGCAAGCTCGCCGGACGTGACTTTCGCCCGCCGATGACGTACAAAGCCAACGTGTTGCTGGCCCTGATAAAGGAGCTTCCATGAACAGATGCGAACTGAAGGCCATGTGTATCGGTCTCTGCCTGGCCGTGGTGCTGGGTGGATGCGGTCAGCGCAAGGCGGAAGAGAAGATCATGCCCAAGCCGACCGGTGCCGGCACACCAGCCGCGGCCGATCCGGCCATCACCTATCGTTGCGAAGCTCCGCTCCACTGCATCTTCTTCGTCTGCGACGCCACGGTGCCCGGCAGCGGCGCGCCACTGGTTGGTTTTGCCGGCGGCGCGAGCAACACGCTGCTGCGTACGGCCGATGGCGGCAGGACGTGGCGGCGCGTGCGTCCGCACGACCCGGCGATCACACCGTTCGAGCAGATCCGCTTTCGCACCGCACAGGAAGGCTGGGCGATGAGCCGGGATCACCTGCTCTTCACCGCCGATGGCGGGCTCACGTGGCAAGAGGCGGCGAAGCTGCCGGAGCACTTCTATTACTTTGGCCCCAGCGCCGTGAACAGCAACCGCTACTTCCAACTGCAACCGCCGGGTTGTGGCGCCACGATCTATGCCGCCTCCGGCTCCGGCCAGCAGTGGACCAAACGGGGAACAACACTCCCACGCAACGATTATGAGGCGATCTTCTTCCTCGATGACCAGCACGGCTGGCTGGCCGGCAATTACGGCGTCGCCACGTGCACGACCAATGGCGGAGCCACTTGGAGCAAGATGGATTTCAAGGGCAACGGCCATCTGGTCCAGATTCAGTTCGTGACGCCGCAACTCGGCTGGATGCGGCCGTTGATGGGACACGGAGGCGGTCCGTGGGTCAGCCATGACGGCGGACAGACGTGGGCCAAACAGGACGCCGGCATCAAGTCCTACAACAACCTCGTCGCGATGCAGTTTCTGAACGAGCGGGTCGGATTTCTCCTTGTGGATATCGGAAACAAGTCCGTTGAGCTGCTGAAGACCACCGATGGCGGCGCAACGTGGTCCTTGGCGCGCACGTTCAAGGCACCGGCCTACGCCTGCTGTTTCGTCTCGCCAACCGAGGGCTGGCTCGCCGCCACCGATGGCTCGATCCTGCATTGCGTGCTGGACAAATGATCCCGTTCCAAGCCTTGGGAAAAACACGTTCGCCGTTTCCCAGACTTGGAAAACCTGACATGATGCGCGGCCCTAAATGTGAAACATATAAAGTGGTTGACCGTGGAGATACCCATGAAACAAATGATTGTGGCTCTGTTGGCGGGAGCGACATTGCTGGCGGCGCGCGGTGCGGAGGAATGGCCCGCCTACACGGTGGACTGGCGTGCGAACGTGAACTCGCCGGCTGACCTCTCCGGGTTACTGCAAGCGCCGGCGGGCAAGGACGGCTTCGTCGGAGTGAAGGATGGCCACTTCGTGCGGCCCGATGGCTCGCGCCTGCGCATCTGGGGCATCAACGCCACCGGCAAGGCTGGGTTGCCCGCCAAGGAGAATGCGTCCACGATTGCCGCCGCGCTCGCGCGCCGCGGCATCAACTGCATCCGCTTCCATTTCCTGGACTCGGCGTGGGCCTTGACCGATGCCAAGGGCGATAACACCCGTTCACTCAATCCGGAAGCGCTCGACCGGCTCGATAAATTCATCTTCGAGCTGAAGCAGCGCGGCATCTACGCCGACCTGAACCTGAACGTCTATCGCACCTACAAGCCCGGCGACGGCGTGCGCGAGAGCGAATGGCTCGGCATCGGCAAGGGCGCGACCTATTTCGACGAGCGCCTGATCGAGCTGCAACGCGAGTACGCGCGCAAGTTGCTGACGCACACCAACACCTACACCGGTCGCGCCTATCGCGACGAGCCTGCGGTCGCGGTCATTGAGTTCGTCAACGAGAACTCGCTCATCGAGGCGTGGCTGGCGAACCGGCTGACCGGTAGTCAGACCAACAAGCCCAACGACACGTGGCACGACATCCCGCCGAGCTACGCCGCCGACCTGACGAAAAAGTTCAACACGTGGCTGCCCAAGCACGTGCCGGCCGCGAAGCTCGCGGCGTGGCGCGACGCTTCCGGCCAGGTGCCGCGCCTGAACAAGAACCAGGCGCTCAAGGCCGCGCCGGATCGCTTCGAGGCCGAAGCGAGCTTCCTCATGGACATCGAGCGCGACTTCTTCCGCAACATGGCGAAGTTCCTGCGCGAGGAAGTCGGCGCGAAAAGTCTGTTCATCGGCGATAGCGACCACAACCACGGCATGTCCGGCCTGCCGCACGGCGTCGCGCTCGCGCAGCTCGACGCGATGGATGGCCACATCTACTGGCAGCATCCGAAGTATCTCTCCGATCCGCGCAGCAAGCGGCGCACGGGTTTCAGTATCCCGAACACGCCGATGGTGGATGACCCGCCGCACTCCAGCGTGGTGCAGCTCTCGCGCACGGCGCTCGCGGGCAAGCCCTACACGATCTCCGAGGCGAACCATCCGTTCCCCGCCGAGTACGCGTGCGAGGGCGTGCCGATCCTCGCCGCCTACGCCGCGCTCCAGGATTGGGACGGCATCTTCTGGTATTCGCTAGCACACGACGACGTCGTCACGATGGAGAAGAAGGCGCTCGCGCACTTCGACTTCGCCAAGGACGCGGTCAAACTGAACCAGATCGCCGCCGGCGCACTGCTGTTCCTGCGCGGCGACGTGCAGACCGCACGCCAGACGCTGACGCGCAGCTACAGCCACCAGCAGGTGCTCGACAGCCTGCGCCTCGGCTGGAAGGACAGCCCCTACTTCACGCCCGGCTTCCCGCTGACGCTGCCGCTGATCCACGCCGTCCGCAACACTTCGTTCGACGGCCCGCCGACCGGCACGTTCGCCGCGACGCCGACCAATAACATCACCAGCGACACCGGCGAAATCGTCTGGCGCGCGGCGGGCAAGGGCACGGGCCTCGTCGTCGTGGATACGCCGCGCTCGCAGGCGCTGATCGGCCACCTCGCCACGCAAAACGGCGCGACGAAAAATCTGCGCGCCGAGATGCGGACGCCGTTCACGGCGCTCACGCTCGGCGCGCTCGACGCGCAGCCCATCGCCACGGCGCAGCGCCTGCTGCTCACAGTGGGCTCACGCACGATGAACTCCGGCATGACGTGGAACGAGCAACGCACCTCGCTGGAAAACTGGGGCAACGCGCCCGCGCGCCTCGAACCGCTCGCCGGCAAGGTGCTGCTCCAGGGTTTGAAGAAGGCCAAGGCTGTGGTTGCACAACCGCTCGATGGCGATGGCGCTCCGCTCGGCGCAGTCGTGCCACTTGCGCGCGCCGGCAACGAGTGGAAGCTCGACCTCGGCCAGCGCACCACCGTCTGGTATGTCCTGACCATCCAGCGCTGAAGACAACTTTCCAAGCCTCCTGAAAACCGAAGTTGACCGTCGCCGATTTCTGGAAACACAATGTTCCACCCTTACTGGTCGTACCCAGAACGCCCTGACGGGCGCGCTACAAACAAGGCCGCACGGGTCCCGTTCGTAGGGTCGCCGTAAGGCGATGCCGAACTGCACACGCACAGTTTGGTGCAACAAGAAACCCACCCCGCGCTTCGCGCACCCCTCCCAGGGAGGGGATCAAGAAAGCGAGGAGTTCCGGGTTTCCTCCTTTGGAGGATGGCCGCAGGCCGA
>Ga0233425_10011417_pt1 | contig 10375 bp, 10 predicted proteins | sample Watercolumn_Towu_2_FD_181712 | JGI IMG/M metagenome (GOLD analysis project Ga0233425, IMG submission 181712) | Freshwater microbial communities from Lake Towuti, South Sulawesi, Indonesia - Watercolumn_Towuti2014_140_MG | ecosystem: Environmental > Aquatic > Freshwater > Lake | place... | reverse complement strand
TCGGCCGTAGACCAGGCTGAACAGTGTGCCGCCCAGGTTTTCGCGGACGCCGCAGATCCCCCGGGTGCCCTCGCCGATCAGGCACCGGAAACGGCAGAGACCGCAACGCACCCGGCCATCTCCCTGCGGTTCATAGAACATCGCTTCCTTCATGGCTCCCTCCTCTGCTTGCCGAAGACCATGGAACCACTGCCGACTAGCGCTATTTTCGCGACCAGGCGACCCGGATACTCTTCTCTGAATCACCGTAGACGAAATCAAGGTCGCCCTGATAGGCATGCAGCAAGGCCTCGCCAATCCGCCGGGCCAAGTGAATCCCGGTGGTGGTGACAAGGGTGCAATCGTCATCCTGGGCAACGGCCATGATTCGCTCCATGGGGTGGCTGGCCATTTCCTGGGCCTCAAGATGACGAATCAGGTGCGTGATCTCCTCGCGGTGGGTCTCAAAAAATCCTCCGCGAATCTCAAGACGCCCGGCTGGGAAGGCATCCTTGATCCGCTGGCAGGCCGGGCAGACGACGGCATGGGCATCGGCCGCCGCCTCCCACCAGGACCAGCGCCCCTCCATGAATACCGCGCCGCATTCGCTGCATACCGTCGGCTCCGGCCACTTGCCCCGCTCCTGATAACTGTCGTGCCGCTCTTCCTGGATGAGCCGGTCTCTTCGTCCATATGGGCCTGTATCCATGATCTTCCTCCCTGTGCTGATAGGGTCCTCTGGCAGGACAACAAACAACCCCATGCCTGGATCAGCGGATGGACAACGGCCACTCCCGGCTTCGTGCGCCGCCTCGTGGCGAAAAACTAAGCGACCCAACAACATTCTACATATTAATGCCAGAAAAACACAAGTGATAAATCAGCTCCATTGGAAAATATCACGGTCCCGCTACGCTAACCGGATGCCGCCCGCAACGCACAAGCCCCTCCCTAAAAGGGCAGACAAGCCATGCTTGGAGCTGGCCTCGGAACTTCACGACTTGGACAGCTCCGCAACAAGCTGTTTGATCTGAGCCTGCTGGCCAGGATCAGGGTTATTCAATTTTACCCCAACCGTTTGCGTGATGGTCTCGCTGTCTTGCGAGATCTCGGCCTCCTCTTTGCGGACGACCTGTATCGGCAGATCGGAGACCAGGAAGTCCCTCTCGGCACAAAACACCAGGGCCTCGCCCTCATCCGGCAAGTCTTTGGGCTTCAGGTATTTAATGGCGAAGCCTCCCTCACTGATATCCAAGACACTGCCGATCCCGGCATCACTGATCGCCACGGTGTCATCTGGTAATGGATAGCGTTTGTGCCGTCGTTTCTCTAGGGGGATAGTTGGCGACATGCTTCAATCCTCGTTGTGAAATTACATTGTCACGTTTCCCCATCGGGCAAGGACCGCTAGGCTCTCGCCACAATGGGGCCACTGCACACTCATTACGTTACTGCTGACCAACACCCCTTCATCATTGACAGAGGATTTTACCCTTGCCCAAGACACAATCAAAATCAGGGCTGGTATTCGCTGGTGAATACATGTAACATATTCTAGGATCGGATCGAGAGTATTTTCCACTCATCCCTGAAACACGCCGGGGTGTTAAGCCGATACTGAGAATGCGCCCGCGATCGGGGAGAAGAAGCGTGACGCCCAAGGCGTTGCAAAGTTGTCAGGCACAGCATCAGCCGCATTGCCTCCGAAGTTTCACGCAATCGCCAGATGGCTCTCCCTCGCACCCGCTCCCACGGCCCCTATCCCCTTTCAATATAGCCTACATACGCACTCAACTCATCATGGACAAAGAAACGAGCCGCGCCGAACGACTGCTTACCATTGGCACCACTGCCATGCTCATCGGCTGGGTTGCAATCATCGGGCTTTCGCTCGCCTGGAGCATCTACGTTGAACGGGTGCAGACCCAAAAAATCGTCATCAATGTAGCTGACGCCTATTTCAAAAAGGATCTGGCTTTCCGGCTCTGGGGGACCGGCCATGGCGGTGTCTATGTCCCCATCAGCGAGACCTCGCCTCCCAATCCGTACCTGGCCCATGTGCCGGAACGGGACATCGAGACCCCGTCCGGCCGCAAGCTCACCCTGATGAACCCCGCCTACATGATTCGGGAGATGATGACGCAATTTTCCGCCCTCACCGGCACCAGCGGCCACCTGACCAGCCTGAAACTGCTGAACCCCATCAACGCCCCAGATGAATGGGAACGCTCGGTCCTTGAGAAATTTGACCGCGGGGTCGATGAAGAAATCATCTTCACTGAGTACAAGGGCGAGCCCCATCTCCGGCTCATGCGTCCTTTCGTCACCAAGGAATTGTGCCTTAAATGCCACGAGGCCCAGGGGTACAAGGTAGGCGATATTCGCGGCGCCACCTCCATATCGATCCCCTTGGCGCCCTATTATAAAATCGCGGCCATGACCATACGGGCCATCGTCATCACCCATGTGGCGATCCTTGCCATCGGCATTCTGGGCATCTGGTTCGGGTCCACAAAAATCCGCCGCTATATTCGTCGGCACATTGCCATGGAAGAGGATATCCGCCAGCAGTATGCCTTTACCAAAACCATCATCAACTCACTGGCCCATCCTCTGGTGGTGGTGAATGCCGACACCTATGAAATAGTCATGGCCAACGAGGCCGCCGAGCGCCATGGCACTCCAGGGGCGCGGACCTGCTATGAGTTGGGACACAAAGCCAGCAAGCCCTGCGAGGAACCGGACCACGAATGCCCCCTGGCCCAGGTGAAGAAAACCAAGCAATTAGCGACGGTGGAGCATCTCCACCGCGACAGGGACGGGGCCCCCGTGGAGATGGAAGTCCAATGTTTTCCGATCTTTGATGAAAACGGCGGGGTCAAGCAGGTCATCGAATACAGTTATGACATCACCGCCAGGAAGAGGGCTGAGAAAGAAAAGCTGATGCTGCAGAGGCAGCTCCAGCAGGCCCAGAAGCTCGAAGCCATCGGCACCATTGCTGGCGGCATCGCCCACGACTTCAACAATATCCTCAGCGGCATCCTGGGCTATGCCCAGCTGGCCCAACTGTCGCTGCCCAAGGAGAGCCAACCTTGGGAGTATGTGGATCAGATTGCCAAGGCGGGCCAGCGGGCCGCGGCCCTGGTCAAGCAGATCCTGTCATTCGCCCGCAAGACCACCCTTGAGATCTCCGCCCAACCTGTCCAGGTCACGGTGAAGGAGACTCTCAACCTGCTCCAGGTCTCCCTGCCCAAAAACATCCAAGTGGTCCTGGATATTGCCGACGATTGCGGCCCGGTGCTCATTGACCCAACCCAAGTCCATCAAATTGTCATGAACCTCTGCACCAACGCCTTCCACGCCATGGAAAAATCAGGCGGCACCCTGGAAGTCAGACTGCACCGCGTCATGCTCAGTGACGATGAACTGCCAGCCGGCCAGAAGCTGCGCCCTGGGCCGCATCTCCTCCTGACGGTGAGCGACACCGGCCAAGGCATGGATCAGGAGACACTGAGGCGCATCTTCGATCCATTCTTCACCACCAAAGAACTGGGCAAGGGCACCGGCATGGGGCTCTCCATGGTGCAGGGAATCGTCCAGGCCTTGGAGGCGGGGCTCACCGTCCACAGCACCCCCGGAACTGGCTCGACCTTCAGTATCTACTTCCCGGTCCAGCCGGGGAACGGATAAGCCCCACCTGGCCCGAAAACAAGGGTGGGCAAGGCAAACACCCCTCCAGTACTTGACTGGCGGGCCAAGAGTTGGGTGATCGTCGCTTCTGACCATCAATCAGCCACATAACAAAGAAGCCCCGGCAGAACACACCACTCCGGTCAACCGGCCTGCGCCGGCTCCTTGTCCGAGAAATCCACCCGCAGCGTATCGCCTTCAGTGGCCAATTCCAGGGTAAAATATTTCCTCTTATTGAAGCCGAATTTCCTAGCGATGAAAAGACTGGGGAAGGATTCCACCAGGGTGTTATACCGCCTAACCTCGGAGTTGTAGCGGTTCCGGGCGAGCTGGATCTCCTTTTCAATCTCGTTGAGATTCTGCTGCAGGCTCAAAAAATTGTCGCTGGCCTTCAAATCGGGATAGCCTTCCGCCACTGCCATCAACCCATGCAATGAACGGGAGAGCTTACTCTCCTCTTCCATGCGCTCCGGAGCCTCTCTGCTCTCGGAAAAGCGATGACTGACCTTGTGCAGCAGTTCAGTTTCGTGTGCCCCGTAACTGCGGACGATCTCGACCAAATTGGGGATCAAATTGACCCGGCGCTTCAGCGCGATGTCGATGCTGCTCCAGGACTCTTCAATTCGATTGCGGTACTTGATAAAATTGTTGTATGTGCCGACGAGGTAAGCGACGGCCATGAGAGAGATAAAACCTGGAAAAATGAACAGCGGGGCATTGGCATTGGACAAGAGGTGGCTCCCTTGGTTCGATATGATTCCGTCACGTTAACGATTGGCGGATCGGCAGCGTGCGCAACGCTTTTTCCTGCGGACGCGGATATTGGTGGTGAGCACTTCAGGTCACAGCAGGATGACCAGAGCGACACCACCTCCGATGACAACAAGATTACCGGCTGCCGAAACGCCATGCAGCCTTCTGAACTGAGCCCGGAGCGGATGATCAGGGGGCGTTGTCTCGAACGATGGGATATCCCTCTTCAAGGCGGCGGCCTTGGGCTCGATGACAAAGGCCTGCCCCGCAGTGATGGCCAGCATCATAGCAATGATGATCGCGGCGGCAGTTCGATGCTTCCCCGTTGAGAAGGACAGGGTCGCCAGGGCAATCACCCCGCACACCAGGCCCCAACGGAAATACCCGGGGAATAGGCTGCCAACGATTCCGCCCGCCATGTCCCGGGTGTAGGACTTAAAGATGGTGGGCGTCAGGATAAAGGTAAAGAGGGCGGCCCCGCCAACCCAGCACACGATGGCAAGGCGATAGAGTGCTGAGAAGATCGATGCGGAGTTCATGTGCCAATCATCCAAATGTAAAATGTTTGAGTTCAGGGGCCGCCGGAGCCCGCAGCCTGCCGGTTCCCCCTGGAACGATAGGTTGGCCACATTAATTGAGAATAGGCATTCCAGAAAGTTCGGACTCAACTACTGGTATGGCAAGGCCGACCGATCGCATAACTTTCTTAATCATTTCGATTTCATCCTTTGGCGCAAATGGGCGGCAGATAATGCAGTCAAGTAAAGAGGACATTGGCATCATAATGGAACGGCCAAGGTCAGGATTCGATTTCTGGAGATCTTCGGTGCCGAGATCATTCGCAGGGGCATCAATGACGACAGCACGCACCTCTTGTTCGTCTTTGAAATAGTGGCGTTTCACAAAATACCGAATCTGAGTTCCCTCGGGCACAAGTTCCTTTGCAAAGTCTCTGTACATAACCGGAGCAAGGAAAGTGTTAGCCGGAAGATGTTCTGCAAATTTGGCATACGTAGTCCGTACCGCTACACCCCGTTGGGCGTATGCAGCCCACATCAATGCGTTTTCATGTTCGGATTGGTGCCAGCAGGATACAAACACCCATTGCTTCCACCATAGGTGCACTCGGTTAAAGTGCTCGATCATCTCAGGGGTAACTTCGGGGCCATACTTCATGACCTGACGGGTTGTTTCAGAAATTGAACCCTCGAAAACATCGTCAAACTTATCCGCGCGTGAGAACCAAAATGAACTACCGTGGACCATTTTGAGGAAACGCGATAGGTCCATATAGCGCCAAATGGTGCCATGGCGATCATGACTGCCTAAGTATCGCTTCAGAAATTCGTTCGCTGCCATGACTATGGGGCCCACAAAATCAAAGTCGGCCTCAAGCGCCCACTCACCTCACGCGCACTCCGAATACCCGCAAGAATGGCACACACAACAGCCGCTCTCATGCTCGATGGCCCCGCCGCACTCCGGGCAGGCGCCAAAGCTCATGGTACCCTCGGACATGGCGTTGCCCGCCGCGCCGCTCATGCCCTCGATATGCTGGCGCACGGCCTGGGCAATGGCATCGGCACAGGAAAGCACCTTCTGCGCCCCGAAGCCTGCCGGCTTGTGGCAGCTGATGCCGATCAGCTGCTTGACGATGGGCTCAGGGGCCATGCCGCTCCGCCAGGCCAAGGAAACCAGGCGGCCGATAGCCTCGCACTGGCTGGCCGCGCAACCGCCGGCCTTGCCCACGAAGTTGAACAGCTCGAACTGGCGGTTATTCTCGTCCTCGTTGATGGTCACATACATCTGGCCGCAGCCGGTGGCCATCTGGTAGGTGCGCCCCACCAGGCTCCGCGGCCGGTCGCGCTTCACCGGGGCCGAGGGTTCAGCTGCCTCCTGCTTCTTATCGGTCTTGCCAGTGGAGAGCACCTGGTTGGCCCGGCAGCCATCACGGTAGATGGTAATGCCCTTGCACCCCAGCTCATAGGACAGAAGATACGCCTCCTTGACGTCCTCCACCGTGGCGCCCTGGCCGAAATTGATAGTCTTGCTGACCGCGTTGTTGGTGTATTTCTGGAAGGCGGCCTGGATGTCAATATGGTTGCGCGGGGTGATGTCGTGGGCGGTCTCGAATACCTGGCGGAACTTGGCGGGGATCTCCTCGAAGGCTTGGATCGTCCCGGCCTTGGCGATCTTACGCATCAGCTCCTCGGAATAAAACCCATTCTCCCTGGCAACCTGCTCAAACACCGGATTGACCTCGATCATCTCGGTGTTGTCCATCACCCGGCGCATATAGACGATGGCAAAGGTCGGCTCGACCCCGCTGGAGCAACCAGCCAGGATGCTCAACGTCCCGGTGGGGGCGATGGTGGTGCGGGTGGCGTTGCGCACCGGGGCAGAGGGGTTCTGGCGTCCGTAGACGCTCTCGGGGAAGTTGGGGAAGGCCCCGCGCTGCTCGCCCAGGGCGATGGAGCAGTCAAGGGCCTTCTTGTCGATGAAGTGCATCACCTCTTCGGCCAGCTCCATAGCCTTGGGCGATGAGTAGGGGACATTGAGGATCGACAGCATGTCGGCAAAGCCCATCACGCCGAGGCCGATCTTACGGTTGCGCTTGGTGACCCGATCGATCTCCGGCAGTGGGTAGCGATTGATGTCGATGACGTTATCGAGGAAATGGACCGCCTTCTCCACGGTCCGGCCCAGCTTCTGGTAGTTGACCTTGCCATCGGCCACCATATTGGCCAGGTTGATGGAGCCCAGGTTGCACGACTCGTAGGGCAGGAGTGGCTGCTCCCCGCAGGGGTTGGTACTCTCGATCATCCCGGCCTGGGGTGTCGGGTTCTTGGCGTTGATCCGGTCGATGAAGACGATGCCCGGTTCGCCGGTCTGCCAGGCCTGCTTGACGATCTGGCGGAAGATCTTGTTGGCGCTCTGTTTCTTGACGATCTCGCCGTCCCGGGGATTGATCAGGGCGTACTCGCCGTCCACCTTCACCGCCTCCATGAATTCGTCGGTGATCGCCACCGAGAGGTTGAAGTTGTTGAGCTTGGTGAGGTCGGCCTTGGCCTTGATAAAGTCCATGATGTCCGGGTGATCGACCCGCATGATCGCCATGTTGGCCCCGCGGCGGGTGCCGCCCTGCTTGATGGTCTCGGTGGCGCAGTCAAAGACCGACATGAAGGACAACGGCCCGCTGGACACCCCCTTGGTGGAGTGGACCACATCGTTGTGGGGCCTGATCCGAGAGAACGAAAAGCCCGTGCCGCCGCCGCTCTTGTGGATCAGGGCGGTCTGCTTGACCGCTTCGAAGATGCTCTCCATGGAGTCTTCCACCGGCAGCACGAAACAGGCGGAGAGCTGTCCCAGCTCACGACCGGCGTTCATCAGGGTCGGCGAGTTGGGTAGGAAGTCGAAGGAGGCCATCATCTCGTAAAAATCGACAGCCAGCTGGGCGATGGGGGCGTTGGTATTGAACACCAGATCTCCGGCGGCGATGGTTCGCGCCACCCGCCACAGCATATCCTGCGGGGTCTCGGTGACGTTACCCTGCTGGTCGCGGATCAGGTAGCGCTTCTGGAGGACAGTCAAGGCGTTGTCCTTGAATTGGGGCTTGATGGCGTCGGGCGGCAGGGTGATCTCGGTGGTGCTGATTCGTTTGGTCATGGCAGGTACCGTAGGCATAGAGTTTTATCGTTTTGGTCATGGGAGCGGCTGCTCCCCGTGGTCGGCAAGGAGGCGCGGCCGGCGGCGCGCCATGGAATACGACGCTGCCAGGCACACGCTATGTTGTGTAGCGGTCACCACAATCGCACAACATAATGTATTTGTAAACACAAAAAACACCACCCCTTGTAAAAAAAATAATCCAAAAAAATTTCTAGTTTAGCCTTGCCCAACTATCATCGGGAGGTTTTTGTTTTTTCTTGCAAATTGCCCTGGATCGTATTTTTCTATCCCACAAATCTTCGCACAATCACTTTTTAGCGGTCGAAAAATTGCATAGCAGCAGGAGCCATCATGGACTTCCACCAACTGAAGGTATTCGCCTCCGTATTCCGCCACAAGAGCTTCACCAAGGCCTCGGAGGAGATGTGCGTCAGCCAGCCCACCATCAGCGAACACATCAAAAATCTCGAGCAGGAGTTCGCCTGCAGGCTGTTCGACCGGCTGGGCCGCACCATTGCCCCGACCCAGCGGGCGGAGCGGCTCTACCCAAGGTCTTGCACCTCCTGGACAACGCAACCCGCCTCCAGGAAGAGTTCATGGCCGACGAGGGCCTAGTGCAGGGGGAGCTGATCATCGGGGCCAGCACCATCCCCGGCACCTACCTCCTGCCGCGCCAGGCCTGCCTGTTTCGCCAGAAATATCCGTCCACCTCCTTTGAGATTACCATCCACGACAGCCGGGAGATCATCGGCATGGTCCTTGACCATTCGCTGCTTTGCGGGGTGGTTGGCGCCAAGATGGAGGACCAGCTCCACTACGTGCCCCTGGCGGAAGATGAACTGGTGCTGGTGGCCGCCCGGGACCTGATCCCGGCCACCGCTGCCGTCGATTTCTGCCAGATCCCGCTGCTGATGCGCGAGCAAGGGTCGGGGACCAGAGAAAACACGATCCACATGCTGGAGCAGGCCGGCATCCCGCTGGAATCCATCACGGTGGCGGCGACCTTGGGCTCGTCGGCCGCCGTCAAGGAGGCGGCGAAGGCTGGACTAGGGGCGGCGTGGATCTCCCGGCTGGCGGTCCAAGACGCCCTGGAGCGCGGCGAATTGATCGAGATCCCGACCCCTGGTCTGTCCCGGCGGCGGAACTTCTATCTTGTCAGCCACCGGAAACGGACCCTGCCCCATCACTACCAGGTCTTCTACCAGTATTTGCAGGACTCGTCGCAATGAATCGATAACGGCGGGAAAACTGACGGAAGAGGCAACGCCTCCTACCATGAGTAGCGGGCAAAAAAAGTCTTGGTGGACAGATAATCGTGGATGTCTTGGCCTTGCAGGGCATAGGCCTGGGCGACAATCGCCTTGAGTGGCCGCCGGACAGCGGCAAGGGGAGGCAAGGGGGAAAGGACCGGCAGCACCTGATCGATGGGGTCTGGCGGCCTGATGCGCAACTTCTGCTCCAGGCCCATGGCCAACTCCGGCTCCATACCGCCCTGCATGGGGCCGCTCACGGCCGGGTCGCCAAGCCCGCGCAAGAACCCCAAGATTGAGCCAAGGTCGTTCTGCCGGTAGAAGAGATCGATCTCGGCGCTGATCTCCTGCTGCGCCGCCACCAGTTCGGCGAACTGTTCCCGGTAGCGGTCGACGTGATCGATCAGACGTTGGTAACAATCGATGATGGCGTTGCTGAAACAGGCTTTGCGGGTCAAGCCGCGGAAACGGACCCCCTCGAACACCCTCTTCCTGATGGTCTGCGATTGGGTGAGATAGGGATCATAGAAGCGCTCCTCCGGGATATTGGCGAGGGCCATGAACTGCTCGATCAAGGCCTGATCCTTGAGCAGGATAAAAATGCGGATCAGATCGAAGGTGATCCTCTTTTCAAGGATGAAGGCATACTGGCGGATCTTGTCGGCCAGGGCCATCGAGTCTTCCTCGATGAGCTTGCGGAACCCGAAATAGCGGCTGGCGATCTCCTGCTTGATCTCATAGGCAAGGGCATCGGTAACGCTTGTGTGCATGCCAGACCGGCCTCCGCGGGAATGGGTTAACAGCAGAATCCAGGAGTCAGAAGTAAGAAGCCAGAATATCGAGCAATGAAACAGGCAGAGGCCCTAGCTCCCAGACGCTGCCCGGACCGCACGTGCCTGCACCGCCCGCGCCGCTGGTGACCTCTGTTCTCCTGAACCCTGACTTCTGGCTACTCGTACAGATCACCCCGAAGGAGAACCCCATGCCTCGCCTCTTTGTCGCCATCGACCTGCCGGAACTCCTAAACACCTCCC
>Ga0233425_10011416_pt1 | contig 10376 bp, 8 predicted proteins | sample Watercolumn_Towu_2_FD_181712 | JGI IMG/M metagenome (GOLD analysis project Ga0233425, IMG submission 181712) | Freshwater microbial communities from Lake Towuti, South Sulawesi, Indonesia - Watercolumn_Towuti2014_140_MG | ecosystem: Environmental > Aquatic > Freshwater > Lake | place: Indonesia... | reverse complement strand
CCTGAAATCTGATTCACCACAGCAAAACACAGTAAAATAAGCCTCATGGAATCCGACGAACCTCTCATCTACCGTGTGGGAATGTTCTTTTATGTCATCGGCGGGGGGGCGTTCCTCCTTTTCGTCGTCTCCGATTTTGCCGAAAAGCCCGAATTCGACTTCCTTTTCATCTCATTGGTGATGATTGGCGTCGGCTGGATGTTCCGACGGGGCAAGCCCGGTCCGCCCTCCGCCGGGCGTTTCGCCTGGTGGCGCAAAACGATGGATGAGCAAAGAAAGAAAAGACAAGCCTCAAAGGATGCAAAGAAGAAAAAATAATATGTCCAAACTCACTTCACTCAAACAGGCAATTGCAGAGTACGTCAGCGACGGCGATGTGGTCTACGCCGCAGGTTTCACCCACCTCATTCCCTTCGCCGCCGGGCATGAGATCATCCGCCAGGGCAAGAAAAACCTGACCCTCGCCCGCGCCACGCCCGACCTGATCTACGACCAGATGGTAGCGGCGGGCTGTGCGAAGAAGGTCATCTTCTCGTACATGGGAAACCCCGGCGTCGGCTCGCTGAGAATTGTCCGCGCCGCGATCGAAAAGGGCGAACTGGAATGGGAGGAATATTCCCACTTCGGGATGATCACCCGCCTGCAAGCCGGCGCTTCGGGACTGCCCTTCCTGCCGATGAACCAGACGGGCGCAACCGACCTCGAAAAATCCAATCCGCAGATCAAGCGCATCCCCGACCCATACGGCGGCAAGGACGTGATCGTCGTCCCGGCGCTGAACCCCGACGTGGCAATTGTCCACGTGCAGCGGGCGGACTCGAACGGCAACGCCCACTTGTGGGGCATCATTGGCGAGCAGAAGGAAGCCGCCTTCGCCGCGAAGAAAGTCATCCTCACCGCCGAGGAGATCGTGGATGAATCCGTCATCCGCTCCGACCCGAACCGCACCATGATCCCCGCCAACATCGTGGACGCCGTGTGCCACGTCCCGTTCGCCAGTCACCCATCGTACTCGCAAGGCTATTACGACCGCGACAACGAGTTCTACCTCGCCTGGGACAAGATCAGCGAGTCGAAGGAAAGCGTGCAGGCGTATCTCGATGAGTGGGTATTTGGCGTTGAAGACCGCGAAGCATACTGGCAAAAACTCGGCGCGAAGGTACACAAGCGCTTGAAGGTCAAGGCAAAGTACAGCGAGAAGATCAATTACGGGAAGTACTAATCCGCTAATCCACGCTAATCTGCGCAAATAAAGAGGATGACAGATGGAACTTCTATACAAAGATGAGGTGTACGCGATCATTGGCGCGGCAATGGAAGTCTACAATAACCTCGGACCTGGCTTTCTTGAGGCGGTTTATCAAGAGGCAATGGAAATCGAGACTACCTCAAGGAAAATTCCCGCCCTGCCGGAGCAAAAACTTTATATCGAATACAAGGGCGCGCCTCTGAAGAAATTCTATGAAGCGGATCTAATTTGCTATGACAAAATCATTGTCGAGATTAAAGCGTTGGATAGGCTGACTTCGCGCGAGGAATCGCAGATCCTGAATTATCTCAAGGCGACAGGGATGAAAGTCGGGGTGCTGATTAATTTCGGCGCGCACAACGATCTTGAATGGAAACGCCTGGTGTTTACACAAAACAAAATGCCCCGCATCTACCGTCCAGTGAATATATTGAAAGCAATTAGCGAAGATTAGCGCAGATTAGTGGATGAACATTCCATCTTTTGACTACAGCGGCGAGGGGGCGCCGCTTCATTTTCTGCACGCCAACGGCTATCCGCCGGAGTGTTACGCGCCCCTATTTGGATTATTGAAGACTGATTATCACCTCTTTGGGATGAAACTCCGCCCGCTGTGGGAGGGGATGAAGCCCAAAGATTTGGACGACTGGCATCCGCTCTCGGATGACCTGTTGCAATTCTTGACAACGGGCGGGCTGGCTCCGGTCATCGGGGTTGGTCACTCCATCGGGGGAATCGTCACCTTGCGGGCGGCGCTGCGCGACCCATCGAAATTCCACGCGCTGGTTCTGCTCGACCCGGTGCTGTTCATGCCATCCTTCCTGGTGACGTGGAACCTCGTCCGCGCTTTGGGGCTGGGAAACAAAGCCCACCCCAAGATTGTGGGGGCGCTCAAACGCCGCCGCACGTTCGACAATCTGGACCTGGTCTTTCGCGGCTATCGTTCGCGGGAAGTTTTCAAATACATGAGCGACGAAAACCTTCGGGCGTACATTGCGGGCATTGCCAAGCCAAGAGAAGGCGGCGGGTTTGAACTCGCCTACTCTCCCGAATGGGAAGCCCGAATTTACCTGACCGGCTTGCGCGACTTCGACCTTTGGCGCGGATTGCCGAACCTGCAAGTCCCCACCCTCATCATTCGCGGCGCGGAGACCGACACCTTCCTACAAAACGCCGCGGAACTGGTCGAAAGGAAAAACCCCAAAATCCAGGTCAAAACACTGGAGAAAACAACACACCTCCTGCCGCTGGAGCGTCCGCAGGAGGTGTTCGAGATAATGCAGGAATTTCTGAAAAACGTCCCGATGGGTTGAATCCATCGGGACGTTCTCTTTTATTTAATCGGCGAACAGCGTTGGGGTTCCTGCTGGGTGCCGGTAAAGCCGAAGGCTTCACGACAGACATTGTCCACGCCGTACAAGGCTTTGAGCGGATAATTTGGCTCACCACGCACCGGCGAGCCCGCCTCGTCCTCGGTGAAGCGGTCCACGTAATCCAGGTCGGCGACGCTTCGCGGGCCGGCGTCGGATAGCACGCCGTACATGAACTTCGTCCCCGCGAACGATTTTTTGAAGGCAAATTGCACGGTGGCTTTGTTGCCTGCATTCACACGCACCCACGCCAGGTCGGGATCATCTTCTGCGCCGCGCCCGCCGTCGAAGATCACCGTGTCGTAGCCGTCTCCGGGCAGGGGAGCCTCCGCCTTCTCACCGGAGAGTCCGCCCGTATCGCGGTTGGTATCCTCCAGCACCTGAACATTGTCCGTTGACCAGTCCACGCTGTAGGGCGGACGGGCAACGATTACCCGGTCACCGAAACCGTCGGCATCGATGTCCAATTCGACGGCATAGTCGATGCCGACATCGTTGTTCGGGTTCGTGCCGACCAGTTCAATCGAGACGTAGAAGAATTTTTCGTCGTATCCCAAATTGAAGCTGGCAATGTCCACATCGGCGACGTAGGTCATATCCTGCATAAAGGGACGCTCGAAACGGTTGATGTCATACGAATCGCCGTAGGGAGCGCGGTTCTGTGCGGCAGTATCCGCCGAGACAACATCCAGAATCAACTTCCCCATCTTGACGCTGGTGGAGGGAATCAGCGAGTGGGAGACCTCTTTGGTCGGCGTGGGAGGCTCAGGGGTCGGCGAAACGGTTTCGGTTGCGGTCACCAGAATGGCAGGCGTCGCGGATGGAGGCAGGGGCGTGCTGGAAGGGGGAATCACAGCGGGACCGGCGTTCTGCGGATTCGGCAGGTTGCACGCCATGACAACAAAGATAAGCACGAAACAAAGGGTAATGATGGAATGATTTTTTTTCATGACTTCTCTCCTCGCGGTTATTATCCTTCGTTTTGCAAATCGAATCAATAGGAATTCAGGAGCGTGAATCCATCCCTTGCCAGACGGGCAAAGTTCAGGCACAATTACAGGCATCCTGAGAATCGAGAGGAAAAATGAATTACTCTTCAGCCGAGTTGATGATTATCAATGCCGCGCGTTTGCTCCGCGATGGCGACGTTGTCTTTGTGGGCGTGGGACAGCCCAACCTTGCCTGCAACCTGGCAAAGCGAACGCACGCTCCCAATCTGGTGATGATTTACGAAGCCGGGGTTATCGGCGCGGAACCGGCACGGATCCCGCTCTCCATCGGCGACCCCACCCTTGTCAGCGGGTCGCTTTCGGTAGTGAGCATGTATGACATCTTTGCCAACTACCTCCAGCGCGGCAACGTGGATGTGGGATTTATGGGCGGGGCTCAGATCGATAAATATGGCAACATCAACGCCACCGTCATCGGCGGGTATGACCACCCCAAGGTGAGACTGCCCGGTTCGGGCGGGTCGCAGGAGATTGCGGCGTGGGCAAACCGCTGTTACATCATGACCCCGCACCAGAAGCGACGCTTCCCCGAAAAGGTGGAATTCATGACCTCCGCCGGCTTCATCGGCGGGAAGGGAGACCGCGAAGCTGCCGGCTTGCGCGGCGGCGGGATGCTGGCGGTGGTGACCGACATCGGCATCCTCGAACCGAATGAAGACGGCGAAATGATCCTGACCGCCCTGCACCCCGGCAAGACGGTGGAAGACGCCAAAGCCAACACCGGCTGGGATTTGAAGACCGCCGCCCAGGTGAAGGAGACAGAGCCCGTCACCGAAAACGAATTGAGAATCCTACGCGAAGAACTCGACCCAACAGGGATTTACCTGAAAGGCGCAGCGTAAATAAAAAAGTCCCGAAGGCTTCGAAACCTTCGGGACTTTGGTTTTCGTTTATCGTCATTTATCCAGCGAGACAACACAGCGGAAGCCGACGTATCCGCCATAGTAGGCTGGGTCCAGCTTCAAGCGGGTATCCGCGCGGACGTTTCCGCTGTTGCCGCCAAACACATGCCACGAACCGCCGCGGGCAATGCGGTCGCCTTTTTCTTCGGGGTCTTCGCGCCCGTCATCGGCTTCGTAGGGATAGGCTTTGAAGAGGGTGCTGGTCCACTCCCAAACATTACCCGACATGCCAAAAACGCCGTACGGACTCAGCCCATCCTTGTGCTGGTCAACGGGCGTGGTATCTGCCACGCAACCGACCTTGTTTGCCAGGCTGCAATCGGGCTCCTGGTTTCCCCAGGGATATAACCGGGCGTCGGTGCCGCGCGCGGCTTTTTCCCACTCCGCTTCGGTGGGGAGTCGCGCTCCGCGCCATGCACAATAGGCGTTCGCCATCTTCCAATCCACGTACAGGACGGGGAAGTTGGCAAAGACCGGGTTTGCGAAGTAGGTATTTCGCGTGGCGGAGCCACCCTGCTGCGGTTTGCGACATTCGACGGCATAGACACAGGCATCATACATTTCATTGGTGACTTCGTACTTGTCCATGTAAAAAGCGTCCAGGTAGATTTCATGAGCGGGGCGCGAACCGACATCACCGGTATCGTCGCTGCCCATGGTAAATTCCCCGGCGGGGATCAACACCATCGGCACGTTTCTTTTATCCTTGATCTCCGTCTGGACCGGCGGCTCGGTGGGCGCGGACGGCTCCGGAGTGTTCGTTGCCGTCGGTTCGGGAGTCTGCGTCGGGGGGATGACTTCCGTCGTCGGCGAAGGCAGGACTTGTTGCTGGGTTGGCGTGGCAACGGGGGCAAAAATCCCCGGTCTGGTCAGCACCCAATACCCGCCCCCTGCAATGGCGGCAAGCACAAACAATCCCACCACCACAAGCAGAACCGGCAGCGTCTTGTTGCTGCGGACGGCTGGGGGAGGAACGGTCGGGATTTCAGAGCGGCGCACCTTGCCGGTCATCTGGTCGCGCAGTTGCGAAGTCTTAATGGAGGAAGCCATCACCGGTCTACCCGCCAAAAGGTTTTGCAACTCCTCGATGAAGGTGTGCATGTCGGGGTAACGGTCTTTTGGTTCTTTGGCAAGCGCCCGCAACAGCACCGATTCCACATCGCGGGGCAGGTCGGGGATATACAGTTTGGGAAGAGGCAGGGGTTCGGTCGCCTGTTTCAGCAAGACCCCTGCCGGGGTGTCGGCTGTGTAAGGTCTGTGACCGGTAATCATTTCGTACAGCACCACCGCCAGAGAGTAAAGGTCGGATTGCGCCGTGGGTTCGCCGGTCCACTGTTCGGGAGCCATGTAATCGGGCGTGCCAAGCCCGGTACCGGAACTGGTCAGGTGGGTGGCGTCCTTTTCCTGGTCGCCGAAGATTTTGACCAGCCCGAAGTCGGTCAGCATCGGCTGCCCGCTCTCTGTCAAGAGGATGTTGGAAGGCTTCACATCGCGGTTGATGATATTCATCCCATGCACGTATTCGAGGGCATAGGCAATGGGCAGCAACATTTGGATTGAGTCCCGCCAGGGCAGGGGTTTTCCGAGGCGGTCTTTGAGTGTGCCTCCGGAGAGATATTCCATCACCAGGTAGGGCAAGCCGTCATGCTCGCCATAATCCATCACCCCCACAATGTTGGAATGCGAAAGTTTCGCCAGCGACTTGGATTCGCGTTCGAACCGTTTGAGGAGGGTCTCCATCTCGTCCGACGGAAAAGCTTCGCGGCGGATGACCTTGATCGCCACTTCGCGTTCGAGCCGCGTGTCAAATGCCTTGTAAACGGTTGCCATGCCCCCCGCCCCAAGCAAGCCCAGAATTTCGTAACGCTCAAATCTTTTACCAATCAGCCCCGACATAGACTTTTCCTCTTTCGATGTTGGTTGGTTTTGCCTTCCCTGCAATTATACCCATCATGGTCACAATTTGCGTCCTTTTCTTCTAAAAAAAGCACCGTCCCACAGGTTGTGATGGTCATAACCTGCGGGACGCCGCATGGAAAAGAAGAGTGCGCTTATTTCGTCAACGCACAGCGGATGCCAATATAAGCGCCGTAATAGACCGGGTCCACCGCAAAACGGGTATCGAGGCGAATGAGTTCGCCGGTACCTCCAAAGGGACTCCACGAGCCGCCACGCACGATACGCTTTCCCGATGCGCCCGGGTTTTCACGTCCATCCTCTGGATTGTACGGGTAGAACGAAGACAGGCTGCTGGTCCATTCCCAGACATTGCCCACCATGCCATACACGCCATACGGGCTTTGTCCCTTGTCATACTGGAGCACCGCGGCCGTATCGCCGACACAGCCGGGATAATTTGCATAGGCGCAATCGAAGGTGAATCCCCACGGGTAGGGACGCGCGTCCTCAACGCCACGCGCGGCTTTTTCCCATTCGGCTTCGGTGGGCAGGCGCGCTCCCCGCCAATCGCAATAGGCTCTCGCCATTTCCCAACTCACGTACAAAACGGGATAATTCGCAAAGTTCGGGATTCGGTAATAGGAAGTGCGTGTCGAAGACCCCAGTTGGCGGGGCGCCCTGCACTTGCCTTCCGAGACGCAAGCATCGTACATTTCATTGGTGACTTCGAACTTATCGATGTAAAACGTATCCACAAAGATCTGGCTGGCAGGACGCGATTCCACCTCGCCTTCATCGTTCCCCATGGTGAATTCCCCGGCGGGAATCAGCCGCATGGGGACATTTTTCTCGGTAATCTCTTCCGGCAGCGAAGATTCAGGGGTGGCGGGGATATCGGTGGGAGGGACAGCCTCAGAGGCGGCTTCCGTCACTTCGGGCGTGGATTCTTCTTCCGTTGCCGGGGCAGACGTCGATGCCTGAGTCGCAGGAAGGGGCTTCACAGGCAGGTTGCCCATCAATCTCGTGCCGACAAACCAACATGCCACGCAAGCCGCCAAAAGCACAACCATTCCAATCGCCACAGAAATGGCAGGGAACTTCTTCTTGACCGGTGCAGGCGACAGGGACGGGGTGGAGGGCGGATTCTGATTCGTGATCACCGGCTGGGACGGAGGCGGAACCGGCTTGACGCCAGGCTGTTCGATCACCCCCGCCATCTCACGCAACACTTTAATCTTTACCGTTGTCGCGTTCACCTCCCTATCATCGAGCAGGTTTTGCAGTTCATTGGCAAAGGAACGCATATCGGGATAGCGGTCTTCGGTCCTCCGTGCAAGCGCTTTTAGCATCACCGACTCGACATTGTGCGGCAGGTCGGGAACATACTGTTTGGGGGGCGGCAGGGGCTCGCTCACCTGCTTGAGCAGGATGCCCGCCGGGGTATCGGAGGAGTAGGGTCTGTGACCGGTGACCATTTCATAGAAGACCACTCCCAACGAATACATATCCGAGAGCGCGGTGGCTTCGCCGGTCCATTGTTCGGGAGCCATATAATCGGGCGTGCCAAGCCCCGCGCCCGAAGCGGTCAGGCTGGTCACCCCCTGGGCTTCGAAGATCTTCACCAGCCCGAAGTCCGTCAACATCGGCAGTCCCTTCTCGGTCAGAAGGATGTTAGAGGGCTTGATGTCGCGATTGATAATTCCGTGTTCGTGAGTATATTCGAGGGCGCGCGCAATGGGAATGAGCAGGCGCGCGACATCCCGCCAGGGCATGGGCTTTCCCACCAAGTCTTTGAGCGTGCCGCCGGAAAGATACTCCATCACCAGGTAGGGCGCGCCGTCGTGTTCGCCGTAGTCCATCACCCCCACGATATTGGGATGCGAAAGCCCGCCCAGCGATTTGGCTTCCCGCTCGAAGCGTTTGAGCATGATTTCGAACTGCTCCGGAGGGAATGCCTCACGACGGATGACTTTCACAGCGACCACACGGTCGAGGCGCGTATCCCGCGCCTTGTAAACAGTTGCCATGCCGCCCTGCCCGATTTGTTCGAGAATTTGATAACGCCCAAAACTTTGTTCGGTCATCCCTGGCTACCTTTCCTTGTATAAAAACAAAGAGACAAATAATACCCTTTTCATTATATGCCCAATATGCAAGCCAAGTCAATTAATGCCCATTGAAAACCCATGTCAAAACGGGAATCAAACCCGCCGCGTCTCAGGTAAAATACGGGTGTTTCTCCGGGAGAACCGCCGCTTGAAAATCCTTCCCACCCTGTTCCGCGCGGGCGCAAGCCTGCTCATCGCCCTGCTCGTCAGCGCCTGGCTGACAACGGCTGTCTTCGACTACTCATCCCACAGCCTCACAGACCGCGTCTTCCTTCTTCTCATCCCAACCCTTTCGATTGCCTTTTTGATATTCAAAACCGCCCCATCACTCGGACAAGCCGTGTCGCGGTTTCGGGAAAGCCATTCGATTGGGATGTACATCCCCGGCTTTCTTCTGGCTTTGATTCTGACCTTCGCCGCAGCCGGCTTCCTGCGCGGAATCATCCAATCGCCCCCCAACCTGATCCTGTTTACTGGCGGCATGACCCTGGCTGGGAGCGTCGCCGGGTACTTCGCCGTGCGCCGCGCCGCCCGCTCCCTCCACAATGGATTTTTGAGCAAGCCGCTGAATCTCCTCCTCAGCCTGAGCCTGCCCCTTTTCCTGCTGGCATTCCTCGTCGCGGCATTGCAATACCCCGTCATGTTCACCCCTGCCGACATCACCGTCCCTGTGGAATGGCGCGGCTGGTTCATCGTCACCGCCCTGATTTCGGGGCTGGCTGGGATGCCCGTCCTGCTTCATTTCGAAACCCACTGGCTTCCGAAGTTCAAACGGACACGGCTATTCAACCTGCTCAATGACAACCTGCCCGGAGTCTACGCGGGGGGGATGTTCACTCTCGTCAACCTTGTCGTTGCGCGGGCGCTCAACCACCCCGCGTTGACCATCAACTCCGTCCTCTTCGAGTCAGACGCGGGACCCTGGCTTTTTATTTTGGGCAGCCCCACCGAAGATGTCATCAACCGCGCAGTGCATCCGCTGGTCTTGATCACCCTGCGGTTTGTGACCCTGTTCACCGCCGGACAATGGCAACTCGCGCCGATTCTGGTGGTCGCCGGCATGAGCGGACTGTGCGTGTTCATGACCTGGCTCTTTGTCAAACGCGCCGCGTCAGAACCGACTTATGCCTTCATCTTTGCCATTATGCTCGGTTCCACCGCCTCACATCTCGTCTTCGGCTCGCTGACCGACACCTACATCTTCGGCGCCGCCTCGCTGATTTTCTTCCTGCTTCTCGTGCAGGCAAAAGAAACCCGCTTTTCTGTCCTCATCCCTGCGGGGCTGCTGGTCTTCGGCATCACCGTCACCAACATCGCCCAAAGCGCAATCGCCCTGTTCTTCAACCACTTTGGATTCAAACGCCTGCTCCACTTCGGCTTGACCCTCGCCGCCGCCGCTGTCGCGATGACCTTCCTTACCAGCGCCCTCTTCCCAAATCGGCAAACCCTCTTCTTCGTCCCCGGTGACATTGCCTTCGAAGGGAATTTCGTCAAACCCGTGCGCGAATCTCCCGCCGAAAGTTTGAAGCGCAAAGCCGAAGTTGTCAGCCGCACCATGCTTCTGTACGGAGTCACCGCGCCAACCCCGCTCGAAGTCACGGCAGACAAACCCCCGCGTCCCACCATCGACCTCAAGACCTACGATGTCCGCACCGATAAACTGGCATCCTACAAAGGCTGGGGCAACCTTCCGCTTGCGGTATGGCTGGCCCTGCTTGCGGGCGCTTTCATCTTTCTGGCAAAGGATTGGCGGACTTCGCCCCACCTCCCGCTAATTCTCGGCTTGCTGGTAAGCCTCGCCTTCAACTTCTTCCTGCACATGAACTACGGCACGGAGC
>Ga0233425_10011415_pt1 | contig 10378 bp, 7 predicted proteins | sample Watercolumn_Towu_2_FD_181712 | JGI IMG/M metagenome (GOLD analysis project Ga0233425, IMG submission 181712) | Freshwater microbial communities from Lake Towuti, South Sulawesi, Indonesia - Watercolumn_Towuti2014_140_MG | ecosystem: Environmental > Aquatic > Freshwater > Lake | place: Indonesia... | reverse complement strand
CGTCAGCACGTCCCGTGGAGTCAACGCGCAGCCATGAGCGCCGCCCTGGGCGACGCGGCGCGCGGACTTGAGCGCGTTTCGGCCGTCCACACACAAGAGCCAGACCTCCTCGTGCTCGAGGTGGCCGAGCCGAGGCATGGCCCAGCGCTCGACCTCGCGGAAGCTGCCGAACACCTCGCGCTCGGGCTCCGCCAATGCGGCGTGCACGCGCCGGCCGAGCTCGACGGCGGCGCTGACCCTGAGCGCGCGATCCGCGCGCACACGCGCCGAGCGGGCGATGTCGTGGGTGCCCATGCGCGCGATGCCGGCCAGCCCGCCGGCGCGATCGAGGATCTTCGCCGCGGAAGCGCGAGCCCCGCCGCCGACGACCAGAGCGAGGAGCTCGACGTCCCCGAGCTCGCAGGGGCCATGCTGTTGCATGCCTCGGGAGGAGCACGCGGCGTGCCAGGCCCAAAGCGCCGAGCTTCGCGCCACGCCGGCAGTCGCGTTCGCCAGCAGGCTCGCCAGGCGCAGATGGTTCCCGCGGCGAATGAGCCCTGCTCTCCCTGGCGAGCGTTCGCCAGGTTTCGCCAGGTTTCACTCGATTCCCGCGATGTCGGTCGCGGCGAGCGTAGCGACGAAGGCCTCGAGCGCCGCGTCTACCGCGGCAGCGTCCCGCGAGTCGAAGGTGATCTTGGTCTTGTAGCTCGCGTCGAACCACTTCGGGTACGACCCGACGTCGACGCCTGGGTGCTCCGCGACCACTCGATCGAGCAGCGGTTTGAGCTTGCCCTCGTCGAGTCGCGTGAGGACCGCCCTCGAGCAGAAGGCCTGCGGACCCCGCAGGAACGCGCGCAGCACCGAGAGCTTGCTGCGGAAGATCTGCGGCACGCCGGGCAGCACCCAGACGTTGTTCATCACCACGGTGGGCCAGCGTTCGTCGGCCGTCGACGCGAGCGCGGCCCCTTCCGGGACGAGGGCCATCCGCAGGTGGTGCTCCGTGCAGCGCTCCCCGTAGGCTGCGCGGAGCATCTCGGCCATGGAGGCGTCGACGCGGGCGCCGACCCCGAACGCGCGAGCGACCGCCTCGATGGTCACGTCGTCATGCGTGGGGCCCACGCCCCCGCTCGTGAACACCACGTCGTGGGAGCGGCTCGCGGCGCCGACCTCTTCCGCGATGAGGTCCAGCTCGTCGGGGATCACCACCACGCGGCGCAGCGAGATCCCCAAGCTACGCAGCGTCCGCGCGAGCTCGACCAGGTTCGCCTCGTGCACCTTGCCGCTCAGGAGCTCATTTCCGATCAGCACCGCGATGGCGGTCTCGACGACGCGGGGGCTCGGGCTCGTCGGGCTCATTCGGTGGGCAGCTCGCGGACCACTGGGTCGCCGCTCTCGTCCACGCCGAGCAGCTCCTCGACCCGACGCTCTGCCTGATCGAGCTTCGCCTGCGAGGTCCGAGCCAAGCGCACACCTTCCTCGAACAGCTCGAGCGAGCGCTCGAGAGGGAGCTCCCCGCTCTCGAGCTGCTCGACGATTTCGCCGAGTCGGCCCAACGACACCTCGAAGCTCGGCTCGACCACATCCGGCTGCGCCGCGCGACGTCTCCTCGTCTCCGGGGGTTTCGGTTCCACGCTCAGGGAGCGTGGCCAAGCTCGGCCGCGGCGGCAAGCCGCAGGGAGAGCGGGCCCTCGGGCAGGCCGATCATCACCACCGCGCCGTCCGGATCTGCGACGACCGGCAGCGCCGCTCCGCTCGGGGTTCCGAGGCGGGCCTGAGCGGGGGCCGACTTCTTGGCGTCCGGGTCGACGAGGGTCATCCACAGCGCGCCACGCCCACGCGGCAGCGGCGACAGGCGCGAGCCCCGCAAGGCGAGTCGGGCGGCGCTGCGCACGCGGTCGTCCCCGTCGAGGGCTGCGGCGAGCGCGAGCGTGCCTTCACGCGCGCGCTCGGCGCGTCGGCTCAGCGCGACCACGACGGCGTGCCGGACGTCAGCGTCCTGCTCGAAGCGGTACATGTCACGGAGCAGCCCGACCGCCGAGGGCTCACGACTGTCGGCGAGGCCGAGGGCGACGTGGGCGCGGATCAGCGGATCCCCACTGCGTGCCAAGCGCTCGACTTGCGTGCGCTCGCCCTCTCCGTCGCGCGCCGCCAGGGCCTTGGCGGCCATGGCCGCGGCGCCGCCGCCGGCCTCGATCAAATCGACGACGACTCGGGTCGGAACTCGACGCGCCGAGGCCTCGCGTGCGAGGGCGATGGCGAGAGCGGAGCGCGTCAGCGCGTCGCTCTCGGTGGCAAGCCGGTCTGCAGCGACCGTCGCCCCGCGCTCGTCGAGCGCGGAGCGCGCCGCTGCTCGCGCGACGATGGGGTCGGCATGGCGGATCAACCGGCCCGCCTCCTCCGGATCACGGACTGCGCGTCCCCAGGCGCCCGCCGCGCGATCGGCGTCGTCGCGGGAGGCCAAGAGCGCCGCGAGCGCCGTGTCGAGGCCGGCCGTGGTGTCGCCGAGCACCGCCTCGCGCACCACTGCCGCGCGGGCTGCGTGACGGCGCGTCGCCGGCGTGCCGAGGGCCTCCGCCAGCCGATCCCGCGCATCGCGACCGGGGCAGGTGGCGAGCGCGTAGGCCGCGGCGGCACCGCGGCCCGGATGGCCCAGCTCTTTCGCCAAGAGCTCGACCGCCCCGCTCGTGCCGATGCGGCCGACGGCTCCGAGCAGGAACGGCGCGCCGCTCTCGTCGGTGACACCCAGGCGGCGGGTCAGGATCGGCAAGAGCTCCACGCTCCGGCTCGAACGCAGGAGCTCGAGGCCGAGCTCGGAGGACGGTTCGCTCGCCAGCAGCGAGGCGACGGCGCGGCCGGCCTCGGGGGCGCGGGCCAGCACCAGGATTCGAGTCGCCGCCGCGACCAGCGCCGGCTCTTGCTTCCGCTTCCCCAACCAGTAGCGGGCGAGCTCGACGGTCTCGTAGTCGCCGAGGCGAGTGAGCGCCGTAGCGGCCTGGCCTCTGAGCTCCGGCGACCCGTGCTTCACCCAGCTGCGCAGCGTGGCGAACGCGCGCTGGTCGCCCAGGGCCTCGAGGACTTCGACCAGCGCGCGCGTGGGCGCGCCGCGGGCCGCGAGGATGGGCCCGAGGTCACGCGGCGGGTGCGCGATCAGTGCTCGCGCCGCGGACGCTGCGACGGGGCCCTCTTGGCGCAGCGCCTTGCCGAGGATCTCCAACGCTTGCTCGTGCACGGACCTGGCCAGCGCCAGCGCGGCGGCGTCGCGCACCAGCGTCTCGCCCGCGTCGTCGGCACGACCGGAGGCGGAGCTCGACATGGCCCGCGCCAGCGCTTGGCGCGGAGCGTCCTCGCCGGCGCGGGACGCGAGCGCGCGGACCACGGTCAGGCGCTCCTCGAAGCCCTTCGCCGCGCCACCCGGCTCGAGGCTCTTGGCGAGCAGCTCCATCGCCGCCGGGGTGCCGACCTCGCCCAGCCTTTCGAAGCCCCGCACGCGCTCCAGCGGAACGGGGGACTTGATCGCGCGGGCTGCCGAGAGCTGACCCTGGCGCGCGCGCAGGCTCGTGGGCACGGCGCTCGGTTTGGCGGGCGGCCGCACGGTCTTCGGGGGCTTCTTCGGGACGGCTCGTGGCGGCGGCGGCCGGCGCGGGCGGATCTGCGCGGTCGCCGGTGCTGCGCTCGCGAGCGTCGCGAGCAGGAGCAGCACGCCGGATGCGCGGAGCTTCACGGGGCCTTCTTCGGAGCGGGGGGCGGGGCCTTCTTCGGCGTTGGTGCGGGTCCCTTGGGTGCGGCCGGCGCGGGCTTGGGCGCGGCCGGCTGCGTGGTCGGCGCGGGCGGCTTGGTCGCGGGGGCCACCGGCTTCGGCGGCGTGGCGAGCTTCGGCGCCGGCACGCTGATGGCCTTGGCCGCACCGGGCTGACCGGCCCCGCCGAGGATGAGGATGGCCCAGCCTTGCTGAGCGGCGCCGGGCTGCGCCTTCACGGCGCTCCACCCGATGCTCTCCGCGGCGTCGTCGCGGTGGGTCAGCGAGCGCAACGCGTTGACCACGGCGAAGGACTTGTTCAGCGCCTCTTGCTCGGCTTCCGGCGTGGCTCCCGCGGGCCGCACGCCCACCATCGCGACCCAGCCGCGGTTCTTGTTGAGCTCCGACGCCAGCGCGCGGATGCTGGGCAGGGTCTTCGGATCGATCTGCACGGCGTCCGCCTTGCCCGTGAGCCTCGGCGCGACACGCCAGCGCAGCACGCGCTGATCGCCCTTCTCTTCCACGCCGAGCAGCGGTTTCGCGCGCTGAGCCGCCGGCTTCTCGGAGTCGTCGTCGGGGCAGCCGTCCTCGTCCTCCACGCCGTCGAAGTCCTCGGCGGCGTCGGGACACCTGTCTGCCGCATCGTCGAAGGTGTCGCCGTCCTTGTCGGGGCTCGGGCAACCGTTCAGCTTCGGGTCGGAGCGCGCCTCGCCCGCCACGGTGGGGCAGGCGTCTTCCTCGTCGAGCACGCCGTCGTTGTCGTTGTCCGGGTCGGGGCAGCCGTCTTCGTCGGCGAAGCCGTCCTTGTCCTCTGCCTGATCGGGGCACTTGTCTGCTGCGTCATCGACGCCGTCTTCGTCGGCGTCCTTCGCCGGGCAGCCGGGACCCTGCTTCGAGCCTTGGGGGGCGCCGGCCTGGTCGGGGCAGGCGTCCTGAAGGTCCGGCACGCCGTCGCCGTCGTTGTCGGGGTCGGGGCAGCCGTCGTCGTCCTGGAACCCGTCCTCGTCTTCCTTCTCGGCGGGGCACTTGTCCTCTTCGTCCGGCACGCCGTCGTCGTCGTTGTCGAAGTCCGGGCAGCCGTCGCGATCCTCGAAGCCGTCCTTGTCCTCCGCGAGCTCCGGGCACTCGTCCGCCTCGTCGGCGACCCCGTCGCCGTCCTCGTCCAAGAAGCGCGGAGCCCAGGACAGGCCCAAGACGCCGCGGACGGCCGGGCTGCCCACCGCGCCGTTCATGGGCGCCTCCACGCCGCCGATCAGCGACACGTCTCCGAGGGCGTAGCGGGCCGAGAGCCCTCCGAGCACCGGAGAGGCAGCGGCGCGGCCGAGCTCGGGAGACAGCGCGAGCTGACCGCGTGCCTCGGCGGTCCACGTCCAGCGGCCGGCCTTGTCGAGGCCGAAGGCCTGCGGCCTCACGCCGATGGCCACACCCCAGGGCAGCTCGTGGCCGAACTTCTCGCCCACGTAGCTGCGCTGCTCACCGCGCACCTTCGCTCCTGCCGTGGCCTGCACGGTCAGCGCGATGAGCTTGAGCTCGGCGAGCAAGCGCAGCTCACCGGTCACCGCCCCGTCGGAGACGTAGGAGCGGCTGTCCCCGGTCGGTGCGGTCACGCGCGTGAGCGCGGACAGGCCGAAGCCGCCCATGCTGTTGGTGGGGACGAGCACGGCCTTCAGTCCGAAGGCCGCGTCGCCGAGCGCCGTCTGCGGGAGCCGGCTCTCGCCGAGCTCGGCGCTCACGTCGTCTCCGTTCTGGTAGAGCACCGTGGGCAAGGTCAGGCTGACCGCGAGGATGTCGAGCACACCGAGCGCTGCGACGTAGTCGAGCGAGAGCTGGTTCTTCAGCGGGGTCGCCACGCGCGTTCCGTCGGCGTCCTCGAGCGTCACCGAGCGGTGCGCGTACGAGAGCCAGGCTCCGACGTTCCAATCGCCGGCCGCCGGCGTGGCGGAGGGCTCCAGGTAGAGGGAGCCTTGCGGGTCCGCCGGGGGGTGGAAGTTCCTGAGGTCGATGGACGGTTGCGGCTCGGCGGCCGCCGTACCCGAGACGACGAGAACGAGGAGGGCGAGCCTCTGGCCCGATCGCATGGCCGTGAAGATTAGTCTCGGGTGTCGGGGAAGACCGAGGGAAAAATCACTTCCTTCGCACCTGCTCGGCTCGTGCGCGCACCACGGCTGAAAGCTGCTCGAATTCCCCCTCCCGCCGCAGCGGCGCGAGGACCGGACACAGCTCGAGCCAGTTCTGGTCCACGAGACCGCCGACCACGGCCGCCTCGAGCTGCCGGAGCGCTTCCGGTAGCTCGCCCACGAAGCAGGTGATCTCGGTCGCGAGCACGTGTTTGAAGACCGCGAGCCGAGGCGAGAGATCGCGCTGGCCGAGCTCGGAGCCGATGAAAGCGCGGACCGGGTCGGAGAGCCGCCCCGACTCGATCACGGAGCTGCACGCCGACGCGTAGCGCAGCGGCAAGAGGTCCTCGGCCGACTCCGGGACGACCATGCCCCGGACCCGCTGCCGAGGGTCCGGGCTCCAGAGCGCCAGGCGCGCCCGCGACGCCGCCTGGTAGCTCCGCGTCTGTTCGTCATGCACGGGTGCGTGCTCGATGGCGTCCACTTCGGCCCAGCGCCCCGCATAGGCGTGGATGCGCGCCATCTGGTAGTGGCAGCGGAGCTCCGGGTCGAGCGCGAGCGCAATCTGGTAGCGCGCGAACGCGACGCTCGGGTCGAGCACCTCGAGGGCAATCTCGGCCGAGACTTCGTGCGCTTCGGCGAGCTGAGGGGCGCGTGCCAGCGCTTGCTCCAGCAGCCGCTCGGCCGCGGCGAGGTCTTGTTCCACCAAGCGCACCGACGCCAGCGCGAGCCAACTCTCTCCGCGTTCCGGCGCCGCCGCGAGCGCGCGCTCCGCGAGCACGCGCGCGCCCTGAGCCTCCGCGGCGCTGCCGTCGAAGTAGAAGAGACGCGCACGGGCGCGGGCGTACGCGGCGAGCAGGGTCGCATCCCGCGGGGCCCGCGCGTGGGCCTGCCCGAACAGCTCCACGGCGCGCCGCACCGGCTCCCTCCACACCTTGCGCAGCTCGTTCTTCCCCCGCAGGTAGAGATCGATGGCGTCCGCGTCGCTGGGGGCGGCGCGGAGTGGCGCCGCCGGATCCACGCTGAGCGCTGCTGCGATGGCGTGGGCCGCCTCGTCGCTCACCACGAGCGCGTCCGACTGCGGCCGGTCGAAGCGCCTCGCCCAGAGCTGGAAGCCGTCTTCGACGCCGATCAATCGCGTAGCGACTCGCAGCGAGGCGCCGGCACGCCGCACGGTGCCCTCGACCACCACCTGGACGCCGAGGGCCCGCCCCGCCTCGCGTGGGTCGGCGAGCGGGAGTGCGAGCACCGCCGCCCGTGGGCGGACCTTCAGCCCAGGCGTCATGCTCAGCGTGTCGATCAGATCTTCGGTGAGCCCCTCGGCGAGGTAGTCGTCCTCGGGCGGCCCAGAGTTGCGGAACGGCAACACGGCCAGCGTCTTCTCCCCGGGGCGGGTGGGCGCGGCGGGGCTCCGCGGTTGCCAGGCGCCGGAGGGGTGCGACACGCTGAGCTCGTCCATCTGCGTCGGCGCGCTCGCGCCGAGCTCGGTGGCGACCTGCGCGGCGTTCGCGTAGCGATCGTGACGGTGCCGCGCCATGCAGCGCGTCACGATGCGGCACAGCGTCTCCGGCAGCTCGCCGCGCTCGCGCCGCGGGTCCGGAGCGTCGTTCGTCAGACGCGCGGAGGCGACGGCGAAGGGCGAGGAGCCGGTGAACGGCATCTTCCCCGTCAGCATCTCGAACAGCAACACGCCGAGCGCATAGATGTCGGCGCGCGCGTCCACGTCGGGGAGCGCCTCGACCTGCTCCGGCGCCATGTAGGCCGGCGTGCCGACCGCTCCGCCGAGCGTCCCGAGGGAGCTCGACGCGTCCTGCCGAGCGCAGGCGATACCGAAGTCGGTGATCACCACCCGCCCCTTCTTGTCGAGCAGCACGTTCTCGGGCTTGAGGTCCCGGTGCACCACGCCGACGGCGTGCGCCGCGCCCAGGCCGGCGCAGAGGTCGAGCGCAATCTGGGTGGCGCGTGACGGGTGCAGCCGCCCCTCGCGGGCGAGCAGGCCGGAGAGCGACTCCCCCTCGACGAGCTCCATGGTGAGGAACCGCTCGTCGCCGTGCTCGCCGATGTCGAACGTGCGCGCGACGTTGGGGTGAGTCACGCGGCGAGCGAGCTTCGCCTCCCGCCGCAGGCGCTCCAGAGCTCGGTCCGAGGCGACGACGTCGGAGCGCAGCGTCTTGAGCGCGACGTGCTCCTCGAGCACGCGGTCCCATGCGCGGTAGACGCTGCCCATTCCGCCGGAACCGAGCAGCCCCAGGATCTCGTAGCGACCCGCGAAGACGACGCGCTCGGCCAGCTCGGCTGGCGCCGACCAAGGCGTCATGCCGACGGTCGCATCGCTTTCTCGCTCGTCTCGGCTCATGGTGCGAGGGCGAGCGAGCGTAGCGCGGACGCGTCGATTGGGCTTGCCCTTTGTCTCGACCGAGCGTACGCGGGCCGCTGCCAGATGGACGCCATTCGAGTTCGAGGCAATGGTCCGCTCTCCGGCCGCATCGTGGTAGGTGGCGCCAAGAACGCGGCGCTGCCCATCTTGTGCGCGACCCTGCTGTCGGACGGGCCCTCGCTGCTCCGCAACGTGCCAGGCCTCCGAGACATCGAGACGACGGCGGCGCTCCTGAGCTTCCTCGGGCGGGAGGTCAGCGTCGCGACGCCGGAGGTCCGAGTCGCTGCGGCGTCCGGCGCGGTGCGTCCGGAAGCCCCCTACGAGCTCGTGCGTCAGATGCGCGCCAGCGTGCTGGTGCTCGGCCCGCTGGTCGCGCGCTACGGGCGCGCGAAGGTCTCCCTCCCGGGGGGCTGCGCCATCGGCGCACGGCCCATCGATCAGCACTTGAAGGGCTTGGAGGCCCTGGGCGCCACCATCCGCGTGGAGCACGGCTACGTGGTCGCTGAGGCGCCGCGTCTGCGCGGCGCGGAGATCGTGTTCGACCTGCCGACGGTCACCGGCACCGAGAACCTGATGATGGCCGCGGCGCTGGCGAAGGGCCGCACCATCCTGGTCAACTCGGCGCGGGAGCCGGAGGTCGAGGAGCTCGGTCGCGTGCTCAACAAGATGGGCGCGCGCGTGGAGGGCGCGGGGACCGACGTCATCGTGATTCACGGCGCCGACGCCCTCGACCCCTTCGACCACGCCATCATCAGCGATCGCATCGAGGCGGGCACCTTCATGGCCGCGGTGGGCGCCGCGGGCGGTGACGTGCTGCTCGAGCACGCCCCCATCGACGACCTCGAGCCGGTGATCGTGAAGATGCGTCAAGCCGGCCTCGAGATCGAGCGCGAGGGCGAGCACATGCGGGTCCGGCGCCTGAAGGCGCTCCGTGCCGTCGACGTCACGACGGCGCCGCACCCGGGCTTCCCCACCGACATGCAGGCGCAGTTCATGGCCATGATGTGCGTGGCGAACGGGCAGAGCGTGCTCACGGAGACCATCTTCGAGAACCGCTTCATGCACGTGCCGGAGCTCTGCCGCATGGGGGCGGACATCGACACGCGGGGCCACACGGCCTTCGTGAACGGCGTGAAGGCGCTGTCGGGAGCCAGTGTGATGGTCATCGCGGGGTTGGTCGCGGAAGGCGAGACCATCGTCAGGCGCGTCTATCACCTGGATCGCGGCTACGAGCACATCGAGAAGAAGCTGGCCGGCGCCGGCGCCGACATCGAGCGCATGCTGCTCGAGGGTATGCCGTGAGGCCCCTCACGCTGGCCATCCCCAAGGGCCGCGTGACCAAGGCCCTGGCCGAGCTGTTCGAGCGTGCCGGCGTCGACGCGGCCTGCATCCTGGCCGACGACCGTCGCCTGGTGCGGGAGAGCGCGGACGGCAGCCTGCGTTTCCTGATGCTCAAACCCGACGACGTGCCGACCTACGTCGAGTTCGGTGCGGCCGACCTCGGCGTCAGCGGGCGAGACGTGCTCTGCGAGCGGCGCTACGACCTGTACCAGCCCCTCGATCTGGGCCTGGGGCGCTGTCGCATGGTGGTCGCCGCTCCGCGCGGAACGGTCGTCCCGGCGGTGCCGCGCGTCGCCACCAAGTACGCGCACATCGCGGCCGAGCACTTCGCGCGGCGCGGCGTGCAGGCGGAGATCATCTACGTGCAGGGCTCCGTCGAGCTCGCGCCGCTGGTCGGCCTCGCGCACCTCATCGTCGATCTGGTGGAGACGGGCACTACCCTCGTGGAGAACGACCTCGAGGAGCGCGAGCTCGTGCTCGAGGTGTCGAGTGTCTTGGTCGCGAACCGCGCGCAGCTCAAGCTGAGGCGCGCGGAGATCGAGCCGCTTTTGAGCCGCCTCCGCGGCGCGTGCTGAAACCGCTGGGCTCGGGCTCGGCGTCTCTGCTCTGCAAACCGCTCGACCCGAGCTGCCCGAGCGGGCTGACCTGCAAATCGACGCCGCGCGGCTACTCGCGCTGCGAGTGAGCGTCGCGGCAGCAGCGGAAGCTCACGAAGTAGTAGGTGAACTCCGGCTCGTGGCTGGTGGTCACCGGGCGGCAGGCGTTGCGGACGTGCCCCCAGGCGCCGCCCTTCAGCGCCGAGAAGCGGCCCTTCTCCTCGGGGCGGTC
>Ga0233425_10011414_pt1 | contig 10378 bp, 17 predicted proteins | sample Watercolumn_Towu_2_FD_181712 | JGI IMG/M metagenome (GOLD analysis project Ga0233425, IMG submission 181712) | Freshwater microbial communities from Lake Towuti, South Sulawesi, Indonesia - Watercolumn_Towuti2014_140_MG | ecosystem: Environmental > Aquatic > Freshwater > Lake | place... | reverse complement strand
AGTTTCAAAATATATCTCGGAAGTTCATCCAAAATGGTTGAATACACTTGGAAAAGATGGGCAAAAACACAATGACGGACCTTGGAGATCATTTAGAATAAAATCTGATAAATATACTCCTTCAAATTGGACCGAATTCTGTAAAAAGCATGAAAAAAATATATCTTTATTAAAATGAAACTGACAGATTTTTATAAAAAATGACAAAATATCCAATAACTCATGACGACTACAAACTGACTGCTCCTAGAAAAAAGAAATTATCAAAAAGTCTAAAAAATATATTTAAGAGTATCGATTCTAGAAAGGACATGACCTCGGAGGAGATGGAAAAACACTTATCAAAAATAAAGATATTAGAAGAGGCGGGAATATTGAAAAAGGAGGTAATAAATTTCCCTATTTTTTTAAAAAAGATAAAATCAAAGGAAGCAAAAAAGTAGAATCGTTAGATGTAGACTTTAAATTAGAATTTGACATTAATAATAAAGAAAGTTCATTAAAATTAATTAAACATATCGCTGCATTTTCCAATTCATGTGGGGGGTACCTCATTTTTGGTGTATCAAATGATCTAGAAATTAAAGGTATATCTGAAAGGGAGAGAAAGATAGACGTGGCTGAAATAAACAACCTAACAAAAAATTTCATTGAACCTATTCCTAGGTTAGAGTTTAAAATAGTTAAAGTTGATGAGAAAGAAATAGGCATATTATATATTTACTCTGGAGAACAAAAGCCATTTCTTTTTAAACAGGACGGGACTATTATTGAGGGTAAAAATTCGAAGAGAATATTTGGGAAGGGGGATATATATGTGAGGAGAAGCGGTCAAAGTGAAAAAGCAACATATTCAGAGATTAGAAAAATTATTGAAGATGAACTAATCAGACTGCGCGATAAATTGTTTGAAGGAATTAAAAAAGTGACTTCTTTACCAATTGAATTTTTAAAAAACATAATATTTGTGGAATAGAAAATAATTTAACTACTAAAGATATTAAATAACATGAAAGAAATTATACTTTTGCCAGGAAACAGTAAATCAAATCGGGATTGGATTTTAGAAGTAAGAGAAAAGTTAAAATCCTTTTTTGATAAATCCTCTATCTTTGAATATGCTCATTGGGAAACCGGAAATGAAATAATTGATATGGATTATGAAACAGAGAGACTATCAAAATATCTCGGGGATAAAAAAGATTATGTTATATTTGCAAAGTCTGCAGGGGTTGCATTAGCATTAAAATGCATTGCAGAGAAAAAGATATCTCCTCTTGGATGTATGTTTTTAGGTACGCCGGTAAACTGGTGCAGAAAAAATGATATTCAACTAGAGATAAATTTGGAAAATTTTGATGTTCCTACAATATTTATTCAAAAAAGAAATGACCCTGCATTTAGTTCAGAAGATCTCAAGTCGCTTCTAATTAATAAAAATGTTAAAAACTACAAATTATTGGAGATACCCGGAGAAGACCACCATTATGAAAATCTGGATCAAATCGAAAAGTTAATGAGTGAACTTGTAAAATAAAATTATAAATTTCTAGCTATTCGACATTATATTAAAAACAACCCATTTCTAATACAATATATGTGTTTTACCTATCTTTCTAATATATTTTGGGTAGAGAGAATAGAACCCTTATTACTCAGTTCGGTGTGGGTGCTTGGGGGGCGTAGAAATGAGCCCTTGTTGCTCAATATACCGGGCAATAGAAAATCTTTTAATCTATATATTACCCATCTTTGTATGAAAAAAGGACTCCACATCATTGCAAACTTTTTTGGTTGTTCAAAAAATAAAGATGTTTTGCTGGACAAAAAGAAGATAAGGGATTTATTGTTAAAACTTATAATAAAAAATGACTAGCGAAAAATATCACTTTGAGAAAAGAGTCTATTCTAGAAAAGATTACAGGTTTTATTTTGAGTCTAATAAAGAAATAGTGAACAGCATTCTAAAACTCAAAAAATCAGGGAAGGTTCTTGATTTAGGTTGCGGTGAGGGGGGGACATCATTAGATTTAGCCAAACTCGGTTTTGAAGTTACTTGTGTAGATATATCTAAGAAAGCAATAGATGAAATAAATAAATTTGCAAAGATGAATAGTATAAAAATCCGAGCAGTCTGCGCAGATATAGAAAAGCAAAACATATCAGGAGACTATGACATTATTCTCTGCACAGGAATATTCCACTTTCTTTCGGAGAGAATGGCAAAAAAAATAATTTTGCAGATAAAGGAACATACAAAAATAAATGGCATAAATATAATCGATGCATTTTTATTTAACGATCCAACTAGAAAAGAAAATGAAAAGGGTTTTTATTTTAAAGAAGGTGCAATGAAAGAAATTTATTCAAATAAAGATGGTTGGAAAATAAAAGAATACAAAGAATATTCTGAAAGGGATGACGAAGAAGGCATTACAAATAAATTAGTAAAATTAGTGGCGATAAAGACAAGGTGAGTCCGACCATCTCAAATCCCAAATAAGCCCATATTAAAAACAGCCACTTTCTAATAAAATCTATGTTTTTTGCCTATGTTTCTAATATATTTTAAGTAGAGAGAATAGAACCCTTATTACTCAGTTCGGTGTGGGCGTAGAACATTTTGACGAATTCTTTGGGTGTGATTTTAATAGCATCTCAGCGCAACAAGGTATTCCACCATAGCGCCTGTTAATGGACATGATTTTCTTAAATGTTGTATTCCAAAGTAGCATATTTTCATAGGTAAAATATTTAAACTTAAAACCTTGATTATTTACACATTGTAAGGAGGTAAAAATGGCAAAAGAAACGTACAGATCAAAAAGGGAAGTTCCTCTATACGATCAAATAGATGGAGTTTCCAGAGCCTCAGCGGAAGATTTTGGCTTTTCTGTTTCTCTAGTATCCTGTCAGGGACCACCAGCACCTTCTTGCTTTTCTTGCGGAGGAGGTTGTTATGGTTGTTATACTCCAGATAAGGCATCAACAAGAGGGATGAAAGAATCTAGCAAACTACCTGGGAAAGTAGTTTCCAAATAATTTTTTATTTTAAAGAGGTGATTTCTTTTTATGGAAACCTCTTCAATTTTCAAGCTCTTAAGTGTTTTACAGGATAAGGGAATAGTCGGAGCTTTAAGTAGCATTGCTTCTTTCACAGACGAACCAAAATTTCCCCAATGGTGCTGTACTGGCAAACAAGGATCTAATTTTGATGGTGCGGGTGGAGTTTCTATGGCTTTATCTGATAAGCATTCACAAATTAAAGCTATTGCCGAAGCAGTTGAAAGACATTGCTTATTAACTCAAAGTAATGAAAATATGATCTCTGGAATGTCCTATATTTCATTAGAAAGTTCAGCAGTAGATCCTAGAAAATTCATTAGTTTTGAGTTGCCTAAGGCTGGGAAAACTAGTCATTTTTATTCCCACGGAATTTTACAAGCTCCGCTTAAATGGGTTGAAGGTACTGAATATAAAACGGGGAGAAAAATTTTACTACCAGCACAAGTGGTTTATGCAAATTATGACCTTTCGGAGGAGCCATTAATTAGATTCCCGATCAGTACAGGGGCAGCATTCGGGACCAACGAAGTCTCAGCAAAAAGCAGAGGTTTACTAGAGGTAATAGAAAGAGATAGATTTATGATTACTTGGCTAAAGGAGGAAACCCCAAGAGAGATTAAATTGGAAGGAAAAGTGTTTAGCGAAATTAAAAGATATTTTGAGAGATATTTGCTTGAACCAAGAGTTTTTGATATCAGTGGCGATTATCCATCATATTCGACCATGAGTATTCTTATAGATCGTATGGCTGGAGTTGGGCCAGCAATATCTGTTGGGTTAAAATCTGCTGCAATTGAAAGAGAATCAATAATTGGCTCATTATTAGAAGCACAACAAGTTAGAAATTGGATGAGATTTTGTCATATTAAAGATACGTTAAATAAAGTTGAACGCCCTGAAAAAATAGTGGATTTTAAATCAAGGTGTTCATTTTGGTATGATGTTGAAAAAATTCCGAAAATTGATTTTATAACAAATACTAGAAAAAATAAGAAGTTATCGAATGAAAAAAAAGATATTTCTTGCCTTCCAGACAATTTAATTTCACAAGGGTATGATATATATTACGCGGATATAACCCTGCCCTATATAAAAGAAAGAGGTTTTCATGTTATCAAAACGATAGTTCCTCAAATGCACCCGCTAACATATGACGAGAATTTTCCATATTTAAATAGCTTAAGTCTTAAAATGAAAGGAGGGCGAGCAGTTAATAAGGTGCCACACCCATTTTTATAAGATGAACAAACAAATAAGAAGAATATACGAATTAACAAAATTTAGATTTGATAAAAAGACCAAAAAAGCACATATCTCGCCGGAAGATTGGCCAGAAGAATGGAAAAGAGTCTTCTACAAAGTATATCCAAGGTTTCCTGCAGTAGATCTTAATTCTTCAGTTGAAAAGTCGGGGGAATTAGAATCGTTAATAGCAAGTAGAAGGACAACGAGGGAATTTTCAAATGAGCCTTTGGATTTTGAAGTAGTCTCATCATTGATATTTCATTCGGCCGGAATTTCAACTCCAAAAGAATTTGGATTTGATCAAGCAAAAAGAATGTATCCTTCGGCAGGCGCAAGATATCCAATAGAGCTTTATCTTGTTTCTAATAATATAATAGGGCTAGAAAGAGGAATATATCATTATGATGTAAAGAACAATATGATTGAATTCCTGCTTAAAAAAAATTTGAAAAATTATATGGTGGCTGCTACAAACTCTAATATGGGAATGGTTCCAGCGATTATTATTTTATCAGGGGTTATTAGTAGAACTGAGGTAAAATATGGAGTTAATGCATATCGATTTGCCCTTTTGGAAGCAGGACATATAGGGCAAAACATTTCTTTACTAAGTGAAAAACTTAATCTGGGTTCTTGTGCTATGGGGGGGTTTGATAATGATAAAATCTCAAAATTAATTGACTTAACTGATGAAGAAATACCTCTTTATATTTTTGCAATAGGTAAAAAAAATGAAAAGAAATAGTGTACCATTTATCCTAGCAGAAAATGGCGAATGCCGTTCAGCAGCTCTTGCACAAGTGCTCAATTATTTTGGAGACCCTTCTTCTTCAAAAGACATTTCTAATTATTGTACGAAGTCTACAAAATTCAGAGATTGGGACTATCTGCTTGGACTTTATGCAATTTCAAGAGGATTCAATGCAACAATCCATACGCGTTCAATTTCAATTTTTGATCCAACATGGTTTAAAATTTGTAGATCGGATTTATTAGTTAAGCTTTCAAAAAAAGTTGAAAATTTAAGCGATTTATCTGCTCGTGCAGAAGGGTTTAAAAAATTCGAACTAGAAGCAAAGAGAGTAATTGAATTTTTAAATGCTGGCGGAGATTTAAACTTCTCTCCTTTTTCCATAAACTGTATGAATAGTTATCTAGATAAAAAAATTCCGATTATAACAACATTCACAGGACCTCTTCTTTATGGACTACCAAAGGAAACCTTTGGTCAAGCAGATGATATCGGAGGAGATCCTTGGAAACACAGCCTAGTCATCTCCAGTTACTCAAAAGAAAATTTCAGAGTAGTTGATCCTTCAAAAATAAAGGGGAGGAGATATGACGTTAAAGCAGATTCGCTTTTAGACTCGATGATAAGGTACGATAGCAATTTTTTAGCGGTTTTTCCAAGAAAAAAATAAAGATATCCCTTATGAATCCCTTATAAATCCCTTATCCTGAACTGATTCCTTAATATCTTTAATAATATTTAGCCCGCCAACTCTTTTTACAATATCCCAAGATTCTTTATATTCCGGATAATAATCGGAGATTTCAATCTCCTCATCAAACCTCTCTTTTGCAAAGAATCTTAAGAAAATTTGTTCATGGACTGCATGCAATGGGATATGGGAAGCCGTAATAATATTCGAACTTCCATACTTACCTTTTAAAAGAACCTCAAAATATTTTGTCAATTCATCCTTATTTTGAATAAATAAATTATGGATTAATTCGTGTATAAGCATGTCAATGAATCTTTCCTTAGAAAGGGTAAATATGCCCTCTGGAGTACTAAGGCTTATTGAGATGGTGAGTGGGTCAGAAATAGGTAAATAAGGACTAACATATAGATAATAGCAAGATATCTCTTGAGATTTCCATTTTAATCCAACAAGTTCTGCCATAAAACTCAAGATTTCTTTTTCAATACCTGCCCAATCCATAATAACTTTTGATATATATTCTCTAGAATCTTTTTCAAATTTAAAATGATTATAATCCATATTGATCGGCAAATGAACTTTTTCCTGATAAATATCTGACCAAATAAACTTTATTTTTGGTACCATTAAAGTTTAATTTATTAGGCATTAATAAAACTTTCCAATAATGCGCTTATAATTTTTCATAAAATAATTAATAAGCAGGATATCTCAGTTCGATCCGAGCTGCGTTTAAACTTGTTTGAAGCAATAATGTGCACATTAATCTAAATTAAATCAAAAATAAGTAAAATTTGTAAATTAGGCAAATCATGTATTTTCATGAATGGCGAGAACTTATTCTATATGGAAAGAGCAATTGTTAAAAATCAAATTCAAGTAAGTTATAGCGATAAACAGAGACCAATTAACTCAATTGGAGATTCGAGCAATAGATTAGACGAAAACAAAACCAACCACACTTTATCACAGAAGGTTCTTGATTGGGTATTAAGTAGGATGTAAAACTTGTTTTCTCCATATTTTGTAATTCTCTATTTATACATGGGAATCAAATTTGATAGATCCGAAAATATATTTTAACAAAAAATTAATAATTTAACTTTTTAAGAACAGTCATCTTTTCTTTTTCAATATTCAAAAAACCCAGTCTATTTTGAGATATTGATTTCTCATCATGGAAGTCGCTTCCTCCAGATGTCAAAAGCGAATATCTTTTTGCCATTTTTACCTCCTGTTTAAAATTTAATTGAGTTTAATCTTTTGTTAAGGTCATTCATAAGAAATTCAATTCGAGTAAGTTGAGGGTTCTCTTTTATCCTTCTTCTGCATATCTCAGAAATAGAGACTCCATCTTCAATTGCTTGCCTCTTTATTTTTTCAAATAGATCGGTTTCAAGCTTGAGATGTATTTCCGAGTTATTCTTCATTCTTTACCTCCGCTTTTTTTAGTCTCAGCTTTTCCAGTATTTTCTTTAATTTTTCGATAATTTCCTCTCCGTCAACTTTGTCAAATACCATCTTTTACCTCCTTGAATTTATTAGTCTCATTTCCCCAAGAATCCCATCCGTCAAATCTTTGACGTGCAAATAGTTCGATTCTAGGCAAGTCTCCCATCAATTCTACTATTTTATTTCTAATTTCATCAGGTTTTCTGCTATGTTCTCTTAAGGGAGACATAACCACTTGCGCTACTTTGAGAAAATGTTAAAAATTAGTTAACCTTGCTTTTGTAAATAACCTTTAGATTGTTTGTTACAAAAATCCCATACTCAAATTAAAGGTAAATTGATACAAAATTAGTGGTGTTACATAATAACCCTATTTAGTAACATTGAAAGACAGATTGAACTCGTAATAGAGGATAAAGACATTTCTAAAGAGAATAAATCCTATAATTTTATGGTGTTTTTTCAAGTTTAAAGCATTTTAGGGAGAAAAGAGGCGATTATCTCAATTTTTCATTTATCTTTCTGAGATTGAATAGGATTATCTTTTGCAAAGTTCCATAAAGTTTTGAGTCTTCTCTCTTTTTAGAGCCCTTAGTATAAGTCATATACTCGTCTAACAAACCAAAGGGGATATCCAAAATGGGGATATCTAGTGATTGTAACAAATGGAATGTAATTAATCTTGTTGTTCTGCTATTGCCGTCTTCAAATGGATGGATATGCTGAAATTCATTATGAAAGTAAACGGCGAATTTTAATATCTCTTCCACGGCCAGTTTTTTTCTTTTAATAAATTCATTGTACTGGTCAAACAACCTTTCAAGCTCTTCTTTTATTTTTTCATGAGGAGTAATCTTAAAATTTGAATTGCCCTTTATGTAAACGTTGATAATTCTGATATTTCCAGCAAAATCAGGATGATGTTTCATTGCTGTCTTATGATAATCTAAAATCAATTGTAAGCTTAAGGGTTTTTTTTCATTAGCATCTTTAATCATTTGATTCATAGCTTCTTGGTAATTTTTCACTTCATCAACATCAGAAGCTCTAAGGTTTGCAGGAATAATCTTATCTTTTAAAATTTTTATCGTATCTGGAAGAGTTATCGGATTTCCTTCTAAGGAAAGACTATGATAGATAAATGGTATCTCAAAATCACTTACTATTTCTTGATATTTTATTTCATCTCTTTTTCTTAATCTCTTATATATATTCAACTCTTTTTCTATTTCGGGCATATACCTTTTAGAACTTTCTGTTACAACTTCGTGTTTATATCCGAAATAAACCAGAAGATTATTGAGGAGAACATTATAAAGCACAATAGCTCTTAAGGGTTTCTCAGAAATAACTAGAATCATCCCATATTTATTGAGTACAACTATATTCTTCTTGAGAGTTCTCGAATTAATCTTAACATTGTTAGAATTAACTTCTCCTTTTTGAAGAGCATGGCTGATAAATTTTGCAAGACCTTCATCCAATAGAGAGTTATAATTTATCCCATTTTTAATACAATAAAGAATTATATTATAAAGCAACTCTGTTTTTTTGGAAACTTCTGCTTGAAATCCCCACTTTCGTTTTATTAGAAGATTATCTTTTGCAAGTGTTCTCAAATATTTATGAATAACATGATACTCTCTTCTATCCTTGCCGAGCTTTTTAACAACATCCACTGGTTTAATGAGTCCTTTGTTTTTGTAGACAATTTCAAACACATCATATTTGGTAACCATAAGATGCTTACTTCTTCTAAGTTTATAAATCTTTCTATTATGTAATATAAGTTAAACTTTATGTAACTTTAAATACAATATGCTTTAATCAAATTTGTATTATGTGGTAAAGAATACATAATTTGTAACATTTGGTGCGATTTGTGTACTTTTTACTCATAAAACGTGCTATTTGGTAGATTTATTAGTTTGAAGATAAAATGGCTAATCCGCAAGACAATGATAACAGACATCAAGCCCGGCAGTTATTACGACAAGGTTTTAGCTTAACCCGAAGGGAAAAAAGAGGTGAGTTTCTAATTGGTCCCCTTTGCATTCTTCCACATAGCATCAAAATAACTTTTATATGCCTTCGCAGCCGCGGCATTTTCAATTATGATGCCTTCTGGCTCATCTGTCCATATTATTATAGCTATCTTATCCCCTAAACTCCTTCATAAACTATATTACTCTTTACAATCAAGATGATAAATAAAAACTGTCTGGAAGAATTAAACTATTTGTTTATTCTTCGTCTTCAGATTCTGAATCGTCTTCAATTATTTCTTCAGCGTCTTCATCCTCGCCGTCTGAGTCTATTTCTGCTCCGTCTTCATCAGTTACTATCTCTAATTCATTTAATGCTTGAAGAATCTTATCTAATTTTGCGTTTATTTCTGCAAATTGCTCTTTTGACATTGCAGACATTGCTTGTTCGGCGTTTCTTCTTGATCCTGAATTGCCTGTTTGCTCGAAGCAAGCAGAGCAATATACTGGTTTGTCTCCAGTTGGTCTGAATGGAACTTTGCATTGCTGTTTACATTTATCACATGTAACTTCATGCATCTCAATAGGTCTTCTTTCCCCGAAATCTCTATTTCTGCCACCGAAACCTCCGTTTCTTTTCTCAAAACTTCTTGATCTTCTTCCACCATTGCCAAAGAATCTTGAACCGCCACTGCTGTCTCTTCCTCTTCCTCGGCCATTGTCTCTGCCACGGCTAAATCCGCTTCTATTGTTTGATCTAAAATCTGCCATGTTTATCTACTAAAAAGAGGCTTTATAAGTCTATGTAATTTGGTTTGTTAAAATTTGGCACTAATCAAACCGCAATGATTTTAAAGACGGATATGTTGGCAGTTATAATATGACCCCGGTGATCTGCAAAGGTCGCTGGATGATTTTTTATTTAAGTTTAGAGGTATTTGTGGAAAACACAGTAGTAATGATTGACGCAGGTTTCTTGTCTAAAGTTAGTCGTAAATTGGGAGAAGGACACTATTTCAAGTACGACCTTCTTAAATTCTCTAAAAGAATAACTGGCAAGCAAGGATTAATATTCAAGCATCTTTTCTTTTATAATGCTCCGCCATACCAAAGTTCAAAACCTACATCTGAAGAAAAAGAGATGAAAGATGAATATGACTCATTTGTCCAAAAGTTGAAACAACA
>Ga0233425_10011413_pt1 | contig 10379 bp, 7 predicted proteins | sample Watercolumn_Towu_2_FD_181712 | JGI IMG/M metagenome (GOLD analysis project Ga0233425, IMG submission 181712) | Freshwater microbial communities from Lake Towuti, South Sulawesi, Indonesia - Watercolumn_Towuti2014_140_MG | ecosystem: Environmental > Aquatic > Freshwater > Lake | place: Indonesia... | reverse complement strand
ATCCGACACCGGGCTTGGAAGCGTGGCTGGTCGGCGTCTTGTCGGTGCCGGCGCTGGCGTTTGCCTCGGCGACGCTGGGCGGGCTGGCCCGCCAGATGCTCGGCTCCTGCGTGGGGTCCGTTGACGCGCAGACCGAGGGCCTGGTCACCGCGCTCGTCGCGCTGGCGCCGTGGGTGTTCTGGCCGGCGATCGTGCGCGGCACGCCACGGGCGGGTGTGAGCATCGACCCTCACGGGCTGACCGAGTGGTTCCCGCTCGGCTGGCGCGTGCGGCACCGTTGGGCGCGGTTGACCCAGGTGCTGGTCGGCGACACCGGGGCATCGCTCGCGTTCGGCGCGGCCGAGGTGCGCCTGGGTCCGCCCCTGGCGGGTTGGCGGCGGATCGCGCTGGCGGCCGAGGAGGCGTGGCGCGCGGCGCACTCGGACTCCGGCGAGCGGGCCGGGCGACAGGTCGCGCCCAGCGAGGTGATGATGTGGCTCGGCGGCCGGCGCGAACTGGTCTGCCAGGCCCCGCGCCGGCGCTGGGACGGGCTGCTGCTGGCGGCGCTGGTCGTGCTGGGCGGCGCCCCGTACGCCGCGTTGCGCGCCCGCTACGACGGGCTGGCGCTGGGCGCGGCGTTGGCCAACCTGGCGCTCGTCGGCTGGCTGTGGCACAAGGGCCTGCTGGGTCTCGTCGCCGCGCCGCGCGCGCGTCGCGTCACGTGCGTGCGCGCCAGCCCCGAGGGCATCGACGTGCGGTCGGCGGCCGGTTGGCGCCGCTACGGCTGGGCCGCGCTGACCGCCGCGCGCCCTGCCGGCCGGCACTGGGTCGTCACGAGTCACGATGGCGAGTTCTGGCTGTCGCCCGAGCTGAGCGACCGCCACCACCTGCTCCCCGCGCTGTACAAAGCCCTCGCCGCGCGCGACTGCGGCCGCGTCCTGCCCCCAGCCGAGGCCGAGGTGCCCGCGACCGCCCTCTCGCGCGCGAGCGGCGAGGCGAGCGACGAGCGCGGGTTGAGCCGCGTCTCCCCATAGCGCGGGCCTCCGGCCCGCGCACCCGCTACACTACTGGCCGAACGACGGGGTATGCCGGTGAGCGACGAGCGACTCGCGCGGATCCGCCTGCTGGTCGGCGAGGCCGGCCTGGCGCGGCTGCGCGCGGCGTGTGTGACGGTGGTTGGGCTGGGCGCGGTGGGCAGCTATGCCACCGAGGCGCTGGCGCGCGCCGGCGTCGGGCGGCTGCGGCTGGTCGACTTCGATGTCGTGCACCCGAGCAACCTCAACCGCCAGCTCTTCGCGCTGCACTCGACGCTCGGCCGGCCGAAGGCCGAGGTGGCCGCCGAGCGCGTGCGCGACATCGCGCCCGACTGCGCCGTCGAGCCGCTGCGGGTGTTTGTCCACCACGACACGCTGGACCAGGTGCTCGCCGGGCCGCCGGACGTGGTGATCGACGCGATCGACTCCTACGGCCCGAAGGTCGAACTGCTGGCCGCCGCGCGCGGGCGCGCGATCCCCATCGTCGCGTCGATGGGCGCGGCGTTGCGCACCGATCCCACGCAGGTGACGGTCGGCCCGCTCGCCACGCTCACCGGCTGCCCCCTGGGCCGGCGGGTGCGCCAGCGGCTGCGCCAACGCGGCGTGCCGCTCGACATCCTCTGCGTCTCGTCACGCGAGCCGGTGCCACGCGACCGCCTCGGCGCCCCCGACGCCGCCGACCTCGCCGACCTGAGCCGCGGCCGACCCCGCCGCGCGCTGGGCAGCCTGCCCACGCTCACCGGCATCTTCGGCCTGACCGCGGCCAACGAGGCGCTGCGGCTGGTGCTGGGTGAGGCGTGGCCGGGCCCGGTCGGTACTTGACCCGCGCCCCCTACTTCCCGGCGTTCTCGCCCTTGTCCGCTTTGTCCGGCTTCTCCGCTCCCGCCTCCTCGTGGCACTTGCGGCACCACTTGGTCTGGTGGCACTTCATGCAGCGGCTCTTGGCGTCGAACGTGGCTTCGCGGTTGTGGCCCATGACGTAGCCGGTCGGGTGGGGCATCTCGGTGCCGTGGCAGTCGCGGCAGAAGCTGTTGCCGTGGCAGCGGCCGCACTTGAGGCGATCCGCCTTGGCCAGCGTGCCGTGCGCCTTGCCGCCGAAGCCTCCGGGATGCGGCATCGCCAAGCCGTGGCAGCGGTCGCAGGTGGTGGCTTCGTGGCACTTGCGGCAGGCCTCGCCTTTGGCCTTGGCATCGGCGCCGTGCCTGGCGCGGAAGCCGTCGGGGTGGGGCATGGTCACGCCGTGGCAGTCCTGGCAGAACTTGCTGGTGTGACACGCGGCGCACTGCTGGCCCGCGCGCTGCTCGGGTCGGCCGTGCACCGCGCGCCAGTTGGCCTGGTGGGGGTTGCGCCCCGCGTGGCAGTTGGCGCAGAACGAGCGCTGGTGGCACTTGGCGCAGAGCTTGGCGTCGAGCCGGCCGTGGCTCGATACGAACGTGGGTGGGTGGGGCAGGGGCAGACCGTTGTGGCACGCGGTGCACTTGACTGGGTCGTGGCACTTGCCGCAGAGCGTCGGCTTGGCCTTGGCCTCGCGGCCGTGGCGGGCGCGGAACTGCGCCGAGTGCGGCAGGCTCACCCCGTGGCAGCCCGCGCACCAGCTCGAGGCGTGGCAGGTGGTGCACGAGCCGCGATCGCCCGATTTGCCGTGCGTCGCGCCGAAGTCGGCGCGCTGGTGGCTGACGGGCTTGACCGCCGCCATGTCCGTGTGGCACGAGCGGCAGCCGTTGGGCGCGCGCTGGCCGTCGTGGCACTGCGCGCAGGCCTTGCTGACGCCGTGGCTGTGGCGCGCCGCGCCGGTGGGCGCCTTGACGTGGTCCTCGGCGCCGTGGCAGAAGTTGCAGTGCGCGCCGTAGCCCGCGTGGGCCGCGTGGTTGAAGCGGATCTTGCCGGGGTTGTCGCTGAGCACGGTGTGGCAGTCGAAGCAGCCCAGCCCGGTCAGCGTCCCGCCGCCGGCCGTGGGCACCACCGGGGCCTTGGGCGCCGGCGCGGCGCCGGCGGTGGTGAGCTGGCGATGGCCGCAGGCGGCGACCAGCGGGACCAGCGCGAGCGCCAGGACCAGCGCGAGCCGCTTACGGCAGAGGTTCGGGCTCATCGTCCGCGTCCTTCGGCTCGCTGCCGGGGCTGTGCGTGCGCTCCCAGTCGACCGGGTGGTGCTCGCGGTACTCCTGTTCGGTCATGCGCCCGGTCAGCCAGACCATGTTGAACGGCAAGAGGCCGCCGGCCAGGTGCACGTGGTAGACATGGCCGATGAGCAGGAAGAGCGCGGCCAACACCGACTCCAGGCTGTGCAGGTTGAACGCCAGGTCGAACCCCGTGCGGCCAACGATCCGGTTGGCCCAGTCGGGAAACCAGAGGACCAGCCCGGTGGTGATCATCAGCACGCTGCCGCCGGTCGCCGCCCAGTAGTCGAACTTCTCGAGGAACGAGTAGCGGTCGTAGCGTGGCTCGGTGGGGCGCAGGCCGACCAGGTAGAGGGCGAGGTGCCAGGCATCGGCGAAGTCCTTCAGACAAGGCAGCGTGCTCGGCCGGAAGCTGCGGCGCAACACCCGCCGCGCGAGGTAGCACAGGTGCCACAGGAAGCAGAAGATGAGCCCCAGCGCGCCGATGCGGTGGAGCAGCGCCAAGCCGCTCGCGCCACCCAGCGACTGCGCGATGCTCTGGGCCGGGCGCGTGTCGGCGTAGCGCAGCGGCATGCCCGTGAGCACCAGCAGCAGCACCGAGGCCACCAGCAACTGGTGCTGGCGCACCTGCGACCGGTCCCAGCGCTGGACCTCGCGCGTCTTCATCAGTGGCCTCCCTTGGCCGCCTGCGCCGCGCGCGCCTCGTTGAGCTTGCGGCGTAGCACATCCAGGAAGATGTGCAGGAACATCGTGCCGAGCACGAGCACCATCATGAACTCGTGGACGTGCTTGACCAGGTAGACGATCGGCTCGACGGCCGTGCTCGGCACCTGGTGCTTGAAACTGGCCGCGAACGCCGCGCCCTTGCCGGGGTGGCAGCCGTCCTGGGCGCAGGTGGCCTGGACGTTGGCGGGGTTGACGGTCGACTTGGGATCCTTGGGCCCCAGAATGCGGTGCGTGCCATGGCAACTCGTGCACACCGCCGCCCGCGTGTCGCCGATCATGCGCTTGCGCGCGTGGAAGTGGCTCTCGAACGTCTGGACCACGTTCGTGCTCACGTCGTAGCGCGCCATGACCTGCCGCTGCGCGTGGCACGACGCACAGGTGGCCGGGACCTTGTCGGGGTTGATCGGGCTTTCCGGGTCCTCCTTGCCCGTGATCGCGTGCGCGCCGTGGCAGTCGTCGCAGAGCGGCGCGTCGAGGCTGCCCTTGGCCACCTGCTGGGCGTGCACGCTGCCCTGGTAGGTGTCGAGTTGCGTCGGGTGGCAGCCGAAGCAGTTGGCCAGCGCCACCTGGCGCGCGCGCGGCAGGTGGCGCAGCAGCGGGGCATAGCGTGCGTCGAGCGGCGGCAGCTTGCCCAGGGCGTCGCCGTGCGGCCCGAGGCCGAGGTTGCCGTGGCAGGCGAGGCAGCCCTTCCTGGCATGCACCGAGCCGTAGAACTTCGGCGGGTCGACGAACAGCGAGCGCACCTTGCCGCCCGCGTCGCGCAGCGCCATGTTCGCGTTGTCGTGGCAGGTCAGGCACTGCGCCGTTTCGTCGGCCGCCAGCGGCGCCAGGCCCAGCGCGAGGGCCAGGGTCAGCAGCGAACACCTTCTCATTGGGCCGGCCCCTTGGCATCGTCCTTGGGCTTGGCGTCGTCCTGACGCTTGTACTTACCCGTCTTGGGAATGTCGTCTTCGTGGCACGACTTGCAGAGCGGCGCGCGCGCCTGCTTGAGCAGGTACTTGAGCTGCGAGCCGTGGAAGGCGTGGCAGTCCGCGCAGTGCAGCAGGTCGTCGCCCAGCGGGTGGTGCCGGCCCTTGTCGATCAGCTTGGTCAGCTCGTCGTGGCACGGCGCGCAGTCCTTGCCCGCGGGCGCCTTGAGCAGCGTCTTGCGCTTGACCGGCCGGTGCACCTCGTGGCAGTTGACGCAGCTCAGCGCCTGGCCGTGCATCGTGTCGAACCACAACTCGGCGCGGATCTTCTTCTCGTGGCACTGCAGACAGAGCTTGGACGCCGCGTCCGTCTCCAGCTTGCCCCACTTGACGATCTGCTGGCGGTCGCGCGTGCTGTGCTCGCCGCCCGGCCCATGGCACGCCTCGCAGCCGCGCCTGGCCGGCGGCAGTTCTTCGCGCAGCATGGCCTGGCTGTGCTTGAGCCCCGCCCAGACCTTGGCGTAGCTGCTGTGACAGGTCATGCACACCGGCGTGCCGACGTACCGCGGCGCCGGCTTGGGCTCCTCGCCCGCCGCCAGCGCCACCACCGTCGCCACGATTGCCGCCGCCAGGTACCGCATCGGCCCGCCTCGGCCCCGCTCTTTCCGCGAGAGAGTACATCATTCCTGCCATGACTTCAACGGAGTCCGGCGTCACAATATCCCTGGCCGGATCTGGCAATTGCCTTGTAACCCCCGGAGTCGGGAAGGACGACGTCCCATGCTGAGCGTGACCAGACTGCTGTGCGGCACCGCGACGCCCGGCGACGCGCTGCGTTACGGCCGCGAGGCCAAGCGCCTGCCGGCGCATCTGCTGCACTTCTCGCAGGACAAGAAGCCAGTGGTGGTGTGGAACTGCACGCGCACGTGCAACCTCAAGTGCGTGCACTGCTACGCCGACGCCAAGGACCACCCCTTCCCCAACGAGCTGACCACGGCCGAGGGGCGCGCGCTGCTCGCAGACCTGGCCGGCTTCGGCATCCCGGTGGTGTTGTTCAGCGGCGGCGAGCCGCTCATGCGCCCGGATCTCTTCGAACTGGCGGGCTGCTGCCGCGAGCTGGGCATGCGTGCGGTGCTCTCGACCAACGGCGGGCTGATCGACGCGGCGACGGCCGACCGCATCAAGGAGGTCGGGTTCAGCTACGTCGGGATCAGCCTGGACGGGCTGGAAGCGGTGCACGACAAGGTGCGCGGGGTGCAGGGCTCGTTCCAGGCGTCACTCGAGGGGATCCGCCGGTGTCGGGAACGCGGCATCCGTGTCGGATTGCGCTACACCGTGCACAAGCTCAACGTCGGCGAGTTGCCGGGCATCTTCGACCTGCTCGAGAGCGAAGACATCCCGCGCTGCTGCTTCTACCACCTGGCCTACGCCGGCCGCGGCGACAAGCTGCAGCGCTTCGACCTGACGCCCGCCGAGACGCGCGCCGCGGTCGCGTACGTCTTCGAGCGCTCGCTCGACTACCATCGCCGCGGGCTCGAGAAAGACATTCTGACGGTCGACAACCACACGGACAACGCTTTCCTCTACCTGCAGCTCGCCGAGACCGAGCCCGAGCGCGCGGCCGAGGTGTACCAGATGCTGGCGTGGAACGGCGGCAACCAGTCGGGCATCGCGATTGGCTGCGTCGACAACGAAGGCAACGTGCACCCCGACCAGTTCTCGTGGCACGTACGCCTGGGCAACGTGCGCGAGCGGCCGTTCAGCGCGATCTGGGAGGATACCAGCCACCCGCTCATGGCGCTCATGAAGGAGAAGCCGCGTGCGATTGGCGGGCGCTGCGGGCAGTGCCGCTTCTTCCCGCTGTGCAACGGCAACCTGCGCGTGCGCGCGCACAGCTACCACGGCGACTGGCGCGCCGAGGACCCGGCGTGCTACCTGACCGACGACGAGATCGATCTGGCCCGCGCCGACGAGCTGCCGGAACTGTCGGCGCTCGCCGCCGCCGCAGCCGAGCCTGAGCCTGCGGCCTGCGGGAGATGAGCCCCATGCCCGACCAGCCCCCCGTCAGTGCGTCGCTCCACGCTCAGGCCGCCAAGGAGCGCGGCGGCCACGACGCGCGCATGATGCACATCGACTTCAACGTCTCGCCATTCACCGTGGTCTGGGAGGTCACGCGCGCCTGCGTGCTGCACTGCGTGCACTGCCGCGCCGTGGCCCAGCGCTGGCGCCACCCGCGCGAGCTGACCACCACGGAGGGCAAGCAGCTCCTGGCCAGCATCAAGGAGTTCGGCGACCCGATCCTCGTGCTCACCGGCGGCGACCCGATGATGCGCCCCGACTTGACCGAGCTGATCGAGTACGCCGTGCAGGCGCTCGGCTTGCGCGCCAGCCTGACGCCCAGCTCGACGCCGATGGTCACGCGCGAGCGGCTACTGGAGGTGCAGCAAGCCGGGATCAAGCGCGTCGCGATGAGCCTCGACGGCGCGACCGCCGAGGTCCACGACGCGTTCCGCGGCCACCGCGGCTCGTTCGAGCGCACGATGAACATCCTGGCCGACCTGCGCGCGATCGGCATGCCGTTCCAGATCAACTCGACGGTCACCAACATCAACGTGGACACCCTACCCGCGCTCATGGAGCACGTGCGGGCCAGCGGCGCGGTGCAGTGGAGCGTGTTCTTCCTGGTGCCCACCGGCCGTGCGAGCGCCGAGCAGATGGTCTCGCCCGAGCGCCACGAGGAGCTGATGCACTGGCTGGCCGAGCTGAGCGAGACCAGCTCGTTCGACATCAAGTCGACCGCCGCGCCCTTCTACCGCCGCGTGGCGATCACCCGCCGCCGTGCTCAGGCCAAGGGCGAGGCCGTCACCTTCGCCGGCGCCGGCTTCCGCTACCAGGACGGCCTGGACCGCCCGATGCAGGGCGTCAACGACGGTAAGGGCTTCGTCTTCATCTCACACGTGGGCGAGGTCTACCCCAGCGGCTTCCTGCCGGTCAGCGGCGGCAACGTGCGCGAGCTGCCGTTGCCGCGTATCTACCGCGAAAGCCAGCTCTTCCGCGACCTGCGCAACCCCGACCTGCTCAAGGGCAAGTGCGGCGCGTGCGAGTTCCGCGAGGTGTGCGGCGGCTCGCGCGCCCGCGCCTACGGCCTCACCGGCGATCTCTTCGCGCCCGACCCGGCCTGCGCGTATACGCCGTAACGGGAGTGGCCCAACTGTCCACAGTTGCGGTACACGCGGAGCGCGGACGCAGGCCCGAGCGCCTGCTCTGGAGTGATCCTCCGCACTGGCAGCCGTCGTGACTCGCAACTGTGGACAGTTGCGTTACTTGGCGTCGTACACCCGCGCGCCGCGCCGGATCGCCTCGCGGTTGGCCAGCTCGATCTTGAGCCGCTGCTCGTACTTCGCCTCGCGCGCGAGGTCGGCGGCACAGGCCACGAAGCCCGGCGCGTCGGCCTCGGGCTGGCGGCGCAATTGCTCGGCGCCGGCCTGGATGATGGCCAAGGCTTCGGCGAGGTCGGCCGCCTTGGCTTCGCCGTCGGCCCTGAGCCTGGCCAGGCACGGGCTGAGGGCGGGGCGGTCGAAGCTGATCTGTGGGCCGCGATTGGAGCTGTGGCTGGCGAGCTGGCCGAAGTTGACGCCGGTGAGCTGCTGCAGGCGGCCGAGCTGCCTGCCGTCGAGCGGCGAGCGGCCCGTGAGGTTGCTGGGATAGGCGCAGTCGTAGGTGGGGTAGTAGGGCGCGTTGAGGTCGATCCAGGTGACGAGGCGCGCGAGGCTCTCGGCGTCCAGCTTGAGGTTCTGGTGGCCCTTGCGCAGCACCTGCACGACCTTGCTGGCGTGGGCGCCCCAGGAGTACGCCGGCTGGATCTGGTGCGGGCCGGCGCCGACCACTCGGATCAGCTTGCGGCGCCAGAGCTCGTTGTAGGAGGCGCAGAAGGTCAGATCGCGGTCGCCGGCCAGCACGAGCTTCTCGCCTGCGGGCTTGCCGAAATCGTGGCAGCGCACGCAGTGCTGGTCGAGCACCGGCTGCACCTCGGCGCGGTAACTGAACAGGCGCGGCTCGCCCAGCCAACCGTCCAGCCGGCTCACCGGCCGCCCCACGGCCAGCGGCGCGCGCGCGGCGCGCGGGGCGGGCGAGGCCAGGCGCTTCTCGTGGCACCCGACGCACCCGCTGCGCTCGCCCGACTGGACCATCGTGCCGCTGCGCATCGACTGCACCATCAACCCGTCGGCATCGAGCAACTGGAAGTAGACGAAGCGGTCGGCGGGCACGGTGAAGTAGGCGCTGCCGTCGGCCTCCACCGGCACCGTGCCGAGGATGCGCTTGTTGGAGAAGTCGTGCCAGTTCATGGCCGGCGCGATGGTGCCCTGGCCGCCCCACGCCGCGTGGGTCCACGAGCGCTTCTCGGGCGACTCGACCACGCGCAGCCACTTCACCGAGCCCGGCTTGACGCCGCGCATGTGCGTGCCCTCGTAGACGTTGGCGACGTAGTAGTAGCCGTCGGCGTTGTCGTAGTCGCGGCGCGTGGGAATGACCGCCGGACGCGGGCGCGGACCGAGCGGCATGGGGTCGTAGCAACCGGGCCCCTCGACGTGCACGAGCACCTCGTTGCCGAACAGGTCAACCAGGTAGATGCCCATCCGCTCGCCTTCGCCCGTCATGCGCGAGCAGAGGAAGTAGCGGTCGCTCAGGGGGTAGGGATCCTGGTACTTGGGCCGCACGCGGGTGTAGGTGTCGAACCCGAAGTCGCCCACCAGCTTGACCGCGCTCGCAGGCCAGGTGCGCACGACGGGCGGCAGGCCGTCGACGCCCGCGCGGCGGTCCAGCAGGGCCAGCGCGCCCCACGGACGGTCGTGGCAGGAGCTGAACACGCAGAGGACCTGCTCGGTGCCGGGCACGGGCCGGGCCATCAGCACCGCGCCGGGCGAGGAGGTGTTGTTGCCGTAGTAGACGGCGTGGTTGGTGCCGTCGGGGTTGACGGTCCACAGGCCCTGCGCGTCGCCGAAGTTGCGGTCGACGTACTCCCAGCGGTCGTACATCACACGCCCGTCAGGCAGCAGCGCGCCGTGGCCCTCGAAGAGCGTGTTCTTGCCGACCTGCACGATGTTCGCGCCATCGGGCTCCATGCGGAACAGGTTGGCCATGATGTGCCGGTTGCACATGCAGTACTTGGGCTCGCGCGTGCTGGAGAACGCGATGTGGTCGTCGGGCAGGTAGAGCGGGTCGATGTCGCTCACGCCCGGCGCGTGGGTGAGCTGGCGCAGGCCGCTGCCGTCGGCGTTGAGCTCGGCGAGGTGGTAGTCATCCTTGATGTCGCGCCGCACCGAGCACACGATGCGCTGGCCCGAGAAGTGCACCTCCGGGTCGCGCACGATGCCGGACGGCAGGTCAATCAAGGTCTTCACCTCGCCGCTGCGCAGGTTGATCGACTTGAGCGCGCCTCCGCCGACGAACGAGCCGGTGTTGATCTCACCGGTCTGGAACATGGTCTCGGTGTTGTGGTGGTCGGGCCGGTACTGGCGGCGCACGACGTAGAGCAGCGGCTGGCCGCTGACCAGGGGATTGGCCACCAGCGCCTCGCGCTGCAGCGCCGCGAACGCCGTCTCGGCTTCGGCGTC
>Ga0233425_10011412_pt1 | contig 10380 bp, 4 predicted proteins | sample Watercolumn_Towu_2_FD_181712 | JGI IMG/M metagenome (GOLD analysis project Ga0233425, IMG submission 181712) | Freshwater microbial communities from Lake Towuti, South Sulawesi, Indonesia - Watercolumn_Towuti2014_140_MG | ecosystem: Environmental > Aquatic > Freshwater > Lake | place: Indonesia... | reverse complement strand
GGAGTCACGGCACGCCGACGGCTTCGGCCCCGCCCTCTCGCTCTGCGCGGCCTCGAGCTTCGGCCCCATGTGCGTGGCCCACGTCCTCAACCTCCTCAGCCCCCAGGTGCCCGCCGCCGACGCAGCCACCGCGGAGGACGTAGCCGGCGCGATGGCCGCGGTGGAGGCCATCCGTGTCGCCACCGCAGGTCACCCGCGGGTCCAGGCCTCGTACGTCGACTGGTACTGGGCGTGCTGGACCGGCACCGCGTGGCGCTCGGCCCAGCACGTGGACGGCCGTCTGGCCACCCTGCTGCCCGCCGAGGCCCGCCCCCACGTGGCCGTGGCCGTGGCGGCCCGGCTCCTGCGGGACGAGCGCACCGCCGAGATGGCCTTTGCGCCCTTCGTCGCGCGGCTGCGCGCCGCGCTGGCGGACCAGGACGCCCCGGTCCAGCGTGGTCCCCCCCGCCGCGGAGAGCGCATGCTGACTCAGGTGAGGCGCGAGGGTTGGAGCGAGGATGGCGTCCTCGAACGATCGATTCCGGCCGCCTGGGTCCTCGGCCCCGGGCGGCGCGCCATCGCCCAGGACGACCCCGAGACCGACCTGCGCATCGCCGCCCTGGAGGCCATCGCCCAGGCCGACGATCCGCCCCCGGCGGGTTTCTTCCTGGCGCTGGTGGCCGACACGCAGCAACCGTCCCTGGTGCGTTGGACCGCCGCACGCCTCGCCGCCCTCGTCGATCCACGCGCAACCGCCGGCCTGAGCGACCCCGACCCCCTGGTCCAGGCGGCCCTGGGGAGCAGGCTCCCGAGGTAGCCTCAGGGCGCTCCCTTCGCGGCGCTGCACGGCAGACTGCCGTCTGCGACACCCCGCCCCCAGGTGAGCCAGGCGCTCGGCGGGTGGCGGCCGCTCCGCGCTTCGACCGCTCCGATCAGCGCCTCGGCCCAGGCCTGGTCTTCGCCAGCGGCGGCCTGGAACTTGCCCGGCAGCACCAGGCGCGTGCCCTGGCGCAGGGTGTCGTCCAGCAGCCGATCCGCGCAGGCGGCGTCCTCCTCGGAGTCTGTGCAACACAGGGCACGGTACAGCGTGCGCCAGGGGTGGTCGCCCTGGACGGCGAGCACCTCGAGCAGGGCCTCCCGCCGCTCCTGCAGGGGCAGGCCCGCCACCGGGCCCGGGGCCGCGTCGATCAGGGCTGGCAGGCGCGCGGCGTTCGGCAGGCTGCTCTCGACCAGCACGAGCCAGGGAAGCGTGGCATAGCGGGCCCTCAGGATGGCGGGGGCGGCGGGGAGGTGGGCCGGCGCCGTGCCGACCACCTGGGCACGCTGGGCGGCCCAGGCGTCGGCGAAGGCCAGGGTGTCGAGCCAGGCCAGGGTGCCCAGCAGCGCGAGCCCACAGTGGACGACCCAGCGATGCCGGGGCAGCCCCGCCAGTCCGGCGACCAGCACCAGCAGGCCTACGCAGGCGGGCAGCAGGTGGCGCGGCTGCAACCGCGTGCCCTCGGTCTGGCCGACGGCGGCGATGACGGCGATGGTGAGCAGCAGCAGGGTCAGCCGCAGCCTGCGGCGGCGCGTCGGCAGGACCGTGGCCAGGGCCGCCAGCGCGGCCAGCGCGACGAAGTCACCCTGTGGCAGGTCGCGCCCGGGGAGGGCCAGCACGGCGCCGAGCCACCCCGGGCCAGGGTGCGTCTCGGGGTCGCCGCCGGGCATCCAGGGTTGGGTGGGGCCCTGCAGCGCCCAGGCTGGCAGCAGCGCCAGGCCAGCGCCGAGCGCCAGCGCCAGCGCCAGGCGGAGGCGACCCCGGCGGGCGAACAGGGGAGCGACCGCGAGAAGAGGCAGCACCGGCAGGGCGCTGGGCTTGGCGGCGATCCCGAGGACCAGCAGCGCGGCCCCACCGGCCGCCAGACCTGCGCGGCCCTCTCCCGCGGCGGCCCAGGCCAGCCCGAGGCCAAGCCAGGCCAGCCCCCAGGCGAGGTCCCCGGGGTCCAGCAGCCATCCCTGGAAGGCCGCCGGGCTCCAACAGGCGGTCAGCAGCGCCGCCCAGGCCCCCGCCGCGGGACCTCCCAGGGTGCGCGCCGCGAGCAGGACCCCGGCGAGCGCCACCGCGTACCCGCCGACACTCAGCAGCCGGACCGCGCCCAGGGGCGGGACGCCCACCGTCACCAGGGCTCTCCCGGCCCAGGCAGCCGGCCCCTGGACCACCTCACCGAGCACCAGGTCCCGCGCCAGCAGCGCGCCGCCGGGCCCTGGCAGGTCCGAGAGGTCGAGCCCGGCGAGGAGCCAGGCGTGCAGGCCGAGGGCGGCGAGCCAGGCGGCGGCCGGCAGCAAGGCTCGCCAACGCCCGGGGGCGTGGGCGGAGCCTTCGACGCCTTCGGTCATGGCGCCTGGCGCGTCCCCGGAGCCCCCGCCTGCCGCTGCTCCAGGGGTTGCGGCAAGGAGGGAGGCAGGGGTCGTCCGCTCCCCTCGGCGCCATCCTCGGCTGCACCATCGCGCTCGGCCCCGGCGCCGGTCGGCGCGGCCTCTTCGAGCGAAGCCCCGAGGCCGTCGTCGTCCACCAGCTCGTAGGCGTTCGGATCGAGCCAGACCCGGCGGAAGAGCTGCTGCTCGGGGAGGCGCACCACGCGCGCGTCGGCCGAGACCTCGGTCAGCCCCACGGCCTCCGTGTCGGGAACGACATCTCCTTCGCCGCACGGCACGGGATCGCCCCAGGGCGCGTAGATGGCGATCCGCGCATCGTCGTAGACGGGCGGACCGAGGCGCTGGTTGAGCAACGCGCGCAGGTTGCGCAGCCGCAGGCGCAGCACGTTGTCCATCATCCCAGGCGCGTGTTCTTTGTGGATGAAGGCGTCTTTCTGCTCGATCACATAGCGGTAGCCGAGGTCACGGACGGCCTGCTGGTCCTCGGGGGCCCACTCCGGGACGTTGGGATCGAGCATGGTGGCCGTGAGCAGGCTCTTGACGAACCCGTTGGAGTCCTTGAGATCCGTGAACTCGTCGGGCGTGAACACCGGATTGTTCTCGAGCATCCCGCCCATGATGGGCCGCGCATGCGCAGACTGGTAGTAGAGGTGGGCCTGGGTCCAGTTGTACGGCAGCTCCATGATCGCGCCTTCGGGCCCCGTGGCGAGGCATCGGTAGCCGGCGGGGATGGCGGCGTCCCAGGAGGGGAAGGGCAGCGTGCCCGCGAGGTGGAGGTCGAGGCCCCAACCCACCACGAGGACCAGCGACACCCCGACGAAGGCCCGCACATTCCGGCGAGCGGCCCAGCGCAGCAGCGCGATGTTGAACAGCCCGGCGATGATGGCGAGGTAGGCGGTCGCGCGGGCCGGCCACCAGAGCCGCCGCAGGAACCCCACGGACTTCGCGAGCCAGATGTAGGGCGGGTTGGGAAACCCGAGCTTGCCCACCAGGATGATGGGGCCCATGGCCAGCAGGGCGGCCGCCAGCGCCATGACCAGCAGCGGCCCGCGGGGCAGCTTGCCGGGGCGCAGGAGCGCCGCCAGCATGGCCGCCAGCGACACCCAAGGCAGCAGGATCGCCTGGGCCAGCAGTCGCTCCTGTGGGCCCATCTCCACCACGTAGAAGCCCGCATAGCGCCGGAATGGCTGCCACAGGAACAGCCCGATGGTCTGGTCCTCGACCGTGATGGGCGGGCTCGCCTGCAGGGACCAGCGGCTGACGTCCAGCAGGCCCGGGACATCGCCCTCCCCGGAGGCGGCCATGGCCAGCGGGATGGCCACCGGCGATGCCAGCGCGAAGGCTACGGCCGCGATCAGGACGTGCCGGCCGAGCTGACGCCACCTGCTGCCGCCCTCTTCGGGCGGTGCGCAGAACCGCACGGCACCATGCCCCAGGCAGACAACCCCACCGAAGAAAGCATAGAACCAGTATTGATAGCCGCATGCCGCCAGCGCGGCGCCCGCCAGCAGGGGCCAGAGCAGGCCCCGCCGGACACCGCTGCGGAGCATCGCGAACACGAAGAACACGGGCAGGGCCAGGATGGCCTGGGTCGGGCGCCCCTCCACCAGCTCGAACATGGCGAAGGGGGACACCGTGAACAGTGCGGTCGCCAGGATCAGCACGCCGCGGTCCTCGGTGTAGTCCCGCGCGAGGACCCAGAACGCCAGGCCGGTGGCCAGCAGGCCGGTCAGCACGAAGGCGTTGTATCCGGCCACCGGCCCCAGCAGGAGCCGGAAGGGCAGCGCGAGGTAGCCGTCCAGCACGTTTGTGCCGGTGTGGAGGAAGATGTCTTTGCCCCATGGGAAGAAGTAGAGGTCCGTGTGCCCCATCGCTTCGCCGGCGCGAAGCTGGTGCTCGACGTACCAGTAGAACCACTGCGTGCCGTAGTGATCGACATACTCGATGCCGAGGAACCTGCCGCCGAGGTGGAGCAGGGACGGCCCGAAGACCGCTCCGATCAGAGCCGCCGCCAGGAGGGGAGCGAACCAGCGAGCACGCGTCATGGACTCTCCAGCCAGGATCTGTAACCCGGGTCGCCCACCCGCCCGCCGCCGCCGCCGAGAATCCTCGCAGCCCGGGCCGCGCGACCCGCGACGCGATCCAGGATGCGGCTTCGTCGCTCCGCGCGCCCCCTCCTCCCCTGTGCGCGGTCGAAAAAAAAAGGTGGCGCAGTTCACCGTGATGAATTCTTGACCTGGTAAGCGCCACCTGCTGTGCCTGCGATCTTGTCGTCAAGCGCGCGCTTCCTGGTCGCTCTGGACTCCCCGGGTCCAGGCAGGTAGTATCATCGGGTCGTCGTCCGTCCTTCACGCGAGGTCCACCATGTCTGCTCCCCGCCTGCCTCTCCTGCTCACGCTCGCCTTCCCGTTCCTCCTGGCCGCCAACTGCAAGAACGAGCCACCGGATGACACCAGCCCTCCCGTCGTCGATGCCGACGGGGACGGCTACACCTCCGATGTGGACTGCAACGACGGGGATCCGACCGTCCACCCGGACGCGGAGGAGGCCTGCGATGAGGTCGACAACGACTGCGACGGCGAGATCGACGAGGACGCCGGCACCGTCTACTACGCCGACGCCGACGGCGATGGCTACGGCGACCCCGACTCCACGCTGACCGCCTGCGATAAGCCGACCGGCTACGTCGACAGCGCCACCGACTGCGACGACACCAACCCGAACATCCACCCGGATGCGGATGAGCACTGCGATGGCGTCGACGAAGACTGCGATGGCGAGACGGACGAGGACGCCGTGGACGGCGCGACCTGGTATGGGGATGCGGACGGCGACGGATTCGGCGTCCCCGACACCACCACCACCGCCTGCGAGCAGCCCAGCGGATACTCCGCCGAGGACACCGACTGCGACGACACCGACGCCACGGTCTACCCGGGCGCCGACGAGTACTGCAACGGTGTGGACGACGACTGCGACGGCCTGATCGACAACGACACCGTGGACTCCTCCACCGAGTGGTATCGCGATGCCGATGGCGACGGCTACGGCGACCCCGGCGACGTGATCGTGCAGTGCCTCCGCCCCGACGGCTACGTCCACAACGACGACGACTGCGACGACACGAACGCGGCCATCAGCCCGGACGGCACCGAGTACTGCGACGGCGTGGACAACGACTGCGACGGCACGGTCGATGAGAACGACGCCGTGGACGCCTACACCTGGTACGCCGACACGGACGGCGACTCGTACGGCGACCCGCTGGCGGCCATGATGGCCTGCACCCAGCCCTCGGGCTTCGTCGCCGACAACACCGACTGCGACGACATGGACCCGGCCCAGCACCCGGGCGCCGACGAGTACTGCAACGGCGAAGACGACGACTGCGATGGATTCGTGGATGAGGACGACGCCCTCGACGCACTGACCTGGTACGCGGATGCCGACGGCGACACCTGGGGCGACCCGGCGGTCTCCGTGGTCGCCTGCAGCCAGCCCTCGGGCTTCGTCGCCGACAACACCGACTGCGACGACACGGATTCCAACCAGTACCCCGGGGCCGACGAGTACTGCAACGGCGAAGACGACGACTGCGACGGCCTGATCGATGAGGACGACGCCCTCGACGTGGCGACCTGGTACGCGGACACGGACGGCGACACCTACGGTGATCCGACCGTCACCCAGATCGGCTGCAACCAGCCCTCCGGGTTCGTCTCCGACAACACCGACTGCGACGACACGGACGCCGCCCAGCACCCGGGCGCCGACGAGTACTGCAACGGCGAAGACGACGACTGCGATGGCGTGGTGGACGAAGACACCGCGTTGGACGCCGAGACCTGGCACCCCGACGCCGACGGCGACACCTGGGGCGATCCGCTGGTGTCCGACGTGGAGTGCTACCAGCCCAGCGGCTACGTGCTGGACGGATCCGACTGCGACGACACGGATTCCAACCAGTACCCGGGTGCCAACGAATACTGCAACGGCGAAGACGACGACTGCGACGGCCTGATCGACGAGGACGAGGCGCTCGATGTCCTGACCTGGTACGCGGATGCCGACGGCGACACCTACGGCGACGCCGCCATCACGGACATCGACTGCAACCAGCCCACGGGGTTCGTGGCCAACGCCGACGACTGCGACGACGCCGACCCCTCCCAGTACCCGGGCGCCAGCGAGTTCTGCAACGGCGAAGACGACGACTGCGATGGCGTCATCGACGAGGACGACGCCCTCGACGTCCTGACCTGGTACGCCGACACCGACGGTGACACCTACGGCGATCCGCTGGTATCCGACATCGACTGCAACCAGCCGACCGGCTTCGTCTCCGACGGCACCGACTGCGACGACATGGATCCCGCCCAGCACCCGGGCGCCGACGAGTACTGCAACGGCGAGGACGACGACTGCGATGGCGTCATCGACGAGGACTCCGCCGTGGACGTGTTGACCTGGTACGCCGACGCCGACCGTGACACCTACGGCAACCCGCTGGTGTCGGACATCGACTGCGACCAGCCTGCGGGGTTCGTGGCCGACAGCAGCGACTGCGACGACACGGATGCCGCCCAGTACCCGGGCGCCACCGAGTACTGCAACGGCGAGGACGACGACTGCGACGGCCTCGTCGATGAGGACGACGCGGCCGACGCGCCCACCTGGTACGCCGACGTGGACAGCGACACCTACGGCGACCCGGGCAACACCTACCGGGCCTGCACCGTCCCCTCCGGCTACGTCGCCGACAGCACCGACTGCGATGACACCGATCCTTCCCAGTACCCGGGCGCGGCCGAGTACTGCAACGGCGAAGACGACGACTGCGACGGCTTGGTCGACGAGGCCGACGCCGTGGACGTGGCGACCTGGTACGCCGACGCCGACAGCGACACCTACGGCAACCCGCTGGTCACCACCCGGGCGTGCAACCAGCCGACCGGTTTCGTGGCCAACAACACCGACTGCGATGATTCCGATGCCGCCCAACATCCAGGCGCCACCGAGTACTGCAACGGCGAGGACGACGACTGCGACGGCATGGTCGATGAGGACGACGCCGCGGACGCGCGGACCTGGTACGCCGACACCGACGGCGACACCTACGGAGATCCGGGCAACACCGACATCGGCTGCACCCAGCCCACCGGGTACGTCGCGAACGACGGCGACTGCGACGACACCGACGCGGCGCAGTACCCCGGTGCCGACGAGTACTGCAACGGCGAGGACGACGACTGCGACGGCCTGATCGACGAGGACGGCGAGGTCCTGGACGGCTACACCTTCTACGCCGACACCGACGCCGACGGTACGGGCGACCCGCTCAACACCATCCTCGCCTGCGACCTGCCCGCCGGCTACGCCGACAACACCTGGGACTGCGATGATACCGACGGCGCCGAGCCGGTCGTCGCGGACGCGGTGGGCGGCTCCTCCACGGGGGCTGGCACCATGAGCAGCCCGTTGGACACCATCCAGGCGGCCGTGGACCGCGCCAACCAGTGCGTGATCGCCCTGGCCGGCACCTACACCGAGAGCGTGGTGATGGGCGGCACCGACATCCTGCTCACCGGCGTCGAGGGCTCCGATGTCACCTTCATCGACGCCACGGGGCTGAGCGCCGCGGCGCTGGTGATCGAGAGCGGCGAGACCACGGCGACTGTCGTGAGCGGCTTCACCCTGACCGGTGATGGCCACCTCGAGACGGACAGCTATTCCTGGGCCTGCTCCTCGGTGTACACCTGCACCAACTACTACTACACCTGGTGCGGCGGTGGTCTGTACGTGTTCTCCTCCGATCCGACCATCACGGACGTCGTGGCCTTCGGCTCCACCCTGCCGACCCCCTCCACGGTCACCTCGGGCAACGACACCTACTACACCACCTCCTACGGCGGTGGCATGTGCTTCCTCGACTCGATGTCCGAGGTGTCGGCGAGCGTCGTGCGGGAGAACTACGCGGACCAGGGCGGCGGAGTCTACACCGACGAGACCACCTCCCTGCTCTTCGGGACCTCCTGGATCCTCGGCAACACCGCGGCGGACGGTGGAGGCGTGCAGGCCGACACCGGCGCCATCTTCCTGACCAACGTGGTCTCGGCCTTCAACGAGGCCACCACGGACGGCGGAGGCCTGGTGATCGCCGACGGCTACACCAGCCTGGAGAACGTCACCTTCGCGGGTGAGACCGGGACCGCTGGCGGCGCGCTCCTGACCAGCGGAAGCGCGGTCATCGCGGTGACCAACAGCATCGTGTACGGATCCCAGGCCGGCGCGGGCATCAGCGTGGGCAGCGGTGGGACCTTCACCGGCACGTACAACGACTTCTACGGCAACGCGGGCGGCAACTACTCGGGCGTCACCGACCCGACCGGGACGAGCGGGAACATCTCGGCCAACCCGGTGTTCGTGGCCTACACGGTCGACGCGAGCCTCGACAACGACGACTACCACCTGGGCACCGGCTCCCCGTGCATCAACGCCGGCAACTCGGCGACCGCCTTCCGCGATGCCGACGGCACGCGGAACGACATGGGCGCCTACGGCGGGCCCGACTCCGACTGGAACTAGTGTTTTCCTGCTGCGCGTTCTACGCGTGGTGAGTCGATCATGGCCGGCCCTCGGGGGCCGGCCTTCAGCTTGGAGAGGACGAGCGCATGGCGGAAAAAGAAGAGGTTGAGCGGGATCTGGAGACGGAAGAGGAAGAGGAGCCCATCCGTCTGCCTGCTGGCTGGGGGCCGGTGGTGTTCCTCGCCGCGGTCGTCATCGCCTCCAACGTCGGGCTGGGCATGTACATGCGGGGTTTGCTGGCAGCCCCGCGGGAGGGCGCCATGCCGATGGAGATGGGCGGGCAGAAAGGTCCTCCGCCCGAGGCTGGCAGCATGGGGGAGGGCGGGCCCGCTCCGGGACCCGACGCGGGTAGGCAACCCGCGAGCGAGTACGAAGTGGATCCGGCCGAGTTCACCCCCGAGCTCGACGCCTACCTCAAGCAGGTCGCCGCCGAGAACGGACTCCCCGAGGGCGAGGTGGGCACCGCGCGGGAGGTCTTCGAGCAGATGCGGCGCTCCGGGTTGCTTCCCAGGAACTCCGACCTCGACCTGCGCACCGTCCTGGCGGGGCACATCGTCGAACGCGCGAAGCACCCCGAGGAGCGGGCCGGGGAACAGGCCGCCCGCGCGGCCGGGCTGCCGCCGCCCGGGGCCGTTCCAGATGGGCAGAAGCCGCCCGAGGGGCAGAAGCCGCCCGAGGGAAAGGAGCCCCCGAAGGGGCCCGAGCCCGGCCAGCCGGGCAAGAAGCCGCCTGACGGTGGGAACAAGGGAGAGTGATCGCCGCGGCGGGTTGGGGCGCCGCCGGTCGCGTGGCGATACAACGTCGGTCATGTGCTCCTCCGCTCCTTCGCCATCGAGGCCGGCCTCGGAGGCGCTTCCCGGCAGCCTGAGCGGGCTGGGACCGGCGCTCCTGGCAGCCGGCGTGGTCGGCACGGCGCACGCCTGGTACGTCGTGCTGGATCAGCGCCTGCCGCGCGATCCGGGGCTGTACTACCGCCAGCTTCCTGCCGCCTGGGAGGCCACGAGCGCTCCATTCAGCCATCTGGCCGACCTAGGCCACATCCTCGCGAGCAGCTCGGGGTGGTACAACCTCCTGCTGGCCAGCGGTATGCATGTGATCGGCCGCGGACCCATGGCGTTTGGCCTCGCGACCCTGGCCTGGGTGGTCCTGCTGCTGGTGGGTGTGGCGCTCGTCACCCGCGGGCTGGGATCGGGGCGAGCCGCGCTGGCCGCCACCTTGCTGGTGGGTGCGATGCCGACCGTCGTGGTCGAGGGGCGCACGCCCTGGATCCACGTCCCGGAGGCCGCGCTGGCCCTGGCTTGTCTGGCCGCCTGGCAGCGGGATCCGGGCCTCGAGCGGCGTCTGGGTGCACTGGCCGTGGCGCTGGCGGGGGTGCTGCTGATCACGCTGCGGGAGCCGGGG
>Ga0233425_10011411_pt1 | contig 10380 bp, 11 predicted proteins | sample Watercolumn_Towu_2_FD_181712 | JGI IMG/M metagenome (GOLD analysis project Ga0233425, IMG submission 181712) | Freshwater microbial communities from Lake Towuti, South Sulawesi, Indonesia - Watercolumn_Towuti2014_140_MG | ecosystem: Environmental > Aquatic > Freshwater > Lake | place... | reverse complement strand
CTTCGCCACCTATTCCACGACCTTCGTCACGACGCCCGCGCCGACGGTGTGGCCGCCCTCGCGGATGGCGAAGCGCAGCCCGGCCTCGATGGCCACGGGGGTGATGATCTCGACGTCGAGGTTGACGTTGTCGCCGGGCATGACCATCTCGGTGCCAGAGGGGAGCGTGGCCTCGCCGGTGACGTCGGTCGTGCGCAGGTAGAACTGGGGGCGGTAGCCACTGAAGAAGGGCGTGTGGCGCCCGCCCTCTTCCTTGCTGAGGACGTAGACCTCGGCCGTGAAGCGGGCGTGCGGCTTGATCGAGCCGGGCTTGGCCACGACCTGGCCGCGCTCGACGTCGGTGCGCTCGAGCCCCCGCAGCAAGAGGCCGATGTTGTCGCCGGCCTCGCCGACATCGAGGAGCTTGCGGAACATCTCGACCCCCGTGACCACGGTCCGGCGGGCCTCGCGCAGGCCGAGGATCTCGACCTCTTCCCCCACCTTGACGGTGCCGCGGTCGACCCGCCCGGTGACGACGGTGCCGCGGCCCTTGATGGCGAAGACGTCCTCGATGGGCATGAGGAAGGGCTTGTCCTTCTCGCGCACGGGGTCGGGCACGGCCGTGTCGACGGCCCGCACGAGCTCGAGGATGCTCTGGTACTCGGGGGCGTTGATGTCGGTCGAGGTCGACTCGAGCGCCTTGAGCGCGCTGCCGCGGACGATGGGCACGCTGTCGCCGGGGAAGCCGTACTTGGAAAGGAGCTCTCTGACCTCGAGCTCGACGAGCTCGAGCAGCTCCTGGTCGTCGACCATGTCGACCTTGTTGAGGAAGACGACGATGTAGGGCACCTGGACCTGGCGCGCCAGCAGGATGTGCTCGCGCGTCTGGGGCATGGGCCCGTCGGCGGCGCTGACCACGAGGATGGCGCCGTCCATCTGGGCCGCCCCGGTGATCATGTTCTTGATGTAGTCGGCGTGGCCGGGGCAGTCGACGTGGGCGTAGTGGCGCTTGTCGGATTCGTACTCGACGTGGGCGATGGAGATGGTGATGCCGCGCTCCTTCTCCTCGGGGGCGTTGTCGATCGAGTCGAACGGCCGGAACTCGGCCTCGCCCTTGAGCGCGAGCGTCTTGGTGATGGCCGCGGTGAGCGTCGTCTTGCCGTGGTCGATGTGGCCGATCGTCCCGACGTTCACGTGCGGCTTGGTGCGCTCGAACTTCTTCTTCGCCATTTATCGCAGGGGGTCCGTTCTCGCAGGGCCTACTCGGCCCCGCACCCGGCGCCCCCTTCCACCCCCGTTTCCCTGGGTCCCGTTCACCGTCCTACCTCCCTCGCCTACTTCTTGTTCGTGACCTGTTCCGCCAGGTTCGGCGGCAGGATCTCGTAGTGATCGAACTCCATGACGTACGACCCGCGTCCCTGCGTCGCGGAGCGGAGGTCGGTCGCGTACCCGAACATCGTCGCGAGCGGCACGTACGCGCTGATGACCTTCGCGTTCGCGCGGTCGCTCATGCCGAGGACGTGCCCGCGGCGGCTGTTGAGGTCGCCGATGATGTCGCCCATGAACTCCTCGGGCACGACGGCCTCGACCTTCATGATCGGCTCGAGGATCACGCCGCCGGCCTTCGCGACGCCGGCCTTCAGGGCCATCGAGCCCGCGATCTTGAACGACATCTCGCTCGAGTCGACCTCGTGCTGCGAGCCGTCGATGACGCTGACCTTCACGTCGACCATGGGATACCCGGCGACGATGCCGTTCTCCATGGCCTCCTTGATGCCCTGCTCGATGGGCTTCGCCCACTCCCGCGAGAGGCTCGTGCCCTTGATCTTCCACTCGAACTCGAAGCCGGCGCCGCGCTGCAGCGGAAACAGCTCGACGATGGCGTGCCCGTACTGGCCCTTGCCGCCGGTCTGCCGGACGTAGCGGCCCTCGCCGACCGCCGTCTTCGTGATGGCCTCGCGGTACGCGACCTGGGGCCGGCCGACGTTCGCCACGACCTTGAACTCCCTCCGCATGCGGTCGACGATCACCTCGAGGTGCAGCTCGCCCATCCCTGAGATGAGCGTCTGGCCCGAGTCCGGATCGGTGTGCTGGCGGAACGTCGGGTCCTCCTCGGCGAGCCGCGCGAGGGCCAGGGACATCTTCTCCTCGTCCGCCTTCGTCTTCGGCTCGACCGCGACCTGGATCACCGGCTCCGGGAACTTGATCGTCTCAAGGACGACCGGCGCGTCCGGGTCGCACAGCGTGTCACCCGTGAACGTCTGCTTCAGGCCGACCGCTGCGGCGATCTCGCCCGCGGTGACCTGCTCGACCTCCTCGCGGTGGTTCGCGTGCATGAGCAGGATGCGGCCGATGCGCTCCCTGCGGTCCTTCGTCGCGTTGTAGACGGTGTCGCCCGCGTGAAGCGTCCCGCTGTACACGCGGAAGAAGGCGAGCTTGCCGACGAACGGGTCGGACATGATCTTGAACGCGAGCGCCGCGAACCTGTCGTTCGCGTCGGGGCGGCGCGCCATCTCCTCCCCGCTCTTGGGGTCGTGACCCGTCACGGGCGGCACGTTGAGCGGGGACGGGAGGTAGTGCGTCACGGCGTCGAGGAGCGGCTGCACGCCCTTGTTGCGGAGGGCCGCGCCGCAGAGCACCGGCACGAGCGTGCCGGAGATCGTCGCCGCGCGCAGCGTCGTGCGCAGCTCCTCGGGGCTGATCTTGTGCTCCTCGAGGTAGCGGTGGAGGATCTCGTCGTTCGTCTCGACGATGTGCTCGACCATCGTCTCGTGCGCGGCCTCGGCCGCGGCGCGCATCGCGGCCGGGATCTCCTGGACCTCGGGCTCGGCAGGCTCGTCGCCCGTCCACACGAGCGCCTTCATCTCGATGAGGTCGATGACGCCCTTGAACTGCTGCTCGCTCCCGATGGGCAGCTGGATGACGCACGGCTTCGCGCCGAGACGGTCGACGATCATGTCGACGCAGCGCTGGAAGTCCGCGCCCATGCGGTCCATCTTGTTGACGAAGCAGATCCGCGGCACGCCGTACCGGTCGGCCTGGCGCCACACGGTCTCCGACTGCGGCTCCACGCCGGCGACGCCGTCGAAGACGGTGACCGCGCCGTCGAGGACGCGCAGCGACCGCTCGACCTCCACGGTGAAGTCGACGTGGCCGGGCGTGTCGATGATGTTGATGCGGTGGTCCGCCCAGAACGCGGTCGTCGCGGCGGCCGTGATGGTGATGCCGCGCTCCTGCTCCTGCGGCATCCAGTCCATCGTCGCCGCGCCCTCGTGGACCTCGCCGATCTTGTAGATCTTCTTCGTGTAGAAGAGGATCCGCTCGGTGACGGTCGTCTTGCCGGCGTCGATGTGGGCGATGATCCCGATGTTCCGGACGCGCTCGAGCGGGATGGCGTCGCTCTCGCCGGTCGCCTTGGAAGGTCGCGCCTCGAGGGCCATTACCACTTGTACTTTCCTGAGCGCGCCGCAGCGCTGGTCGTCGTGCCGTACACGTGGTTCGCTCCGCTCACCACTTGTAGTGGGAGAACGCCTTGTTGGCCTCGGCCATCTTGTGCGTCTCTTCCTTGCGACGGACCGCGGCGCCTGTGTTGTTCATCGCGTCCAGGAGCTCGCCCTGGAGCTTGTCCGCCATCGACTTGCCCGGCCGCTTCCGCGCGGCCTCGATGATCCAGCGCATCGCGAGCGAGTTGCGGCGGTCGGGACGGATCTCGACCGGGACCTGGTACGTCGCGCCGCCGACGCGACGGGCCTTCACCTCGATGAGCGGCGTCGCGTTGCGCATCCCGGTCTCGAAGACCTCGATGGCGGGACGGCGGATGGTCTGCTCGGCGCGGTCGAGGGCGCCGTAGACGATGCCCTCGGCGGTCATGCGCTTCCCGCGCTGCATCACCTTGTTGATGAACTGCTGCACCGGGACGCTGCCGAACTTGCGGTCCGGGGGCGTGGTGCGCTGGCTGGGACGCGGACGACGCGGCATCGATCAGGCCCCCGGCTTCTTCTTCTTCTCGGACTTGGCGCCGTAGAGGGAGCGGCCCTGCTTGCGGTCCTTCACCCCGGCCGCGTCGAGGGTGCCGCGCACGATGTGGTACTTCACCGACGGGAGGTCACGGACGCGGCCGCCGCGCACGAGCACGACCGAGTGCTCCTGGAGGTTGTGGCCGATCCCGGGGATGTAGGCGGTGAGCTCCATGCCGTTCGTGAGGCGGACGCGCGCGATCTTGCGCAGCGCCGAGTTCGGCTTCTTCGGCGTCATCGTGCGGACGACCGTGCAGACGCCCCGCTTCTGGGGCGCGCCGCGGCGCAGCTCCACCGAGCGGCTGCGCAGGGAGTTCCACGTCCGCCGGAGGGCGGGCGTGTCCACCTTCTTCTTCTCGCTCTTGCGGCCCTTGCGGACCAGCTGCGCGATCGTCGGCATCCGTTCTCCCCTTTTCATGCGCGCGCGAGCGCACGCGGGCGCATCGCCCAGGCTCGCGTTCTCGTGGGTCGCTCGTGACCGGCGCGCCGACCTCTCGGCACGGGCGCCGTGCGCAGCGCGGCCATCGGTCGGCGTCCCTCTCTCGAGGGCGAGCGTTCCGGGCCGTTGCGCCAAATGACCGCCCAGACCAGTGGTCGAGACGGTCACTGTCGCGAAGGACAGCCGAAAGATAAGTGTAGGGGTATCGCCCTCAGAGCGTCAAAGAGCTGAGCGGCCCCGCTCTCCCGCATTGCGCGTGAGCGCGTTGAAGGCCAGCCGAGCTAGCCCGTCAGGGCCTGGGGATACGTGTCCAGCAGTTCTTCGGCGGGGAACCCGGCATCGCGCACCAGTTCCAGCACGCTCTCGGCGTGGGCGCGGTCGCGGGTATCGACGATGACGTCGAGGCCGACGCGCCCCAGCGACGTGTACGGGCCGAGGCGGTGGATGCCGACGTGGAGGATGTTGATGCGCGCCGCGGTGAGCACGCCGGTGAGCGCGTGCAGGCGGCCGGGCTGGTCGTCGAGCCACGTCCGGAAGGCGAGATACCGGCCCGCCGTCGCGAGGCCTTGCTGGATGACCTTGCCGAGCATGTTCGGGTCGATATTCCCGCCGCTGATGACGACCCCGAGGCGCTCGCCGAGCGGCCGCTCGCTCTCGAGCACCGCGGCGAGGGCCGCCGCGCCCGCGGGCTCGGCGAGGACCTTGTGGCGCTCGAGCAGAAGCAGGAGCGCCCGGGCGATCTGCTCGTCGGTGACCGTCCGGACCTCCTCTGCCGACGCGAGCGCGAGCTCAAGCGTGCTCTCGGCGGGCTCCCCCACGGCGATGCCATCGGCGATGGTGCGGGCGGGCGCGGTCGTCACGCGCCGTGCCGCGAAGGACCGCGTGAACGCGGGCGCTCCGTCGCTCTGCGCGCCCACAAGCCGCACGCCGCGCGCCTTCGTCACGACGCCACACCCGGCGAGGAGGCCGCCGCCCCCGACCGGCACGACGACGACGTCGAGCGACGGCTGGTCCTCGAGCATCTCGAGCGCGACCGTCCCCTGCCCCGCGATGACATCGGCGTCGTCGAACGCGTGCACGTACGTGACGCGCTTCTTGTCGGCGAGGCGCAGCGCGATCGCGTGCGCCGCCTCGTAATCGCGCCCCTCGACGATCGCCTCGGCGCCGGTCCGCTGGATCGCCGTCAGCTTCGTGAGCGGCACGCCCTCGGGGACCACCACCCACGCCGGCACGCCGAGGAGCCGCGCCGCGTAGGCGACACCCTGGCCGTGGTTGCCGGCCGACGCCGTGAGCACGCCGCGCGAGCGCACCGCCGGGTCGAGGCGCAGGAGCCTGTGCAGCGCGCCGCGGATCTTGAACGCGCCCGTGTGCTGCAGGTCCTCGAGCTTCAGGTACACCTCGCACCGCGCCATCTGGGAGAACGGCTCGGAGCGCTCGAGCGGCGTCCGGCGCACGAACGGCGCGATGGCGCGAGCGGCCGCGTCGACGTCGACGCGTGTCGCGGGCGCGGCGGCGACGGTCATCGTGACCTAGGGGACCGCGCGTCGGGGCGCTCGGTCAACGGAGGAGGGCGGGGTGCACAGCGTCAGCGCCGGCGCCGACGCCGGCGGCCGCGAGCACGAGGCCGAAGAGTTCTACCGGTCGCTACGGTAGGGTTGCCTGGACGACCCGTGGAGAGGCAGGCGCGTCAGTGAACTTCGATCTCACCCCTGAACAGGAGCAGATCCGGGCCCTCGCACGCGATTTCGCGGACAAGGAGATCGCCCCCGGCGCGCGCGAGCGCGACCGGAGCGAGACGTTCCCGGCCGAGATCCTGAAGAAGATGGCGCCGCTCGGCTTTCTCGGCGGGCCCGTCCCCGAGGAGTACGGCGGGATCGGCATCGACTACATCAGCCACGCGATCGTGACCGAGGAGGTCGGCCGCGTCGACTCGTCGGTCCGCACGACGCTCTCGGTGCAGATCTCCCTCGTCGAGCTGACGATCCTCAAGTTCGGTACCGAGGAGCAGAAGCGGCGGTACCTCCCGAAGCTGTGCAGCGGCGAGTGGATCGGCTGCTTCGGGCTGACAGAGCCCGGCTTCGGCAGCGACGCGGCCGGCATCGCGACGACCGCAGTGCGGCACGGGGAGTCATGGGTCATCAACGGCCGGAAGATGTGGATCTCCAACGGCGGTCCCTCCAAGCTCGCGCTCGTCTTCGCGCGGAGCGACCCGAGCGCACCGAAGGCCCATGGCCTCACCGCGTTCCTGCTGGAGCGGGACGCCCAGCCGTACGGCGCTCCCTCCATCCATGGGAAGCTGGGCCTGCGGTCGAGCAACACGAGCGAGCTCATCTTCGACGACATCCGCGTCCCGGAGGCTCAGCGCCTGGGCGAGTGCGGACAGGGCTTCAAGATCGCGATGACCGCGCTCGATGCCGGTCGCTACTCCGTCGCCGCCGGTGCCGTGGGCATCGCCCAGGCGTGCATCGACGCGTCCGTCGCGTATGCCGGCCAGCGCAAGACGTTCGGGAGGCCGATCGCGTCGTACCAGCTCGTGCAGGAGCTCATCGCGGACATGATCGTCGAGACCGAGGCTGCGCGACTCCTGGTCCATCGTGCCGGGCATGCGAAGAACATGGGCCGGCCGAGCACCCGCGAGACGAGCATCGCGAAGCTGTACGCGTCCGAGATCGCGTCGCGCTGTGCGGACCGCGCCATCCAAGTGCACGGCGGGTATGGCTTCTCGGACGAATTCCCCGTCGAGCGCTACTACCGCGACGCGCGGGTCAACCGCTTGTACGAAGGGACCACGCAGATCCAGAAGCTCATCATCGGCAGGTTCGCGACGGGAGTGGACGCGATCGCGTGATCCCGACGCGCTGGCATCGGCGTTGCCGATCTCTGTCATCCGAAAGATCCATTGGACCGATGACCCGCGAAGCCGCAGGCTGGCACCGCACGGAAAGGCGGGTGCGATGGACCACGTGACGATGACCGAGAACGACGAGGGTGAGCGCGGGCCGGAGCCGGTCACGCCCGCGACCTGGCTCGCAGAGCAGGTGCGCCTGATGGACGCGGAGGAGGGCTTTCTCGGCTGACCCTGCTCCCATCGTGTGCACGTTGACCTCATGCGGCGGCCTGTCCCTTGACCGTGGACTCTCCTCGCCACAGATCTCCGATCGGTATCGTCGGAAATGACACATGGCACGAGCGCGCGTCGAGCGCTGAAGGACCGGCCGCGCGGCACGGTGCCCTCTCGCTCCAGTTCGGGGTCATCAGCCCCGAGGGCGCGCGCATCGCGGAGGACGGCGGCCCGCGCGTCATCACGGACCGCTGCATGAAGGTGGAGCACGCGCGCCACCTCGGCCGCATGCACTGGCTCGGGTTCAACACCGGCGTCGTCACGGCCCGCCGCAGCCACACGCTGGCCTGACCGGACCTCGCGCACGCGCGAAGGCCCGGGCCGTTCGCGTTCACCCGCGCCGCTCGGCACGCGCGACATCGTTCCTGGGGCGTCCGACCGCGCGACCTTCGACCCTACGACCGCGCTCCGTCGGGGCGGAGGCTGGGCAGCGTGAAGATCCCGAAGCTGCCGAAGATCGACCGGCGCGACCACCTCGTGAGCGACGGCCGCGTCCACTGCGCGAAGTACGGGCACGACGTCAGCGTGGAGACGTGCTGGTCGTGCGAGCGGCTCATCTGCTTCGACGTCGACGGCAAGGTCGAGCTCGTCCGGTGCAAGCCCGAGCGCGCGTTCCCCGACCTGATCCCGACGCTCATCGTCTGACGCGCCCGCCTGCCGCCGGCTGACATCATCTGCGGGTGATCCCCGCTGACGCGATCGTCTTCGACGTCGACGGCGTCCTCGTCGAGACCCAGGCCTCGTACATCGAGGCGGTGACGCGGACCGTCCAGTGGCTCCTCGTCCACGACCTGTCGCTCGTCGACGACGGCCCCTCGGCCGATGCGGCGACGGTCCGCGCGTGGAAGCGCGCCGGGCACTGGAACGACGACTGGGACCTCTCGTACGCGCTGTACGACTGGATCGCGGCGGCCGCCGGCGCGACGACGACGCAGCGCCGCGTGGCCGCGGGCGATGCGGGGTCCGCGGCCCGCGTCGAGCGTCGGATCGATCGCCCGCGCTGGGAGCGCATCCGGGGGATCTTCGAGGAGATCTACAACGGCACCGCGGTCGCGACCGCGCGGTACGGCGTGCCGGCCCTCGTGCACAATGATCGCGGCCTCGCCGAGACCGAGCGCGTCCTGCTCGAGGCGGGGCTGCTGCGCGAGCTCGCGCGCATGGGGATCGAGAAGGTCGGCATCGTGACCGGCCGCGCAATGGCCGACTGGGAGGCGGTACGCGCGCGCATGCCCCTTCCGGTCGAGACGGCCGTCGCGACGATGGAGGACGGCCGCAAGCCGGACGTCGCGCCCCTCCGCAAGGTGATCGACGTGCTGCGGCCGCGCGCGTTCGTCGCCGTCGGCGACACGCGCGCCGATCTCGAGATGGTGTGGCGCTGGAACACACTCCGGGCCACGGTGCCCGCGTGGCGTGCCGTGGCGCCCGGGACCGCCGTGATGCTGTGCCCGGAGGAGGATGAGCCGGCCTACCGCGCCGCGGGCGCGGCGCTGTTCATCCGGTCGCTGGCCGACCTGCCCGCGCTGCTGCGCGCGGGTCCCTAGCCGAACGCGACGCTGAAGAGGCGGCCGAGCGTGTACGTGATGAGCGCGGCCGCGAAGCCGATAGAGGCCTGACGCAGGCCCGCGCGCAGCACGGGCTGCGCCGTGACGAGGGTCACCATGCTCCCGTTCGCGAACAGCGCGAGGCCGGTCACGATGACGGCCCAGATCTGCGCGGCCGCGCCGCTGCCGAAGGCGAACGGGATGAGCGGGATCGCGGCGCCGCCGCCGTACATGGCGAACGACGTCAGCGAGGCGATCCAGGCGGATCCGCCGAGGTCCCCCACCTCGGCATCGGCCTGCGCGCGCGCCGCGTGCGTTCCGGTCGATCCGGTCACGAACGCCTCCGCGCGCCTGCGGGCGTCACCGGGCGCGACACCCTTCGACTCCAGGATGAGCGCGACGACCTCGGTCGCCTCGTCGGGCGGCGCCTGGCCGTGGTCGCGCTCGAGCACGAGGTGCCGCTGGAAGAGCTCCCGCGACGTCTGGACCGAGAGGTATTCGCCGAGGCCCATCGAGAGCGATCCGGCGAGGAGCCCGGCGAGGCCGGCGACGACGATCGCGTGCGCGTCGCCGCCCGCCCCGGCGACGCCCATCACGAGGCTGAGGTTCGCGACGAGCCCGTCGTTCATGCCGAGGACCGCGGCGCGCAGCGCGTTCCCGAGCCGCGCCATGCCCGTCCCGGAAAGCCGGGCCCGCGCGACGCGGCCGAGCAGCCACGCGTGGAAACGCTCTTCCTCGCCGAGCTCGCGCGACGCGGCGTCGCCCTCCGCCTCGTACGTCGCGCGCTCCGCGGCCTCGCGCGCCGCGAGCGAGCGGCCGACGATGTCCGGCCCCAGCCGGCCGGCGACCCACATGAGGAACGCCGCTCGGCGCGACGGCTTCGGCATGCCTTGCCACACGCCCGCGTCGCGCAGCTTCTTGGCCCACAGGCGCGCGTGACGCGACTCCGCGGTCGCGAGCCGCGCGTACAGCGCCGCGAGGGTGTGCTCCGGCTCGGAGCGCGCGAGCGAACCGTAGATCGCGGCGCCGTCGACCTCGAGCTGGAGGTTGCGCGACCAGCGCCGGGCGTCGTCCACGGTCGCGATGCTTGCCGCGGACGCCACCGGCTTCAAGGGACCTTCGGCGGTCGGCGCCCGGCTGTCCTTTTCTTCTCGGCGAGGGACGAGACGACCTCGTCGGGCGAGAGGTCCAGGTCGACGGCGAGGACGAGCAGCGCGTAGAGCAGGTCCGTGAATTCCGAGACCGCGCGCCCGCGGGTGTCAGCGGTCGCGGCGAGCGCGAGCT
>Ga0233425_10011410_pt1 | contig 10381 bp, 12 predicted proteins | sample Watercolumn_Towu_2_FD_181712 | JGI IMG/M metagenome (GOLD analysis project Ga0233425, IMG submission 181712) | Freshwater microbial communities from Lake Towuti, South Sulawesi, Indonesia - Watercolumn_Towuti2014_140_MG | ecosystem: Environmental > Aquatic > Freshwater > Lake | place... | reverse complement strand
AATCGGCCGCTTAAATACGGTGAATTTGAAGAGCGTATCAAACAAACTATTTTTGTATCTGCCACACCCGATGAGTATGAACTAAATGAGAGTGAGCAGGTGGTGGAGCAAATTGTTCGCCCGACTGGGTTGGTGGATCCTGAGGTAATTGTCCATCCCGTGACCGGGAAAGGAAAAATTTTATCTCAAATTGAAGACTTGCTGATTCGGATTGATGAGCGCATCAAAAGTAATGAACGCGTGCTTGTCACTACTCTGACCAAAAAAATGGCCGAGGATTTATCTGAATATTTGGAAAAGAAAAAAATAAAAGTAAAATATCTGCATAGTGATATTGATACCATCGAGCGTATTGAAATAATTACCAACCTGCGTCTGGGCAAAATTGACGTCATTGTCGGAGTGAATTTGTTGCGTGAAGGCCTGGATATGCCCGAGGTGTCGCTGGTGGCGATTTTGGATGCCGATAAAGAAGGCTTTTTGCGTAGCACCACCAGCTTGATCCAGACCATTGGCCGCGCCGCCAGAAATGTCAATGGGCGAGTGGTGTTGTATGCTGATAATCTTACTGGCTCCATCAAGAAGGCGATAGAGGAGACTGTCCGTCGTCGCGAAATTCAATTAGCTTATAATAAAAAACACGGCATCACCCCAAAAACCATTGAAAAAAATATTCGCAATATTTTGGAAGAGTTTGGAATTAGTAGTAGTCAAACTAAAAAAGCGAAAGCTCGTGGTCAAGGAAAAATGTCAGAAGTCACCCGCCTTGATACCATTGGCGACGCGCGGCCGGTGGAGCAGATAATCAAAGAAAAACAAAAACAGATGAAAGAAGCCGCGCACAATCTGGAATTTGAATTGGCGGCAATTTTACGCGATGAAATTGGTGAACTAAAAAAGAAAATAAAAAATAAATAATTTGCCATCAGGAGGATGAAATTAAAAAACCACCCGTCGCGTGAAGAAATAAATTTTATTTCCTCGCGTGAGTGCAGGTGGTTTTTTGTTTTCCCTTATCCCTCACTATGGGCCACCACGCGCGGTGGCCGGGACGCATGCATTGGATCACCGCCCTCTACGGTAATCCCACCAGAAGCAGAGGTACATCTGGTCCTTCTTGATGTGGACTAGATGTGGCAGGTAGGTGGGACGCATTTGCTTGTCCGGGTTCTTCCTTTGCCAATCCTTCACTAGGCGTTTGGCGTGTTGAAGGCTCTGGACCCTCTTTTTCACGTGGTGTTGTCCTCGTTTCATGTCTCTTCCTTTGCCTGGCTGAGAGTAGGCAAAAACAATTATATATATAAATTGTTTAGGTGTCAATTTAGATTGACTTTTGTCAAAAAATACGATAAAGTGATAGTGTAAATTTTAACTACCCCCTAGGTATAGACACCCAAGGGGCTTTTGTGTTTTATGCAAGAAAAAATTGTAATTAAAGGTGCACGTGAGCATAATTTGAAAAATATTTCGCTCGAATTGCCACGCAATAAAATGATCGTCTTTACCGGTTTGTCAGGCTCAGGCAAATCGTCTTTGGCCTTTGATACTATTTTTGCCGAAGGCCAACGCCGCTATATTGAATCTTTGTCGGCTTATGCTCGCCAATTTTTGGGTGGTATGCAAAAGCCGGATGTCGATGAAATCGATGGTTTATCGCCGGCGATTTCTATCGATCAAAAGGCCCACAGCGCCAATCCGCGCTCCACGGTAGCTACTATCACCGAGATTTATGATTATTTGCGCGTGCTGTTTGCGCGCGTGGGTCGGCCACACTGCCCCGAGTGTGGCACCAAGATTGATAAAATGACCACCGATGAGATGAAAGATCAAATCGTGAAAAGATTGAACGCGGAAAAAAATAAAAAAGGGGAGTTGGTAATTTTGTCGCCAGTCGTACGCGGGCGCAAAGGAGAGTATTATCAAATGCTCTATGATATGTATAACTCCGGTTTTATGGAAGTGCGGGTGGATGGAAAAATGTATAGTCTCAAAGAGCGTATTCTTTTGTCCAAAAACAATAAACACACGATTGAGATTGTAGTAGATAAAATTCCCGCTGTCACTTTGGATGATCAGCGTCTGGGTGAGGCGATAGAAAAAGCGGTGGATATCAGCAATGGTCTAGCTACCGTAATTTATCCGGACAAAGAAGAATTCATTTATTCCACTCTATATTCTTGTCCTAAGGATGGTTTTAGTTTTCCCGAAATTGAGCCACGTTTATTTTCTTTCAATAGTCCGTATGGTTATTGTGAACGCTGTACCGGCCTGGGAACATTGGAATTATTTAGCGAGGAAGAATGTCCGAAATGTCATGGTAAACGGCTCAACGAAAACGCGCTGAATGTAAAAATTGATAAGAAAAATATTTTTGAAGTTACTCAGATGAATATCGGGGCCGCGCGTGAATGGTTTGCGCATCTGGAACAAAAGATTAATGAAAAAGAATTGGAAATTTCCGGCGCGGTGCTCAAGGAAATTTTTAATCGTCTGCAATTTATGTTTGATGTCGGCTTGCATTATCTCACCATGGATAGAAAAGCCGGTACACTCTCAGGTGGTGAAGCCCAGCGCATCCGCTTGGCTTCACAAGTGGGTACGCGCCTAGTGGGCGCGCTCTATGTCTTGGACGAGCCGACCATTGGTCTGCATCAGCGCGACAATGACCAACTCGTGAAAACTTTGCGCAATCTCTGTGATGTCGGCAATACTATTATCGTGGTAGAGCATGACGAAGATACGATTTTGGCCAGTGATTGGATTGTGGATATTGGACCGGCCGCCGGTAAACACGGTGGAGAGGTAGTGTTTTCCGGACCGACCAAAGTGTTGCTCGGCGAACAAAAAAATGCCAAAGAATTTTTGGGCTGTAAAGTGATTGGGGATCCACATAAATCTCTTACCGGTAAATATTTGCGTCGCGAAGTAAAAATTGCTGAGCCAAAGGATTATCGTAAAGTAGATAGCGCTACCCCAAAATTGAAAATTAAAGGTGCATATGAGCACAATCTAAAAAATCTCAGTGTAGAAATTCCACTGCGTCGTTTGGTGTGTCTCACCGGAGTTTCGGGATCGGGTAAATCCACCCTGATGCATGACATTTTGCGTCAGTCGGTAGTGAATAAAATGTTTAGATTGGATAAGCCGGTGAAAGTAAAAGCAATTACCGGTACGGAGTATCTGGATAATCTTATCACCATTGACCAGGGCGCTATCGGACGGACTTCGCGCTCCAATCCCGCGACCTATACCAAAGCCTTTGATCATATTCGCGATCTGTTTGCGTCCACTCCAGAGGCACGAATTCGTGGTTTTAAATTAGGCCGGTTTAGTTTTAATGTGCCTGGCGGTCGCTGTGAAAATTGTGAAGGCAAAGGGGTGCTGGAAATTGAGATGCATTTTTTGCCCAGTGTCGAAGTGGTGTGCGAAGTCTGTAAAGGCAAAAGATTTAATCAGGAAACTCTGCAAGTATTTTATAAAGAAAAAAATATCGCCGATGTATTGGCGATGACCATTGAAGAAGCGGAAGAATTTTTTAAAGATATCCCGATGATTTATGACAAACTAAAAATTCTCAATGAGGTGGGGTTGGATTATCTCACACTTGGTCAAAGTGCCACTACGCTTTCGGGCGGTGAAGCCCAGCGTATCAAACTGTCGCGCGAATTGGCCAAACATGGTACTAGCAAAACTTTGTATTTATTGGATGAACCGACTACCGGTTTGCACTATGATGATGTGCGTAAACTCCTAGTGGTATTGCAGAGATTGGTAGGGCAGGGCAACACTGTACTGGTAATTGAACACAATTTGGATGTTATCAAATCTTGTGATTATCTCATTGATCTTGGTCCCGAAGGCGGCGATAAGGGCGGCCAGCTTATTGCCGAAGGTACGCCTGAGGAAGTGTCAAAAAAATCAGCCAGTGCCACCGGATATTATTTGAAGAGGGTGTTGAAGTAGATAATTCAAGATAGATTAAATGGATTGAATTTTGTTTTTAATAAATTGTTGATAGGCAGGAAGAGAGGATGGGGTAATTTGCCCCATTCAAACCATTCCCATTGTTCGCATTTATGAGGCTCCATAATTTTGACCTCGCCGGAGACAAAGTCTGAGATCATGTATATGGTAATATAATGTTTTTGTTCTTTTTCAAAAATATCATTGGTTGCCGTGGAAAATCTGATATTTTTAATTTCAATGCCGGCCTCTTCCATTACTTCGCGCTTAGCACAATCTTCCCAAGATTCCTGATATTCCAAATGGCCACTTGGACATGACCAACAGCCTTCGCCGTGAGCGTTTTTTCTTTTGCCTAGGAGTATCTTGTCATCTTTGATGACAAATACCGCGATGCCAACTTTTGGCCTATTTTCCATATAAGTCCTAAAATTTATTTATCAACATTTTTTAACGATGAGGGCAACCAGGCCAACAGCAAGGCCGGCGTTTTCCTTTAATCAGATCATTACACATTCTTTCAATGTGCTGTTTTCTGGTGTCCGGTTTCTTGACCGAGGTAATCCAACAAATCCACTCATTGCGGGCGAGTGGCGTAAGATCGTTCCAGGCGTCTAGTATCGCCTTGTCAGAGATAATGGCTTCTTGCAAATCTTTTGGTACTGTATGTACCACACCGCTGGCGATTTCTTTTTTATCCGCCATAGCATAAATTCCGATATTATTATCCATAGAATGAAATTTATTTAGTTTGCGAACCTCATACACGCTGGTAGGCGATAGTTTTCACGGCACCATCTCGACGAAGAATTTTTCCAGTTCTTCAGCGCTTGTGTAGTGGACTGCCTGTAAACCAATCTTTTTAGCAAAACTGACGTTTTTTGAAGAGTCATCAATAAATAGACACTCGGATGCAGGCAAATTCAGACCATTTATTGCGATTTCAAAAAACTCTTTATCTTCTTTGATGAGTTTATATTCGTATGAAAAGTAAGTTTTGAGCCAGATATTCCTTGTTATCTGACGTTTTAATTTTTATTACAGAATCTCTATTGTTCGAACATTATCCGCACTTATAGATTCATCGTTACCCATGCCCACGCAGGTATATTCCCCGGCAATAGTTTCTGCACGAAGCCTGCCTTCCACGTCACCGCCTGTTGCCAGAGTGACCCTAACTCTTTTTTTAGCCCTTGCTGCTAGTTCTAACAATTCATTTTTCTTCGCAGTTATTAGGACATCATCTGGACCTACTGCTAATTTTGCAAAGTCTTCCTCTGCGTACTTTTTGCCTGATGATAAATCAAATTCAGGCGATGGCATAGTTCTCCTTTCGAATGAGTTTGGCATAGTGTCTGTATGTTAATAAATAAAAATTAAAGTGTCAGATAATGGGTCGGTATATCTGATGTTTCGCGCACTCCTTAAATCATTATTTTGTGTGCGCGAAATATGGGATTCAAAAATTTATCACTCCGTTTTATAAAGTGTAAAAAATGGTAGCTTGTCCATTTCGTTGTAGTGAAACATTCTGTAATTCGCTCGACGTGCAGTAGGTGAGAGTTGATACTTAGTCAAATTGATTTTTGGTATAAAAGGGTAAAAACGAATTTCCTGCATTTGTTTGCCTCTTTCTTCCCATTTAAAGTTTGCAAAAAGCGAGGGAATCATATAGCCAGATTTTAAGACTTTTTCCATAATATCCCATCCAGCACCGAAAAAAAGTTTTTTCGGTTTAGAACTTATCGTTTTTACCTGTGCACGAAAAGAACATCCAGAACACTGCACGTCGAAAAGTGGGTAATTAGGTGGTAGTAGCATTAGTGGTTTTTTACAGTTGGGACAAGCTACCATTTTTACTATGTCTTGCTCACCTACCATGCCAGTTTGTTTATTATGAGCCATAAATTAAGTGATAAATTTTTGAAACCAGATATACCGTGTTATGTATTGTTTTCATCAATTTTGCCACTTTTGTCACGTTTAATTTGTGATTTTTTAATTTCTTCAAGAACATCCTTTATAGATTTAGTTTGCCAAGCTCTTTTAATACTAATCGCCAACCACCCAAGAAAAATTATCTCCGCAACAATAAAGATGGCTTGCCAAGTTTCTTTTGGTATTATCCATTCTTTAAAATCAGTTGTTAAAAAAGTTAGAACGATTGATAACAAAAGTCCAAATGGTGTTAGCCAACTTCTTTTATTTTCCAGATCTTCAAGATATTTCATCAGGCAGATCTCTATTTTATCTTCGGTAGTAATTATAATGGTTTGCCCAAGATTAGATTGAACATCTGAATCTTCAAAAATAATTTTATGCAAGCCATCTTTTAAAATTTCGTTAGCCATATTAAGACTGCTTAGGGGGTAATAAACCAAGGGCACCAAGCGCGTGCTGACTTATGAATCCACACTTGTTGCATACAACAACTACAGAAGGAATAGCAGGTCCACCCAAAACGATGCCACCTAAATTTTCTTGGAGTGGTTGGCTGAAATAACCATCCGCCAAACTAAATTGTTGATTCCCACATCTTGGGCAAGGGAGCTTGGCCAGTCTTTCTTCCAAAGCTTTAATAATCTTATCTTTTTCTTCTTGTTTCATAACAAATTAAATTTAAAATTGATGAAAATGATACATAACTACCTCTATCATAACTAATTGATTTTTTATGATAAATTAGCTATAATTTTATTATAAATATTTCTATACCCCTTGGGGGTATAGAGTGGATTATATACTATATTATGGAGGGGTTGCAAGACGCTGGATTTTAATTAAAGATTATTTCAAATTTTTCTTCCGGTAAGGTGTATACAGGCAAATCTTCTTTATAATTTTTTAATTCTTCCAATTCTTTGATCAGACTTGATTCAAAATGAGGAAAGGTTTTGATATCTAGTATATTCAATCCGTGGCGCACTTCTTCGCCATTGATAGTGTAATAATATTTGCTCAAAAAATTCGCGCCCGCAGATGAACCGGCGATAATTTTGTCTCTAAATAATTCTTTTAGGTTTAGAATATTTTTTAAGTAGCCCATCAGACGAATCGTCTCTCCGCCTAAAATAAAAATCACATCCGCCTTTTGAATTTGCTTGGTAAAAATTTTTGGATCAGGATCAGATAATACAAAATTTATTTGTTTATCGCTATTTAGGTTTAGAAAAATTTGTCGGTATTGTTCAAATTTTTCGTTCCAAACTTGGGGATCTCTGGCAAACGAAACTATCAGAAGATTGATATCCTTTTTGGGAATGTTGATAGTTTCTAAATAATATTTTTGGTTGTCTAGGCTATTTGCGCTGGTTTTACCGCCGTGGAGGATGTACTTTGTCATAAAATTAATTAGGTAGTTTAAAATTATTATATTATATTTCACAACAAAAAACCACCTGTTAGCCTTTATTTTTTATTATTTTTTTGTTAAGATAGGGTGGCTATGTTGGATTTAATATCTAGAAAATTAGCCCAATTACCAGATTCACCAGGAGTCTATATTTTTTATAATTCAAAAAAAGAGATTATTTATGTCGGCAAAGCCTCATCGCTTAGAAGCCGAGTAAAAAGTTATTTTTTTGGTAAAAAGTCTCCGCGTCCAATAGAGGAGATGATTCATGAAGTGGTGGATTTAAAAACCGAGAGTACTGACTCGGCTTTGGAGGCGGCTATTTTGGAAGGTTATTATATAAAAAAATATCGTCCTAAATATAATATCCAATGGCGCGATGATAAAAGTTGGAATTATATTGGTCTTAGCAAAGATATCTACCCAAAAGTTTTGACTATTCGTCAACATGAATTGACCACTGATAAAAAGAAAGAGTTCCAATATTTGTTTGGACCATATCCTGGACTCAATACTAAGGAAACCTTGCGTTTATTGCGCAAAATCTTTATTTTTTCTACCTGCGAACCCCATGCCAAGCGACCATGTTTTTATTATCAATTGGGACAATGTTTAGGGGTTTGTACCGGAGATATTTCGGCCAAAGATTATGTCTCTAAAGTGATTTTACCTCTGCGTTTATTTTTAGACGGGAAGAAAAAATTACTAATTAAAAAAATAGAAACAGAAATGAAAGTGGCGGCCAAGACAGAAAATTTTGAAGAAGCGGCTAGGCTGAGAAATCAGCTGCGTCATTTGCAAAAGATTCAAGATATTGCTTTGCTCAATGAGAACTTTATGAAAGATAAGATTTTTGATGGTGATAGTTTGGTGAAAAGAATTGAGGGTTACGATATTTCTAATCTAGGATCGAGCAATAAAGTCGGTAGTCTGGTTGTGTTTGATGAAGTCGGTCCGGTAAAAAATCAATATCGTAAATTTAAAATAAAAACGGTGCAAGGACAGAGTGACGTGGATTGTTTGGCGGAGGTACTGGAACGCCGCCTTAAACATAGCGAATGGATATTACCGGATATTTTTCTGATTGATGGTGGTCTGCCACAAGTAAACAAAGCCAAAGCAGTGTTGCGTGCGGCGCACATTCGCACGCCGATTGTGGGTATTGCCAAAGGAGCAGAGCGTAAACGTAATGATTTTTTGGTAGTAACCGACTCGGTCAAGATCAAACAGTGGGTAAAAGACAATAAAATTTTATTAATTAAAGTGCGCGACGAGGCTCATAGGTTTGCGATAACTTTTAATCGCGCTCAAAGGAAATTAAAAAATTTATGAAACGACACTATTTTATCGGACAGTTTAATTGGAGTGATGAAGCGATAGAATGTTTGGACACGGAAATTATTCATCAGATCAAAGATGTTTTAAAAATAAAAGTTGGGGAAGAAATGGTTTTGGGCGACGGTCTGGGCAGAGCCGCCGTGGCCACTTTAAAACAAATAAATAAAAATTCTTTGGATTTTTCCGTGGTGAATATTTTGCCGGAAAAAAAAGAAGACAAGCGAGTGGTGTTGTATGCCGCTTTGCTCAAACGTGATAGTTTTGAATGGCTGTTGCAAAAAGCAGTGGAAGCGGGGGCGGATGAAATCGTGCCGCTGGTCTCAGAGCGCACCGTGAAAGTCGGTTTCAATGAAAAACGTTGGCAGAAAATTATCAAGGAAGCGGCCGAACAGAGTCAGCGACACACTCTACCAATTTTGCGTCCAATACAAAATTTCAAAGAGGCTTTGAATGCCGCTAAGGGAGAAGTATTGTTTTTTGATCCGTCTGGCGATCGCTTGGATAATGTAGAGATTAAAGACAAAATTATGTCTGCTTTTATTGGCCCCGAAGGCGGCTGGACTGAAAATGAAATTCAGATGGTCAAAGATCAGAAAGCTAAAATGATAAATTTAGGTGATAATATTTTGCGCGGTGAAACTGCGGGAGTGGTGGCTACCTATTTGGCGAAAAATATTTTTTAAGGTAAAATATAAATGATCGTGATTTTTGCTTTAATTTCAGCCTATTTTATCCGTTCTAGCCAAAAAGATGTGTTATTAAAGGATAAATAGGGGTATAGACTTGACATTTTTCTATTTTTTGTTTATTATATTGCTGTTTATGTTAGCCAAAAATAATCGTGGGCAATCTTGGCTAGAAGCTTTAAAATTCATCGGCCACTGTCCGATTTGCAACGAACGTTATCAAGAAGAGAGGGCCAAGCTGTTTGCCAAGCGTGATGGTGCCAATTTGGTGCACATTACTTGCACTAAGTGCGCTAGCAATTTTATCACGATGATCATGATGCTTGGTCAGGGTCTAAGCTCAGTCGGAATGGTCACGGATCTCAGTTTTGACGATGTACAAAAGCTATATAAAACCGCACCTTTGACAGTCGATGAGATCATTAGCGGCTACCAATTTTTTCAAAAAAATTTTTAATAAATAATAATTTGTAAGTTATGTCCTATTTGTTGCAAGCGGTAAAACGCACTGCCAAAGGAGAAAAGACAAGAGAAGAAGGAAAGCTACCGGCTGTCGCTTATGGCGCTGGCAATGACGCTTTGTCTTTGGATTTGGATTATTCTCAATTTACCAAACTTTTCAAACAAGCTGGTGAATCCAGTCTTATAGATTTGGAAGTTGATGGTAAAAATATCGGTAAAGTCTTGGTGCAAGAAGTGCAATACAACCCGGTAAAAGATACCCCTATCCATGTGGATTTTCGCCGTATTGATATGAATAAAGTGATGCACGCCCCAGTGGTGCTCAAATTTTTGGGTGAGGCCCCAGCCGTGAAGGAAATGGGCGGTACTCTGGTAAAAAATATTGAAGAAGTAACAGTAGAATGTTTGCCAAAAGATTTGGTTTCTTCTATTGAAGTTGGTTTGGCCAATTTGAAGACTTTTGATGATGTTGTCAAAGTGAAAGATTTGGTCTTGCCAGCGGGTATCAAGGTGATTGCCCCAGCCGCTGAGGCGCTGGTAGCTAAGGCCATCCCAGCTTTGACTGAAGAAGAGATCAAGG
>Ga0233425_10011409_pt1 | contig 10383 bp, 7 predicted proteins | sample Watercolumn_Towu_2_FD_181712 | JGI IMG/M metagenome (GOLD analysis project Ga0233425, IMG submission 181712) | Freshwater microbial communities from Lake Towuti, South Sulawesi, Indonesia - Watercolumn_Towuti2014_140_MG | ecosystem: Environmental > Aquatic > Freshwater > Lake | place: Indonesia... | reverse complement strand
AGGCCTATGTCCCACTCCATGTCGGAGTCGTACACGAACAGTTCGCCGTCGGCGTTGAACGCCATGTCGTAGGCGTTGCGATACCCGCCGCTCCACAACTCCCAGGCCTTGCCGTCTCGATCGGTCGTCACCACGTACCCGCCCGGGGCGAGGATGCCCGCGGCGTGTCCGTTGGCGTCCCACATCCGCGGAACGAGTTGATCCTCGTCCCAGTTGGCGGGCAGTCGGCTCGTGGCATCGGCCGGTAAGGCCACGCGGTACTGGTTCGCGCGGATACCCCCCATCGTCTGCGGCGGTGTGATGTTCCGGATCGCGAAGGGCACCTTCGTGTGGTTGCCGCACACGATGACCAACCGCTGGCCATCGGGCGAGAGGACGATGCCGTGCGGACCGTGTTCGCCGCCGCCCGAGAACTCCCGGAGTTTCTCGACCTTGTCGAGCATGTCGTCGCCGTCGGAATCGGTGACACGATAGAGGCCGCTGCCGGTGCCTCCGTTGCAGACGACGTACAGGGCGTCGAACGCCCAGAGCAGGCCTTGGGCCCCCGTGATCTTGGCGGGAATCCGTTCGACGACCGTGGCTCGCGAGCCGTCGAGCGCGGCAGGCGTGATCCGGCACAGCCCCTTGTCGCCCTGATCGCTGGCGATCAACCGTCCCTTGCCGTCGGTCGTGACCGCCACCCACGATCCGAGCTCGTCACGCGGTACCTTGAACAGCCGCTCGATCGCGAACCCGGGGAGCGTCTGGAAGACGGCCTCGCCCGGCCTCGGGCCGCCACTGAAGACGTTGCCCCACGGCCCCGCTCCACCCTTGGCCACCACGCGCGCTGGAGACTGCGCTCCCGCACCATCGACCGTGGACGCACTCCACGCGGCGTCGCTCTCCACGACCCGCGAGGCGGCGCCCTCCTCGAGCGTGAGCCGGCAGGCGAATCCGGCGGGACCGCCGTCGTTGCGCACGAGTGCGGCAACCTCGTTCTCACCGGGCTTGAGATGCCGCGTCACATCGACCTTGACCGGCCGACTCCAATCATCGCTGTGCGCGACCTCGACGCCGTTCACGAAGAGCGTCGCGTGGTTGTCACCGCTGGCCTCGAGGATCGCCCGCGTCGCGCCCCCCGCGAATGAACGCGTCAGTCGATACCCGCCGGAGGCCTCGGCGCCCCAGATCCACGCGGGCTCGCGGGCCGGTGCTCCACTGTCGGCGGGCGCGACCGCATCCGGGCTGGCGACCGGCATCCGCTCGGGCGGCTGCTCGAATGTCGAGGCCGCCCGTGCCTCGAAGACAAACAGAGCGGCGGAAACGATGCCGAGAACGTGGCCGATCGAGGCGGCACGAGCGGAGGAGGCCAGCATGCGAGTACCCGACGAAGGATGGGAAGTTGCCCCCGCCCGACGAACACCGAGATTACGACAGGAGGCGATCGACGCTCTCCAGAAGCCGGTCCATCGCGAACGGCTTGCGAATGTAGTCGTCGACGCCCAGCATCTCGGCATAGGCCTTGTGACGATTTCCCTCGTTGGCGGTGATCATGATGACGCGGATCGGATTCGGCCTGCTCCGCCGCAGTTTCTCGAGCACGAGAAAGCCGCTGCGCTTCGGCATCATCATGTCGAGGACGACGAGATCGGGTTCTTCCCCCTCCGCCAACACGAGGCCCTGATTGCCGTCCCGGGCGACCAAGATCTGATAGCCGCGGGATTCCAGCACCGTGCGCATCGATTCGACGATTTCAGGATCGTCGTCAACCAAAAGAATCCGCTTTCGCTCCGAGGCCTGGCCCGGCGCGGCGGTCGGTTCCCCCTCGGGAGACGGTGCGCTGCTGGCGGCACGAGCCGCTTTCTTCGCCTTCTTGACTGCCATGGTGATCCTTGCCGAGTTCCGCGGGATTCTGTGAAGAGGATGGTATCACGCCCCGGGATGGGCGGCCAACGGCGACGGAACGTCGCGGGAGAAGCCAAGGCAGGCCGCAGCCGCGGCGAGTCCGACGGCCGCACCAAATGCGACGTCGCTCGGATAGTGGGCGGAAGTGACGACGCGTTGGAGCGCCGCCGTGGCGGCGAGCGCGGCGAACAGAGGGGTCCCGTGCGGATACCGCCACGAGAGCGCTGCGGCGAGCCCAGCCGAGACGGCGGCATGCCCTGATGGAAAACTCATCAGGTCGGCGAGATGAGGCTTGGCGACGGCCAGGGCGCCGTCACCGAACGTCGCAAATGGCGAGGTGAGGCCAGCGAGATCGGACGCGTGGGGCCGGACGCGCTCGATCGATGCTTTCATGCCGTCCACGACGAGGCCGCCGAGGTACGTCGCCGCCACCATCAGGGTGAACGCACGCTCAGCGGAACCGAACCGGCCGGGCAACGGAAACTTGAGCGATCGGTCGAGCGTGACAGCGGCGACGAGGATCACGGCGGCACCGAGCGCGTTCCCCGACACCTCGAGAAGGTTCACCAGACGACCAACCTCTCCGGGCAATCGATTCGCCTTGCACCACACCGCCACCGGAAGGTCGATCGTGAAGGCCAGACAGCCGACGAGCACCAGGGCCGTCGCCGTGACGAGTAGGCCCCGACGAAATCGCCTCGCGCCATCTGCGGACATCGACTCGGTTCGGCGTGGGTTCATGACGCCAGAGTGTGGCAGAGATGTGCCTCGGAGGTCGAGAGACGTGGGTGACGGCGTCATTGCCAGAGGCCGCGGTCGAGAAGCCGGTAGTTGATCGCCTCGCTCACGTGACTGCAGGAAATCGTGTCGGCGGCGTCCAGGTCCGCGACGGTCCGCGCCACCCGCAGGACCTTGTCGTGGGCTCGTGCCGACAGCCCCAGATCGCCGACGGCGGCTCGAAGGAGCTCGCCCGCCGCGGGCTGAAGCCGACAGTATTCGCGAATCTCCCGACTCGAGAGCCGGGCGTTGCACCGGGGCCCGCGGCCCCCGGCGGCGCCAAACCGCGTCGCCTGTCGTTCCCGTGCCGCGAGCACCGCGTCGCGCATCTGGCTGCTCGACGTGCCGGGACGCGACGCCGCAAGCTCGCGAAACGGAACGGCCGGCACCTCGAGGTGGATGTCGATCCGGTCGAGCAGGGGCCCGGAGATCTTGCTCATGTAGCGCTCGACCTGCGGGGCCGTGCATTGGCACGAGCGACGCGGATCGCCACGGTAGCCGCAGGGGCACGGATTGAGCGCCGCCACGAGCATGAAGTCTGCGGGAAATCGGGTCGACGACTTCGCCCGACTGATCGTCACGGCGCCATCCTCGAGAGGCTGCCGGAGCACCTCGAGCGTCCGCCGGTTGAACTCCGGCAGTTCGTCGAGAAACAGCACGCCGTTATGCGAGAGCGAGATCTCGCCGGGCATCGGCACAGAGCGGCCACCGATCAATCCCGCCTCCGAAATGGTGTGGTGCGGTGCCCTGAACGGTCTCGTGGCGAGGAGCGGCTGGCCAGGCTGCATGAGCCCAAGCGCGCTGTAGATTCGCGTCGTCTCGATCGACTCAGCGGCCGAGAGAGGCGGCAGGATCGTCGGGACCCGCTTGGCGAGCATCGTCTTCCCACCCCCCGGCGGCCCCACCATCAGACAGTTGTGGTTGCCCGCGGCCGCCACGCATAGCGCCCGCTTCGCCGCCTCCTGCCCGCGAACGTCGGCGAAGTCGATGTCGTAGGTGGCGAACCGGTCGAACCACTCCGTGACGCGGGCCGGTGCCGGCGCGATGTCGAGGTCGCCGGCGAAGAACCGGACCGCTTCCGTCAGCGACGCCACGGGGATCACATCGATGTCCTCGACGACCGCCGCCTCGGTGGCGCTCGCGGCCGGCACCACGACCCCCTTGAGCGGACGATCTCCCCCTCGCTCTCGCTTCTGTCGCGCCGCCGCCATCGCGATCGAGAGGGCCCCGCGGGCCGGCCGCGTCGAACCCTCGAGCGACAGTTCTCCGACGACGGCGTAGTCAAGGAGGCGCTCGGAGGAGAACTGGCCGCTCCCGGCGAGGATGCCCAGCGTGATCGGGAGGTCGAACGTGGCCGCCTGCTTGGGAAGTTCCGCGGGAGCGAGATTCACCACGATCCGGTCGTTGGGGCGGTTGAACCCCGAGTTGACCATCGCCCGCGCGACGCGGTGCGTGCTCTCGCGGATGGCGGCGTCGGGCATGCCCACGAGCACGGTCGCAGGGAGCGCGCCCCCTGATACATCGACCTCGACGTCAACGGGCACCGCCTCGATGCCGCACAGGGAAAACGTGTGCAGTCGCGCGAGCATGGCACGCACCTCCTGGTATCGGTGGCAAGGGACGCCCCCCGGCGGTCCCTCGGTTTTGATCGGTCGGGATACATTCGGCCGCAGCGGAAACGATCGCGGCGGGACGGAGACAGTATACAGATGTTCACTCACTGGTCAATGGCCCGATGGGCGGTGGCCGCGGTCGTTGCGGCGTTGGCGACGCGGGGCGGCGCGGAGGAGGGGATGTGGCTCTACAACGCCCCACCGCTCGAGCGGCTCGCCCACGAGCACGGCGCCACGCCCACGCCGGAGTGGCTCCTTCACCTCCAGCGATCGAGTGTGCGATTCAGTTCCGGAGGCTCGGGGGCGTTCGTCTCCGCGGACGGACTCGTGATCACGAACCATCATGTGGCCTCCGGGTGCCTGCAGAAGTTGAGCTCGCCGACCCGCGACCTGTTTCACGACGGCTTCGCCGCCGCCACGCGGGACGACGAGATCGCCTGCCACGACCTCGAACTCAACGTGCTGGTGTCGATCGAGGACGTGACCGATCGGGTGAAGCGGGCCGTGCCACCCGATCTCCCGCCCGTCGAGGCATTCGCCGCCCGCCGCGCGGTGATGGCCACGATCGAGGCGGAGTCGCTTGCGGCCACCGGCCATCGCAGCGACGTCGTCACGCTCTACCAGGGCGGGCTTTTTCACCTCTATCGCTCGAAGAAGTACACCGACGTGCGGCTCGTGTTCGCTCCTGAGCAGCAGATCGCGTTCTTTGGCGGCGACGCCGACAACTTCGAGTTCCCGCGGTTCAACCTTGACGTCTGCTTTCTGCGGGCGTACGAGAATGGCGCGCCGGCCCGCGTCGATCACCATCTCACCTGGGCCCGGTCGCCCATCGGCGAGGGCGATCTCGTGTTCGTGTCCGGGCATCCGGGCCACACCGACCGGGGCGACACGATCGCCGAACTCCGTTCGCTGCGCGATCTCTGGCTGCCACTGGACCTCGAGCATCTCAACCGGCTCGAGGCCCTGTTCGGGGCGTACGCCTCCGAGGGGCCGGAGGAGCGGCGGCAGGCGTCGGCCGACCTGTTCGGCGTTCAGAACGGCCGCAAGGCAAGGCAGGGGATCCTGGCTGGGCTGCTCGATCCGCGCATCGTCGCCGCCCGCCAGACCGCCGAGTCGCAGGCGCGGGCGCGACTGGAGCGGGCGCTCGACAGTGAGCCGTCGCCGTATCTGCGGATCGAAGAGGCACAGGAGGCGATCGACGCCGTGGCTCGCCGCTACCGCGTGCTCGAGGCCGCGACGGGATTCAACAGCGCCTACTTCGCCAACGCACGGACGATCCTCCGGGCCGTCGAGGAGCGGGCCAAGCCGGACGGCGAGAGGCTGCGCGAATATCGCGACTCGAACCGCGCATCGCTCGAGTTGCGGCTGTTCAGCCCGGAGCCGCTCTACGACGCCCTCGAGACCGCGAAACTCGCCGACTCCCTCACGCACCTCGCCGCGGTCCTCGGGGCTGACGATCCGCTCGTGGTGGCGGTGCTCGACGGCCAGCCTCCGCGGGCGCGGGCTGCCTCGCTCGTCGCCGGCACGAGGCTCGGCCGCCGCGCCGGCGCGGCGGCCGACGACGATCGACGCCGGGCCCTCGTCGCCGGCGGGATCGAGGCGGTGCGGTCGTCGGACGACCCCATGCTTGCCCTCGCGCGGCTGATCGACGACGAGGCGCGGGCCGTGCGGGCGACGGTCGATGCGGCGAACGAGGTCAAGCAGCAGGCTCATGGCGACATCGCGCGCGAACGCTTCGCGAGGGAGGGCGCGGCGAGTTATCCCGACGCCACATTCACGCTGCGGCTCGCCTACGGCACCGTGCGCGGCATCGGCGTCGCGGGCGAACCCGGCCATGTGTCGGCCTTCACGACGTACGCGGGCCTCTTTGCCCGCGCCTCGGCGAAGCGCGAGACGCCCCCGTTCGACCTGCCGCCGCGCTGGCGGGAGCTGCGACCGAAACTCGAGGCCGACGGGGCATTCCTCCGCACGCCCTTCAACTTCATCTCAACGGCCGACATCATCGGCGGCAACTCGGGAAGCCCGGTCGTGAACCGGGCCGGTGAGCTCGTCGGCGTGATCTTCGACGGCAACATCGATTCCCTGATTCTCGACGTGGCCTATGACGACACCAGGGCCCGCGCGGTGGCGGTGGACGCCGGCGGGATCGTCGCCGCGCTCGAGCGCGTCTACGGCGCCGATGCACTGGTCGCCGAATTATGTGGCAGTCACGAGCCGCCTCGGATACCATGACGACTTGACCGGCGGCACGGATTCGCCGCCGTGTCCTTCGGATCCCCGCCGAAGAACGGACTTCCGCGTGCCATTCTCCCCAACCGTGTCGCGAGGGATCGCCGGCGTCGTCGTGGCGGCCGTCGGAGCGATGGTCGCGGCGGCGCCCGGACGCGCGGCCGAGCCGTACAACATGCGGGTCAATCTCGCATCCGTCCGGATGGGCGGGATCGTGTCGGGCACGCTCCCCGCGGCTGGACTGGGACGCCGGGTCGTCGCGATCGAGCATTGGACGACGTCGTGCCCGGAGTGCAAGGCGAGCCTGCCGAAGCTCGGCGAACTGCAGACGGCGCATCGCCAGGCGGGGCTCGTGGTCATCGGGGCCGTTCGACCGGGCACTGATCCCGCGAAGGTCAAGGAGGTCGTCGCGGAGACCGCGACGACGTTTCCGATCGTGAACGGGGCGGATCTCGCCGGCGGCAACGATTTCAAGACGGTGCCGCACCTGATGGTCTTCGACCACACGGGCCGATGCCTGTTTCGCGGCCTTCCAGACGACGGTTACGAGGTGATCACCGCCGCCGTCAGGGCCTCGCCGGCCTCGATCCTGGAAGGTCGCACGCTCACGAAACTGGCGTCGCTCCAGCCCTCGCTCCTCGATGATGCCGGGCTCGCCACGGCGTTGCGGAAGGCCCGCGGATATCTCAAGTCCGCGGACGAGGCGACCGTCGAGGAGGCGAGGTACGTGGTCGAGAAGGTCGAGGCGTTCGGGCGGCGGCTGCTCGACGACGCGGCTGCGGCCAAGACCTCCGACCCGCTGCGGGCCGTGGCCCTCGTGCAGCGATGCGCCGCCGACTTCAAGGGCACGCCCTTGGGTGCCGAAGCGGCATCGCTGGCGAAGGATTGGAACAAGAACCCGACGTTTCAGAAGGCGCTGGCCGCGGTGAACGACTTCGCGCAGCTTCAGGCGATCCGGTCGCAGGTGCTGGCGTCGTTCCGGGCCGTGGGCACCGCCACGCCCGACATCGTCGCGCGGGTACCTCCCGCCGTGAAGCAGCAGATGACGGACCTCGTGGCGAAGGTGCAGGAGAACCTTCCCGGCTCCAAGTTCGCCAACGAGGCCAACGACATCGCGATCGAGTTCTCGCTGCCGGTGAAGGCCGGACAGCCGGCCCCCTGACGAACGGAGACGGAGCGCATGCTCATCGCAACGTGCAGGGCGGCGGTGATGGTGACCCTGCTGGGCTGCTTCGCCGGTCGGGCGGAGGCCGAGGAGCCGGCGCCCGCGTTGGCCGAGGCTTGGCAGGCGATGTTCGACGGCCGCACGCTCGGCGACTGGAAGCCCACGGCGTTCGCAGGCGGTGGCGAGCCGGTCGTCGCCGATGGAGTGATCCGGATTCCGATGGGTGCCGATCTCAGCGGCGTGACATGGGGCGGCGAGTTTCCGCGTCGGAGGTACGAACTCGCCCTGGAGGCGCGTCGCGTTGAGGGCAATGACTTTTTCTGCGGGCTCACGTTCCCCGTGGGCGACTCGTGCTGCACGCTGATCCTCGGCGGCTGGGGAGGCTCGGTGACCGGCCTCTCCTGCATCGACGGCCGCGACGCCGGCGACAACGAGACGACCGACGCACGGACGTTCGAGCGGGGGCGGTGGTACGACGTGCGGGTGCGGGTGGAGCCGAACCGAATCGTATGCCTGCTGGACGGGGAGCGGATCGTCGATCAGGACATCGAGAACCGGCGCATCTCCGTCCGCGACGAGGTGATTCCCAGCCAGCCCCTCGGGATCGCGACGTACGCCACGACGGGAGAGGCGCGCAACATCCGATGGCGGTCCCTCGACACGACGCCGGACGAGCCATGACCCGCGGGCCGCATGGCCCGGACGACGGGCACGATGGCATGCGCCGGCGGATCGCGGAGGACGCGGCCCGACACGTCGCGTCGGGGTCCGACACCCGCCGGGCGGTGTTTCGCTCGGCGCGGCGCGTCGCCGGTGGATGGGTGCCGAGCGAGCAGCTGCCCGGTGCTGCGGAGGTCCGTGGCGAGGTGCATCGCGGTCTCGACCCCACCGGTTCGCTGAGGCATCTCGGCGGCGATCGGTTCGACGCCATCGCGGCGATCGTGGCCGTCCTCGCCACGGTTCGCCAGGACCCGGCCCGCTGTCCGGAGGGCGACGTCCTCGAGCACTCGCTACAGGTGTTTGACCTCGTTCATCGCGAGCGGCCGTTCGACGAGGAGCTTCTGACCGCGGCCCTCGTGCACGACGTGGGCCGTGCCATCGACCGCTCGGACCCCGTGGCGAGCGGTCTCGAGGCGCTCGGCGATCTGATCACGCCGCGCACGCAGTGGCTCATCGAATCGCTCGCCGCCGCGACCAGGCACATGGACGGCACGCTGGGCCATCGCGCGCGGCGCCGCCTCGAGCAACACCCCGACTTTCTCGACGTCCTGCTGCTCGCGGAGGCGGACCGCCGGGGGCATGTCCGCGGCTACGCGGCCCCCACGCTCGACGAAGCGATCGCGTTCCTCCGGGCGATCGAGGAAGCCGATCGGGATACCGGGGCATGATGACGGGGTTTCCCTCCTTGAGTTACCAACGGGTTTGGGGCGCGCGGCGTTCGTGGATCGCATCGCTGACGGTGCTGCTCGCCGGCCTCGCGATGGAAGCCGCGGCCTACGACATCACCGACGCCGTGACGTCCTCGGGTGGGATCGTGTTCGACAGCACGGTCTCCTCGACCAATCCGGTGATCACCGTCAGCACCAGCGCCGCCCTCGGTCTGCCGGCGACGCTGCAGATCTCGACGACGACTTCGCTGCCGATGTCGTACACGCTCCAGGCGACGGTTTCCGGCTCGGGCTACACCCTGGGAAACGCCGGTTCCGGCGATGATCGACTTCTTCAACAACGCGGGGCCGACCACCGGAACCAGTTCCGCGACGATGACGGGTTCGAACGCCCCCGGCGCCTTCCTCGGCCAGATCAGCAATGGCGTGGTCCGCGTCATCGGTGGTCCGGCCGCATCGGGCAGCGGGGCGACCGGACAGGACGTGACATGGGTCCACGCCGGCACGATCAACGTGGCCGGCAACGGCACGCTCGTGTCGTCGGGATCGGTGTATTCGAGCAGTGGCTGGGTCGATTCCGGCACGCTCGAGCCCGCGGGATTCCGCACGGCGCAGCTCAGCGGTTTGGTGGTGGCGTCGTACGGCGACCAGTGGACGGGTCAGCCGAATGCCTGGCCGGGAGGGAACATCACCGTCTCGTCATCCGGCCAGATCGCGGCCAGCAACGCCGACCCCACGCAGATCACCGCGGGCATCTCCGCCGCCAGTAGCACCGGCCCCGGCAACGCCTACTCCGACCCCGTGACGCCCCCGCCGACCGTGTCCGTAACGCTGGCGAACGGTGTGATCACCAACAGTTCCGACGCCGGAGTCGGCATCATGGCGGCAGCCACAGGGGCACAGTTTCTTCATGGCCAAAACGGCAACAACGACACCGCGTACGGCGGAAGCGTGAGCGTCAGCCTGACGGGAACGTCGTCGATTTCGGCGGGGGGCACGACGGGCGTTGGCGTGTTCGCGGTGAGCGAGGTGTACGTCGCGCATGACATCCCGAAGAACTCCACCGTGCAGTCGGGAACGGTGGCGGTTTCCGTCGCCGCCGGATCTGCCATCACGTCCGGAACCGCCGGCTCGTCGCTCTCGATCGGTGTGCTCGCCGTCGGGGCGGGGTCGGATCTGTTCCTCTCCCCCTACACCTCCGAGCGGGTGAACGGGTATGGCGTCGGCAACGCGGGCGTGGTGACGGTGACGAACGCCGGCGCGGTGACGACGACCGGAACCCTTTCAGCAGGGCTCGCCGGACTGAGCATCGGGGGAGGCGGCGTCG
>Ga0233425_10011408_pt1 | contig 10383 bp, 7 predicted proteins | sample Watercolumn_Towu_2_FD_181712 | JGI IMG/M metagenome (GOLD analysis project Ga0233425, IMG submission 181712) | Freshwater microbial communities from Lake Towuti, South Sulawesi, Indonesia - Watercolumn_Towuti2014_140_MG | ecosystem: Environmental > Aquatic > Freshwater > Lake | place: Indonesia... | reverse complement strand
CGGTGCGCCAACACGCGGAATGGACTCCGCCCGGCGCATCACGTGAAATGGTCCAGCGATCACGGCCCCTGTGCGCGCGTCCTCAAGACCGAACTCCACGCCCACCGCCAAGCCATCTTCCAAGGTTGCGTTCGCACCGCCTTCCACCAACGGCTGACGCAGCACGCGGCGAATCGTTGCGCGCAACACCGCATCGGCTGTCGCGGAATCTGCAAGCACCGCACCAGCGCGCTGAGACAACTCGCGCTTCACGCCACGGGTGAACTCAATCTCCGCGCCACGCCAAATCGTTTCATTCTCGGCCGGCAAGACGGCGATGCGCTTCACTCCGCTCGGCAGTAGGGCGGCCGTGCTGTAGCCACAGCTCGAGCACAAGCCGACCACAACGAGGAATAAGCCCGCGGTCGAGACTCTCATTGGTTTCCGGCAGGTGGTGGCGCGACGGTGTCCGTCGCCGCCGCGGGTGGCATGGGCAATGAATTCAGTAGTTCCTTCGCCTTCTTGCCCGCACGCGTGGTGGCCTCCGTCATGTCGAGCTTCATCAGCCACCAGCGCGCGGCCCACGGCTCTCCCTGATCGATGTACCACTCGGCCACGGTGAGAAGGTGCTCCGCTTGGAGTTCGGTGAGTTCCGCCAACGTGGCCTTGGCTTCGCCAGCCCACCCCTGATGGCGCGCCTGTTCGAGATAGCGCTCAAACCCCTCGCGTGCTAGGCGCATCATCCCGGGGTCGTAGGCCGCGCCCTTGATCGCGCGGTAACGGCACCAAGAGGTGTAATAAAGCGCCGCAGATTGCCACGCACTGTCGGGCCAGCGTTCAGCCAGCAACTGGAAATCCATCGCCGCCGCCTGCCAGTCGCCCTCCTGCAAGGAGTGACGTGCAACAAGCCACTGCGCATCGGCAGCACGCGCACCGCCGGGGAAGGTCTCCACGAGGTAGCGCAGGATCTCTTCACCCTTGTCAACGCGCGAAAAAACGCCAAAGAATGCAGCGCGGCGTCCTTCGATGTACTCGAGGCCGACGCGGTAGAGGGTTTCCATGCCCGTGTTCGCGTGTTCGGAAACGGGGTAGCGCTCGAAGTATTCGCGCCATGCAGCGAAACACTCACTCCAATCGTCATCGCGGTAGAGGCTGTCCGCACGCAACATGCGCACTTCCTCATCGTGGCTGCTGCTCGGCCATTCGTCGGTGAAGTCCGCGGCCAAGTCGGCGCACTCTTCGAAATCGCCATCAGCACGAACTTGACGCAGTTCGGCGAGCGCTTCTTTTTGCCGCTCGCTGTCCTCGACAGCCGGCTCTTCGGCCTTCTTCAGGTCGGCGAGGATCTTCATTTCATCAGCGCCGGGCGTGGAGCGCAGGAAATCCGGTAGCGCATCGTTGAGTTCGCGCGAGAGGCTACGGCATCCTCCACTCACAAGAACGATGAGGAGCAGCGGAAGTGTGAACGCCCTGCGCATGGGTGCCTCCAGACGACGGCATCGTAGGAATGGAACGCGCGCCCGTAAAGGAGCGCTCAGCCGGCTGCCAGTCGCGGCGGTCGATCCAGCGCGAAGGCCAGCATCAACTCCAGCAGGCGTTCAATGTTGGGTTCGCACGCGCTCGGGACACTCGCCTCCGCGGCAGGGGCTTCGAGCAACGCTCGCAGCGCGGCTTGCGTGGGGACATCAAAGGTCGTGATGCGCGGCACCACATGCCGCAAACACACCCGACAAATCACACCTCCATGCCAGGGGTCGATGCGCACGGGAGCCTTGGGCGGAGCGGGACGATCGCAGCGCACGCAACGGTGGATCACGGGTGCCCGACCGGCCAGCACCAACCAGCACAACTGAAAGCGCAGCCACACCGCCCGGACATGCTCTTCTGACACTGTCTCTAGCGCGGCCAACGATTCCAATGCCAAGGGCAACAAGCCTGGCTGCGCGATGGCGGGAGTTCCCTCGCGCAAGACGTCGACCAACGCGAGCGCCGAGGCCAGCCGCGCGGCCGAGTCGCTCAAGCGCGGAAAGGCTGTGTGCGCCGCGAAGCCCTTGAGCTCGTAACCATTCTTCACCGCATTCAGGCTGGCATCACCCCATTGCAGAAGGTCTAGCGGGCCGTAACGGAAGTCTGGGCTCATGCGTCGGCTGCCCCGCGCCATGACATGAATGCTGCCATGACTCTCCGTCAACAGGCGCACACTCTGACTGGTGTTGGTGCAGTCTTGGACTGCGAGCACCAAGGCGGGCGTGTGCTCAAGCTGACGGGGCGCGCTCACTCCGGCACACTGACCTTGAGCCGCCGTATGCGTCGTGCGTCGGCATCGAGAATCTCGAAACTCACGCCGCCTAGATCAAAGCGCTCGCCCGTGCGCGGCACTCTCCCGACTTCGGCGCTGACATATCCTGCAATAGTGTCGAAGCCGCGGTCTTCAGGCAACGTGAGTTGCAGGCTCTTATTCACATCGTCAATATGTGCAATGCCGTCCACTTCACCGGAGCGGTCGCTCAAGCGCCGCACGCCGGGCACTTCGAGTTCGGCGGCAGAGTCGTATTCGTCGGCAATCTCACCCACGATCTCTTCGAGAATGTCCTCAATGGTGACGACACCGGACATGCCTCCGTATTCATCTAGCACCACGGCCATGTGCACACGGTCGCGACACAGATCAGCGAGCAGGTCCTTGGCCAATCGTGATTCCGGCACGAATAGCGGCGCACGCAAGAGGGTGGTCAACCCGCCCGGTAGCAGCATGTCAGTGCTCCAACAACGCAGCAGATCCTTGGCCAGCAGAATGCCCACCACATTGTCGATTCCACCCTTATGCACCGGAATGCGCGAATGGCCGTGCTCCACCACTGCGCGGGCGGCCGCGGCCAAGTCCGCTTCGACAGGAATCGCAAAGACAGAAGTGCGCGGCGTCATGATGCGCGAGACCGGCACGTCCTGCACCTCGATGATGTTCTCAATCATCGTGCCCGCGGCTTCGCCGATGGCCCCTTCGCGCTCGCCATCGGAGACGGCATCTAGGATTTCGTGACGCGCCTCTTCATTGGTGTCGCGATCCTGCAGACCCACCATGCGACAGGCCACACGCCCCGTGAATCCACTCAGCCATGCGATGGGCAAGGCCAGCGTGCCGAGCATCGCGCCTAGCGGCAACACCAACAACAACACGCGTTCTGGTGCAGCGCGGGCAATGCCACGCACAATGCCGTACACGCCGGCCAACAGAATAAGTAATGCGATTCCCAATCGCGGCAAGAACTCCTCGCCGAGTGGCGCCGTGTCTCCCGCCAACACTCCCAACATGGCGAGCAGGAAGAAATACGACGAGATGGTGCGCAGCGCACTGACCCCATCTAGGATGCGATGCTCGTGCACCAACCGTTGCTTCAGGCGTTCGAGCGTTGGTCCTTGTCCAAGCCGCTCCTGCATTCTTGTCCACAAGAAATTGCGCAGGGCCGTTTCTGTGGCCACCGCAACCGTGAGCACGCCGAGGCTGGACCAAAGAACGGCGTCTTCTGCCCCTCCAGGATCAGCGGCCAAGGACAGCCTCCTTCCAAGCCTTCACTTCATCCTCGCGCTCGATGTCCTCGCCGTCTGGATTGAACGGCAAGTCTTTGCCACTCAGTTTCTTCAACGCCGCGAAGGCTGACTTTCTTACCCGGAGCGCGTCGTCGTCTAGCGCCCGCACGAGTGCCTTGAGCTGATCCTGCGTAGCGACGCCCAAGATCGCGAGGGCATCTGCGGCAGCACAGCGTGCGTCCTCATCATGGGAATTCACGAATTCAGCTACGCGCCCCGCTGCCTGCTTCAAACCCAACTTGGCCGTCAATTGCAATGCAGGCGCAGCGGCCTTGGGATCAAGTGCTCCGAGCAGTTTCACGAGCTGTGAGCCATGGGCGGCTGTCGCGTGTTTCTCGAGCAGCTGCATCCCTTTGAGCTGTAGCGCGCTATCGATTTCATCCCCCACCGCTTTGAAGCAGAGCTCGATGTCGAAGATGGGCTGAAGCTCCATCACTGCGAACGCCCGCGCACGGACTTCAGCATCACGATCTGCGAAAGCCGCGAGCAACGCTCCCCCAATGGCGTTCACATCGATGGCGGCGATGGCTTCAAGCGCGCTCGCGCGCGCCACAGGTTCGGGGTCCTTGAGTCCCTGTTGCAGGATCGCGAGGAGGGGCTTGCCGTTGGCTCCCATGGCCTTGGCCTTCGCGTAGAGATCCGCACGGTCGAAGCCATCCTTGGTGCGTTCAATGGCCTTCGCGAGTTTCGCCGCGATGGCTTGGCCTGAATCGGCCACGGCAACCGGCGCCGCCACCGTGGTTTCCTTGGGTTTGGGCGCCGCCTCGCCCAGTGTTTTCACGGGCGAGTCGTTAGCGGCCTCTTTCTCACTGCCGCAACCAACGACGGCCAACAAAACGAAAATACCTGAAGCGAGTGCCGTGACTTTGTGGTTCATGTTTGCATGTGCGCTAGGGCGCAACGGTGTGCATGCTAGCCGCGATCCAGACCGGAGCGCCGGCTTGGGCAGCGGTGCCCGCGATTTTGTCCTTGCGCGCATGCCTTCGGTTGGACTACAAAAGGCAAGTATCGATGTGCGGCCGACTGCATTGCTGAAGTTGTCACGTCGTTCACATGACGGTTCTTGCGCGTCACGGCAACTGGTGTCGTCGTGGCCTCCTAAACCTTTCCCCTCGGAGCTTCCATCCATGTCACTGCTTCGCACGTTCGCGTTGCTAGCGGTCATCGCGTCGCTGGCAACGGCCCAGGTTGTCACTCTGCAAACCACCTTGCAGGGCGGAAACGGCCAAAAGGGCAACATGTTCAACATCAACAACATTTCTGCCAACCCCGTCACGATTCTGGGCTTCGACCAGAATTTCCTCGCGGCGGGAACTTCCGCCATGGAGGTCTACACGCGGGTCGGGAGCTACGTGGGGTCTGAGGCGCTCGCCGCCAACTGGACTCTCGTGGGCAGCGCTGCGGGCATCGTGCACGGCGGGCCCGGCGCGGCCACTCCTGTTCCCATCGTGGTCGGTGTGACCATTCCGGCTGGTGCAACGCAGTCCTTCTACGTCACCATCACTAACGCCACAGCCACAAACGTGGCCTACACCAATGGCACCGCCGTGTTGCCCACCCCAACCACGGCAGGCGCCGTCGCCTTCGCTGACACGAACATCCAGTTCGTGTGCGGCGTGGGCAAGAGCTACCCCTTCGGCACGACCTTCGGTGGTCCCACGCCCGGTGGCGCTGGGCGCTGCTGGAACGGCAAGATCAATTACCAGATCGGCGGCATGCAAGGTGAATACAGCATCAACACGACGAACTGCGCGCTGGACTTTGATGGCGCCATCGGCACGCCATTCATCGCTGCCGGTGTCACCAAGTGCATTGGCAATCTCGTGACGGCGAACATCGCTGTCACGGCCGCGCTTCCCTATGACATTGCCGTGGACTTCAGCAATGCCATCCCCGCGTCGGGCGGCGCCATCGTTCTCCCCGGTGGCCAGAGCTTCAACCTGAACTTCTTTACTGCCATCTGGCTGCTCGGAGGCGCGTTCGGCAACTTCCAGATTTCTCCCGGTCCGTGGTCCATCCAGTTCCCTGCTTTCCCGGGAACCTTGAGCGCGCAGATCGTGGCCGTTGATCCCACCTCCGCCATCGGGATCAGCATTAGCCAGCCATCGAGCGCCACCGGCAGCACCGGCAGCGCCGTCATCCCAGGTCCGACCAGTGACGACTCTTCTGTCACGTTGAACCTGAACGGCACCTATCCCGGCTGCGCCTTGGCCCCCGTGCCGTTCTTCGGCACGATGCAGAGCTCCGTGCACGTCATCTCCAACGGTCGCCTGATGTTTGGCGGCGTCGCCGACATCGACTACAGCCCAACGGTGGCTGAGGCGCTCCTAGACCAACCCTTCTTCGGCATCTGGACGGACTTCAACTTCCAAGCCGGATCCGCGGTCACCATCAACGGCACCATGGCCAGTGGTCTGCACGTGGATTACACCAACGTGATTTATTGGGGTACCACCATCACCAACACCTTCTCGCTGCACGTGGACGCGACCACAGGCGTTGCTTCCATCGACGGCCTCACCGGCGTCGTGCCCGGACCCGCGACTGCACCTGGCGGCACCGTGCTCGATCAGTTCGTTGGCATCAGCCGCGGTAACGACAACTTCGGCACGAATGTCGCCACGGACCCGGGCATCACCGCCTTCTCGGTCAGCGGACCGAACCCCGGCCCCGCTGGCTTTGGCATGATCTACAACTTCGGGCAGTGGGGCACGCTCACCACGGGCCTCAACAACCTGCTGTTCGTCCCGAACGCGGGAGGAAACTACGACTGGGCTGGCCTCTGATCTAAGGTCGCTGTCCAGCATCGCTTAGCTCGACAGGCAACGGCCTCGGCGTCCATGGGATGCCGAGGCCGTCGTCGTTTTCAGCGCAAATCTCGCCGCAAGGCCAACAATTGCTTCAACGCGGTTTCGCGCCCCCGGCTTGAGAATAGTTTGATTTTGGAACGCTTCATGGGCTAAGTTGCGATCGTCCCGCTTCGAGCTTTCGGCGCGGGACTCAATAAGCGCAGCGCAGTTGTGTTTCGGACGGAGGTCCCGTCCGCGTGCGCAAGTTGATGCACCTTCCCCAACGGAGTCACGACTCATGTCTCTTGTGCGCCTAGCTCTTGCCGTGGCCTTTACTGCCACATTCGTCACCGCCCAGTCCAGCTTGTTGACCACCCTGCAAGGTGGCAACGGCCAGAAGGGCACCATGTTCAACATCAACAACATCAGCGCGGGGCCGATCACGGTCACCTCGCTGGCACAGAACTTCCTCGGCGCTGGCACTTCCAACGTCGAGATCTACACCAAGACTGGCAGCTATGTGGGCTCGGAGGCCATTGCCGCCAACTGGACGCTCGCGGCTAGTGCGGCGGGCCTCGTCCACGGTGGTGCCGGCACTGCAGTGACCATCCCGTCGCTCGTGAATACCACGATCCCCGCGGGTGCTACGCAGGCCTTCTACGTCACCGTCACTGCCGCCACTGCCACAAACGTGGCCTACACCAACGGAACGTTGGTAGTGCCCGCGACCTCTGCGGGCGCCGTCGCCTTCGCTGACGCGAACATTCAGTTCGTGTGCGGCGTGGGCAAGAGCTACCCCTTCGGCGCGACCTTCGGTGGCCCCACGCCCGGTGGCGCTGGCCGTTGCTGGAATGGCCGCATTGACTACGTGCTCGGCGGACCCCCCGCGGTGCCGTGGCAGGTGAATCAACCCGTGGCCTACATGGACTTCGATTTTGTGCTGGCCACTGCGACGACGCCCGCGAAGATCACGAAGTGCGTTGGTGCTCCGGTGAATGCGTGCGCCGATAGCTTCGGTGCCCCCGCAGACATCGCCCTCAACAGTGTTCCCACGGTCTCGAGCGCGGCCGGTGGTGTGGCTCTCACGCCGAATACGGTGGTGAACCTCGACCTCGCCGGTGGGTTCTTGTTCCTCTTGGGCGGCACGTTCGCCCTGCCCCTTGGCGCCGCGGTCGGCACCTGCCCGATCTTCTTCAATGCCTTCCCAGGCACCCTGTCGGCGCAGATGGTCGCCATCGACCCCACTTCCCCCATCATGCTGACCCTGTCGCAGGCATGCGAAGCCACTGGCGTGGCTGCGGGCCCAGTGACTCTGCCCAACGCTGACGACTCGCTCTACTTGGTGAACACCACCGCAGCTCCGCTGTGCAACACCGCCGGCCTCAACTACTACGGCACCACCTACACCAACTTCGTGGTGAGCACCAACGGCATCGTGTTCCCGGGCACCGCCGGCAACAACCAGTGGGTGCCGTCGGCTGCGAACGCGCTCACCTATCCCGGCCTGTTCGGCGTGTGGTCTGACTGGCAGGCCAATGCGAACCCCGCTGCGTCCATTGTGATGAGCAACAACGCGGTATTCGGTGGCTTCGACATCAACTTCACCAACGTTCCCTACTGGGGAACCACCATCAACAGCACGTTCAAGGTGGCCCTCGACACCATCGGGCCGCGCCTAGAAGGCCTCACCGGCTTGGGCACGGACCCAACCACACCTAGCGGTCTGTTCGTGAGCAAGGGCGTTGGCTTCGCCACCGATCCTGGCGCCACCGCGTTCGCAGTCGGCACCGGCACCACCGCCGTGGCGACCGACATGCTCTACGCCGTGGGTACCGGCACTCCGACCCTCGCGGGCGGCGCCAACAACCTCTGGTTCACGTTCAACGCCACCGGCGGCGTGGATTGGATGGGCCTCTGATCTAAGGGTGCTGTCAAGCATCACTTAGATCGAATGGCAACGGCCTCGGCGTCCATGGGATGCCGAGGCCGTCCTCGTTTTTCAGCGCAAGTATCGCCGCCAAGCCAACAACTTCCTCAGCACGGTTTCGCGCCCACGGCTTGATTGTCGTTTGATTTTGACACGCTGCATGGGCTACGGTGCCAACGTCCCGTTTCGAGGTTTCGGCGCGGGGCTCAATGAGCGCAGCGCAGTTGTGTTTCGGACGGAAGTCCCGTCCGCGTGCGCACGTTGATGCATGTTCCCCAACGGAGTCACGACTCATGTCACTTGTGCGCCTAGCTCTTGCCGTGGCCTTCACTGCCACACTCGTCACCGCCCAGTCCAGCTTGTTGACCACCCTGCAAGGTGGCAACGGCCAGAAGGGCGCCATGTTCAACATCAAGAACATCACCGCGGGGCAGATCACGATCACCTCGCTGGCACAGAACTTCCTCGGCGCTGGCACTTCCAACGTCGAGATCTACACCAAGACTGGCAGCTATGTAGGCTCGGAGTCCATTGCCGCCAACTGGACGCTCGCGGCTAGTGCGACGGGCCTCGTTCACCCTGGTTCCGGCACTGCAGTGACCATCCCGTCGCTCGTGAATACCACGATCCCCGCGGGTGCCACGCAGGCCTTCTACGTCACTGTCACTGCCGCCACAGCCACAAACGTGGCCTACACCACTGGCAACCTCGTGTTGCCCACCCCAACCTCGGCGGGCAACGTCGCCTTCGCTGACGCGAACATTCAGTTCGTGTGCGGCGTGGGCAAGAGCTACCCCTTCGGCTCGACCTTCGGTGGCCCCACACCCGGTGGCACTGGCCGTTGCTGGAATGGCCGCATTGACTACGTGATCGGCGGAATCCCCGCGGTGCCGTGGCAGGTGAATCAACCCTCGGCCTACATGGACTTCGACCTTGTGCTGGCCACTTCGACGACGCCCGCGAAAATCACGAGGTGCGTTGGCGCTTTGGTGAGTGCGTGCGCCAATAGCACCAATGCCCCCGCAGACATCGCCCTCAACGCTGTTCCCACGGTCTCGAGCGCGGCCGGTGGTGTGGCTCTCACGCCGAATACGGTGGTGAACCTCGACCTCCTCGGTGGATTCGCGTTCCTCTTGGGCGGCACGTTCGCCCTGCCCCTTGGCGGCGCGGCCGGCACTTGTCCGATCATCTTCCCCGCCCCCCCGGGCACAATCTCCGCTCAGATGCTGGCGATTACTCCCACCTCAGCCATCGGCGTCAGCCTCTCTCAGGCCTGCCAGCTGAACGGTGTCGCCGCGAGCGCACTCACGCTTCCCAACGCTGACGACTCGCTCTACGTCGTGAACACCAACGCCGCACCGCTGTGCAACACCACCAGCCTCAATTACTACGGCACCAGCTACACCAACTTCGTGGTGAGCACCAACGGCATCGTGTTCCCGGGCACCGCCGGTAACAACCAGTGGGTGCCGTCGGCCGCGAACGCGCTCCTCTATCCCGGCCTGTTCGGCGTGTGGTCTGACTTCCAGTCCAACGCCAACCCAGCTGCGTCCATCGTGGTGAGCAACGCGACATCCGGTGGCTTCGACGTCAGCTTCACCAACGTTCCCTACTGGGGAACCACTGTCAACAACACGTTCAAGGTGGCGCTCGACCCCACAGGGCCGCGCCTAGAAGGCCTTCTCAGCTTGGGCACGGATCCAACGACTACCGGCCTGTTCGTGAGCAAGGGCGTTGGCTCCGCCACCGATCCAGGCGCGACCGCGTTCGCAATCGGCACCGGCACCACCGCCGTCGCAACCGACATGCTCTACGCCGTAGGTACCGGCACTCCGACCCTCGCGAGCGGCGCCAACAATCTCTTGTTCACCTTCAACGGCACCGGCGGCGTGGATTGGCTCGGCCTCTGATCTGAAGTTTCCTGCGAAGCGACACATGTAGCTTCTCCACCGCGGCCCGCGAGCCTTGCGCTTGCGGGCCGTGTGCGTTTTGTCTTTGGCATCGCGCAAAGCGTTTTTCGCGAGTCGCCCACGAATCTTTGCCGCAGGCTTCAGGCACGCGCTCGACGGAATTCTAGAGCCACACCATAGTTACGTTGAC
>Ga0233425_10011407_pt1 | contig 10383 bp, 6 predicted proteins | sample Watercolumn_Towu_2_FD_181712 | JGI IMG/M metagenome (GOLD analysis project Ga0233425, IMG submission 181712) | Freshwater microbial communities from Lake Towuti, South Sulawesi, Indonesia - Watercolumn_Towuti2014_140_MG | ecosystem: Environmental > Aquatic > Freshwater > Lake | place: Indonesia... | reverse complement strand
TAATTTGGAAAAGTTCAAAATGTCGCGTTACAAAAATACCCGCGGCAAAGCGCGGGTATTCATGTCATCATTTACAGGTCATCGAGCTTGAAGTTGACTCAGCAACTGGCGATAATTCTCGGCGTTGGGCGGGTTCATCAGCACGATCTGGTTGATGACCTCCAGCGCGCCTTGTTTATCACCCTCATGGATGAGGTCTTCGCCCAGCAGGTCCAATATCGAAATGGCCTGTTCGGCCTGCCCGGCATGATAAAGCCGCGCTGCCAGCGCGCGTTTGAGCAGCGGCTGGTCGGGGTGGTCTTTAATCAAGTCTTCGATGAATGCAATAGCCAGGTCGTTTTTATTCTGACTCTCAAGGTGGGTTATGTAATTTTCCAGCTCGCTCATGGCCTTGTCGGTTTGCGCCATGCGCAGGTTAAGCTCCACCAGTTGTTTGCGCGCCGACTCATCGTCCGGTGCGAGCGTGCGGATCTGCTCATAGACCCGTACAGCCTGCTTCCAGTCCAGCCGTTGAAGGTCAATATCGGCCATGCGCTGCAGGATGTGAGTATTCCAGTCGCGGCTGGCCTTGCCTTGCTGCACAACGCGCAGGGCGGTGGTGAAGGTCTTGCGCGCCATGTCCAACTCGGCGAGCCGGTTATAAATGGCCGCCAGTTCAAGATATTCATGAATGGCATCGTCGGTTTGCCCGCGCGCAATGAGCTGGTCAATCAGGCGGTTGCGCGCGCCTGTGTCTATCGGCGAGAGTTGAATGACGCGCCGCAGAAGTTTTGTGGCCTGCTGTACCTCGCCCCGCACGCTGTACGAATGCGCCACAACACTGAACTTTGCGATGGCTTCGGCGGTGCGGTTTTCCTGCGCCAGCAGGTCGCCCATCAGCGTGTGCAGCGGCAGGTAGGTGGGCGCATATTGCACGGCGTAATAGGCTTCATCCATGGCAGAGCGCAGGGCGCCGCTGCGCGCCAGTTGGTTGACGCGGTTCATCGACTCGATCACCGAACTTGACTGCGCCTGCAGAATCACATCTGCCAGCGTGGCCAGTATTTCGCCGTCCTGTTTCGGCATCTGGTCGCGGGTCTTGCGCAGTTGTTCGCGCCAATCCGGGCGCATGAGCAGGCCGTTGATGTTTTCACAAGCTTTGCGCAGGATGGTTTCATCCTTTTGATTTTGGTGGGCTTCGATCAAGGGTTCATACTGCTGGCGGATCTCATCCGACCTTTCGGCTGGTACTGTCATCGAATCGGCCAGTTTCAAGGCTTCGAGATATTCAAGCGCGGCTTCGTTGAAATGTGATTTCTTGACCAGCAGCTGCCCGAGCAGAATGCGCGTGCCGAGCGCGTAATCGTTGTGCTTGACCGCGTTTTGCAAAAAGCGCTGCGCGCTTTCCAGCCGCTCGCCTTTGAAGCGCAGCAGGCCGATGGTGAAATACAAACTCGGATGTTTGAAGCCCAACTCCAGCGCGCCTTCCAATTCTTCGGCGGCCAGGGTTTCATTGCCCTTGCTTTGAGCGTCAATGGCCTGGCTGAGATGCAGCACCACTTTGGCCTGTTCGGCCTGTTGCAGCGAGATTTGCCCCGTGCCCTTCATGATTGCGGCCAGTCCGCGCCGTTCCTGGGTGGCTGGGCTGTCGTCGGAGTAATCGAAGAGAAGCTCTGCCAGCTGGGTCAATGCCTTTTGGCGCGACTCAGCCACCGGGTCCAGCCCCGATGCGGTGCGGGTGGTGTTCGGTCCCAACTGTTTTACCTGCGACATGCGGATCGGTCCCGTCCCGCCTTTGCCGCGCATCGGTTTGGGAAGCAATTGGCCGGTGTTTAATAAAGTGAGAGCCTGCCGGGCTTCGGCGCTGTCGGGGATGATGGACAGGGCCTTGCCCACCATCTCTCTTGATTTTTCGACATTGCCTGCGCGCTGGATGATGCTGGCGACGGCCAGATATTCCATGACCGCCTGCTGGGTGTGACCCAGTTTTTCATGTACTTGTGCGAGGCGCGAATGGGCGATGGGATGTTCGGGGTTGAGATTGGTGACGCGCACCCAGTTTTCAAGCGCCTTGTCTGTGTCGCGTTGTTTGAAGAACAGGTCGCCGGCGCGCATCGAGGCATCCACCGCGCCGCGCAAGTCGCCGAGCCGCTCCGAGATCTGCGCCACTTTTTCCAGCGGCACCGGGTCGTCGGCGGATTGTTTGGCGACGTTCATGTAGATTTGCAGGGCTTCTTCGATCCTGCCCAATTGATAAAGCGCCAGGCCGAGGCTGTTCAACGCCTTGGGATGGTCTGGGAATTCTTCGAGGGCGCGGCGGTACGAGGCGCAGGCTTTTTCCCATTCCCGATCCCACGCGGCGGAATGGCCGTCGTTCATTGCTTTTTGAAAGATGTCTTCTCGTCCGGGCATGTTGTTTGATCCACTGATGGTCTGCTGGCTACGGCGCAATTATAACCTTGTATGAAAGATAGAGAGCGCGCAGAACCTGGAAGCAGTCCGCTAATCTACGCCAATCTTCGCTTAAAAACTCACCTTACGCAGTTTACTCGTAGCGCGACATTCATGTCGCCTGAAACCACGAGATAAATCTCGTGCTACCGCGTAACATCAGTTAAAAAGATTGGCGTAGATTCGTGAAGATTGGCGGATGAAAATTTCGTTCCCAAAAGCTATGACCGAAGCACCGTCATCCCGCCCCAACTCGCGCCCGCTCTTGCTTCTGTTTCAAGCGGGATACTCATCGGGTAGGCATTCGCCATCACGTCTTGCACGAGGCGCGCTGTCTCTTCCAATTCATTCTTCGGACATTCCAGCACGAGTTCATCATGCACCTGCAAAAGCATCTTGCCTGTCAACCCGGCCGCTTTAAGGGCAGGCGGAATCTTCAACATGGCAAGCTTCATGATGTCTGCGGCTGTGCCTTGAATGGGAGCGTTGATGGCTTCGCGTTCCTCGCGGTTCTTTAATTGGACATTGATCTTGCCCTGCAATGCGGGGAAATATCTTTTACGCCCAAGCAATGTCTCCACATAGCCGATCTCAGCCGCCTGCCTGCGGATGCCGTCCAGGTATTTTTTGACGCCGGGGAATTTTCCGAAATAGGCTTTGACAAATGCCTCGGCTTCGGCCAAAGTCAATTCAGTTGAGCGGGCCAGCCCGAAGGCCGACATGCCGTAGATCAGCCCGAAGTTGATGGCTTTGGCGTGGCGGCGCATTTCCTTGGTCACTTTATCCAGTTCAATGTTGTAGATGGCGGCGGCGGTCGTGGCGTGGATGTCCTCTCCCGCGCGGAATGCCTTGAGCATGGATTCGTCTTCGGCCATGTGCGCCACGATGCGCAGTTCAATTTGGGAATAATCCACTGAAAGCAGTACATTGTCCTTGTCGGCGATGAAGCCGTTGCGCACGCGGCGGCCGGTCTCGGTGCGGATGGGAATGTTCTGAAGATTCGGGTTGTTCGATGAAAGCCGCCCGGTCACGGCGCCGATCTGGCTGTAGGAGGTATGCACGCGCCCGGTGTTTGAATCGACTGCGGCGGGCAGGGCATCCACGTAGGTTGATTTGAGCTTGGACAGTTCACGGTTTTCAAGGATCCATTCCAATATGGGATGTTTGTCTCTCAGCATTTCCAAAACATCAGCCGAGGTGGAATAAAAGCCCGTTGCAGTTTTGCGGCCTTTATCAGGCGGCTCAAGACGCAGGTGATTGAACAGCACATCTGATAACTGCTGCGGCGAGTTGATGTTGAATGACTTGCCCGCCTGCTGGAAAATTTCCTTTTCAATTTCTGCCAGGCGGTTCGCCAGTTCCACCGACATTTTGCTGAAGAACTTTGTGTCAATCAGCGCGCCGGTCATTTCCATATCTGCCAGCACGGGGGTGAGCGGCAGGTCTATTTCTGCCAGCAGTTTTGTTCCGTTTACCCGTTCCAAATCCCTTTGCAGAATCGGGAGAAGCCGCAGGGTGGTTTCCGCGTCTGCGGCGGCATACGGCGCAACAGATTCGATGGCGATATCCGCCATGCTCAGTTGATTCTTGCCCTTGCCGATCAACTCTTCGATGTGAGTCATTTCCTCGCCCAGCCGCGCAAGCACGAGGTTCTTCAAGCCAAGGTTGCGCGAGGACGGGTCAATGATGAACTCGGCCAGCATCGTGTCAAAGGTCAGCGGGGCAACGACCAGCCCATGCCGCGCGAGCACGATGTAATCGTATTTTGCGTTATGCGCCGCCTTGCCGATCTTCGCGTCCGTCATGGACGGAGTGAGCGCGGCGATGACTTGCTCAAGCGGCAGGTTGTTGCCAGAAGTGTGCCCGATGGGGATGTAATATCCCTGGCCGGCTCTAATCGCCAGCGAGATGCCCACGATCTCCGCCTGCATTTCTTCGGTGGAGGTTGTCTCTGTGTCGAAGGAAATGATCTTTGCCCCGGCAAGTTCCTGTGCGAGGCCGTTCAGTTTATCCTGTGAATCAACGATGATGACTTCGATGTTCGACGACAGCGGAGTCGCAACAACCTGCGGCTCGTTCACGAACATGGAAAGCTGTCCGCTTTTGGTCTTTGCTGTCTTGACGGTTGCGCCTGTCGAAGCGGGAGCAGCCGCCGGTGCGGAGGATGATCCGCTGATGAAAGGGACTTTACTCAGCAGGGTCTTGAATTCCATCTCTTTGAAGAATTCTTCGAGGGCTGCCGCGTCAAATGGCGCGACTTTGGCATGTTCCAGGTCAAGATGAATTTTCAAGTCTGTGCGGATGAGCGCGAGATTGTAACTCAGGTAGGCGGCATCCTTGCTTGATTCAAGTTTGCCCTTCCAGCGGTTTTCAACCTGATCTATGTTTTTATATATGCCGTCGAGTGTGCCGAATTTTTCAAGCAGCGCAATCGCGGTCTTTTCGCCCACGCCTTTCACGCCGGGGATGTTGTCGGATGTGTCGCCGACGATGGCCTTGTAATCCACAACCTGATTTGCGCGCACGCCGAGTTTTTTGACGACGTCCGCGTCTGTGATGTAAGTCTGGTCGTCGCCCGCAAGGTACACCGCTGTGCGTTCATTGACCAGTTGCAGCAGGTCTCTGTCGCCGGTGATGATTTTCACGCCCAGGCCTTGTTCTGCGGCGATACGCGCGACCGTGCCCAGCACATCGTCGGCTTCGTAGCCGTCCATTTCGAGGCGCGGGATGTTGAATGCATCCACCATCTGGCGGATGCGCTCGATCTGCGGGCGCAGGTCATCGGGCATTTTTTCGCGCGTGCCTTTGTATTCGGGGAAGATGTCGTCGCGGAAGGTCTTGCCCACATCAAAAGCGACCGCGAGATATTCGGGTTTTTCATTTTCAAGGATGCGCACGAGTTCGCGCGCGAAGCCGTAGATGCCGGCGGTTGGCTCGCCTTTGGAGTTTTGCCAGCGCTGGCTGCTTGCGCCTGCGGTCAGGGCAAAGTACATGCGGTACGCGAGAGCGTGTCCGTCAATGAGATAAAGTGTAGGTGGCATAGGTTTATGTTTTGTCATTGCGCGCCGCGCCTTTGAACTTTGCGGCAAAGCAATCTCTTTGTGCTGCCGGAGATTTCTTCGCCCATTTACTACGCTCGAGACTCGCAATGACATAATAAAAAAAATAAAGCGCAGAGTGATTATACTCTGCGCTTTGCGCTCTTTAGCGTGCGCGCTGCGGAATGGCTATTCCTTCCTGTCCCTGCCGCTGGCGTGTCTGTCGGATGTAATCACGCACCAGCTGCGGCGGGTGGGGCTGTGTGCCGCCCATGATGAGATAGCCGGGCGCCCAGAAATCGCCGGAAGGATTTTCCTTCTTCAGGCGGATGATCTCGCTGAATATTTTTTCAGAAGTCTGCTGGCGCATGATGCGCATGAGGTAGCCGGGCGAGGTGTTGGGCTGTACGTTCGCAACCCATTGCAAATACTCAGGGCGCACAGCCAGGTATTCCAGCCGCCAGCCGAATGCGATGCAAATATTGGGCAGCCACTCGCCGAGGCATTCGGCCAGGTCGCCGGTGATGTAGTGGGCTGAAAAGCGCGGAATGAGCAGGCAGGCATAGGTGAGGTGATACAAGCCGGCTGAAGCCGGCTCCACCACCAGCCTGTGAGCGGCTTCGGTGGTCGGGCTTTGGCGGGTGACATCCATCTCGCCGGGCGCCGGCCTCGCAACGGGAGTCTCCGGCCTTTGCTGTTTATGCGTCTGGTTGGATTGCTCCGCCACATGCGACGGGTCGTTGACGATCAAATGATTCAACTGAATGGACGGCGAGGGTTCGCGGTTGTACACGCCCGCATTTGAAAGCGGAGACGAAATGCGCGTTTCGTTTGGATCTAATTTATCTTCGCGGGCGGCAGGCGGATTCGGCGAAGGGATGTTGGTCAGAATCTGTGAAATGGGGGCGATGTTGATACCATCATCGCCGGCGTCGTCCATGTCTGCAGGCAGGTCAATGGACGGTTTCGGGGCGGGGCGGGGCTGCTTCTGTATCTCCAGGCGGTCGGCGCCGAAGTCATTGACCAGTTGGTTGGCCTGTCCACGGATGGTGCTAAAGGGAGTCTCTGCGTCGAAAACAAGGGCAAGCACGGTGTCGGTTGTGAGGCGCGTGGCATACAGCATGTGCTCGGCTTTTGTGCTTTCGAGTCGAATGAAGCGCAGCAGGTCTGAGCCTCTTTGCCCATCCCAGTTACGAGTGACCGTCTGCGCCACTTCTTTGGCCGCGCCCTGCGAAAGTCCGCCGGCGTAAGCCCACAGGTCGTTCTTGCGGGTGATCAACGCCGCTTGAGCCGATGATTCGAGGGTGATGCGCGTGAGATGCTGCGCGGCTTTGGAGACATCATTGAGCCAGGGTGTGGCCGTGTTAATGCTGGCGGATGCGGGGGTGGGTTGGGGTTGGCTGATCGCGTTCATGAAGTCTGCCATTCTAAAAGGTTTGCGGACAAGGATCCAGGGACGTAAACTATCCAGGAGCGGAATCGACGCGCCATCGTCGCAAAGGACAACGAGGTTGATGCCCGGGCGGACGGTGCGCAACGCGCTGCCGGCTTCGATGACTTTTTCCTCGCCGAGGGCAAAATCAAGCAAGGCCAGCGGGACGCCGATCTCATCTGCGCGCACCACAGCGGACGATTTGTCTGTAACCACGTGGACACGGTAGAAGGCCGTCTCTTCCAATGTTTGACGGATTGTTTCTCCGAGGCCGGACGATGGGGTGACTACAAGAACATCCGCGGGCATTGCGCTCAGTTTATCACTGATAAAGTGCGGAATCAAGACGGACAAAATGACCAATTACTGAAGTATAGTCAATTCGAGCCGGGTTTTGGGCCGGAAAGGTCAAAATCACCTTGCAATTCTTTAATTCCCAGCAGCGCCATCAAGACCTCAGGCGGAAGTTCTGCTTCGGGCAGGCCAGCCTTGTAAAGCTGGTCGTTCTCCGCGCGTTCACGCAGCGAGCGCCACAACATCTGCCGTTCATCACCACTGACCACGAGGTCGTTCAAGGTCTTTGCCTTTAGCAAATATTCGCCCGTAGAATACAGGAAGGTCAGCCGTTTCCATTTATCAGTTGTGATTGGTTTGGGTAGTTTTTCCAGGCCGCCGATCTGCACTTTGTAGTACTCTTCCTTCGCGCGCGCATGGTCTGCTTCATCGCGCAGCAGGTCTGCGCGGGTGGTCAGTTCATGTCCGTTCACTTTGGCAATGAATTCGATCTGCCCGCCGTGCTCGCCGAATGCCGCGGGCTGGTAAAAAGCCAGATAGTCCACAGCCACAACTTTCGGCGCAGTGCGAAGCGGAATGCGGTACCATCCCAACAGCCGCGCAATTTCCATATCGCGCGGGGTCGGAAGCAGGCAGACCAAAATCAAATCACTTGATTTGAGCATGGCGTAATTATAATGTCTGATAATAAATCTCCGAGGCGCTTTCGCGAGACCTCAGAGATTTAGAATGGTATTCAAATTATTGGAATATTTGGTTTTAATCAAAATGGTAATCATTAAGAAGTTTTTTTACTTTTGGATTGAGTTTCACAATTTTGTCGTGAATATAAGGCCAGTCGTTTGTAATATCAGTTTTGCCTTGAAATTTACTACGCACTATACCTAGGTTCCGTGTAATTGGATCATTTTTCAAGACCTTGAAAGTTAGCGGCTTTTCAAGCTTGGTGACAAGTTTTATCCACGCTGTAACTCCCCATTTTTCGTCTTCAAAAAATGGACCAGTTATTTTCCATAAATCTCTAATTTCTGAAGCGGGGTGACTTCGATACATTAAAACCAGATCATCAGCTTGTGCGCTTTTTGGTATTGACCAATTTAGAGTTTTATTTTTGTCGACAGTATGACCGCGTATATCCTCATCACAACCCACAGAAAATACGCGAGGGGAAGCGCCAGTATATTTTTTCAAGTCGATGATTTCGAGATGTTGAAATTGTTTTGGGCGGTGTTCCCAGTCATTATCCCAACAAACTATGATATCAGCACCTTTTGGAGGGTGATTTCTATAGTTGCTTGCATGATATTCAAATTCAATTCTACAAACTTTTCCTTGTCGGCGTGCCATACAATCAGGAAATCTAACTTGTACTAGTTCAATCTGAAATCCTAATTTTGCTGCAAGTCGTCCAAACAGAAATACAACACCTTGTTCATTTGTTGGTGCATATGACATACCTTTAATCAAAATTGGCCTTCCAACTTCTATTTCTTTCATATACTGTTTTCCCATATTAATGTAACTGATGTTACGCAGTGTCGTTCTGAGCAGAGCGAAGAACCTCTACAATTGTCTCAGAGACCCTTCGCTATCGCTCAGGGAATCACGGTTGAGTGCGTAACATCAGTTAATGTAAAAGGTGACTGTTACTTTGCTTTCTAGGAAATTCCAACTTCCTTGTTGAACTCGACGATCAGTTCGTCAATCTGGTCAGCTTGTTTTTGGACGTCCGTCCAATAAGTCGGCTGGTACCATTGATTCTGAATTTCTTCATAGGTCTTGCCTTGCTGCTCGACCCATGTGTAGTATTTCAGGTTGTGAACTCTGCGGCGCTCGGGATAGGTAAGCTCAAGCATGTTGTCGGTGGATTGTCCATGCAGGTAACGGGCGAAGTCGGCGGCGGCGTCCTTCTCGCTGTATTCGCCGAATTCCTGGTGCATCTCATGCAGGCGCGAGCGGTAGAGTTCCATCGAGTCGGTCAGCATGGTGATCATCACATCGTTCTCATCCATCTCGTAATATTTGGCGGTCTTGATGCACGACAACACATTGGAGATGCCGGAGAAACCGAGCAGGTCGAGATTGTTGATGACAGATTCTGGCACACCCTTCTCGGCGAGGTGGGCACGTCCGTTTTCTTCGTTGAAGAGGCGCGAGATGTTGACCACGGCATTATCGTCAATGGCGGTGACGATGTCTGTGTTCTTGGTGTTGTGAACCCAGGGAACATGCTTGTCGCCGATGCCTTCGATGCGATGCGCGCCGAAACCGTTCTCCAAAAGCGTGGGACATTGCAATGCTTCGCTCGCCACGATCTTGCTGCCGGGGAAGATCTGCTTGAGATAATCGCCGCTGGCGATGGTGCCTGCCGAACCTGTAGCTGACGCCATGCCGCGGAAGCGGTCGTTCGGTCCCATGACCTGCTTGAGTGCTTCTTCCATTGCGTGACCGGTCACTTCGTAATGCCAGAGATAATTTCCGAATTCTTCGAACTGGTTGAAGATCATCAGGTCCTGGCCTGATTGATTCAATTCTTTGCACTTGTCAAAAATTTCTTTAACATTGGATTCGGAGCCGGGAGTCTTGATCGTCTCACCGGCGACTTTGGCAAGCCATTCGAATCTTTCCTTCGACATGCCTTCGGGCAAAATCGCAATGGATTCACATCCGAGCAAAGCCGAGTCATACGCGCCGCCGCGACAATAATTTCCTGTGGATGGCCAGACTGCTTTTTGAGTCGTCGGGTCGAACTGACCTGTGACGAGTCTCGGTACGAGACAGTTAAAAGCGGCGCCGACTTTATGTGCGCCCGTTGGGAACCATTTGCCAACGACGACAACGATGCGCGCCTTGACTCCTGTCAGCGAAGACGGAAGCTCAAGAAAATTGACTCCGCCAAAAGTCCCGCCGGATGCGGTGGGCTGGTTGTGCCAGTTGATGCGAAACAAATTGCGCGGATGAATATCCCAGAGTCCGATACTCTTCAATTCCTCCTTAACTTTTGCAGGAATTTTGGAGGGGTCTTTCATTTGGGCGTAGGTGGGGATGATGATGTTGCGCTCTTTTGCGCGTTGAATGGCGCGGGCGCGGCGGTCTGTGTGAATGGTCAGGTCAATTGTGGTCATGGTATTCTCCTGATGAAAATTTGTCAGACAAATTTGATTATAGCGTAATATCCCTAATTTTACG
>Ga0233425_10011406_pt1 | contig 10384 bp, 10 predicted proteins | sample Watercolumn_Towu_2_FD_181712 | JGI IMG/M metagenome (GOLD analysis project Ga0233425, IMG submission 181712) | Freshwater microbial communities from Lake Towuti, South Sulawesi, Indonesia - Watercolumn_Towuti2014_140_MG | ecosystem: Environmental > Aquatic > Freshwater > Lake | place... | reverse complement strand
CGCCGACCGCGCGTCCACCCTCGGAGAGAGCCTGCTCGAGCAAGCGGCCCGCCCGTGACTTCACTGGCCCGTTGACGCGCGCGCGCTCCTGAAGTACCGATCTGCGGCCGCCTGCGGGGAGCCTTCGTTGACCGTCGCCGCCTTCTTCGACCTCGATCGCACCCTCATCGACGACAACAGCGGCCTGCTCTGGGCGCGCCACGAGCGCGCGCTCGGCAACATCAGCGCCTGGCAGTTCACCCGCGCGGCCCTGTGGAGCGCCCTGTACGTGTTGTCGCTCGTGCGCCTCGAGAGCGCTTACGAGTCGGCCCTGGCCTACTACCGCGGGGTCCCGTCCGACGAACTCGACCGCCGCACGCGCGAGTGGTTCCACGCCCACGTGAGGCCGCGCCTGCGCCCGGCCGCCGCCGCCTGCATGGCCGAGCACCGGGCCGCGGGTCATCCCCTGGTGCTCATCACCAACAGCTCGCTCTACGAGGCCGCCGTGGCGTGCGAGGCCTGGGGCTTCGACGCGTGGCTCGCCAACGTCTTCCACACCGACGGCGCGGGGCGCCTGACCGGCGGCTACGACACGCCCCTCTGCTACGGCGCCGGCAAGGTGCTGCGCGCCGAGCGCTGGGCCGCCGCCAACGGCGTCGACCTCGACGGCTCGTTCTTCTACACCGACTCGCTCTCCGATCTGCCCATGCTCGAGCGCGTGGCCAACCCGCGCGTGGTCACCCCCGATCCGCGCCTGAACCGCGTGGCCCGCAGGCGGGGCTGGCCCATCCTGACCTGGAGGGAGCGCCCGTGAGCTACAGCGACTGCCACCTCTGCCCGCGCGACTGCGGCGTGGATCGTACGGCCGTGTTGCCTGGGGGAGACCCCCAGACCCCCGTGGGCACCTGCCGCTCCACCGACCGCGTACGCGTCTCGCACGCCGTGCCCCACTTCGGCGAGGAGCCCCCCATCACGGGCACGCGCGGCTCGGGCACGGTGTTCTTCGTGGGCTGCGGCCTGGCGTGCAGCTTCTGCCAGAACCACCAGATCAGCCACCACGGCCAGGCGGGCCGCGAGGTGCCGGTCGAGCACCTGGCCCAGCTCTTCCTGGCGCTGCAGGCCCGCGGCGTGCACAACGTCAACCTGGTCACGGCCAGCCACTTCACCCCCTCGATCGCGGGCGCGCTGCGGCTCGCCAAGCGACAGGGGTTGTCGCTGCCCGTGGTCTGGAACTCGTCGGGGTACGAGAAGGTCGACACGCTCCGTTCCCTCGACGGGCTGGTCGACGTCTACCTGCCCGACGCGAAGTACGCTGACGCCGACCTGGCCGCGCGTCTCTCGCACGCCCGCGACTACCCCGAGGTCAACCGCGCCGCCCTGGCCGAGATGTTCCGCCAGGTGGGACACCTGCGGCTCGACGCGGGGGGGTTGGCTTCGCGCGGCATGATCGTGCGCCACCTGGTGCTGCCCAACCACCTGGACAACACCTTCGCCGTGCTCGACGACCTGGCCGACACCTACGGCCCCGACCTGCACCTCAGCCTCATGGCGCAGTTCCGGCCCTTCGGTCGCGTCGAGCGCCTGGGCGACGTCGACCGACCCCTCTCCCCCGACGAGGCCGCGGTGCTGCCCGCCTGGATGGAGCGCTTCGGTTTCAACGGCTGGGTACAGTCGCTCGAGTCCATCGACCTGTGCATCCCCGACTTCGAGCGCGACGCCCCGTTCGTCTGGGAGTCGAAGACCCACGACCGCTGACCCCGAGGAGCCCGCCATGCCCACCCGCGCCGACCTGCGCCGCGTCACCACCGTCATCGACCCTGACCTCTGCACCGGGTGCGGCCGCTGCGTCACGGTCTGCCCCGCCGACACCCTCAGCCTGGTGGGCGGCAAGGCGCGCGTCACGGGCGCCGAGTCGCTGAGCTGCGGCCACTGCGAGGCGGCCTGCCCCGAAGGCGCCATTCGCGTGAACGGCACCCCGGCCGACACCCTCGCGTTCGAGACCGTGGCCGTGGGCGACGAGGCCGTGATGGGCTCGCGCCGCTCGTGCCGCCGCTTCGCGCCCGACCCCGTCGACCCGGTCGTGCTGGCCGACCTGGTGCGCGCGGGCACCCTGGCCCCCTCGGGCACCAATTGCCAGCTGTGGACGTTCACCGTGGTGCCCGACCGCCCGCGCGTCGAGGCCTTCGCCAACCGCGTGGCCGACTTCTTCAAGCTCCTGAACCGCGTCACCGACTTCCGCGCGGTGCGCCTGGCCTCGCGCCTGGCTCCCGGCGACCCCCTGGGCAGCTACCACCGCGACTACAAGCCGAGCGTGCAGGAGGCCCTGGCCGAGTGGGCCCGCGGCGGCCGCGAGCGCCTGTTCCACGGCGCCCCGGCGGCCATCGTCATCGCCACGAGGCGCGGCGCCACCACGGCCACCGAAGACGCCCTGCTCGCCAGCCAGAACATCCTCCTGGCCGCCCACGCCCTGGGCTACGGCACGTGCCTCATCGGCTTCGCGGTCTCGGCCATGCACAGCGACCCGCGCATCCAGAAGAGCCTGGGCATCCCCAAGGACGAGAAGGTGCGCGCCGTCATCGCCGTGGGCCGCTCGGCCGAGCGCTATCTGAAGCTGGCCCGCCGCAAGCGGGCGGTGGTGCGAACCGTCGGTCGGGTATAGGGCGACAATCGTAGCTACGCCCGATACACGTCGCGCCGGTGTCCCACGGTGATGACGAGGACGACGAGGTGCGCGTCTTCCACGCGGTAGATCACGCGGTAGTCTCCGACCCTCAGCCTCAGCCTTCCGCCTCCGTTCACCAACGCCTTGACGCCGACGGGGCGAGGGTCGTCCGCCAGCGCTTCCAGCTTGTCGACGATGCGTCGTTGCACCTCGCGGGGCAGCCCGGTCAACTCGCGACGTGCAGGCGGTGAAAGCGTGACCTCGTAGCGGGGCATCAGAGCCCGAGATCCCGCCGGACCACGGCCAGGGGAACAGGCGGCTCGCCCGACGCCGCGGCCTCGCGCTCGGCGCGCAGAGCGTCCTCGAGGTCACGTCGATCCTCGTCCAGCTCGAGTCGGTGGCGCTTCGACAACTGCCGAGCGATGGTCAGCAGGAGTCCGGCGTCTTCTTCGGACAGTTTGTCGACCATCTTCTTCAGGCGCTCGGTCGCGGGCGTCATGGTCGAACCCGGGGTGGAAGCCTCGAGACCGACTATAGACAAGTGGGGGCGCGAAGCAACCCGGCGCACGCGCCAACGCCGACCGGGCCCTCGCCGGATGGCCGCGCGATACTCGTGAGCTGCGTCGCTCTACCCAGGAGGCAGCGGTCCTATCACTTCGTACAGGGCTTGGGCTGCGGGTTGACCGTGACGGGCGCGACGCCGTCCGGCGCGGTCTCTTCCGTGTAGGTGTAGACAGGAACGTAGGTCACCGCGCCCGGCTTTGCGATCGCCTGCGCCTCGCCGATCGGCGCCTCTCCTACGAACGCCTTCAAGGTCACGTCGGCCGTGAGGTTGGCCACGAGGAACGCACCGTTGCCTTGGTTGGTCTGGTCCTGCTTGGTCAGCGGCTTGAAGTCTCCGTTCAGGTTCTTGTACCGGATGTTTGCTTCGGAGAAAGCCGCCGGATCGTCGACCCCGTCGACCACCTCGACGGTGGCACAACCCACGGGATCGTCTACCACGCCCACGAGGCTGTTCTTCAACTCGAAAGCGAGCCTGCCGAGCACGAACCCCTTCGCGGGGTCGATATCGATTCCGGTTGCGGACGCGAAGGAGTCGAACGTGGTCTCGTCGACGCCAGGCAACGGGCGCGTAGGCGGACGAAACAGGCGGGATCACGAGCCGCCCCAGCGGTCGTACCGATCGACCCGTGTCACGTTGTCCCGTGACATCCGGCGCGACACCGGGCCCGGGGAGGGGCATCGCCCGTCGCCCGAAAGCGAGGTCGGCCGCTCTGTAGGCCCGCTCGCGCGCTCGCCAAGGTGCGCGCGCGGGCTGGCCCGGATTTTGCAGCAGCCGAGACGACGAGGACGCGTAGAAAGGGGGTCGGGAGATGTCTCGCAAGGTCCTGGCGGCTTCCTGGTTCGTGGCGATAGCGTGCCCAGCCTGCCATTCCGGGTTCGTCGCGGTCGACGACGGCTACGGGCCGTCTGCGTCGCCCAGCGAAGCCGTTGCCGAGGGCTCTGCCTCCGGGACCCCGATAGGACCAGAGGGCGGGCAGGTGGTCGCCGCGGGCGCGCGCCTCATCATCCCGGAGGGCGCGCTCGACTCCTCGGTCGTCATCACGACGGAGTGTCGGGACGGACGGGCCGAGGGCTCCCTGGGCGTCCTTTGCGACTTCGGGCCCGACGGGTTGCAGTTCGAGCGACCGGTCGGGGTACACTTGGCGGTCGACCGGGCGCCCTCGGAGGCGTACGCGAAGCGGCTGCGGGTGGGCACGCTCGTGGACGGCGCCTGGGTCCCGCTGGAGGGCTCGCGTTACCTCCCGGACGTGCGCGAGGTCGTGGCGCCGACGCGTCACTTCTCGACCTACGGCATCCTGCTCGCACCCTGCGAAGCGCCCGACTGCGACGCCACCGACCTCGCGACGTGCGAGGGGCCCGATTGCCTGCCACCCGAACTGCAGGACTCGTGGACGGTCCGCATGACCGCCATGCTGCTCCCCGTGAACGGCGACCAGGCGGCGGCCGACATTCCGGCCCTTCCAAGCGTGCAGGACTACCTGGACGTGACGACCCTGTCGGGCTCGGCGTGCCTCGACCTGACGGGAGACGGGACGCGCGACTCGGAGGTGGGTCGAAACGTCGACAAGCTCGGAGCCCTGTGGGGGGGCCTGCCCTCGTCGGACATCACGGTGGCGCTCCGCGAGGGGTACTGGAACCTCGTGCTGGCCTTCTACGCCGCGCCAGGTCCGGGTGAGGCCCCGACGCGCCTCTCGGTCTGGCTGGCCGAGCGCGACTCGGCCACCGACGACCAGGGGGCTCCCTTTCACGCGCTGGGGGGCGTGAACAACCCGCTAGGCGACCTCTCGGTCAGCGTGAGCGACCGCGACTTCGTCGCCAGCGGCGGGCCCGTGGCCGTCACGTACGTGCTCGAGAACGTCCCGTTCGTCTTCGAGGTGTCCGACGCCGTGCTGAGCGGCACGTTCGTCGACACCGCGGACGGGCGGTTCGTCCGCGACGGCACCTTGTCGGGGCTCCTCTACCGGGCCGACGTCTACGGGATGCTCGAGCAGGCCTCCGCGGTGTGTCAGACGTTCGCCGATCCGCCGTTCGAGTGCCCCTTCGTGGACGAGCTGCAGGCGCTGGTAAGAGGGCCGTTCTTTTCGTGGGACCTGGACGTCGGCGGTTGCGGGCGCTCGGTCGGGGACCAGCCCGACTGCGCGGCCATGTCGGTGTGCGCCTACTTCGCGGCCGAGCCCGCGCAGATCGAGGTGCTGGTGCCGGGGCCGTGAGGGTCGCGCGCCAGGCGTTCGAAGAGCTCCCCCACCGTGTCGACCACCACGTCGGCCCCCTCGGCCTCGAGCACGTCGCGCGCCTGGGCGCCCCAGGTCACGCCGATGGTGAGCACGTCGGCGGCGCGGCCCAGGCCGATGTCGGCGCGCGAGTCGCCCACCACGGCCACGCGGTGAAGGGGGGTGGGGAGCTCGCCCAGGATGTGCTGCAGCATGGCGGGGTGGGGCTTGGGGAAGGGCACCTCGTCGGCGGCCACCACCACGTCGAAGGTCGCGCGGAGGCCCAGGTGGTCGATCATCTGGTCGAGGCCGCGGCGGCTCTTGTTGCTGGCCACGGCCAGGCGCACGCCGACGGCCTTCAGGGACGCCAGCCCCTCGGGCACGCCCGGGAAGCAGCGCGTCAGGCGCGGCGCCACCTCGAAGTACAGGGTGCGGTAGGCGCTCCGCACCAGCTCGGGCACCTCTGGAGCGGCAGTGGAGGGCAGCAGCGCGCGGATCACGTCGAGCAGGGGGCGGCCGATGTGGGGGCCGATGACGTCGGCCGTGCTGGGCGGCTGGCCCGCGGCCTCGAGCGCGCCGTTCATGGCGGCCACGATGCCCTCGTGGCTGTCGACCAGCGTGCCGTCGAAGTCGAACACCACCAGGTCGAAGGGGCGTGAAGGGGTCATCCGAGCTCCAGCTCCGGCTCTACGGGCAGCGGGTCGAGCAGGCCCGGGTCGTCGTGGGCCACGTTGCCCACGCGGGGCGACACGCGGCGCGCCCGCATGCGGTCGGCGGGGTAGGGCACCAGCAGCCCCGCCAGCGCCCCGCCGCGCGCGTCGGGATCGAGCCAGCGCTCGTGGTCGGCGCGGGTCACGATCACGGGCATACGGTCGTGCACGCGCGCCACCAGCTCGTTGGGCGTGGTGGTCAACAGCGCGCACGTCTCGAGCTCGGTGCCGTCCAGGCCCACCCAACGCTCCCACAGGCCGGCCACCGCCAGCAGCCCGCCGTCGGCGCGGAAGAACGCCCAGGGCTCGCCTCCCCGCTCGCCGCCCCGGCGCCACTCGTAGAACGCGGTCATGGGCACCAGGCAGCGCCTCTGCTCGAAGGCCTTTCGGAAGGCGGGCTTTTCGGCCACGGTCTCGGCGCGCGCGTTGATCAGCCGGTTGCCGATGGTCGGGTCGCCGGCCCACGCCGGGATCAGGCCCCAGCGCAGGGCCGTCAGCTCGCGCGCGGCCTCGGCCACCCGCGCCGCCACCACGGGCTGTCCGGGAGCGACGTTGAAGCGCCCCTCGACGAGGCTCGGGGCAGGCGGCGCGGCCTGATAGGCGCCCGACAGCCCGAACTCGACCAGCAGCTCGCCCGCCGAGGTCGACAACGCGAAGCGCCCGCACATGAATCAGGCTCCTTCGCCCGTGAACGCCGACAGCGCCTCTGAAAAGGCCTCGAGCGACGAGGGACCGAACAGCGCGAACACCACGCGCGTCACGTGGTGACCGGGCTCGAGCAGGAAGCCGGCCACGGTCTCGACGGCCAGGGTGGCGGCGCGATCGACGGGGAAACCGTAGGCGCCCGTGCTGATGGAGGGGAAGCCGATGGACGCGAACCCGGCCCCGTCGGCCACCTCGAGGGCGCGCCGGTACGCGCTGGCCAGCAGGTGATCCTCGGCGCGGCGACCCCCTTGCCACACGGGCCCCACCGCGTGGATGACGGCCTTGACGCCCTGCGACTCCAGCTCGAAGGCCCCCGTGAGCTTCGCGTCACCGACGGCGCACCCGTTCAGCGCGCGGCAGGCCTCGAGCAGGCGAGGCCCGGCCGCCCGGTGCACCGCCCCGTCGACGCCACCGCCGCCCTTGAGGCCCGCGTTGGCCGCCGTGACCAGCGCGTCGAGCGACAGGGTGACCAGGTCGGCCTGCACCAACTCGATGACGGCGCCACCGATTCGGGCCGAGATCATGATCTCCTCCTTCCCGGCTTTGCGCCGAGCAGGGCCAGGAGGGCGAGCGCCAGGGCCAGGGCCGAGCGGGCCCCGGTCGCTCCGAGGGCGCACGACGCGCTGCTCTCGCGAGCGACGGTGTCGAGGCTGCCGCCGTCGACCGTGAAGGACGTTTCGGCGGGCGTGTCGGGCGCCCCTGGCGCGTCGGGTGCCTCGACCACCTCGGGCTCGGGCTCGGGCGGATTGGCGCCCGTGTCACGCACCGTGATCCACACGTCGTCGGGGGTGCCGTTGGCCAGGCCGTCGTTCACCACCAGCATGAACAAGAACCCGGTGTCCTTGCCGACGTGGGGCGCCACGAACGTGGGGCTGGCGGCTGTCGGGTCCGTCAGCGCCACCGCGGGCCCGGCCTGCTGCGACCAGGAGTAGGTCAGCGGGTCGCCGTTCGGATCGTGTGAGGCGGTCCCGTCGAGCGTGACCACCGCGGCCTCGTCGACGACCCGGTCCTCCCCTGCGTCGGCGCGGGGCGCCTCGTTGACCGAGTTCTGCACCGTGACGCGCGTGGTGTCGGGCTCGCTCGGCTCGAGGCCGTCGTCGACGATCAGCTGGAACACCAGCTCGGTCGCCCCCGTTACGGTCGGCGACGCGAACCCGGGCGTGGCCGTGGTCTCGTCGTGCAGCACCACCTGGGGGCCCCCCACCTGGGTCCAGGCGAACGACAGCGGGTCGCCGTCGGCGTCGGACGACAGCCGGCCGTCGAGCGTGACCTCGGCGGCCTCGTTCACCACCTGGTCGACGCCGGCCTCGGCCACGGGGGTCTCGTTGACCTGGCAGGCCCAGCCCAGGCAGCGGTGGCCCGCCACGCAGTCGGCGTCGGCCTCGCACCAGGTGGCGCAGCCGCTGCCGTTGGCGCAGGCCGCGTAGGGCGCACACGACACCACGGGCCCCGCCACGCAGGCGCCCACCGCGCTGCACTGGCCCTGGGTGTACAGCTTGCCTGCCACGCACGCCGTGGGAGCGCCGCACGGGCTGCCCGCAGGAGACGCCACGGCTCCCACGCAGTCGCCGGACTGGCAATGGCCGCCCTGGTGGCACGCGTCGTCCTCGGCGCACGGCGTACCGTCGGGCCGGGGGCTCCAGTCGGTCGACGCGCCGGGGAGGCACGCCCGGCAGGGGTTGCCGGGCTCGGGCGTGCCGGAGCCCACGCAGGCCGCGTCGATCAGGCACCCCTGCACCAGCGGGTGGGTGCACGCGCCGCCCTGGCAGCGATCGAGGGTGCACGCCAGCCCATCGTCGACACAGCCGGTGCCGTCGGGCGCGCGGGTCACGACGCACTCGCCCTGCTCGCAGGCGCCCGCTGCGCACGCGTCGGCGGGGCCGCAGGCCTTGCCGTCGTCGGAGAGGGGGGCCGAGCACTCGCCCGTCAGGGGGTGGCACTGACCGGCCTCGTGGCAATCGTTCTCCGGCGGGCAGGCCTTGTGCAGCGCGCCGCGGCAGGCGCCGTCCTGGCAGGTGTCGGACAGGGTGCAGGGGTCCTGATCGTCGCAGGCCGAGCCGTCGGCGCGGTCGTCGGCCTGGCAGAGCCCCGACAGCGGGTCGCAGCCGCTGGCTGTCTGGCAGGGGGAGGCCGGGGGGCACACCAGCGGGTCGCGGCCGACGCACGCCCCGCCCAGGCACACGTCGTCGCGGGTGCACTCGTCGCCGTCGTCGCACGGGTCGAGATCGGGCCGCGGCGCGGTGCCGCACGTGCCGGTGGCCGGGTCGCAGCCCGTCGAGATCCGGCACGGGCCCGGCGCCGGGCAGGCGAGGGGGGGGCCGGACCGGCAGACCCCCCCGAGGCAGGCGTCCTTGGTCGTGCAAGCGTCGCCGTCGTCGCAGGCCGCGCCGTCGGGGCGCGGAGTGGAGACACACCGGCCTTCGCCGAGGCCCGCTCCGACCGGGCCGTCGGCCGCGGGCTCGCAGGCCACCGACGCCTCGCACGCGCCCGGGGTCGGGCAGGCCACGGCCGACGCGGGCGTGCAGGCGCCCCCCACGCACCGCTCTCCCAGGGTGCAGGCGTCGCCGTCGTCGCACGCCACGCCGTCCTCGACGGGCTCGGCGCGGCAGGCCCCGGTGGAGGGATCGCACCCCAGGATGCGCCGGCACGTCGTCGCCGGGGGGCACGTAACGGCCACGGCGCCCTCGCACGCGCCGCTCGCGCAGCGATCGTCCAGGGTGCAGGCATCGCCGTCGTCGCAAGGCGTGCCGTCGGGCCGATCGGGGTGCAGGCAGGTCCCCGTGGCGGGGTCGCAGGTGCCCACGCCTCGGCACGCGTCGGGGGCCGGGCAGGTCACGGGAACGCCGCGCGCGCAGGTGCCCCCCATGCACGCGTCGCCCACGGTGCACGGATCCAGGTCGTCGCAGGGGGCCCCGTCGGCCCGCGCGGGGTTGGTGCACGAACCCTGCAGCGGATCGCACACGCCGGCCACGTGGCACGCGTCGAGGGGCTCGCAGGGGCTCTGGGCCCCCGGGGTGCACGCGCCCTCGAGGCACGCGTCGTCGCGGGTGCACCAGTCGCCGTCGTCGCACGGGGTCCCGTCGGGGAGGGGCACGCCGACGCACGCGCCCGAGACGGGATCGCAGCTCGGAGGCGCTTCGCACGCAGCCGGCGCGGGGCACACCGCGCGCTCGGCGCCCACGCAGGTTCCGTCGAAGCACGCGTCGCGCCGCGTGCAGGCGTCGCCGTCGTCGCACCACGCTCCGTCGGGGCGGGCCACCTCGAGGCAGGCCCCGGTCGCGGGATCGCACGCGCCAGATACGAGGCAGGGCCCACCCGCCGTGCAGGCGGCGGGTGTCCCCGGGACGCACGCGCCGTCCACGCAGGCATCGCCCAGGGTGCAGGCGTTGCCGTCGTCGCAGGCCGAGCCGTAGGGGCCGAGGGCGAAGGCGCACTCTCCCGAGGCGGCGTCGCAACCCACCGGGATCCAGCACGGCGACGGGGCCGCGCACGGCTTCGGCGTGCCTCCCACGCACGCCCCGCCGACGCAGGCATCGAAGCGCGTGCAGGGATCG
>Ga0233425_10011405_pt1 | contig 10384 bp, 6 predicted proteins | sample Watercolumn_Towu_2_FD_181712 | JGI IMG/M metagenome (GOLD analysis project Ga0233425, IMG submission 181712) | Freshwater microbial communities from Lake Towuti, South Sulawesi, Indonesia - Watercolumn_Towuti2014_140_MG | ecosystem: Environmental > Aquatic > Freshwater > Lake | place: Indonesia... | reverse complement strand
ACTCCGTGTACATGGGCCTCAGCAAGGGTGCCGGCGCGACGGATGGTGGCTTGACCACCTTCTCTAGCGGCGGATCCGGCACGGCCGTCAGCGCCACCGCCATGTGGTACGACTGGTACGGTGCCATTGCAGGGGGTCAGGGCAAGGTGAACAGCCTCATGGCTGGAACACTGAACGCCATCGTCTGGACCCCAAGCGGAACCGTCGCCCCCAACTACAACTGGATGGGCTTCTGATCTAGGTGACTTCAGGGCCCACGCTCGCGCGTGAGCCCATGGAGGCATTCCTGCCCATGCGGCCTGCACTTCGTGTGCAGGCCGTGCTCGTTTTTGTCTCGTGCGCGTGGGCTTCGCTGCTTGACGCTGCCGACTCCCTTGCTAACTTGCGCGCGCTCCGAACCATCTTTGGGTGGTTTGCCACGCGGGTGTAGCTCAGTGGTAGAGCGCCACCTTGCCAAGGTGGATGTCGAGGGTTCAAGTCCCTTCACCCGCTCATAAGGCACCGCATCTGGTGCCGATCATCTCAAGGCCCCTGAGAGTTCAACTCTCGGGGGCCTTTGCATTGGTGCGAACTCGCGCGCAACCGGTCAGGTCGAGGGGCCCTAGCACTTGGGCTTCCAAGTTGCCTGTGGCCCACAACGCCGCTGGAACTCTTGCTATTTGACCTCCACCGGCCACCCTTGGAACGGCTTGCCACCGCGGCGCGGATTCGATGCGCGTGGCCAGAGTTCGAGACTCACAGCTCGCGTGTTCGCAGCCGAACGCACGATGGCATAGCCGGGGGCGTAGTCCGCCAACGGGTCATGGACCTCGCCTCGCCGAACCGGGTTTGCTACGGCCAACATGTGGAAGGGATTTCCAAACCCATCCTTGAACTCGCCCACACCCCCCAAGTGCCAATGCTCGATGTCCGCCGGTGCTGGGGCCGGCATCCAGCGCCGGTACCACGCGTTGCCCAACGCGGGGCTAGAAATCGCAAAGGGACCATCGCCAAAGGCGTTGATGCCGTAACGCAACGTGACACCGAGATGCTGGTCGCCCGTCAGGTGAATCGCGCCTGCTGCTTGCATCAACGCCACTGCGCGCGCCCGCGCCTCAAGAGGCCAACCATTCGAGTCGCAATCTTGCGTCACCACATCATCAGGGGGCCAATCACCCAATGCCGGCGGTTGAGCCATACCTAAGAAACTGTCGATCTTGCCAGGCGGCAGCGTTTGCGCGCACACGAACGGAGACTGCGATACCAGAAGCCGCACAGGCGCAGCCGCGCGCTTGTCCGCCGCCCACAGTTCCAAAAAGCGCTCTTGCTCCGTGCCCAACAAGGATGCTTCCGGACACGCGAACTCCGCGCCCTTCTCCTCCGGAAAACCATTCACAACGCGCGCGGCCGGCAACATCACCGACGCGCTGTCCTTCCACATGCGGTCCGAGAGCACTGCGCAATCGAACGGACCGAAGGTCATGCGCGTGGAGAACGTGGTGATGCCAGAGGGCAGCTTGGGAGTCACCACGCTCGGCGGCATGTGTCCGCACTGCATGCGATGCACCGCATTCACGAATCTGACTGGCATGGTGTAGCCACCACTGTCTTGGGCACTCAGCTTGCGGGGCGGCTCGCCAAAACTGCGCTTCTCCGCGGCTCGACCACCAGCGCCCATGAGATTGCCGTGATACACGTCGTGATCATCCGGAGTCATGATCGAGGGTCGATCTCGAAGCAACGCCCCGAAGGCTCGATGAAAGCGCATCCAGCGGGTGCCCGCGTCCAAGAGCGCATTCGGCCCACGATCTGCTGCTGAAAAATCGCTTTCGTAGTACTGGTCCCCAGCAAACACGACGAGAGCAGGATCGTGGGCGAGCATGTTTTGCACCGCTTCCGCATGGGGGTACCAAACGCCGCTGCTATTCCACGCGCCCGAAACCGTGAGCCCCTTGATGCATGAGAGCAGCAAGACATTCGCCCCTTGATCATCCTCTGGCGCGGCGCGCACGATGCCAGTGCTCATGAAGTCGTGCCACGTATTCGTGGCCGCCAACCACGTTCCGCGAACTCTCCAGCGCAGCGCCATCTGTTCTGGCACCGGCGTCGCCGGAAAAACCACGGTGCCTGAGTCAACGTCGTATTCCCCCTCGCCCACCGCGCGCCAGTCATCCTTGTCCATGGACGCCAGATCAAGACCGAACGTGCCATAGTCCTTTGTTGGCAATGGGGCCATCTGAGCACTCAGGCGCAGTTGGGCCACACCGTTCGCATTCGTGGACACGGAATACTGCGTGCCGAAACACGGCCCGAACTCGCGCTGTGCGTCGATGTGCAGCATGTCCTTGCCGCTCGCAGAGAAGCGGGAGAACGTGACGGTTTTCGGCAAGTGATGGGCCATGAGGCCGAGACCACCATCCAGAAAACTCGCGGCCACGTCGACGTCAGGTGTCGACACGAGTTCCTTGTCGCCCTGCCACAACGAGAGCCGCGTTCGCACATGTCCGCTAGCAACTGTTCGAGCTTCCAGCACCAAGCGACACTGGCGTAGCCCTCTCGGATTCAAGGACCCCGCGCTCCCATCGCGAGGCCGTGCACTTGACCACGCAAGGAGTGGAAGATCTCCAAGTTGCGTGTCTGTGGGCAACGACCAAGCTTTGCCCGCTTTCCTAGGACTCGAGAAATCCAACAAGCGGAGTGAGCCATCCGCGGCCAGCACTGCCAGCATGCCCCCGTCTTTTCCCGGCGCCTGCTGCACCATCTCCCCGATGCGCGGATCATCCTCGGGCCGACCGCAGCCCATGATGAAACCTGCGCAGGCATCCTCGCGCCAATCCACCTCGTCCATTCCAAGCTCGACTTCTACGCGCAAGGTCTGCTCCTTGCCGAGTGCTGGCAGTACGCGCTCCCTCAGGCGTTGAAGCGTTCTGAACGGCGCGTCGGAAGCCTCGCAATGAAGATGCTCTCCCCGTCGCCGCCAGTCCTGCAAGCGGCAGGGCATCCACGCGGGGCCCGCCCATGGATGATCCGGCACGCGCGCGGACAGAGCGTCCCGCTCTAGTTCGCGTCGAGCCAACGCACGGAACTTCTCTAGAACCTGCGGTTCATCCGCCTGCACATTGGACTGTTCCGCAATCTCCACCTCGAGGTTCATCAGCGATTCGCTGAGATCGCTATAGGCGTAGCTTCCAGGGATGCCATCCTCAGTCGGCAGCTTTCCACCATCCATGGTGCGATACCGATGCGCCAAGTGGTATTTCCAAGGCCCGCTACGCAACGACTGCAACTTGGGCCCGTCGTAGTAGAAGGCGTAGGACTCGCAGGGCGAATCAGTCGTCCGGCCCTGCCATAGTTTCAACGCGCTGCGTCCATCTACGGAATTCTCGGCCAGTCCTACGCCTGCAACCTCCGCCAAAGTGGGCAGAAGATCGATGGCAGCAAAGGGGACCTTCGTGCGCGATCCAGCGGGCACCGTTCCCGGCCAGCGCAGCACAAACGGCACGCGAATGCCGCCTTCAAAGGTCGTGCCCTTGCCCTCGCGCAACGGCACCGCACGGCCTGAATGTCGGCCCATCTGCAACCACGGGCCGTTGTCTGAGGCCAAGATCACCAGGGTGCGCGCACTGAGTTTGCAGTCTTCCAACGTGTCGAGCAGCCTGCCCACGGAAGCATCTAGCTCCGCCATGACATCTGCGTACAGCCCACGACCCGTTGAGCCCAAGAACGCAGGGCTCGCAGCCAGCGGCGTGTGTGGCATGGGGTGCGGCACGTAGAGAAAAAACGGACCGGCGCGATGTTGGCGGATGAACTCGCATGCCCGTGCGGTGAAGGTCTCGGTCAAGGTGTCAAAAGGTGGATCGCTCTGAATCACTCGCTCGCCGTCATAAAGCGGCAACGGCGAGAATCGTCCGTTGGCATAAGGCGACGCTGGCGCCATGTCGTGGGAGTACGGAATGCCGAGGTACTCATCGAACCCGCGTTGAAATGGGTGAAAGGCGGGGCCAGTCCCGAGGTGCCACTTCCCGAAAACACCCGTTGCGTAGCCCTTGGCCTTCAGGATATTGGCAATGGTGGGCACCCCATCAGGTAGCCCGCGCATCTCCCCTGGGAAAATGGCACCGCGCACTCCCATGCGATGAGGCAACCGGCCGGTCAGATATCCCGCACGGGAAGCACTGCACACGGGTTGGGCAACGCAGAAGCTCTCTGCAATCAACCCCTGTGCCGCTAGGGCATCAATGCGCGGCGTGCTGTTAGCGCCACCAAAGCAACCGAGATCGGCGTAGCCCATGTCATCGAACAAGACGAAGACGATGTTGGGCAATGGCGGCGCTTCGGCGCCTTGCGCGCCAACTCCTCCACACACCATCGCGAGGATAAGGGCAGACCACAGCCAGTGAGGAATCATGACGCACGCTCCGGCGGGTACGACTCAACGGCCATGGTTGAGTCGCAACGGCGCAAAGACTACCGCGGGTGAACTAGTGGTTCACCCGCGGCTTTCGCAAGCGCGCCCGCGCCGGATCACAACAGCAATGCGAGCCAGCGATCAGTGCAGCCGCAAAGTCAGGCCGTTGGATGTCCCGGCGTAGCTCGTGCCGTGAATCGAAGCCTGCACATCGAGGACCGCATTCATCAAGGATGCGTTCGCTGGAATCGGGATCGCGAAGGTTCCGGAACCAGCGCCGTCCAAGATCACTGGACCTAGTGGCGACACGCCCGCATTGGCTAGCGCAAGCATGGAGTTGAGTTCCAAGAACAGGACACACGAGCCGACGATCGGCGCGGGCAGACGATTGACAGAAGTCGCAAGGAAGATGAAGCCCTGCCCGCCTGAAGGCCCATTGGCCAAGGTGAATGCGAAACCGGCGTTGCCCAACGTCGCAGACCCGTTGGTGCTGAGTTTCAATGGGTCTCCGTTGGGCCCAAGACAACCTGCGCCCAATTCCATGACCGTTGGGTTGTAGATCGTCGTGCCCGCCGGAGGAATCGCGCCGGCTCCGGTACCCAAGTTCGCGTTGTCCACCACTCCGCGATAGGTCGGCCCCATGATGTACGGGAACGCGCTGCTTCCAGCGGCATCGATGGTCATGAAGTAGGCGTAGGTTCCACCTGGAAACTCAGGCGTCACGCACGAGCGACCGTTGAACTGGTCGAGATCACCTAGACCTGCCACATACTCGAAGTCCTCGATGAAGTAACCGAGCGGGTAGGTGGACGACACAGGCGGCCCGTACTGTGCGGCCGAAAGGACGGTGCCATTGGGCAAGGTGGTGCGCGTCGTGATATTCCTGAGGCGCCAGCTCGAGGCCATACGGCGCGGTGCGCTCACTGCACCCGCCACCGTGTAGCCGTAGCTGCCGTACACCGGATAGCCGTCGAACGCGAAGCCAAGAATCGGCGAATGATGCGTGCCGTTGTCGTTCATCTGCTGCGCAAGGGCAACGCTGCGCTGATGGTTGTGGTACTGGCCCATGGGCGCTGGATGTCCGAGCGCCGAGTCAAAACTGGGGCCTTCCACGATGATGGCGTTGCGGAACCAGACTCCTTGGTTGTTGTAGGAGAACGCATCCTTGGGATTGAAGATCGTGACGCCATTGACGAGAACGCCAATGGGGCCAAGGGGCGTCGCCGTGGGGGTTGCCGCCTGCACGGGATTGCGCGGGATGCGGTACCAACGCAACGCGTTGGCTGGCACGTTAGGGTTCGAGGGCCAAGGCCCGATGGGGTAACTGGGCACACCAGTGCACTGCGCAAACACGTGCGTGGTGTTGTACTGCACCTGTTGCACGTCAGCGTTGATCACACCCACGATGGCTTGAATCGTGGCCGAGGGCGATTGGCCCTTGGTGTTGTGCACGTTTAAGCGCCAACTCGTCACGCGGCCATCCACCCCTTGGGCACTAAGACTTGCCACTAGGCACGCCAACACCAACAACTTCGCTTTGGACATCTGCAAGCTCCTTGGGTTCAATTCGCCCCGTTAGCCCTGAGGCCAACACTTGGTTTGCCTGTTGAACGCATGCTGTGGCTCGGTGTTGCGCGTGGTTCAAAAAGTCTCGGGTAGTCGGTCGAGAGTATCCCCCATCGCTAGGCATGAGTCCCAAGGAGACAGCAAGACCACGTGAGTCATGATCCAACGCAGCGCGGGCGACGGATCACCTCTCAGATCCCGCAGAAGCTCCCGCACTCGGGCTCGGGCTGATGCTTGAAGCGGCCCGCAGCGGCGTTTAGCGTGTGCCCCGCGCTCAATCCCTGTGCGCAGCCCGAAGTCGCGCAGCACCAAGAGCTTGGATGCCATTCGAGGTAGAGACCATGCAAACCCGCATTACGAAAACCGAACCCTGCCTGCGCGAAGTCGAAGTGACTGTCGATGCTGAGGCCATTCAGTCCACGTTGACCCGTTCACTGAATGAAGTCCGCGCCCAGGTCGCATTGCCGGGATTCCGGCCGGGCAAGGTGCCCATGGACGTGGTCAAGCGCAAGTTCGGCGAACAGGTTCGCCACGATGTCCTGCACGACCTCATGCGCGAGGGCATCGAGGCTGGCGTGCGTGAGCACACCCTCGAAATGGTCAGCGAGCCTGAACTCGTCGATCAAGAAGAGGGCTCCGCGCATCACCATCTGCCGGAAAGCGGGCCTTTTGTGTTCAGCTTCCGCGTGGAAGTGAAGGCCGCCTTCGAACTGCCCGAGTACAAGGGCATCGCGGTCACCCGCAAGCTTGAGCCAGTCGGCGACGCTGCGGTGGATGAAGTGGTGCAAAATCTGCGCGAGCGCGCCTCGCGTTTCGAACCGATCGAAGGCGGCTCCTACGAACCGGGTGATCTGTTGCTTGGCACGCTCACCCTCAAGGCGGGCAGCGCTCAGGTGTGCGAGAACCTCGACGTGCAAGCCATCGCGGAGTATCCCGTGGTCGCGCGCGGCGTGCGGCTCGTGGACGCCGAAACAGCGTTCAAGGACGCAACTGCCGGCGCGAAGCTCAGCGTGAGCGCTGAGATCACTCCACATCACGAGACAAAGGAACTTCACGGCAAGACGGCCACTGGGGAACTCACAGTGACGGCGCTCCGTCGTAAGAAGTTGCCTGAGATCTCCGACGAACTGGCCAAGGAAATGGGCAAGGACAGCATGGCCGAGTTGCGCGCGGACATCAGCCGCAGACTCGAAGCAGATGCCAAGATCAAAGCTGACCGCAAGGTGGTCACCGACATCTTGGACACCCTGCTCACGCGCGTGGAAATCCCTGTGGCCAAGGGCCCGCTCGAGCGCATGGTGGCGCGCAGAGCACGCGACCTAGCTCAGCGGCTCTCGGAAACTGGCGCCCCCGCCGAAGCCATCATGAAGAAAGCCCGCGAGGAAGCCGAGGCCACACGCGGAGATCTCGAAAAGGACACCAAGAAGTGGCTCTTGGTAGAGAAGATCGCGAAAAAGGAGAAGATCTTCTGCCTTGAAGACGACCTCGACGCGGCCTTCCAGGACCTTGCCCGCCAACATGATGTGACACCCACCAAAGTGCGTGAACACTATGAGCAGGAAGGGCTTGTGGCCGAACTGCGGGCCGAGATCGTGGAGCGCAAGTGCTGTGAATTCCTCAGCGCCAACGCACAAATTGCCGATGGTTGATTTGCAAAGGGGATCTCTAGCCGACTCAGTGATCGGCCCCTTGTCCGTCCATTACGCTGCCCTTGGAAAGGCTGGTGCCACTCATGGATCCGAAGGCTGAGTACTACATCCCATTCGTGATCGAGAAGACGGGTCGCGGCGAGCGTCAGTACGACATCTACTCGCGACTTTTGGAAGACCGGATTGTGTTCATCGGCACCGAAGTCACCGATGGTCTCGCCAACGCCATCATTGCGCAGTTGCTCTTTCTCGCCAAAGAGAACAAGAGCCAGGACATCAACATGTACATCAACAGCCCCGGTGGCTCGGTCACCGCAGGGCTCGCGATCTACGACACCATGCAGTTCCTCCCCTGTCCCATCGCGACCTACTGCATCGGCCAAGCGGCCAGCATGGGCGCCGTGCTCTTGGCGGCAGGAACCGCTGGCAAGCGCCATGCGCTACCGAACGCGCGCATCATGATTCACCAGCCTTGGGGTGGTGCTCAGGGCACCGCCTCGGACATCCTCATCCAGGCGGGTGAGATCGAGCGCTTGAAGCACAACCTCAACAAGATTCTCGCCACGCACTGCAAGCGCGATTTCGATCAGGTCGTGAAGGACACCGACCGCGATTACTTCCTCTCTGCAGAACAGGCCAAGGAGTACGGCCTCGTGGATCAGGTCGTCACCACCAAGAAGTAATCATGGCACGCACCTCAGGCGAAACAGAAACCTGCACTTTCTGCGGCAAGAGCCGCTTCAAGGTGAAGAGTCTCATTAGCGGGCCGCCTGGGGTCAACATCTGCAACGAGTGCATTGAGATCTGCAACACCATCCTGCTGGAGGAAAACCGCCGCCAGCAGGTCGCCACGCCCGAAACGCGGCCGATTCAGCAGGAGAAGCTGGCGACCCCTGCGGCCATCGCCGCGCATCTCGATCAGTACATCATTGGCCAATCCCACGCCAAGCGCGTGCTGTCAGTAGCGGTCCATAACCACTACAAGCGTCTGTTGCATCACGGGTCTGCGCGCAAAGGCGACGACGTCGAGCTCGAGAAGTCCAATGTGCTGCTCATCGGCCCCACGGGCTCAGGCAAGACGCTCCTCGCCCGCACGTTGGCCAAGTTCTTGGACGTCCCATTCGCCATCGGCGACGCCACCACGCTCACTGAAGCTGGCTACGTTGGTGAAGACGTCGAGAATCTCATCCTGAAGCTCTTGCAGGCTTGCGACTTCAACATCGAGAAGGCGCAGCGCGGCATCATCTTCATTGACGAGATCGACAAGATCGGTCGCACCAATCAGAACGTCAGCATCACCCGTGACGTGTCGGGTGAAGGCGTACAGCAGGCTCTACTCAAGATGCTCGAAGGGACTGTCGCCAATGTGCCACCACAAGGTGGGCGCAAGCACCCCGAGCAACAGTACATCTCTGTCGACACCACGAATATCCTGTTCATTTGCGGAGGCACCTTCGTAGGCCTCGAACAGATCATCGCGCGGCGCACCGGCCGAACGCTCATTGGCTTCGACCGCAACGCTGATGCGCCCGATCAGTTCAAGCTCGCCGACGGCCAACGCGATGCCGCGATGCTGCGTCGTGTGGAAACAGAAGACCTTGTGCAGTTCGGCATGATCCCTGAGTTGCTAGGGCGCCTGCCCGTGCTCAGCGTTCTCGACCCGCTGTCGGAAGCTGATCTCAAGCGCGTCATGACCGAACCGCGCAACGCCATCATTCGCCAATACCAGCGCTTCTTCGAGATGGAAGGCGGCTCCCTCGAGTTCGCCGATGAAGCGCTGACCGAACTTGCGCGCAAGGCCATCGCTCGCAAGACCGGCGTGCGTGCTTTGCGCGGCCTAGTGGAAGAGTTGTTGCTAGACAGCATGTTCCACCTGCCAGAGGACAGTGAATCCCGCGATTTCCTGATCACGGGAGCCATGGTGCGTGGCGAAAAGCCCGTGAAGCCGCGCAAGAAGCCCTCAGCCACGGGGCGCGAGAAGAAGCGCAGCTCGGCCTGAGCGCGCCATGCAGCGCCGTCGCCGCATCACCGATCTCACCCGCACTGAGCTCACGGAATTCGTGGGCCGGCACGGTGGCAAGACCTTTCATGCCCGCCAGATTGCGCGCTGGGTCATGGAACGCGGCGTCACCGATCCGGCGGCCATGTCCGACCTCTCCCGCAACCTGCGCGATGCGCTGGTGGCAGAGTTTGATGTCTCTCCACCCAACGTCAGTTGGAGCGAAGACGCAGCCAGCACCACCGAGAAGGCCCTGCTGCGACTGAACGGGCCAGATGGGGACAGCGTCGAGTCCGTGCTCATCATGGAGGGCGAGCGCACGACGGCCTGCATTTCGTCGCAAGCAGGCTGCCCTGTGGCCTGTGTCTTTTGCGCTAGCGGTGCCCTCGGGTTGAAACGCAATCTCACCCGCGGCGAAATCTTGGATCAGTTTCTAGCTGTGCGCGCCCGAGCCCAAGGGCATGGACGCCGCATTTCCAACATCGTGGTCATGGGCATGGGTGAACCGCTCCTCAACTACGAGGCGGTGCTCTCTGCTCTCGACGCCATCCACGACTCTGAAGGCGGCGGCATTGGCGCACGTCACATCACCATCAGCACCGTGGGCATCGCCAAGGGCATGCAGCGACTTCTCGATGAAGGCCGCCCGTACACACTGGCCTTCTCCTTGCACGCGCCCAACGATGCCTTGCGTGCGGAACTCGTGCCCTTCAAACATGCCATGGACATCGACAGCATGGTGGCCGCGGCAAAGAAGTGGCTCGACCACACCGGCAGAGAAGC
>Ga0233425_10011404_pt1 | contig 10384 bp, 9 predicted proteins | sample Watercolumn_Towu_2_FD_181712 | JGI IMG/M metagenome (GOLD analysis project Ga0233425, IMG submission 181712) | Freshwater microbial communities from Lake Towuti, South Sulawesi, Indonesia - Watercolumn_Towuti2014_140_MG | ecosystem: Environmental > Aquatic > Freshwater > Lake | place: Indonesia... | reverse complement strand
CGTCCAAATGAAATTCGCCGATGCCCCGGTAAATGCCGCGGCGCAATTCGGTTTCGATGAACGCGATAATGTCCGGATCGGCGAACCATTTTTCCATATCATCGCGCGTGCGGTACGGGCGCAGTTCGGGAATGAATCGCGCGGGATCGGCTTGATGCAATCGGATTGTTCCCTCGTTCGGCGTGGACGATACGAGCGCGCGTTTGATTCCGGCGCGATCCAAAATCGCGATGATTGAATTGACTGGATAATTCGCCCACGCGTCCTGGCTGTAGTGAAGGTGTCCATCGAATAGTTCGATAGTTGGTTGGTTCGGTAGTTGGATAGTTGGTTGTGCTGTTGTGGTCGGCGCGGCGCGCGTTGATGTTGGCGGTGGAAGAATCGTTGCAGTTGGCGCGGGCTGGGTCGCGCAGGCGGCGAGAAACAAAAATATAATTCCGCCGAGCGAGCGGCGGATGTAGCAAGTGAAATTCATTTGGCTATCTCCTCTCGTGTGGGCGAGATGATAGCGCGCGCGGAGAAATTTGGCAAGAGGGGATTAGCCACGAAGGACACAAAGGTCACGAAAATTTTCTTTGTGTCCTTCGTGGATAAAAGAATCACGGTTTCGGAAACACCTGGACGAATGCGCCTTCTTTCACCTGGAAAATGTACACGCGTTGCTCTTTGAGATCGCCGCTCGGATCGTAATTGACTTTGCCGACGAGTGTCGCGAAATCGAGCGCGCGAATCGCGTCCGCGACGCGCGTCGCATCGAGCGTGTTCGCTTTCTTGATGCCTTCTGCCAGCACCGCCATCGCCGCGTAACCTGGGACGCTGTAGGTGTCGGGATTGCGCGATTCGACTTTTTGGTAGTCGCTCCACCAGGTTTTGTCGCCGACGATTTTTGGATCAGGCGAAATCGCGCCGACGTATGTGCCTTCGCTCGCGGGTGCGGCTTCGTCCACGTACGTCGAGTTGAAGCAACCGTCGGAGCAAATAAATTTCGCGGCGATGCCCGCGTCGCGCAATTCGGGAAGCAAAATCATTCCTTCGGTTTCATAGCCCGCGAGAAAAACGACATCGGGATTTGCATTTTTGATCTGCGCGATAAATTTCGCGTACGTCGTTTGCGCTTCCGGGATTTTCACAATCGCGACCGGCGCAACGTTGAGTGATTTGAACGCGTTCGTCATTTGATCGCGCAAGCCGTTGCCGTACTCGTTGTCCGCGTGCACGACGACGACGCGCTTGCCGGCGAGTTGCTCGACGATGAATTTCGCGAGCGCGGGCGCTTGCGCGGCATCGGTCGCGTTGACGCGGAAAAAGTTGCGATAGCCCTGTTTCGTCAGCGACACTTCGGACGCGGTCGGCGTGATGACGACGAGCGGCAAATCTTTGTAGACTTGCATCGCCGCGAGTGTTTGCCCGCTGTTGAGATGTCCGATGACGCCGATCACTTTTTTGCCTTGCTTGATCGCATCCGCGATTTCTTTGGCTTTTTCCGCGGCGACATCCGAATCGGCTTGATCGTCAATGCCGATGACCTTGACGGTGTAGCCGAGCAAACCGCCCTGGCGATTGATTTGATCCGCCATCGTGCGAACACCGCCAAGCACAGTTTGCCCGCCGTTCGCTTGCCAGCCGGACAGCGGCGCAACCGCGTAGACGATGACTTCGCCGCGCGGGGCGGTGGTGCAGGCGGTGGCGAATAGTGCGATTAGTGCGAATAGTAGAAATACTTTTTTCATGTGTTACTCCGTGATACATGTTTCCTCGATACCAAAAAGTTTGAAAGGAACAGTCCGCAGAAATTCTTCATAAATATTTACTACCGGCTTTCCCTTGAATAGCATGCATTCTGCTTTGCCTACCCGCCCCCGCTTGATCAGCCCCCTTCGTTCTGCTTCCATCTGAACCTTTCCCCAGGCGTCTTCGAGCAATGGCTTATGAGGATCATGGTATTCAATATACCAATCGGTCTTTGGATATTGTCGTAGTATCTCTTCAGGCAGCTCAAAATGCTCCACGATCTTCTTTGGCATTTTCACTTTATTCTCCGCCGTGTGCATACAAGAACATCGATGAATATCTACACCGATGAGAAGCACCCAACCATCTATCGAAAGCAAATAGTCATAGCCTTGACTGTGCAGTTTTGCGTTCTGTCCCCAAGCACATACGCGGTGTATGCCTTTGCCCAAGTATGTGTTTGGACATTTGCAAAATGTATCGACTATAACTCCCATACCTGTTTTGCAGTTCGCATTTTCATCTAGGTGCCGAACCTTCGCGATGATTCCTTTTCTTTTTTCTTCTTTCGTAAGCGGCAACGCGGGCGTTACGAGATAAGCAGACATCACGATAGCACCATCTTCGCTAACAACATCCATGAGGGCGTTGATGACGGTTAGCGCGCCGCCTTCTACCAAGCCCATACTGCTCAAAGAGCTGTGAACTTCAACAGCTGCGCCATGTTCCAGCCCCAGTCTTTCGAGATCGTCAACAATATCTTTCTGCGTCAGTGGTTTGTGCATTGGATTACACCTCACGTTTTACGTTTTACTTTTTCCTTTTCGCTTTTCACTTTTTACTTGCGTACACCTCATCCATCGCGCCTTGCAACTCATTCAACTTAGTCACTTGCTCCGCGATATCATCGCGTAACCTTTGCGCGCGACTGTCGGCGACATCGTCCTTCGAGCGAATCAACATCAATTGCGAGTACACGGTGCCGAGCGCGGTCAATGTCGCGTCGAGTTGCAGTTCCGCTTGCTCCAGCGTGTTCGTCAGTTTTTCGAGATTTTGCGCGTGCGCGCGTTTCGATTCGAGCGCGTGCCGCGCTTGCTCGCGCACCGCGTCATCATCCTCGCGCGCGATGCGTTCCCTCAATTCCCTCAATTCCCTCGGAGTTCCCGCCGCGTCGCGCTTTAGAATCTCGTCACTGTCATAATCGTCCAGCCGTTGCGCGAGCCGGAAAATTTGCGCGATCCAATTCGCAATGCCGGTCGTCGAATCTTGCAAGTGATCGCGCAAAATTCCGGCTTCGCTGTTGCGAATCGTCGCCTCGATCCGCTTGCGATAATCCAACGCGCGTTCGACCGCGGCGCGCAATTTCTCCGTGCGAATCGTCGCGGGATTAAATTCTTCGCGAAACATTTCCGCGACGACTTGCGCGCCGGTGTCCACGTCTTGAATGCTCGTGATGATGATCGCGATTTCCGCGACCGCGCCAATGACGAGCCAGTACCACCACTGCCACCAATCGAACGGACGCGGCACAAAGTACGCGAGCAAAATCGCAATCGCAATCGTCGCCGCGCTCTCGAAGCGAAAAATCGCGTGCGTGATGATCGCGCTCGTCGCGCGTGTGCGGATGGATGTTTGTTTCGCCATAGATGTATCAGGGAGACAGGGAGACAGGTAGCAGGTAAACAAGTAGACAAGTGAAAACCTGGCTACCTGTTTACCTGTTTACCTGTCTACTTGTTTACTTGTCCGCCTTCAAACTCTGCCGAATCTGTTCGCGCATCGCGTCCGCTTCGGGCGAACGTTGCGCGCCGGGATTCACTTGCACGCCGAGTCGCTCGGAGAGCAACATCGCGAGCAAACCTTCCATCACATTCCCAGTGCCGCCTTGCTTGCCATCGCCGCCGCCGATCAACACGCGCGGCACGACATCAATCCCGGTTTGTTGCACGGCTTCGGAAAAACGATTGAGCACCGTTTGCGTAACCTGGAATTGCGGACCGCCGTACGCGCGCACTTGTTCTTCGATTGCCAACGCTTGCGCGATACCAATGCGCGCGACCTTTTCCGATTCCGCTTCGGCGAGCGTGCGAATCTGCGCGGCTTGTTGCACGGCGCGTTGATACTCGGCTTTACCCTGGTTCGATTGAACCGTGATGCTCAACTCGGATTCGGTGATGTGCTTTTGCATTTCCGCGCGCGCTTGCGCCTCGCGCAATTCGCGTTCCTTCACCGCCGCGGTTTCCTGGCGTCCGTACGTTTCCACTTGTTCGGTCGCGATTTGGCGCGAACGCAACTGCGTCAAAATCGTTTCGATTTGTTGATCGCCGGTCGGCGGCGCGGGCGTGCCGATCAAAACTTCTTCGAGTTGGAGATTGTAATGCGCGAACTTTTCTTGCATCTCCTGGCTCGCGGTTTGCTGAATCATACTGCGTTCTTGAATCAATTGAATCAGCGTGCGCGTCTGCGCGATGTTTTTGAAATACGCGGACACCATCGGGTCGAGCGTTTGCTCGACGAGTCGCTTGATGTCGCCAAAGCGTTGAATCACGAGCGGCGCTTTTTGATAGTCAATGTGAATCACGACCGAAAGCGGGAGCGACGGTTCGAACGCGTCTTTGGTGATGAGCGAAACTTCGGCAAGGTTTTCGTCGAGCCGATGCGAGCCGACTTCACTGCGAATCCATTTCAAAATAATGTTCGTCGTCGGCACCATAATCACTTTGCCGGCATACGTGTTGAACGCGTACTTGCCCGGCAACAACGCTTCGCTCCACACGCCGCGCTTGCCGCGCTCGACCATTTCGCCGTGCCGATACTCTTTGCCGGACAAGTCTGCGCCGAGTTCGCCGGTGTACGACACGACGACGCCGACATTGCCAACTTCGACAATCGTTTTCTTGATCATCTCGACGGTCGCGAACAAACGATTGAGATAGTACGTGCCTTCGACCAAAACTTGCAATTGGCGGCCGCGCAAACCATTCGCCGCCAAAAATTTATCCGCGTCCTGAAAATTGTTGTGATACGTGTCCGCATTCGCCGGTTTGTCACCGACAATCGGCGCGATGATTTCACCTTGCGGCAAACTGGGACCATCGTGAACAGTAACGATGCCGACCAGGTCGTCGGTGTCTTTGATAACGACCGGGCGAAAGCCGTCGCGCTCGGCGATCACTTCCGCCATTTTGCGAATGACTTCGGCTTCATCGCGATTGAGCGGCAACGAAAAAACGCGCTCTTCGGTGATGACGACGAATTGCATCAAGTTGATCGCGTACGTGCCTTCGCGCAAAATTCTTCTTTGCGGTCCGCGTTGTCCGCCGTTCGCGAGAAACGCTTCGACATCCTGGAAATCGGAAACGGTCGCGTTCGATGCGAGCACCTGGGTTGGATCGAGTTGCTTGCCATCGCGCGCGAAAATGTAACCGATCTTGCCTTGCGGAATCGTAACGAGCGGCGCGATGTGGACGTGGTACTGAATCGGCATCAGGTAATGCAAGCCGCCGCGCAAAACGTGCGATTGAAAACCGGCTTCGCCGTTCAGCGCGATAAAACCGGATTTGATCGAACCCTTGCCGCTAAATCTTTTTTCGACGATGCCGATGCGATTGTTCGGAATAAAGCGAATCCCGGACAGCGCGAGCAAGAGCAAGAATCCGATCAGGACGATCAAACCAAAACCGAGCAGTGGCAAAAAGACGTTCATCGTGATCTCCTTGTTGTAGCGCGGGCGGCTCGCCCGCATCCGATGGCGGACGAGCCGTCCGCCCCACAGGACTAGAAATACGTTGACAAAATTTTATACAACTTGCGAATCGTCTCCGGATCCGCGCGGCGCGAGAAACCGCCGGTCACTTCGGCGAGCGCGTTCAGCGCGTTGAAATCCGCGTCGTTGCCGTACGCAATGCTGAAAATAATCACCGGCACACCGGTCTGATTGCCGCGGCGAATTTTTTGCACGAGCGCGTTCGTGTTCGTGGACGACGCGTTTTCGATGCCATCGGTCATCGCGACAATCGCGTTGATGCGCTCCTTGTCGCCGCGTTTTTGGAGATCGTCATACGCGAACGCGACCGCGTCGAGGAGCGCGGTGCGCCCGTCCGCTTTGAACGCGCGGACGCGATTCTTGAGCGCGTCGCGTTGCGTCCCAATATCTTGGAGCGTGACCGTGCCGTACACACTCGACGCGAATGGGACAAGCCCCACGCGATCGCGATCGCCTTGAATTTGATCCAGAAAAGTGGAAAGAGCATCTTGCGCCTGCCCGAGTTTGTTTTGCTCGCCCATACTGCCCGACGTGTCCACGACGAGCAAAATGTTCGCCGGGCGTTTGGTGAGAAACCAATACGATTGCACTTGCTCGATGATCGCCGCGTTCGGCATTTGCAGTGTCGTTTGCGGTTGCGCGGGATCAACGCCGTTTTGCGTTTTGATCGGCGACCCAGGATCGTCGAGTCGCAAATTCAAATCCACTGGACGATAACCGGCTTGCAAAATTATTTTTTGAATTTCCGGCGACAGCATAAAATCGCGCAAGCGGCGAAACGTCAAACGTTGTTCGTCGTTAAGGTTCGCTTGCTCGAGCAGAGCGAGCGGATGATCCTGCCACAACGTGCCTTCCGCCGGATAAATCGCGACGAGTTTCGTTTGCGATTTCGAGTTGTGATAAATCACGAGTCGTTCGGACACGACGAACGCATCAAGATAACTTTTGCCTTTCGCGAGAACCTGGTCAATCGTCGCCTGTTCGCCTTCGCCGTACGCGCGCACGGTTTTTTCGAGCGCGCTCACGTAATCGAGCGTCGCGCGATTTTTAATGTCCTCTTCGGTGAGATTGCGCGTCTTGTTCGCGCCCGCGTAAAATTCGGCGAGCGTCGCGAGCGTGCCGCTCGCGGAACTGGTGCTGGGATGACTCCATTTGAAATTCGGATCACTGCGCGCCTTGTTCAACAAATCTTGCCAGCCGATTTGTTTTTGCGGATAGCCGAGCGAACGCGCGACATCCTCCCACATCGCGATCACGATCGGCGTAACCGCAAAGCGCGTCGCTTCGCTCACGAGCGCGTGATCGCGCCCGGCGTCAATTTGTGCGAGCCACAGCGACGAGTCCGGCGAAATCGCGGTGAACTTGCCCGCGCGCGCGGCTTCAACAATATCGGCGGCGTCCATTTTCGTCGCGTTGATCGTCATCGCGGTGCCGCGCGGCGTTTTGTAATTCGCGCGATTGAAACGCGTCACGATCTCTTGCATCAGCGATTCTTTTTCCGGCGAGTACGCGAGGTCGAGCGTCGCGTTTGCAACCGGTGTTTCGGTTGGCGCGTTGACCAACATAAACGCGATCAAAAAGATGCACCCCGCGAGCGCGAACACGCCGACGAATGCGATCCCAAACAAAATCGCGCAGGTTGAATTCGGCGCAGAACCTTTTTTGAGGCGTTTCATCTTGCTCATCTCAACGCCCCTTGATGTTCAAATCGAACCAGCGGCGCAACGCGTTGAGCGTGTCGCGATCCGGCGCGCGCATCCGCGTCGTGCGTTCGACAATCACGCGCGCGCCTTGCGCTTCGTACTTTTTGAAGAGTGAATCCGCGCCGGTGATGTTCACCTCGGTATTGACCGGGCGAAAGCCGCGTTGCGCGGCGAGCGTTTGAATCGGTGTCGTCAGCAAAAATTTTTGAAACAACAACGCCGCATTTTTTTCAACCGCGCTCGTTTCCGGTCCCATCCAAATCGTGAATGGAAAATCGAACCAGGTAAGATATTTCGGGTACACGATCACGAGCGGATCCGCCCAGCGTGTTTGGATGCCGCCCATATTCACGAGCAAATCGGATTCGAGCAATTGCCCGCCATCGCCGACCGAGTAACCGAACAATGCCAGGTCTTCAACCGTGTACGACGAGAGCGATGAGAAATCGGTAACGGAACTCATCAACTCTTTGAGCCATGATTGAAATTTCGGATTCGTTACATCTTCGGTCGCGATGCTCGCCTTGTCGTAATACTCGCCCGCGGCGGAAACCATCGCGAGCAAGCCCGCGGCGTTCTTGTTCGGATTCGGGACGATCAATTTGAAATAGCCCCACTTGGGATCGCCGCCAAGTTCGACCCAGCCGCCTTTCGCAATCGCCGCGTCGTGAATCGTTTTCCAATTCACTTCGCCGAATTTTTTTTCGAGAACCTGGTCGCGGCTTTTGTAAATGCCCCACGCAAACAACGACGTTACGACCGGGCGCGCGCGATATTCGCCGTCGGTGAGAAAAATATCGCGGCCCAGTTTTTCGCTCTGCGTCGCGTTCACGAGTTCGATCAAATAGCGGCTGTCCGGAATCCACGCGGTCGGCACGGGGTTCAACTCGCCGCGATCATATTTTCCAAGCGCGGTCACGCTGTCCATCGGCGTTACGGTTACGACAATTGTGCGTCCATCGAGCGTGCGTTTCTCCGCGTTGAATTTTTGCGCGGCATCTGAAACCCAGGGTTCAATCGGCAACGCGGACACGACGCGCACCGCAATCGGTTGCGCGGTCGGATTCGGAATGTTGCCGCTGAACTGCTGAAGTAAAAACGAAACGCCGACGATGACGAGCGCGAGCGCGATGACGGCGAAAAAAATTAGGCGAGTGCGGTTCATAGTTTTGTCCAAAAGTTGCATAGTTGAATAGTTTGATCGTTGGATAGTTCGACGCACGAACTATCCAACGATGCAACCATTCAACCATCCAACTACGAAAGACCGAGTCGCTTTTTGCGTTCCGCGAGTTGCGTGTCGAGTGTGTTGCGTTCGAGCAGTTCGTCCATTTGCTCGTCGAGGCGCGACGCTTGCATCTCGGCGCGCGCACTGGCTTTGTCGAGCCGCGCGCGGATGCTGTCCGCCATGCGCGCGACATCTTGATCGCCCGAGCCCATCAAGTTGTCGAGCGATTGCATCGTCTTCGCGGTCAACTCTTTCGACTTTGCCAAATCGAGCAACGCTTGCATCTCTTCGCGTTCTTGCTTGACGGTGGTCAGTTTCGCTTCGAGTTTTAGTTTGCCGTCAAGTAATTTTTGGTACTCGGACTGTTGCCGCTCGAATTGCGATTTGTACGTTTCCGCGAGTCGCGTCGTCGAGTTGAGTTTGCTCTGCGCGGCAACGGCGAGTTCTTCTTTGCCCTCGCGCAACATCAGATCAATGTTGCGATCGAGTTCGCCGGATTTCGCGGCAAACTCATCGTACTTGCGTTTGAGTGTTTTGACTTCGCCGCCGATAGTTGCCGCCGCGTCTTCGAGGTCTTCGAGGTTGTCTTCGACCTGACGAACGTACTGATCGATCACGGCGAGCGAATTTTTCTTGAGCGCTTCATCCACGAGCGCGTGCAAATTCGCGGCGATGAGCGTTTGAACTTTTTCAAGTAGACTAGCCATTAGGTTCCTCCCTGGTGTGTGGTGTGCGCCTGAACGCACAAATTCAAAAATCTGGCACGATTATAGCGCAGGCGCGCGGTGAAATCCTGACGCGCGGCTGACAGAATAACATCATTTGATCCCTCCGCCGATGAAAACTATTATATTGGAAAATAGCATAGCAAATATACCAGTACCAATGCTGACAATGGCGACCAAATCACCAGTGTTTGGCTCCCATAGCTCAGCCGGAATATTACTGTACATTTCATCCGCGAGATTGCAAATCCGTATTTCTGTACTATGACAAGTTCTGTTTCCGCGATGTTTGCCCCAAAGACTCCGTAGGGCAAACTCGGTACGGATTTTCCATTCGTTAGATTTGATTTCATCAATGGTGGTTGTGGAAAACTTCGAATAGTTGCTTGTGCTAAACGTGTAGATGTCGTTGGCTAACGTATACGTCAAGAAAACAACCGTCAATGAGAAGATTGCTATTCCCCAAATAAACAACATTAGCACGCGTCCGTACCGGTGAAATAGGTCGCGTACCGGAGGCAACAATATCACTAACGAAAGTATTGCACTCAAAGGAATTGTGAGGCAGATAGATATCAGAACCATGTAAAGTTCTCTTTTGCATCCTCAATTGCTTTGAGGCGTTTGCATCACATACAACTTTCGCACCACGCCGCCCGGACGTATTACATCTTTCTCGTGCGTCATTCCGATTTTTTCCGCGACGTGTTGCGATGCAAAATTTTCCGGCTCGATCAACGCGACGATGCGATCCAGTTCGATCACCTCGAACGCGTAATCGCGCAACGCGGTTGCGATTTCGGTCGCGTACCCTTTGCCCCACGCGGATTTCGCGAACACGTACACCAACTCGATCTCGGTCGCACCTTCGATCTCTTTGTCAATCAAGCCGCAATGACCGATGATCGCGCCGGTCGCTTTTTCGATCGCCGGGAATAGATCAAAACGTAGCGGTGGATCAACTTGCGCGTCCTCTTCAAAAATCGCGATCAACTTGGCGTACTCGCGCGGACCGCCCATAAAACGCGTAACCTCTGGATCGCTCCAGAGCGTCGCGAGCGCGGGCGCGTCGTTCGATTGCAAAGGGCGTAAAAGTAAGCGAGAGGTTTCGAGGCGCATCGGAAAATTGTTTTCTTCGTTTTTGATTATTGGCGTGTTTCGCTGACAAACTATATCATATCATTGTGTTCGGCACGCGTCAACATTTTTCAAAATCGCGAATTCGAAATTG
>Ga0233425_10011403_pt1 | contig 10385 bp, 8 predicted proteins | sample Watercolumn_Towu_2_FD_181712 | JGI IMG/M metagenome (GOLD analysis project Ga0233425, IMG submission 181712) | Freshwater microbial communities from Lake Towuti, South Sulawesi, Indonesia - Watercolumn_Towuti2014_140_MG | ecosystem: Environmental > Aquatic > Freshwater > Lake | place: Indonesia... | reverse complement strand
CGCTGCGACCCTGAGCCTTGGTGTCCTCCTGGCCGCCGGGTCGGCGTACGGTCAGGCCGGGGGCCCCACCGCGCGGAGTGTGCGCGGTGGGGTGGAGGAGCGTTCTCCCGTGCGTTTCGACGGCCAGCGCCTCGAAGACGCGCTCAAAGACCTCGAGCAGCACGGGCTCCGGCTCATCTACAGCAGCGAGGCGGTGCGGCCCGACATGCGGATCGCCGCCGAGCCCCGGGCCTCGTCTCTGCGTCGCGTACTGGACGAGCTTCTCGCGCCCCACGGCCTGGTCGCGCGCGACGGCCCGGGCGGCAGCGTCCTGATCGTCAGAGACCGGCGTGCGCGGCCGGCGCGACGCCCCGCGCCTCCCACCCCGCCGATGATCCCGCCGAGCGTCGCCACCGCCGCACCGGTCGAGCCGATCGAGCCCGCGCGATTCGAGGAGACGATCACCGTCACCGACGTGGAGCCGGCGATTACGCCGGCCGGTCCGCCGCCCCTGGCGCTGCGGCCCGCGGACGTCGGCGATCTGGCGGGCGGGCTGGAGAACATCTTTCGCGCACTGCAGATGCTGCCGGGCGTGATGGCCACCGAGGAGCTGGGCAGCCGGATTGCCGTCCGCGGTGGCAGCCCCGATCAGAACCTCATCGTGATGGACGGGGTCGAGATTCACAACCCCTACAGGCTGTTCGTTCCGTCCGAAGACCTGGGCATCATCGGACTGGCGACGACGTTCAATCCGGAAACGCTGGAAGACTTCGTGCTCTACCCCGGCGCCTTCGACGTGCGGTACGGCGATCGGCTGTCGTCACTCGTGGTCGTCACCAATCGCGACGGATCGACCGCCGAGGCGTTTCAGGGGTTCGGCTTCTTCAGCCTCGCCGACGCGAACGTCGTCCTCGAGGGCAGGATGCCCCGGGGCGCCGACGGGTCGTGGCTCGTCACCGCGCGGCGCACGCACTTCGACCTCCTCGCCGAGCCGGCCATCGGCGTCGCTCTGCCGTCGTTCGAAGATGTGCAGGCACGGGTCTCCTGGCGCCCGCGACCGCAGCAGCGGCTGTCGGTCGTCGGCATGACCGCCCGGGAACGGACCGACACGGGGGAACGACCCTCGGCCGACGAAGGCCGGCTGGCAAGGACGCGCAGCCATCTGTTGGCCGTCACCTTCGAATCGAGCCTGGGTCCGCGTGCCTCGTCACGCACCGTGGCGTCCTTCTCACAATTCGGCGACTCCCTTTCCGCTTACGAGCGCTCGTTCGACAACAGTCGCGGCGCCAACAGCGCGGCGAGCATCGCCAGCGGCGGCCTGCTCGAATTCGAGCTCATGCGCCACATCGGCGTCCGCGACGTCGCCCTGCGGCAGGAGTTCGTCGTGAAATCGTCGGCGCGACACTGGCTCGACCTGGGAGCGGAGGCGCACGGCCTCGACACGCGGTGGGGCTGGACGATCTCCGGTGCGCGCAGCCAGCATCAGGCCAACGGGTCGAGCGTGCGGCTCGGCCGCACCCTCCCCGGGCGGCTCGATTCCTCGCGCGCCTCGCATCGGGTCGGCGTCTGGATCCAGGACCGGATCCTCGTGTCGCCGCGGTTCCTGCTGCAGCCCGGGCTGCGCGTCGAACGGAGCACGCTGACCAGCGGCGCGGCGTTGTCGCCGCGGATGGGCGCCACGCTCGGTTTCGGCAACGGATGGCGGCTCGACGGCGCCGTGCGGCTCCACGCCCAGAGCCCGGGGTACGAGAAGCTGTTCCAGTCGGACTACTTCGTCGATCTGAGTGCCGCGCACACGTCGAACCTGACGTCGGAGCGCGCGCTGCACCTCGTCACCGGGCTGCAGAAGGTCTTCGGAAGCGGCATCAGCGCGCGCGTGGACGCCTACTACAAGCGGCTGAGCGACCTCGTCGTCGGCCGTCTCGAAACGGATCCGGAACGCCGGGCACGCCTGGCCGGCTACGACGTGCCGGCGGCGCTCGTCAACGCGGTGCCTGCGCGGCCGGAAGTCACGACGTTTCCGGTGAACGCGGGAACCGGCGCGGCCTATGGTTTCGACGCGCACGTGGCCTACGCCGGAGCAGGCTCGCTCGCTCCGCTCACGGGCTGGACGGGCTACAGCTTCGGCCGCGCCACGCGTACCGCGTATGGCATCACGTACCCGTTCGATTACGACCGGCGGCATACCGTGAGCGTTGCGGGGAACCTGAAAATCGGTCCGCGTCTCGATCTCTCCGCGACGGGGCGCTGGGCCGCCGGGCTGCCGCGGACGCCCGTTCGCGGCGTGCGCCTCGCGCTCGTCACCGACGTGGAGGATGCGGACGGCGATGGGGACCGCGAGGAGCAGGTGCCGCAGCGCGACGGGTCCGGTCTTCCGCTGTTCCAGCCCGACCTCGGCGACCTCTCGAACGTCAACACGGCGCGCCTGCCGCGGTTCGCGCGCCTCGACGCGCGCCTCACCTATCGCCCGCAGTGGGGAGGCGAGCGGTGGGCCTTCTATGCCGACTTCCTGAACATTCTCAACGCCAGGAACTTCATCCAGATCGATTCCGCGCTCGTCTTCGATCCGGCCTCGGATCGTCCGCGCATTCTCGAGCGCGCCGAGGACCGCGGCATCCCGTTCTTCCCCTCCGTCGGCATCCGCGTCTGGTTCTGACGCGCCCACTCGAGGGATTCACCCGCATCAGCACCGTTGCCGTGCGACACCGCGACCCCTGCTCTCCGTGCAGGTGTGAGAACCGGGTTCAGAACCGATCGTAGGGGCCGCCTTCAGGCGGCCCAGGGCCGGCTAAAGCCGGCCCCTACAGGGGATGCAACCAGTTCTATGCAGATCTGCATATTCCTGGCGAGGGCCACGACGGTCATCCCGACGTGTCGAACGGCGAAGGGTTTCCGCCCGAATGTCTCGATACAGCCACCCGTTTATACTGCGGCGGTCGCAACCGTATCGGTATATATAGTTGACGGCCGACATCAGGAGGACGCCAAAGATGGATCCGATCAGACGCAAGATACTGACAACCGGCGTCGCGGCGACGGCCATCGCCGCGGCGCCGCGTGTGTTTGCGCAGCAGCCGGGCAGCACGGGGACGGGCAAGTTCTTCGAAAAGGGGGCCGTTCGCATCTACTACGAGGAGGCAGGGTCCGGCTTCCCGCTCATGCTGATTCCCGGCGGCGGGCTGAACTCGACGATTGAGGGCCTGAAGCGCGGGAATCCCTTCGATGCGATCGGAGATTTCAAAGGCGAGTACCGCTGCATCACGGCGGACCTGCGCAATGCGCCCACCGGACAGTCCACCGGTCCTGTCGAAGTCGACCGGCCATGGGAGTCTTACGCCGACGACCAGCTCGGTCTCATGGATCACCTGGGCATCGACAAGTTCATGGTGATGGGTTTCTGTATTGGCGGCCCCTTCATCTGGAGTCTGCTGAAGCGCGCGCCGAATCGGATTGCGGCGGCCGTGGTCGCGCAGCCGGTGGGCTGGCGTCCGGAGATGCGCGACCGAAACTACGCGGGCGCATTCTGGAAGGGATGGCCCGCGCAGATTACCGCCAAGCGTACCGACATCACGATGCAGACGGCCGAACAGTTCGTGATCAGGATGTTCGAGACCAATCCCGACTTCGTCTTCACGGTGACGCGCGAGTTCGTGCGCGGGTGCCAGAACCCGGTTCTGGTGCTGCCGGACGAAGTTCCGGCGCACCCGTACGCCGTGGCCATGGAGTGCGCGATGCTCGCACCGAACGCCGAGGTGAGCATGTTCCCGTGGAAGGAGCCCAAGGAACGAATTCCGCTCGCAGTGCGGCAGATACGCTCCTTCCTTCGGGCCCATCGACCCGCTTCTGCTTAGGTTAGCGGGTGCCGTTCAACGCCCGCACTTCGGCCGCCGTCAGCGATCGCCATTTCCCGATCGGCAGCGTACCGATGGCGACGGCCCCGATCTTCACGCGCACGAGCTCGAGGACGTCCGCGCCGAGCGCTTCCACCATCCGGCGGACCTGGCGGTTGCGCCCCTCCGTCAGCGTGATCTCGACGTGGGTGCCCTCGGCCGCGTCGCGCACCCGCACGACCTGCGCGGGACGCGTCGGGCCGTCCGACAGCTCGATCCCGTCGCGCAGCCGCTGCAGGTCGTCGCCGGTCAGCCGCGTGGACGCCTTCACCAGGTACGTCTTCGGCACGTGCGACCTCGGGTTGGTCACGCGCTCGGCAAACTGATTGTCGTTGGTCATCAGCAGCAAGCCCGACGTCTCCAGGTCGAGACGCCCCACCGGCGACACGAACGTGCCGACGTCGGCGATCAGGTCGTAGACGGTGGGACGATTCTTCGGATCGCGGTACGTGGTGAGATAGCCGGCAGGCTTGTACAGGAGCAGGTAGATCCGTTCGCGGGGCTGGAGCGGCTTGCGGTCCAGGCGGACCCGGTCGCGCTCCATGTCGACCCAGTGATCCGGATCGCGAATCACGCGCCCGTTCACGTCCACGCGGCCCGCCCGCACCCATCGCGCCGCGTCGGTCCGCGACCCGACACCGGCCTTCGAGAGCACCCGCTCGAGCGTCTTGAGCGGACGCTTACTGTCCGCGCTGCGGGGGGACGAACTTCGTGTTGACGTCGAAGCCCTCAACCTGCACATCGACCGGGCCGTCGATCCGGACGCCGGCGATTCCGTAGGCTTTCTCACCCTCGGTGTACGACCCCGTCCCACCGCGCGTCGGCGTCGCATGCACGACGGCGCCGTTGATGAGATACGAGACGGCCGTCGGCGCCACCTGCACTTCGAGCGCGTTCACCGACTTCCCGCTCGCATCCGGCCGCCGGATGGCGAAGTGCAGCGACTTGTCGATCTCGTTGATCGCGGTCCCGGCGCGATGGCGGAGCTGGAACGCGCCGTCGTGCGCGATCGTGAAATAGACGTAGGTCGGCGCCTCGCCCTCGAGGTCCTTCCCGCCGAAGAAGAGGCCGTAGTCGGTGACGGTCGCGCTCGGCTTGAGCAGCGTGAACGTCGCCTTCACGCTGTAGACGCCGTTGGCCGTGCGCGACGGGTCGAAGAAGATCCCGGCCGATCCGCCCGCCATGTGAAAACCCGCGCTCAAGGGGGTGAACGTCAGCTTCGGCATCGACTCGGGAGCCGAGACGTTCTGTCCGCCATCGGCGCGCACCTTCCAGCCAGACGGGACCTGCGCCGCGATTGGCATCGCCAACGCTGCAAGGAGCACGAGAGGGAGGAGAGGCTGGCGCATGGGACGCGTCCTCCTTTTTGACGCGTACAGTGCCGATATGATATCCCTTCCGCCCTCGGACACAGCGTGCCACCAGAGACACCCCCTCCGGACGCCACCCGTCGCGTCCTGCTCGGCTCCATCACCAGCGGCATCCTCACCGTGATCGGGGGGATTCTGGGCGTGCTCGGCGGCGGCGCGGCATTCTCCTCGACGGTTCGACGCGACGCCGAGTGGCTCGCGGCCTCCGCGCTTCACGAGCTTCCGGACAACCAGCCGACGCCGGTGACGCTCACCGTGCGGCGGCTCGACGGCTACCGCGACGCGATCGAGCGGCGGACGATCTTCCTCGTGAAAACGGGAGAGGCGGACGTGGCCGCGTTCGATGCCCGCTGCACGCACCTCGGCTGCCTCGTCGGCTGGGACGCGGACGAGCAGGTCTTCCGATGTCCGTGCCACGGCGGCGTGTTCGACCGCGCCGGCGCGGTCATGGACGGCCCTCCTCCAGAGGGTCTCACGACGATCGCCACGCGCGTGGACGGCGATCGCGTGCTCGTCCAGGCGTAGCCCGTGCGCGACTGGCTCGACTCCAGGACGGGCTTCCGCGCGCTCCTCCGCCACCTGCTCGACGAACCGATCCCGGGCGGCGCCGGGTGGTGGTTCGTCACCGGCAGCGTCGTGCTCTTCCTGCTCGCGGTGCAGTTCGTCACGGGCGTCGTGCTCGCGTTCTTCTATTCCCCCTCGCCCGACTACGCGTACGACAGCGTGCGCTTCATCATGGAGCGCGTCACGTTCGGCCGGATCCTCCGCGGCCTTCACTATTTCGGCGCCAGCTTCATCGTCGTCGCCTCGCTCGTCCACATGCTGCGCGTCGTGGCGCTCGGCTCGTACAAGAAGCCTCGGGAGGTGAACTGGATCGTCGGCGTCCTGCTGCTCCTGATCGTCCTGGCCTTCGCGCTGACGGGGTACCTGCTGCCGTGGGATCAGAAGGCGTACTGGGCGACGACCGTGACAATCAACATCGCCGGGAGCACGCCGATCGTCGGGAACTTCCTCGGCGGGCTGCTGAGGGGAGGGGCCGACCTCGGCGCCTTGACGCTGATGCGGTGGTACGCGGCGCACGTCCTGCTCCTGCCCGCGTGTCTCGCCGCCTTCACGATCGCTCACCTCTACCTGCTGCGCCGCCACGGCATCTCGGGACCGTTGAAGCCGGTGTCCGAACCATCGACGCCCTTCTATCCGTACCAGGCGCTCAAGGACACCGTGACCGTCGCGCTGGTCTTTGCGCTGCTGCTGGCGGTCGCGCTGGTGTTCAACGCGCCGCTCGACGCAGCCGCGGATCCGACCGACGGCAGCTTCGTGCCGCGCCCCGAGTGGTACTTCATGAGCCTGTTCGAGCTGCTGAAGTACTTCCCGGGGCGGCTCGAACCGATTGCGACGGTGGTCATTCCCGGCCTCGTCGTCACGCTGCTGCTGCTCCTCCCCTTCCTGGATCGTCGGAGAGAGCGAGACCCGGCGAAGCGGCCGGCAGTCGTCGGCGGTTTTCTCGTCGTGCTGGCGGGCATCACGTTTCTGACCGTGCTCGGCGTCCGAAGCACGCCGGCTCCCGCGTCTCCGGCGGCGGGCAGGCGGCCCGGAGCCACGCCGGGCGCGCCGGTGATGGTCGAAGACGTCTTCAAGAACGTGCAGGCGCTCAAGGGACTCACCGTCGACGAATTCATGGGGACCATGGGACTGATGTCGGCCTCGCTGGGCCTCTGCTGCAGCGACTGCCATCCGGGCGCGGGCACCGAGAGCGTCAAGTGGGAGGACGACAGCAATCCGCGCAAAGTCAAAGCGCGCGAGATGGTGCGCATGATGCAGGCGATCAACCGGGACAACTTCTCCGGCCGCCAGGTCGTGACGTGCTGGACGTGTCACCGCCTCCGGGACGTTCCGGTGCAGACGCCCCGACTCGACAATCTCTACGCGGAGGCGATCACGGAGCTCGACGACGTGGTGTCGAGGGGGAACGGCGTGCCGCCGGTCGGCCAAGTGCTCGACCGGTATCTGGACGCGATCGGCGGAGCGGCGAAGGCGGCGGGCATCACGAGCATCGTGGCGACCGGGAAGGTCGAGGCGTTCGGCAGCTTCGGGGGCGGCGGCACCTTCGAGTTCTTCGCCGAGGCGCCCGACAGGCGCGCCATGCACAGCCATCTCCCGAGCGGCGAAAGCATCCGCACGTTCGACGGCCGCGCCGGCTGGTTCGCGATTCCACTGGCGGTGGTGCGCAAGTACCCGCTGACGGCCGGCGAGCTCGACGGCGCGCGCGTCGACGCGATGCTGACGTTTCCGGCACGGATCGCGCAGTCGCTGACGGGACTGCACGTCGGTCCCAGGACCGAGGCCCAGGGCCGGCCCGTGTTCCTCGTGCAGGGCAACGGTCCGCGCGGCACGGTCGCGAGCCTCTACTTCGATCGCGAGTCGGGCCTGCTGCTGCGCGTGATCCGCTACACGCCGTCGCAGATCGGGAAGGTGCCGACGCAGGTCGACTACGAGGACTATCGCGATGTCGGCGGGATCACGTTCCCCTTCAGGTGGACCTACACGTGGCTGGATGGCCGCGACACGTTCGAGTTCGGCGATGTGAGGTTCAACCAGCCGATCGACCCGGCGAAGTTCGGCGAACCGCTGTTGCCGGCGCCCTGAGGGCCGGTGCCAAGAGGGCCGGCTGAAGCCGGCCCCCACGTACGCTGGCCCCCACGTACGCCAACCGCTACGTACGCCAACCGCTACGTACGTGGGGTCCGGCTTCAGCCGGACCATCTATTTCGGGATGGCGTCCTTGTATTTCTCGCTGTCCTGATCGAAGCGGCAATCCCACTCGAAGATCTCGGCCTGCGGGTCGATGATCCGGTAGAGCGGCATGGTGATCTTCCACGGCCGCGTGAACACCCTCGGGTCCTCGATCGTCGCTTCGTAGCGGATGTGGTCGCGGTCGATGAAGGAGTACCGCTCCACGACGTGCAGCTCCTCGCTGTGGTAGTTGCCGGCATGGTCGAACCAGCTTCGCTCGTCGAGCTTCTGCACGTCGACGACGAGCGTGTCGCCCTCCCAGCGGCCGCGCGAATCGCCCATCCAGAAGTCGGGCCAGCCTTTCAGCCAGTCGCGCGAGCGGCCGGACAGATCGATCGTGCGGACCGCCCGCGCGAAGGCGTAGCGGATGCCCACCATCGCCGGGTTCTGGATGATCTCGAACGGATAGGGCATGTAGGTGGCGCGCGGCACGCCGGGCAGCAGGCATCGGGCGAACGCCGGATCCTCGGTGGCGCGCGCGGCAAAGTTCTGCTTCTTCTGCTCGAGCGCCTCCGGCTTGTACGGAATCTCGTTGCCGTCGACCACCCCCCGGCCGGGCGGCACGCCGATGAACGAGGCGTACGCGCCGGCGTGATCCTGAAGGTCCCACGCCGCCGTATTCAGCGCCTGCCAGATGCCGCTGAAGTCCGGCTTCCCGTCAGCGGTCCGCGGTACTTGCGCGGGCGCCGCGGGCGGTGTGGCCTGCGCGAGCGAGACCACGGCCGAGACGACGACCGCGATGCCCGTGAGGAGTGCCCGCGTGCCGCGTGATGTCATCGGTCGCGGACCCTAGAAGCCGAAGATGTTCTGCATCGAGTAGCTGCCTTCGTGGCAGGTGAACTCGGGCGCCAGCTCCTCCTCTTCGTTCTGCGGATAGAAGAAGCCGGCCGATTTCACCGGCCGCGTGAAGGTCTTCGGGTCGTCGTACGTCAGCACGAACGTGATGAGCCTGGCGGACACGACCCTGAACTCCTCGGTCAGGTGCAGTTCCTGGCTGAAGGGCGGGAAGGTGTTGCCCACGCCGAAGTACGCCCGGCCGTCGAGATTCGTCGTGTCGACCAGGAGCGTGTCCCCTTTCCACGTCCCCGTGGAATGACCGCCGAAGAACCGGACGTTCGGGCTCGGATGCCGACGACCGTCGGTGTAGAACACGCGCGTGTGGTGGTTCGCCTCGAAGAGCAGCGCCACCTGGCCGGGGCGCTGCATGATATGCACGCCGCCGCCGGTCCACGGCTGCGGCGGCGCGCAGCGGACGCTGAGCTCGAGGTACGCGAGCGACTTCGCCGGACAGCACATGTTCTTGGCATAATCGAGCCGGCGCGTGCGCCCCTCCGCCGTGTACGGCAGCACGCGATCCTGTGGATCGACGATGCCAGCCGGCGGACGGGGGTTCGGCATGTACTTCGCCACCCGCGGCCCCGCCACCTCGCCACCCGGACCCGCGGCAACCGGCCCCTGTCCGAAGCCTTGCGGCTCCGAGAGGACGCCGAACGCCTTCAGCTCGCTGTCGGGCGGGTTCGCCTCGTTGAGGCCGCCGCCGACCCGTACCCAGGTGCCGCGGATATCGGGCGTTCCGTCGGGCAGCCGCGTGATGGCCGCAGGCGCCTGGCCCCACGCACCCGCAGGCAGGCTCAGCGACGCCGCGGCCACCGCCACGGCCACCGCACCGAAGACGCGCAGATGTGTCGTCATTTCGGCGCGTCCTTGAGCGACGACGCGGCAAACAGGTCGCGGCCGTCGGGTAGCCTGACCTGGAAGGCATTGCCGACCGGCCCGCCCGCGCGGGCGAGGAAGCCGCTGATGGTGACCTCGGTGCCCGGCTTGATGTCATCCCTCGACCAGCCGGCGCGAAGCAGCGCATTCGGGGCGCCCATCTCGAAACGCCAGGCGACGACTTTTCCCTGGGCGTCCTTCACGGCGACGTGGAGCCAGGCGTGCGGGTTGGTCCACTCCACCTTGGTGATCGCGCCCGCGAGCTTGACCGGCTTGGCCTGGTCGAACTCGGCCGAAAAGGCGTGATGGGCGACGAGCGGCGCGGCTCCACTCAGGAGAATCGCCGCCGCGAGAAAAGCTCTCGTATACATGGATGCCTCTCCCTAGAAATCGATTTGCGTCCCGATCTGAACATACCGCGACTGCAGGATCAGCGTCGGGCGCTGCCACCGGTTCGCCGCCGCGTTCGAGCTGAGCCTCGTCGTCACCGTCTGCCAGTCGCTCGAGTTGAACACGTTGTAGACGTCGAGCGACACTTGCACGCGGGCGTTGCCGCTCGAGCGCAGGAGCTTGCCGACGCGCATGTCGAGCTGCTTGGTGTGCCCGCCGAGCACGCTGAAGGGCTTGAGCAGCTCGAGCG
>Ga0233425_10011402_pt1 | contig 10386 bp, 8 predicted proteins | sample Watercolumn_Towu_2_FD_181712 | JGI IMG/M metagenome (GOLD analysis project Ga0233425, IMG submission 181712) | Freshwater microbial communities from Lake Towuti, South Sulawesi, Indonesia - Watercolumn_Towuti2014_140_MG | ecosystem: Environmental > Aquatic > Freshwater > Lake | place: Indonesia... | reverse complement strand
GGCAGGTCCGCCCCGGCCATGACTAATTGCGAAGCAAACGTGTGCCGTAGATCATGAAACACCAAACCTTTGATCCCGGCCTTTTTGCAGGCCGAATTAAAGGCCCGTTTTATATCCTGATAGGGCTTTCCTTCAGATTTCCCGGTCGCTGGATCGGGTTTTGCTGTCTTGGGATCATAAAAGACCCACGGAATATCCAACCGCCGCGGCCTTTCTTTGGTCCCCTGAAAGAGATCTGAAAGGGCTTCTTTCAATGTTCCGTTAATCGGGATCTCTCTTCGCTCCCCATTTTTGGTATCATCCAAGAGAATAAACCCATGCTTCAAATCAACCTGATCCCAGCGGAGATTAAGAATTTCCGATTTTCGGCAACCGGTATTAAGGGCCATTACAACGATCGGTTTTAAATGACCAGAGCAATGGCCCCGGAGCAATTGAATCTCCTCCCTGGAAAGGAATCTTAGTCGCCGGTTATTCTCTTGAAGGAGCTTGACCTTCCTGATCCGCTTAAGAATCCCCTCCTCCACCATATTCCAGTCAACCGCCTTGGTGAACATATGCTTCAGGGTTGCCATTAAACGATTTACCGTGGCCGGTTTGTTTCCCTCGGGAGGTTGGTCTTTTTTGGTCGGCTTATTTCCCTTCTTCAGCCTTTCGGTCTGGAACTGTTCGAGACGCAGGGTACTAAATCGCCTTAACGGAAGGTATCCGAACTCTTTTTTTAGTTGGGAGATAAGTCTCTTCTTCCGCTCATACGAATCTTGTCTTTCGGCCCATTTAAGGTACTCCTCGGCCAATTCATTAAACGTATAATTAGGGATCTTCTTTGTTTCCGGCTCTGTCCCCTCCTCATGTTCCTTCCTTCGATCACGGAGTTTTTTTACCGCATCGTCGTATTTCTCAGATCCGCTTGACTCCCTTATGATTCTACCATTAAGGTCCTTATAACAAATCCAGTACCTATTTCCCCGTTTAAAGACTCCCTTTTCCCGATCCTTTTCCTTCTTTCCTTTTGGCATTTTGTTTCACCTCCTTTCTCTTTTGGATTAACCTTTCTTTAACGCAATCCAGGAGGAGCATCAAGGGCTTTCCAGGTTTTCTGATTCCGGCCTCCATCATGAAGACATAATTTTGGGACACTCCGAGGAGGTCCCCCAGTTCAGATTGAGTAAGTCCATATTTTTGCCTGAACACCTTTATGTCTTCTTTGCTCCATTCCATGATTTATTTCATACTAACTTTGTTAGTATCTGTCAACCCCTTTCTTTGGTTCACAATGCACTTCACACATTGTTTCAACTTATTGTTTTAATAATTCTTTTTTCTTCATAATGCTGATTGCATATCAGCAGGTCGGTAAATTATTTTATTTTCTTCTAACGACCTTTAGAGAAGGGATAGGTGCCCGCGTTTGATCGTCAATCCAACGATTTATATCAGATTTTTTAAACTTGGTCAGATCTCCTATTTTAAAAAATGGAATTTCATAAAGGGCAACCTTTTTATAAATCGTATCTCTGGTAACTCCTAAATAGTCAGCCAAATCCTGGACACCTAAAATTTCTTTTTCCGTTTTTTCAGGCTCACGGTCCCCCTTAAAGAGATCCGATCCGAGGGCCTTTATTATTTCCCTAGCAATTTCTTGTCCAAGTTTTTCAGTATCAATTCGGAATTCCATACCCTTCCTTAACTGATTTTATTCTTTTCTTAATTCTATCCCCATTTCTTTATAGGCCTTCATCCGTGCCCGGAAACCCACTTGAAGGACACCTGGACGGTCCAGATAATCGAAGACAACCGGACATTCTTTACCCTGAGCGGTTCGCAGTATCCGCCCGACGTATTGTTTAGTCCTTCCTTCAAATTTTACGGGCGTGGTCAAAAACAAGTTTGATAACGCCGGAAGATCAAAGCCTTCCCCGATTAACTGAGCGGTGGCAATCAACACTTTAACTTTGCCCTTTTTGAGTTCCTCGACAACTTGCTTTCGGTCCTCTGCTTTCATATCTCCGGTCAAAAGCCTTGTTTCCCGGTGCCCTTGGATCATATCGGCAAGGTCCCTGCAATGTGCTTTCCGGTCGGATAAGATCAAAGAGATACCGGCCCCATTCTTTGAGGCTTCGAGGACATCCCCCACGATTAAGAGATTTCGGTTATGATCTATCGTCAGTCCTGTTAACATGGGCTGATAGTCCTCGGGGTGGTAATACGGAAAATTGAAGGCTGTTTTCCTGATAATCAACCTTGCTGTCATGATGGCCCCTTGATCCTGGAGGGTCTTGGGCTCGATCCGGTACAGGGCTTCACCTATGAAAAAGGAAATTAGCTTTGTCAACCCATCGGCTCTGTAAGGTGTTGCGCTCAAGCCTAACACATACCGACAATCGAAAGTAGAAACGGCCTCGGTAAAGGTCCGGCTTGGGGTTCGGTGGCATTCATCCACGACAAGAAAGCCGATTCGAGTTTTAAGCTCATCGATCATTTTTAAAACCGAATTTACTATGCCGACGCTCAGGCGGTGGCCTATGACCTTTTTGCCGTCCCCCAGTAATCCGATTTCGTCTTTATCCAGGCCCAGGAATTGAGCGGCCCGGTCTTGCCATTGATAGAGGAGTTCTTTCGTAGGGACAATGACGAGCGCCGGTTGTCTCAGGGCGGCAATGACGGCCAAAGCCAAAACTGTTTTTCCGCTCGCCGGTGGTGCCTCAAGGACCCCGGATGTTTTGTCCAGGATCATGTTAACAGCGCCGATCTGGTACCCTCGAAGCTCTCCCTTGAAACCAAAGTTAACGCTGGGCAGAAGGCGGGTCCGGTCTTTCGTCTCGTAAGGGACATGGAAAAAATCTAGGATCTTGATTAACTGGGGAAAGAATCCCCGGGGGACCCGGAAGCCGTCTTCCGTCTTAACAAAGTAAGTCAGCTTTTCAGGAGTATTGACATTAAAATAACCGTATCGGTTATTGGTGATCCATTTAGGATTGGCGAAGGTTAACGAATCTCGGAAAACCTTTTCCACCTGTGGGGGAAGATACCCGGAAAGGACGATTTGATTGGAAAGCGTTACGTTGATCATCAAGCTGCTCCTCTCTCACGATTCTTCATGGATTCCAAGTAACGCAAAATTTCGGGACATGAATGCATAATTTTCGGATCACAGGAAAGCCTGCAATGAGATAAAGGGACTTGTTTGCCTGCCGCTTTTGGACAGTAAAATCTAACTTCTTCCGAGTAGTCTTCTTTCTCGGGTTGGTCTGTGTTAGCTTCCTTTTGGGAAATGGACGATAAGGAGTTTAGATGGCCTTGAAAAGGAGGACATGATTCTGATAATTGCTTCGAACAACCTTTTTTGCAATGATCCAAGGTAACATTAACTCTTCCCGCCCCGTTTTTTACCCGCACCGGGCACTTAATCCATCCTTGTTGTTGTTCGGCTTTGGGTTCTCCAGCCGCTTTTGGCTTAGGCTTTCTTTCCTCTGGTCTGACTGGTTTGGTCTTGGTCTCTGTGGGGGATGGTAAAGGTGAAGCGGCTGTCGGCTTTATTTGTCCTTCGCTACTCTGGTAATCGGCCAAGATTTGGTCATAGTGGATTTTCAGGTCTCCAGGGCTTTCAATTTTTCTAATCCAGTAATCTCCCTTTGGTCCAAAGAGCCAGTCAATGACCGAACGGATTTCCTGCTCTTCCTTTTCCATTATCCGGAGTAGAATAACCATATCCTTCGTCCATTCCGTCATGTCCGGTTCCACTATATCCGGGTCTCTTTGCATTTTCTTAAAGAGAAAAAAAGAGGCGAGTCCATGCCCGTCAGGGCTGGACGTATTTTTCTTTTGTATAGTGTCTTTTGTAATAGTATCTATTGTATTCCCCCATATGGGGGATACCTCGTCCCCTTTTTGGGGGATGTTTGTCATCTTTTTAGATGATTTCACCTTTTTGGGTGATTTTTGCCATTGATCAAACCTGTTGTTTATACTGTAAAACTTTCTCTTACTATCCCCTTTTTGGGTGACTTTAATTATTTTTCTTGCTTCTAGTTCTAAGAGCAATTTGCTAACTTTTTTTTGAGTAATTCCGGTCAGTAAGTTGAATTGTGATAAAGATATCCAATCTTCCACCTTCCCCTTCCATCCATAAGTTTTACGAATGATGGCCAAGACTAATTGGTATTGTTGCCCGGAAAGGTGAAACCTGGCCAATGCTTCTAGGGTCAAGTGGGGAACTTTGGTAAATTTATCTTCGTCGACAGTCATTTCCAATTACCCCGGTCTATCCCTTCAGGGCGGCCCTTTTTCTTTTTAAAGCCTCCAGATCACGTAGTCTAAAGAGGCGACGATTCGCATAGTCTCTAACCGATTTCAATTCCCCCTTCCGCTCCAGGGCCTTCACCGTCTGGTCCGTCACTCCCAAAACCCGAACGGCACCCGCCATCTTCACTAGATCATCGCTAACTTTTTTCTTCGACATTTCGTCATTCTCCTGTGGTTTATTTTTCATTGAATAACCTCTGTTAGTAGATTATACTAGCATATATTTAGATTAAAGGCCAATCGAAAATATAATTTATTCCATAATTTTCCTTATATAAGGAATTTAACTTTTTTTAGACGGTTTCTTGACTAAGGTTTTAATGGAAAGGAAGGGTTGGGCTTGACGATTACAAGGGACAAAATTAAAGAGCTAGAATGGTTTTTGAATTTTAGTTATTTGAATTTGGACGCTCTCTCCAAGGGTGACAAAGCGAAAATGGCCCTTGAAGCAGAAGGAAGGCTTTTCCCTTCGAAGGCCGAGATAAAAGAACTTATTACACCTGACCCGGTATGGCCAATAACTCCCGCCGATACCCAAGAGATGGGTTGGGTTAAAGATCTGCCCAAAAAGAGTTCAAGGGAGTTTTGGAAGACACTTAGAGAAGCACAGATCGTAGTTAAGGATATGTTCGACTGTTTGCCTGGTGAATTTAGACCTGCCCGCTGGAAGGGAAAAGCTGTTTTTGAATATGCGCAGGACAAGGATAGGACGTTTCGACTTATTATCCAGCCCGTCACTCTGTCAATTGAAAAATGGATCGAGGCTAAATTCTATCAATTGGTAGATGGGATTCCCGCTTCCTTTATTCGTTCGTGTCTTGCCTGTGGGAAAGTTTTTTTGAATTATTCAAAGAAAGAAAAACATTGTTGCTCGCAAAAATGCTCGGTGAAGCATAGCATACAAAAGAGAAAGGAAGCAGATCCCATCACATTTAATAAGAGGCAAGCGGATCTCATGCGGAAACGCTATAAGGATCAAAGACCATGGAAAAAGATTATCCATTGGGGAAAATATAGGGGGGAGGATTCCTAAATGAAGCGTATTAATCCGGAGAAACACAGGCAGATCGGGGTTATTCTAATAATCGTCGGCGTCTTCATACCTTCAACTTTATACCCCTTTACCTCTCTAACAGAGAACGGAATTCTGTTAAGAATTATCGGTCTTGATAAGGGTTGTAATTACAATCCAAGGATTGAGGACTTAGAAATAGTATTCATAAAGGGATCAGAAGAAGCACCGGCGCCTCCACCTGCACCATCGCCTGAGCCCCCATTATCAAGGAACCCAGCACCGGCACCTAAATCGGAAGGATCCTCAGTAAGAAAGAAATTAACTTATTTAGGCGAAAGTGAACCAGCACCTTTACCCCAAAAAGGCTTTGTTCATGATTTAGATCTTAATAAAGGGGTTCCTGGGGCTAAAAGCCGTGATATAAAAATATCGTATAAATACCCTCTTGCGCTCGGCATATTACTGGTTTTTATGGGGGTTAGTATCCTAGCTCTTGTTCACCGAAAGAAGGATTAATGTCTAAACAAGGGCACTAATCCAAAACTCTCGCTTTCGGATAGTCCGGATCAATTGAGCGGAGTTTGTTGTCAATGCTATCCCAAATCGCCCAGGCAAGATCTTCCGCACTTATTGTCTTAAGGTCTTGATCTTCGACTATTGGGCAAAACTCATCTTCCTTTTCATCCAAAAGAAATTGATAAACCTTCGCTTGGTTTTTCACCCTTAGAAGGCGATAAAAGAAATCACTAAGCCGGTCGTCGAGGGGTCGGTCAAAAATACCATCTTCAATCGCCCATAAGGCTAATTGTAGGCAGTAAAGACCATCACTGGAAACTGGCACCTTTTCTCTCTGAAGAAACTTTTTACAGGTTTGGTTCAGCTTATCCTTGTTTGCCTCCAAGAATTCTTCCATGTTTTTTCTCCTGGTTACGCGCGTGTACCCGCCTTTCTAAATCTTATAAAAGTGTACCTCCACATCTTCTCCCCTTGTTTCTTGAAATGTTACTTTTAGTAACACGCCCTTGTTTCTCCCTTGTTATTTTTTTTAATTTTTTAATATTTTTCCCTCCGTGCTTACACGTGCTAATATTTATAACCCATTATTTTTTTATATATTTTTATTTTAGTTAATCTCGTAATAGATAGATTTTTGTTTTAAAATCTATCAAGATCTTTGGATTGACAATTGTCTTGACCTTTGTATTTCTTTTAAGACATTTTAGAGATACCATCCCAACTCTGACTTTTGGATGTCTTCCCACAAAAAAAGGGTTTAGAAACATAACGGTAACACCCTGGAAAGGTCCAGAATGCAAGAGAAGGACAGAAAGTAAAGCAGTTCCAGGGAGCCTTAGCTTCTACGAAGAATAACCATAGGACGGGAGAAAAAAATTAGGGGCCGTGGTTAAAATCACTGCCACCTACGCTAAACCCAAGCCTCTTAGGAATGCAACTTAGACGAGTCCCAAAATAAATGGGGAGGACGGGATTAGACAAAAACCAAAAGGAAATGGTGTCATAGGAAAAGTCTATCCTAAGATTTAGGTTTTTGTCGAAGTGAAAGGATGATGAAAAACAAGCGATATGATCGGTTTCCATCGTCGCATCTTTGAAATGGAGAGTTACTAAATAGCCGAGGCTCCAGACTTGTGAAGTTTGGCCAAAGTGGTATTTTTTAGTGAACACTTTTGAATATTATGTTATTTTATCATCATTTAAGTGAAGGTCCGAAAAAAAATCGGAAAGCGAAAACAAAATGAGTCAGCTTCTAATTCAAAAATATCTAAACGAGCTGCATGACCTGAAAAAAGTTTCCGGAACAATACGTGAAACGGTAGTACGGGAAGCTTTCAAAACTTTGCTTAAAGAATGGGGCAAATCCTACGATTTGGTTTTTGTACCTGAATACGGCATTGTGACCCCGGCAAAAGAGCATAGAATGGTTGACGGAGCGTTACTACATGAATTGCGCGTTCCGTTCGGATATTGGGAAGCAAAGGATGAAAGGGACGATCTGGACGCCGAAATTGATGTGAAATTCCGGCGTGGATATCCGCAAGACAATATTATCTTTGAGGATTCCCGCCAGGCTGTTTTGATTCAAAATAGACGGGAAATTTTTCGTTGCGGATCCGAAGACCCTGAAAAACTAGAAAAACTTATCAAACAGTTTTTTGCTTATGAACGCGCTGAAATTGGTGAATTTCGTAAGGCTGTAGAACAATTCAAAACAGACATGCCCGCTGTACTCGAAGCGTTGCGCCAAATGATTCAAGAAGAATATGATGGAAATAAGGATTTTAAAAAAAGCGCAAAAAGTTTCTTGAAACACGCGCAAGAAACAATAAATCCTAACGTAACAGATGCCGACGTGCGGGAAATGCTTATCCAGCATATTTTGACAGAAGAAATTTTTTCAAAAGTTTTTGGGGAAGACGATTTTCATCATAAAAACAATGTGGCAAAAAAACTTTATGATCTTGAAAACAAATTTTTTACGGGGGGCGTAAAAAAGAAAACGTTAAAGGCCCTTGAACCCTATTATGCGGCCATCCGTTCATCTGCTGCTCAAATTTCAAGCCATAACGAAAAACAGACATTCCTGAAAGTTATCTACGGAAATTTTTATAAGGTTTATAATGTTAAAGCTGCCGACCGACTTGGCGTAATTTATACACCAAATGAGATCGTTCGCTTTATGGTAGAAAGCACGGACTGGCTGTGTCAAAAGCATTTTGGGAAAAAACTTATCGACAAACATGTTGAAATTCTGGACCCATCGACAGGGACGGCGACATTTATTACAGAATTGCTAGAGCATTTCCGTGGGCAAGAGCAAAAACTGAAACATAAATATAGAGATGAATTACATGCCAATGAAGTGGCGATTTTACCTTACTATGTAGCCAATCTAAATATTGAAGCCACTTACGCTGCAATCACTGAGGATTATGAAGAATTTCGAAACCTATGTTTTGTCGATACCCTTGACAATATTAAGGGATTAGCTGAGACCCCTGGCCATCAGGGTGAACTATTTGCCGCTTTAAGTGAGGAAAACGCGGAGCGAATTTGTCGCCAGAATAAACGAAAAATAAGCATAATCATTGGCAACCCCCCCTATAACGCCAATCAGCTTAATGAGAATGAAAATAATAAAAATCGAAGCTATAAACATATCGACGAGCGAATTAAAAAAACCTACATTTCCAACAGCACAGCCCAAAAAACTAAACTATATGATATGTATGCTAGGTTTTTTAGATGGGCATCAGATCGTATAGATAGGAACGGTGTGCTTGCCTTTATTACAAACCGAAGTTTTATAGAAGGTCGAACCTTCGATGGCTTTCGCAAAGTTGTAGAACAAGAGTTTAACGAAATTAGGGTTGTCGATTTAGGTGGTGATGTAAGGCTTAATCCGAAACTATCAGGAACAAAGCATAATGTTTTTGGTATCCAGACGGGAGTTGCTGTCAGTTTTATGGTTAAAAAAGCAGAAGCTCAAGGATGTGAAATTTTTTATGTACGCCGCCCGGAGTTCGATACCGCTGAAGACAAGTTGGCATTTCTAAGCAGTTCAAAATTACAATCGATTGCCTTTGATAAAATAACGCCAGACAGTAAGAACAACTGGATAAATCTTTCTGATAACGACTTTGAAACATTGATGCCTATTGCGAACAAACAAACTAAATTGGCAAAAAATCCATTACAGGAAAAAGCAATATTTAAATTGTTCTCGTTGGGAGTTGTCACGGCTAGAGACGAATGGGTTTATGATGATGATTCAAAACATCTTGAAAAGAAGGTGCGCTGGCTAATTGATGCTTATAATGCCGATTTGAAAAAACTAATGAAGGTTCGGATGAGCAAGGAACTGGCCGATAAACTTGATTATTCAATCAAATGGACTCGGGCTGTGAAAAATGATTTACGCAAAGGTATCCCTTACAAGTTCGACAAATCACAAATTATTCTATGTGTATATCGGCCATTTATAAAAAAATATCTATACTTTAATAAGCATCTTAACGAAATGCAGTACCAGTTAAAAAGTATTTTTGGTTGGGGCTTAAGTAATCGCGCATTATTAATTGATGCCGGGAAAAAGCCCTTTAGCATTATAGCAACTGGCTCACTTCCCGATTATCATGTCAACGGTGATTCAATATGCTTCCCTATATTTCAATATGATTCTGAACATTCTCCAATAGACAACATTACCGATTGGGCTCTGAAACAATTTCAAGTTCATTATGAAAAAAGAAATTCAAAAAGCTCTATTACGAAAAAAGCTATTTTCTCATACATTTATGGAGTGTTACACGATCAGGTTTACAGAGAAAAATACGCGCTCAATCTGCGGCGTGAATTTCCTCGCATCCCATTCTATCAAGATTTCTGGCAATGGGCCGATTGGGGAGAACAATTAATGTCATTGCATATTGGCTATGAAACGGTGAAGCCTTGGCCACTTAAACGTGTTGATGTTCCCGATACCAAATCCCGGAAAGCCGGGTTGTCTCCTAAAGTGATAATGAAGGCAGACAGTAACCGCGGCTTAATAATTATAGACAGCGAAACACAGCTATTGGGCATTCCCGAAGAAGCTTGGAATTACAAACTCGGTAACCGTTCAGCATTAGAATGGATTCTCGATCAGTACAAGGAAAAGACACCCAAAGACCCCACAATTCGCGCCAAATTTAACGCGTATTGCTTTTTAGATGTTAAGGAGCAAGTAATCGACCTTTTATTGCGTGTTACACGAGTAAGTATTGAAACGCAAGAAATCGTAGAGGCAATGGGAAAGATTAATAGATAATCAATCCCTTAAAGCAAGAACCTTTCAACTCTGGCCGGATTGGTTGCCGCGTATAGAATGGTATGGGGAATGTCACGATAACCAAGAAAAATTTGGATGAGTCGCTCTAGATGTCAGAAGACGGACTTGACTTGACAGTTAGGTAGAAAGGGTGGTCAGATACCTCCTGGATTGTTAGCCGCAATCAAAAAAAGGAGGTAACTAAGATGACCACCCAAGAGAAGCTTATCAGAAAAAA
>Ga0233425_10011401_pt1 | contig 10386 bp, 8 predicted proteins | sample Watercolumn_Towu_2_FD_181712 | JGI IMG/M metagenome (GOLD analysis project Ga0233425, IMG submission 181712) | Freshwater microbial communities from Lake Towuti, South Sulawesi, Indonesia - Watercolumn_Towuti2014_140_MG | ecosystem: Environmental > Aquatic > Freshwater > Lake | place: Indonesia... | reverse complement strand
CGTAGATCCCCACCAGCGACCGCAGCGGCTGGTCCGGCTTGGGGGCGAGGACGGCAGCGACGCCGCTCAGGGCGGCGACCACGACCGCAGCCGCCGGGCCCGAGTGGAACAGGGCCCAGAGTACCGCGACCGACCCCAAGGACAGCGTCGCGTGACGCGTCGTGCGCACGGTGCGCAGGCCGGCCAGGAAGGCCAGCACCCCGGCGGCGAGCACCCCGCAGGCATCGGTCAGCTGCCCGCGCGTGCTGCTCTCGACCAGGAGGAGACTTGCCAGCGCCGCCACGACGACGACGCAGACCACCGTCCGTGCGGGGGCCACCCGTATTGCCCTCCTCGCCACGGGACGCCGGATGTGCCGGCGGGCGCCGAGCCCCCTATGCTGCACTCGGCACCCAAGAGACTGGGCTCGGCTGTTCCCAATCATACACGGGCGGCGTATCGACCGATTGTCCGGCATCCCAACAGCAGGCAAACCTACGCGACCGGATCTCCGGACAGCATAGATGCGTCGGAAATGCGTCGTAGACAGAACTTACGCGCCGTGGACAGCCGGTCTGTGAACTCGTCTTGCCAGGACGCAACGTTTCCCCCGGAGGGCCAGCAAACGCGCCGGAAGCCCGCCGGCGTGTGGTAAACCACACCGGGCGCCATCGACGACGCTGGCGCGTGGCACACAGGCCCCTCCCGGCCTGTGCGCCGCTGACGCGCAAGAGGGAACGGCCATGCATCTCCGCGATCTGCCTGGGCCGGCGAGGCTGCTGGTCCTCGGCACGTATGCGCTTGGGGCGGCAGCCGCGGTCGCGTGCCTCCAGCTGCCGGCCGCGCGCGACCCGGTGGCGGCCGCCGTCTTCCTGGTCCTGGCCTTTGTCGTGGCCTGGAAGCGTGTGCGCATCCATGTCGCGACGATCTCCCTGGGCTTTGTCGTCGTCCTGGCGGCGTTGCTGCACTGCGGAACGCGGGTCGCCGTCGCGGCGGCGGTGATCAACACGCTGGCGTGTCGGGTCCTCCGCCGCCCGGATGAGGCTCAGCCCAGCTCGATGGTGGTGGTCGCGTACAACGCGGCTGCGCTGGCCCTGGCGGCCTTCGTCGCCGGCACGCTCCATGCCCGCCTGCTCACGGCCGCCACCGCCGCCTGGCTGCCGTGGCCCGAGCTTTGGGCCGCCGCCACAGCTGTCGCGGCCTACCACTCCTCCTCGGTCCTCTCGATCGGGCTGATGACGACCCTCTGCCGCTCCGAACTCAACCTCGGCCGCTGGTGGGGCGAGCTGCTGCGCACCGCCCCTGCCTACGTCGCCGCGGGCGCCATCGGGCTGGCCCTCGACCAGGCCCTCGACCACGGCGGACGCTGGGCGTTCGTGGTCGGACTGCCCTTCGCGTACTTGATCCACTCGGCCTACCGCACCCAGGCCGACAGCGTCCGGAAGGAGCTTAGCCTGCTCCGCGAGCGCGCCGAGTCGGGCGAGAAGATGGCCCACCTCTACCTCTCGGTCGTCGAGGTCCTCTCGAACGCGATCGACGTGAAGGACCACGGCACTCTCCAGCACGTGCAGCGCGTTCACAGTCTCACCCGCGCCGTGGCGGAGCGGCTGGGGCTGAGCGGCGATGAGTTCGAGGCGGTGAAGATCGGCGCGGTCCTCCACGACATCGGCAAGCTCGCGGTGCCGGACCATATCCTGCAGAAGCCGGGGCGGCTCACGGACGCGGAGTTCCGCCTCGTCCAGCAGCACGCCGCGGCCGGGGAGGCGATTCTGCGCCCGATCGACTTCGGCGTCCCGGTCGCCGGCCTCATCCGGCACCACCACGAGAAGCTCGACGGGACGGGGTACCCGGACGGCCTGGCGGGGGACGAGATCGCGCTGGGGGCTCGAATCCTGGCGGTGATCGATGTCTACGATGCCCTCGTCTCAGACCGGCCGTACCGCAAGGCGTGGACGAGCGCGATGGCCCTCGAGCAGCTGCGGAAGGAGGCGGGCACGAGCTTTGACCCCCGGGTCGTCGAGGCGCTGGCCGACGCCCTCGCCGCGGGGGTCGCCGACTCGATCTCGGATGCCGAGACCCCGGTCCTCGCAGAGACCTCCGACTCGGTCCTCCTCGACTCCCTCCAGCGTGATCGTCTGCTGGAGAGCCGCATCGCGGAGGAGGCGCGGCGCTTCGTGTTGCAGGGGCTGGTCGATCTCACCGCGAGTCGCCACCGGGCCCTGGCCGTGGTGGCCTACGAGCCGGCTCCCTCCGCCATTGAGATCGACGCCGTGGCCGCGGCCGGGCCCTGCGCCGAGGGGTTCGCGCTGCTGCGGCTGCCGGTCGACCGCGGGGTGTCGGGCCAGGCCGCGCGCGAGGGCGCCATCGCCATCGGCAGCGTCACCGGGGAGTTCGCCAGCCTCGCCCGGGCCACGCCCGAGGGCCTGCTTGGCGCCGCGGTCACCGCCTTGCCGCTCCTCGCCTTCAGCGGCGAGCCCCGGGCGGTCCTGGCGGTCTACCACGCCGACCCCGCCCGGTCCGAGACCTTCATCTCCGATGCGACGCTGCAGGCTGCGCTCTCCCTGGCGGCCCGTCAGCTCGAGCGCATCAACGGCTCCGCCCCGTCCCTGGCCGAGTTCCTCCCCCCAACCGACGCCGAACTCCTCCTCGCCGACAGTGCCGGGGGCGTGTGAGAGGCTGCACGAGAGGCCGGGCATGGGGCGTGCTGAATCACGCCTCCCGACGCGCAGGCGGGGGGTGTCGGAGGGGCGAACTCATGTGTCCACCCAGCCCGTCCCGGCATTCGGGGAATGCGCCCCGCCACCGACAGCCGCACCGGGAGGAGTCCGATGGCCGCGAAGTACCGCGTAGGCATCATCGGTCGCACGGAGCGAGGCGACTACGGGCACGACGTCGACAGCGTGTGGCTAGATGTGCCGGAGGCGGAGATCGTCGCGGTGGCGGACGAGGATGCGGGGGGGCGTGCGAGGGCGCAGGCGCGGTTGGGCGCGCCGGAGACGTACGAGGACTACCGGGTGATGCTGAAGTACGCGAAGCCCGATCTCGTCAGCATCGCGCCCCGGTGGCTCGACGCGCACTGCGAGATGCTGCTGGCCTGCGCGGAGGCCGGGGTGCGGGGCGTGCTCATCGAGAAGCCGCTCTGCCGGACGCTGGAGGAGGCGGACGCGATGGTCGAGGCGTGCCGGCGGACGGGGATGAAGGCGGCCATCTGCCATCAGACGCGGTACAGCCCGCGCCTCGCGGTTGTCCGGCAGCTCATCGGGGAGGGGCGGATCGGGGACCTGCTGGAGCTGCGAGCGCGCGGCAAGGAGGACCATCGGGGGGGCGGCGAGGACCTGATGGTCCTGGGAACCCACCTCATGGACCTGATGCGCTTCCTGGCGGGTGAGCCCCAGTGGTGCTTCGCGCGGGTCACGGAGGGCGGGCGGCCGGTGACGGCCTCCGACGTGCGGGAGGGGGCCGAGGGCATCGGGCCGCTGGCGGGGGATGCGGTGACGGCTCTGTACGGCTTCGGCGGCCCGACGATGGGCTACTTCGCCTCAGACCGGACGCGACACGGCGCGTCGTCGCGCTTCGGCCTGCACGTCTATGGCACCCAGGGGCAGATCGCCCTACGCACCGGGTCGCTCCCGGCGTGCTACTTGCTGGAGGACCCGTCGTGGTCGCCGGGTCAGAGCGGAGCCCTCTGGATGCCGATCACCAGCACGGGGGTCGGCGGGCCCGAGCCGCTGAGCGACACCAGCCTCCGGTTCGGGAATGCGCTGATCGCGCGGGACCTCGTCGAGTGTGTAGAGCGCGGCCGACGGCCGCTGGGGAGCATCGAGGACGGGCGCGCGGCGTTGGAGATGATCCTGGCGGTCTACGCCTCGCACCGGGCCGGCCGGCCCGTCCCGCTGCCGCTGGAGGACCGGCGACATCCGCTCACGGCGGCCGGCGGCTGGCTCGAGTAGGGAAGGGCGCCGGGCGGCGCACCGGGAACCGGTCCGCGGGGTCGACAACCCTCTCTCCATACTTGTCGGCTGGAGGCGTCTGCCATGCGTGTCATGCTGGCGTTGGTTGCTCTATGTCTGCTCTCGGCTGCGGGAGCCCTCGCCGAGGTCGAGCCCGGATTCGTGCCGCTCTTCAACGGGCAGGACCTCACCGGGTGGACTGGCTCGCAGTACCAGATCGAGGACGGCGTTCTCGTCTGCCCGCAGGAAGGCGGGGGGATGATGCTCACGGAGCGGGAGTACGCGAACTTCATCTTCCGTTTCGAGGTGAAGCTCAGCCCCGGCGGCAATAACGGTGTCGCGATCCGCACCCCGAAGGGCGGACACCCTTCGGCGCAGGGGATGGAGATCCAGATCCTGGACGATTCCGCCGAACGCTACGCGAACCTGCAGCCCTACCAGTTCCACGGGTCGGTCTACGGCGTCGTCCCCGCCAGGCGCGGCGCGCTGAAGCCGCCCGGGGAGTGGAACACGGAGGAGATCTACGCGAACGGCTCTCACATCCGGGTCACGCTGAACGACCAGGTCATTGTGGACGCCGACTTGAGCCAGATCACCGATGAAGAGGTCGTCAAGAAGCACCCCGGTATCCGGCAGGCGAGCGGATTCCTGGGCTTCATCGGGCACGGCAGCCGGATTGAGTTCCGGAACCTCCGGATCCAGGAGCTACGGAGCGACAACGTGCCGCCGGAGGGGTTCACAGCCCTGTTCAACGGCCGCGACCTGACGGGCTGGAAGGGCCTCGTGGCGAGCCCCCCCGAGCGCGCGAAGATGACCCCCGAGCAGCTCGCGGCCGCGCAGGAGCAGGCCGATCAGCGGATGCGCGACCACTGGAGCGTGCAGGATGGCGCACTCGTCTTCGACGGGAAGGGCGACAGCCTCTGCACCGCGCGCGACTATGGGGACTTCTGCCTGCTGGTCGACTGGAAGATCCTCCCGGCCGGGGACTCCGGCATCTACCTGCGCGGCAGCCCCCAGGTGCAGATCTGGGAGAACCCCGTCGGCTCCGGCGGCCTGTACAACAACCAGCAGAACCCGAGCCAGCCGCTCCGCGTGGCCGACCGCCCCGTCGGTGAGTGGAACCGCTTCCGCATCATCATGCGCGGCGAGCGAGTGACCGTCTACCTCAACGGCGAACTCGTGGTGGACAACGTGACCCTCGAGAACTACTGGGAGCGCGACAAGCCCATCTACCCCACCGGCCAGATCGAGCTCCAGAACCACGGCAACACGCTGTGGTTCAAGAACGTGTACGTGAGGGAACTGCCGACGGAGTAGGGTGGGAGACGCCGGACATGGCGGAGCCAACGGAGGCGCCAGCGGTCTTCACTACAGACAACGAGCCGTACTTGGGCCTGCCTTCCGTCTTGTGGTTCGACCGAGTGATCGTGTGGGCGCTGGACTGCAGCGGACGGGTGGCCGCCTACAAGCACGCCTCAAGTCGGGAACTGGTGCCTCTGCAGCACGCGGCGTGCCAGATCATCCCGCAGGGGATCAACATCGCGCTCGCGATCCGCGAACTCATCCGACAGGCGTATCTGTTTCCGGCACTGGTGCTCATGCGGCCACTGATCGAGAGAGCAGCGGTCATGTCGTGGCTGTGCCTCCACCCCGACGAAGTCCCGCTGTGGCATGCCGGGTGGCCGCATCGGAAGCGGCCCGCCCTGCAGACGATGCTGGAAGCCATGGGCGGCACCGCGGTTGGGGAGGACCAGGCGAAGCAAGTGAAGGACGCACACAACCACATCGTGCACGGCGACCCGATCGGGTCATACCACAGCCTGGTTCCACTTGGCGACGGACGTGTGGGGTATGCCCCAGGCAAGATGCTCGACAGCCCCGATGTTGCCGACGCCGTGGCCATGGAGGCGCAGTGCTACCTTCTCGTCCTAACCGAACGGATGCGCCAGGTGTTCGCTCAACTGGAGTTCCCCGCTGGCCCGGGTAGCCAGGGAATAGCAGCAAGGGGGGTGGCCTTCGGTCAACCCTTCAGTTCGTCCGGGCTGTAGGCGAGCAGGATCGATATCCTCTGCGTGTCCTTGCCGAAGCGCTCGCGAGCGAGGTCCCACACCGCGTCGTGCTTCTCCCGTTCCGTCATCCCGTCAAACGCGCGCGAGACGACCACCACATGGACGTTGCGGCGGTACCCCTTCGAGACATCCACGTAGCCCTCCGGATACGCGGCCTCGAACACGCTCTTCACCTGTCCCGCGAAACCCGACGTCGCCGTTACAGTTGCCTGTGCCATGGCCTTCTGACCTCACTGCCGCTGGATCAGCCAGTCGCGAGAGACGTTCACAGTAGGGACCAATGGGCCTCGGTCGGGTACCCGGCCGCCCGCTGCGAGCCGCGCTACTCGATCAGCACGAGGCTGTAGTAGTTCTGCGCGCAGTGGCGGTCGCGGGCGACCTCGAGGGGGAACCCGGCCGCGTGGGCGGTGGCGAAGACATCGATGCCAGCGGCCTCCATCGCGGGTCGGGCCAGGGACGGGTTGCGGCACGGCTTGGAGGGGTCACAGCTCTCGCAGAAGTGACATGGGCCCGCGTGGAAGCTGAAGGCCCGGTAGTACCCGTCCAGGAACGCCTCCCGTTCGATGCTCGTCGCGATCTCGCAGATGTCGGCTTCCCCCTCGGAGTGGATCAGCAGAGCCGTCGTGAACTCCTCCAGCACGCGCCGCGTCTGCTCGGGGGGCGGGGCATGGGGCGGGCACGTCAGGCAGCGCCCGTACATCCCGCAGCCGTACTGACAGCGCAGGCGGACCCATTCGGCGGTGTAGATCTCGTGGGCGGGGATCAGCTTCGCGTCCGTGGCGCCGGCGGCCAGCGCGAGGTCGACATAGCGGGCGAGCTGCGTGGAGGTGCGCTCCTCGGTGCGTGCCATGGTGTGGACCATCCTCCTGCAGTCCTGACGACCGGCGGCTGATTCCCCCTCGACCGCCAACATCCCTCCCGTGCCGAAGGAGGAGGGAAGGGGGCGCTGCGCCCCGAAGGGGCCCAGCGTGAGGGCGCAACAGCCGGAAGGAGGGATGCGCGATGAACGAGCTTCGCATCGGCGCGGTACGGTTCCTCAACGCCAGGCCCCTGGTCGCGAGCCTGGAGAGCATCGGGCCGCCGTACAAGGTGCTGTACGGCTCACCTTCGGGCCTCGCGGGGGCGCTGCAGCGGGGCGACTGCGATGTGGCGCTCATCCCCGTGGCGGCGTATCTGAGCGGCATCGGTGGGAACATCGTCCCGCATGTCTCGATCTCCTGCTTCGGGCCCGCCGGCACTCTGAAGCTCTTCGCGCGCTGCCCGCTGGAGGAGATCCGAACGCTCGCCCTCGACCGCACCTCGCGGACCACGGCGCTCCTGGCCCGCGCGGTCCTTGCGGCGCGCCACGGGGTGAAGCCCGAGTGCACCGTGGTCGAGGCGGATCTCGCCCATGTGCTGGATGACGCGGACGCCGCGGTGGTGATCGGCCAGGACGAGCTACTTCGCGGTGAGGGCCCGCCGCAGGCGACCGTCGAGCTGGACCTCGGTCAGGCCTGGTGGGATTGGCAGCAACTGCCCCTGGTGATGGCCTTCTGGGTCTTCCGCGAGCAGTGGTTCTCCGATCAACTCGTGGAGGCGCTCCGCGCGGCCCGCGAGGGCGGCATCGAGTGGCTCGGCCGTCTCGCCGAGGAGGAGGCGGGTCGACGCGGCCTTGAGCCGGCTCTCGTGAAGCGCTACTTCAGCGAGATGCTGAACTACGAGCTGAACGACGACCACATCCGCGGCATCGACCGCTACCAGGGCATTCTGACCGCTCAGGGGCTGCTGAAGGCGCGAAGGGAGTTGCGGTTTGCCTAGCGGCGAGGTGGTTCAGCGGCTCAGTCCTCAGGAGCTCACGGCGCTCTTCGAGGAGCGAGACCTCGTTGCGTTGGGCCGCGCAGCCGATGCGGTACGCGCGGAGCTGCACCCCGAGGGTGTGGTCACGTATGTGGTCGACCGCAACGTGAATTACACCAATGTCTGCGTGTCGGGGTGCCGGTTCTGTGCGTACTACCGGGCGCTCGGAGATGCGGAGGCATTCGTGCTGTCCCTCGATGCGCTGCGGGCCAAGTGCGAGGAGGCCAGAGCCCTCGGAGCGACGCAGATCTTGCTGCAAGGCGGCCTCCACCCGACGCTGCGCCTTGGCTTCTATCGGGAGATGCTCGGGGTCATTAAGGCCGCCGGGCTCCATGCGCACTGCTTCGGCCCGCCGGAGATCGTGCATCTCGCGCGGCTCGAGGGCCTGAGCGTCCGCGACTGCCTCGCCCACCTCCAGGCCGCGGGCCTCGACACGCTCCCCGGCGGCGGGGCGGAGGTGCTGAGCGAGGAGGTGCGGGCCCGGGTCAGCCCCGGCAAGTGCACCGCCGCCGAGTGGCTGCAGGTCATGCGGGAGGCGCATGGTCTGGGGATGCGCACCACTGCGACCATGATGTTCGGCATCGGGGAGGAGCCGCATCACTTCGTCGAGCACCTCCTGGCCATCCGCGCGCTGCAAGACGAGACCGGAGGCTTCACGGCCTTCATCCCGTGGACGTTCCAGCCGGCGAACACCGCCCTCGCCGCGACTCCGCCCCTCGGCGGGCACGCCTACCTGCGGATGCTCGCCATCAGCCGGCTGGCCCTGGACAACGTGGCGAACCTCCAGGCCTCGTGGGTCACGCAGGGCGGGAAGGTCGCTCAACTCGCGCTGCGGTTCGGGGCCAATGACATGGGCAGCACGATGATCGAGGAGAGCGTGGTGCGGGCCGCCGGGGTGAGCTACCGCCTGCCGCGGGAGGAGATCGTGCGGCTCATCGAGGACGCGGGGTTTGTGGCGAAGCAGAGGGACTGCTACTACGGCGTGGTGGAACAGGATGGACAGGACACTGCAGGATAACGCCCGTGCCGCTATCCTGCAGTATCCTGTCCATCCCGCTCCACCCAAACATGCCTCGTCGTACTGCCGTCGTCCGGTCGGATCGCGTCCACCTCCGCCTGGATCAGCTTCTGCCAGTCCTCGTAGATCACCGGGCGCAGCCGCAAGCGTCCGGTCGCGGCTTCGGGCCGGTGACGCTCGGGCAGTTCGACGATCGCCCGCGTGCCGCCCGCTTCGCCGGGCTCCAGTGTCACCGTGCCGCCGTGTTCGCGCGCGACCTGGCCCACCACCGCCAGACCGTAGCCCGAGCCTGTGGCCTTGGTGGTGAAGCCGGGGTCGAAGGCACGGCGGAGCTGCTCCTCGGTCATGCCCGGGCCGGTGTCCTCGAACACCAGCCGCACCCCGGCACGAACGTTCAGGCCGGGGGGCGCCCCGGCTCGCCGGATCGGCTCCGCCCGCACCCGGAGCGTGCCCCCGGTCTGCATCGCCTCGAAGGCGTTCACCGTGAGGTTCCGGAACAGCTGGGTGAGCCGTCGGCGGTCGCCGGTGAGGGGTGGCAGGCCGGGTGCGATCTCGTACTGCACCTCGACCCCCGGGGGCTTCGTAACGATCATCTGCCGCACCGCCATGCGCAGGACCTCGCCGCAGTCGAGCGGCTCCATCTCCCCCGACGACGTCTCGATGGCCCCCAGGTAGCCGCGGATGGCGTCGAAGGCCCGCGTGTGCATCTCCATGAGCTCGGGCCCCTGGGGCTTCCCGCGGCAGCCCTCGCCCAGGCAGACCTTCCTCATGCGCGCGCCCAGGACTCCCAGCAGGTTCTTGATCTCATGGACGCGGTCGTAGCTCGACGCAAAGGCCTCCGCCTTCGCGGCATCGATGACGTGCCCCAACATGCGCGCGATGACATCGGGCGCCTCCGCCGGGACGCGGTCCACGATCTCTCGCAGCGCCCGCACGGCGACTTCGCTCGGCTGATCGTAGAGCAGGCGGCAGAGGTTCCGCAGCGCGGGGTCGTACCCGGGGTCGGCGATCACGGCCTGTCCGAAGCACTCGGCCGCCTCGCCAAACGCCCCTCTGGCGCGCGCGAGCACGCCGAGGTTGTTGTGCGCCGGGGCGAAGCTCCGCCGCAGTCCCAGGCAGCCCATGTAGGCGGCCGCGGCGGCCTCGCGCGTGGCCTCCTCGTCGTCGAGCACCGTCCCGAGAAGGTAGTAGACGAGGTGCGCATCGGGGAATAGCGCCACGAGGTCGTCGCGCTCGGCGAGGGCGCGGAGCGCCTGGATCGCCTCGGCCCGCGCTGCGGGGTCGGTGCGGCGCCGACGGGCGCGGAGGACGGCCAGGCGGAACTGTGCCGGCAGATGGTCCGGGTCCAGCTCCACAGCTCGTCGGTACGGCCCCTCGGCTTCGGAGTCGGGGGTCTCCGCGTCGTACTCGTGGGCGTGGCCCAACTCGTAGTAGAGCTCGGGGTTGTCCGGCTCCAGCTCGAGACAGTCTTCAAGGGCGGCCTCGGCCTCGCGCCAGTTCCCGCACGCCATCTGGGCGATGGCCAGGTCGTGCG
>Ga0233425_10011400_pt1 | contig 10386 bp, 14 predicted proteins | sample Watercolumn_Towu_2_FD_181712 | JGI IMG/M metagenome (GOLD analysis project Ga0233425, IMG submission 181712) | Freshwater microbial communities from Lake Towuti, South Sulawesi, Indonesia - Watercolumn_Towuti2014_140_MG | ecosystem: Environmental > Aquatic > Freshwater > Lake | place... | reverse complement strand
GCTGGCTGGCTGGCTGGCTGGGCAAGAATCGGGCCAGTAGGGTGTGTGTCATCGCTGCCCTCTTGAATTAATTATCGTTGTTACAGGTTATGGATTATGTCTTTAGGCCTCGTGGGGCGCCTCGAAGGATAAAAATGCCTAATTCGTAAATCGCATATCGTACTTCGTACTTGGCAAATGATATTATTAACGATTTACAAAGTACGAACGATGAGCGACGGTTATTTTATTTTCGTACAAGACAGAGAACTAAAATCTCCTTGAATTCCCCAAAGTGTCTTTTTTTATTATAAGAATTATCCGATGCCAAGAAATATTCCCATCACGTTTTTCTTCTTGCCTTTTCTTGTTAAACCCTTTCGGCTGTCTTAAACAGACATCAGAAAGCATGAAAATCCCCTTTACCCCCTTTGTTAAAGGCGGGTTTTGAAGTCTCTCTTTGAAAAAGGGGAATTAAAGGGAAACCTAAAGAAGACGATTCCTCAAATTGAAAGGGGAGGAGGAAGGATTAATCCGGTATTTGTTTAAGTCGGCAGGAAAGCAAAGCTGGGGAAGAATAAAAGGGATTTTGATGTTCCCTGCTCCTCATATTTCCTCTCACATCTCCCAGCCGCCGCTGACTTCCAGAGCGGCGCCGGTGATGAAGCTGGAGTCTTCCGAAGCCAAAAAAAGCACGGCCCGGGCGATTTCTTCGGGTTGAGCCATTCGGCCCAAAGGTGTTTGGGCGATGATTTCCTGTTTAAATTTCTCGGCCATCATCTTCTGAATCGTCGGGGTCTCGGTCAGACCCGGCAGGACGGCATTGACCCGGATGCCGAACTTGCCCACTTCTTTGGCCACACTCTTGGTCAGACCCAGAAGGCCGGCCTTGGCCGTAGCATAGGCCACTTCCCCTTTCCCACCCGTTTTACCGTAAATCGAAGAGAGCGTAACCACGGAGCCGGATTTTTGTTCTCTCATTACCGGCATGACCGTGTGCATAAAGGTCATGGCCCCCTGCAAATGGACCTGTAAAACAGCCTGCCAATCTTCTACGGAAATCTTAAAAATCCCTGCCGGACGGTCAAATCCGGCGTTGTTGATCAGGATATCTATGCGCCCCCAGCGATGCCGCACATCTTCAACCACCTTGTGAACCTCGGAGGGCTGGGCAATGTCGGCGGCTAAAAAAAACGCCTCCCCTCCAGAGGATTCTATTTCCTTTAAGGTTTCCAGACCGGTTTCCCGATTCCAATCCACCAGGGCGACCTTGGCCCCTTCGGCCGCAAAAAGCTCCCCGATGGCCCGGCCGATTCCCTGCCCCGCTCCGCTGACAATGGCTGTTTTTTCTTTCAGTTTCAAAATCTACCTCAATCTGACCTTTTCCGAACCCCTTTCAACTCCCGATCGTGGAGGCCTTTCATCCTTGATCTCCCGGATCATGCTTTCCATTTCCTGGCGAAAGTCGACTTGGAAAAGGAGATAACGGGCCTGCTGTTCCGGTTTTAAAAGATTAAGTTCCTCATCTTCCTGTTTCACTCTTAGTTCGCGATAACTTCTGTTTATAGTCCTAATGCGCGAAACCAGATCACGCATCTCTTTCTCGGGCAGATGCCTTTCCCGAAGCAGGTGTCTTAACTTCTGAATATCTTCCAATTGATCCCTTCTGAGTTTCTTTTTCGTATCCTCATAGTGATTCGATACGGCGAAAAACTTGGCGTTCTCCTCCCTGTCGAGTTTCAAGGCCTCGGTCAATTTCCACATCTTAATCATCTGGATTCGCTCATGGGCTTTTTCATGGGGAGTCTTCAGGTCCCTTCCTTGCTGAGCCCAAGAAAAAGAACTCCCCAATAAAAAAATAAAGGCGACAATAATAGTCTTAGGCAGCATACCTTCCTTCCTCCTTAAACCCGACAGATCGGCCGGTCTGAAGTTTATCTATTAATAATTCCAATTCCTCTTTATTCAATCCATCCAGAGAGAGAGAGAGATCCCCGAATGGTTCATCATTGGTCCGCAAAAACGTTTGGTTGGGCAAATCCTTTCCCAATTGAGCTACAACCTTTTTCTCCAAACGGGAGGATTCTTTGAGAGACAACGTTTCTAAAATCGTCGCGAGAGATTCCCCCCCCCTCTCCCCCGGCCAATCGGAAAGAGCCCCCTCCACCCCCGGTGGCCGGGGGGGATTTTTGAAGTGAATCGTATAAATATAAACCGGGGTCAAGAGGATAAGCAGCAGGGCCGTGGCCCAGGCATACCCCGGCCATCGGAAGGGGCGGTCCCAGATTATTCTAAACCAGGGGATTTCCCTTGGCTCAGTCCTGGCCTGACGAACCTGACTCATCACCTCGTTGGTCATTCCCTTCCAGAATCTTTCTCCGGGGTCCGGAAGTCGGTCATGCTTCAGAAGCCTTACCAATTCCTGGGTTTTCCGGTATTCTTTTTGACAATCCGGGCAAACGAGAAGATGTTCCCTGACCCTTTCAGCCCAAGGAAGGGCCAAAAGACCTTGAGAATATTCTCCGATCAGTTTCTTTGTCTTATGGCAGGAAATGGTTTTCATCTTCTTTAAGTCTTCATCCATTTTTTAAGGTTTCCCATGGCATGATGGAAATTGACCTTGGCTGAATTGGTTCCCATGGCCAGGACAGTTCCGATCTCCTCAAAGGAAAGCTCTTGGTAGATCCTTAAAGTCACCACCATCTTCTGCTTTTGAGGCAGTCGCTCCACGGCATCTCGTAAGGTCTGAAGCGATTCTTTTTCCAATACATCACCTTCTTGATCGACCGTCAAATCAGCGACCGGCAGTTCATCCAGTGAGGCAAACTCCCGATTTTTATTTTGCCGGAAAAAATTATTACACTGATTCACCCCGATCCGGTATAACCAGGTTTTAAAGGCCGACTCCGACCGAAATCCTTTGATATTTTGATAGGCCAGCAGGAAAATCTTTTGAACCGTATCTTCGGCCTCTAGAGTATTTTTCAAGGTCCTGAGGACAAAATAATAGACCGGTTTCTGATAGCGCAGAACCAGTTCCTCAAAGGCCAGGAGGTCCCCGTCTTTTACCCGCTGAACTAACTGGTCGTCGGTCATTTCCGATCTTTTATTGATATTAGACCCCAAAAGCGCAAAATGGTTAAAAGGGCTAAGGAAAATTTAATTTTAACCTTTGCCCCCTGTTAAGAGTCAAACTATACAAAAAGGAAGAAAGGAGCGCGCCATGAAAAAATCTATTATTCTTTTCCTTGTCATCTCCTTGATGATCACCCTGATTGCAGTTCCCCAGGCCTCTGCCGGCCGCCGGTTTTGGCCAGGCTTGGCGCTGGGAGTCGGTTCAGCCATAGTCCTGAGCCACCTGTTAAACCCTCCCAGGGTGTATACCTATTATGCGCCCCCGGTTCCGGTGTACGCCCCTCCGGCTCAATATTACCCGGCTCCCCCTGTTGCCCGGGATCGGTGGATTCCAGGTCATTGGGTAGAAAATTACGGCCCTTATGGGGCCTATTCTCGATACTGGGTTGAAGGGCATTGGGAGCGATATTAGGAACCAGGCAAGAGGTACGAGGCTTGAGACGATAGGGAGGGAAAGAAAAACAGGAATACCAACCCATAGGCCCTGGCCCATTGCCAACAGAAGTTGTTTTCATCCTTCATTATGTCCAAAGGCCCTGAGCATCAATGTAACGACCATTGCATAACCAGGGCATCCTCCCCCTCGAGGGCGTAATATCGGGGACGACGATAGAGGGTTTTAAATCCAAGGGCTCGGTATAATTCCAAGGCCTCCTGGTTTGAGGGGCGGACTTCAAGGAAGATGTCCGGGGCCTTTTTCTCAATCGCCAAATCAAAAAGAAAACGCAAAAGCCTACTTCCCAGCCCCTGACGCCGAAAAGCAGGGTGAATCGCCAGATTGATTACTTGAAACTCATCGACTATCACCCAGAAACAAATATATCCTAATACCGATCCCGCGGGTCCCTGGCGGATCACATATATTGTTGGAGGAGTCTTGCTTAATTCGGACAAAAATTGGGTTTGGGTCCAGGGTTGAGCAAATGATCCCGCCTCGATCTCCATTATTTCAGGCAAGTCTTTTTCTTCGGCAGGACCAATAATCAAGTCAGGCTGCTTTATTTGAACTCCTGTTTCAATATCTCTCCGGCCAAAGCAATACTGCGCAGGCCGTAGGCTTTTATTTCCTGGGCCGTAAGGTTTAATGATTTCCCTTCCCTTCTGGAAGCCATGCCGATCAGCATCGGCAGATTGACTCCGGTGACCACTTCGACCTTTCCTTCGGCCAGAAAGGAAAGACTGATATTGGAAGGTGTTCCTCCGAACATATCCGTCAGCAATATGACCCCGTCGCCGCTATCAACCTTTTCAATGGCTTCGGCAATCTTCTCCCGCAAGTCTTTTTCCTGATCCTGGGCATTAAGAGAAACCGCCAAAGTTTGCTTGAGGCTTCCGACAATAAATTCGGTTGCTTTAAGAAGTTCCTGGGCTAAATTACAGTGGGTAACGATAACAATGCCAATCATAAACCTGTCCGCTCTTTATCCTAAACGAATATCCCTATGACGGATATTGATTAAAAGTTTCTGTTTCTTTAAAAAATCGGCAAGACTGTTGATGATCATCACCGATCGATGTTTTCCGCCGGTACATCCTATGGCAATGGTCAACTGTGACTTCCCCTCTTTCTGATACTGAGGCATCAGGAAAGAGATCAGGGCATAGAAATCTTTTAAAAAGACCTTCGTTTCTTTCCATTTCGAAATATAATCGATGACCGGTTTTTGATTCCCGTCCAACTCTTTTAACTCGGTAACAAAAAAAGGGTTAGGCAAAAAACGGACATCCATGACGATATCCGCTTCGCTGGGAAGCCCGTATTTATAACCAAAGGAGATCAAATTGACCGTCATTTTTACAGGCTGCGCCGCCCTGGAAAAGAGCCGGATGATCTCTTCGCGAAGCTGATGGATATTAAATTGACTGGTATCCAGACAATAGGTGGCCAGCCTTTTAATGGGGGCCATCTTTTTATTTTCAAGCCGTATCGTACTGGAAAGCAGCCGGCGTTCCCCGAGAGGATGATGACGACGGGTCTGGCTGAAACGGCGAATCAGCACATCGTCATCGGCTTCCAGAAACAAAACTTCAATCAGGTATCCTTTTTCCTTAATATCTTGGAAGATCTTGGGGAATTTGGCCAGAAAGTCTTTTCCCCGAAGATCCATAACCAAGGCAATTTTTATAACCTCCCGGGAAATCTGATCCTTCAGCCCCAGGAATCGGGGAAGGAGCGTAACGGGAAGGTTATCGATACAGAAAAATCCGATATCTTCAAAGGCCTTCAGCGCCGTGCTCTTACCGGACCCGGAGAGACCGGAAATAACCACCAATCGAATATTTTTTTTGGCCTTTGAGGGCATGAGATGTACGAAAAAGGGTCCTAGGATTCGAGGATTCTAGTGTTCAATAAAAGCCAGTATAAGGTTCACGGTTTAGGGTTTAAGGTTTACCTTGGACCATACACCTTGAACCTTTAACTTTTCTTTGACTCCTCGACCCCCTGACCCCTTAAATCCTTCTTTTATTATTAATTTAATTCATCTTGTTCCTGAATAACCTTTTGCAATTCATCCCGATCGGAGGCCCTGGCGAGACTCTCCTTGAAGACGCTGTTTTTTAAAAAACGGGAGATTTTAGCCAGGGCTTTTAAATGAAGGGCCGCTGAATCCTCCGGTGCCAGGAGGACAAAAAAATAGTAGGCCGCCTTGCCGTCCATGGAATCAAAAGCAACGCCTTGGAGTGACCGTCCAAAGGCGATAACCATCTGATCCATGTCCTTCATTTTTCCATGAGGGATGGCGAATCCTTCTCCTATTCCGGTACTACCCAACCGTTCCCGTTCCAATAAAACCTGGAGGATTTCCCCCATCATTAGCCCCGGATTACGGGAAGAGATAACCTCCGCCAATTCGGTCAGGACCCCTTCTTTATTCTGGGATTTCAGGTTAGGGATAATCAACTCAGAGTCTAAGTATTGACAAATTTTCATAATAATTCTCATGCCCCTTTGGGGCACTGGCTGAAAATGGACTAATTCGTATATCGAATCGTACTTCGTATTTTGTAAAAATATCGTTTATAAAGCACCAAGTACGAAACGCGATATACGATATACGAACGACGAGAGACGGTTTTTTTTCGTCCTAACTCGCTGGTTCGATCAAACCAAAATTTCCATCTTTCCGTCTATACAACACATTGATCAGTCGGGTTTTGGAATTGGTAAAGACCAAAAATTCATTGCCGGCCAATTTAAGCTGCATAGCGGCTTCTTCCACGTCCATGGGTTTGGCAAAAATCCTCTCCGTTTTGACGATCTGCGGGGCCTTTTCCTCTTCCGGTTCTCCTTCCTCTCCAATCTTTTTTCCCTCACCGGGCAGGGTCTTGGGTTTTCCTTCGGCTTTATGCTCTTTGATCTTTTCCCGGTGCCTTTTAATCTGCTTTTCGATTTTATCCAGGACCATATCGATAGCCGAATATAAATCCCCCGTCTCCTCCTGGGCCTTAATCTTCAGCCCGTTGGCCGAGATGGTTACGTCGGCCGAATGCCGAAATTTCTGAATGGAAAGAACCACATAAATTTCTATGGGTTCTTCCATATATTTTTTAAGACGATTCATGCGGTTTTCAGCATAATCTTTGAGATGATCCGAAGGATCGACGTTTCGGAATGATACGGAAATTTGCATATTACCTCCTGCTTTTTCGCTTTTATTGCTTAATTATTCTCTTCCAAACCCTCGGGTTTTTTAGAACGCAGCCAGTGCTGCATGGGAATTTTTTTTCTCTTGTTGGAGGGCAGTGCCCCTAAGGCCTCCCGGTATTTGGCCACTGTCCGCCGGGCTATATTGATATTATCTTTTAGCAATATCTCGGTGAGTTCTTGATCACTCAGGGGATGAAGGGGGTCTTCCTGAGCGATCAATTGTCTGATCTTTTCCTTGACGCTTTCCGAACCGACGGATTCACCATTGGCTCCTGAAAGGGAGCTGTTAAAGAAAAACTTCAATTCAAATATGCCTTGCGGGGTATGAACGTATTTATTGGTGGTCACCCGGCTGATGGTCGATTCATGCATCTGAACTTCTTCGGCCACATCTTTTAGTATCAATGGCTTCAAATGGGACACGCCCTTATCAAGAAATTCCCTCTGAAACTTAAAGATACTTTCGGCCACCCGATAAATGGTCCGCTGCCGCTGGTGAATGCTTTTGATCAACCAAATGGCTGAACGAAGTTTGTCTTGGATGTATTCCCGTGTTGTTTCGGAGACCGCTCCTCTTTGACTTAAGGCCTGTTTGTAAAAGGCGTTGATCCTCAAACGAGGGAGGCCGTCTTCGTTTAAAACGATATGGATCTCTTCCCCTATCTTAAAGACATAGATATCCGGGCTTATATACTGGGCCTCTTCGTCGCTGTAAGGCCGGCCGGGTTTAGGGTCCAGGGCTAAAATAATCTCTATGGCCGGAATAATCTCTTCGATCGGTGCCTGGAGAGCTCGGGCAATGGCATGATAATTCTTAGTCTCCAAAGAATGTAAATGATCTTGAATGATCCCTTCCACCCAGGGGTTGAGATGACCGAGATGTCGGGTCTGGATCAACAAGCATTCCCGGAGATCCCGGGAAGCCACACCCAAAGGGTCAAACTCCTGAATACGCCGGAGAACCTTTTCCACCACGGCCATTTCCTGGCCGGAGCTTTGGGTAATCTCCTCCAAAGAGGCCATCAGATAGCCGTTCACATCCAGATTCCCGATGATTTCCGATCCGACCCCTTCCTCCGGCGGCGTTAGATTGGAGAGAGAGAGCTGCCACATCAGGTGGTCAACCAAGGAGGTCTTTTTGGAAACGATGTTTTCATAAGAAGGAACATCTCGATCCTCCGAGATATCTTCACTCCGGGGGACATAATAATCATTGAGATAATTATCCCAATCCATGTTTTCAAAGGCCTGTTCCCCTATGGTCACCTCCGTCTGCCGGTCTTCCATATCGACTTCCCCGTCCCCGGGGGATTTTTCAACCAGAGAGGGTTCCAGGTCTTCACTTAAGGACTCTTCCAAGACCGGATTCGCCTCCAGTTCTTGGTGAATGTTTTCTAAAAGTTCCAGCCTGGAGAGCTGCAGCAGTTTGATCGCCTGTTGTAATTGGGGCGTCATGATCAACTGCTGGCTTAATTTTAATTGTTGTTTAATTTCTAAGGCCATTACTGTAACCTGAAATTGTCACCCAGGTAGATCTTACGGGCCGTTTCACTCTCCGCCAACTTATGTGGTTGGCCCTCTTCCAAAACGGTTCCCTGATTAATAATATAAGCCCGGTCGCAAACGGAAAGAGTCTCCCGGACATTATGATCGGAAATAAGTACACCGATATTCCTCTCTTTTAACCCCTTGATGATATTTTGAATATCGTTGATGGCCAAGGGATCAATACCGGCAAAAGGTTCATCAAGCAGGATAAATGACGGAGAGGTGACCAAGGCCCTGGTAATCTCCACCCGCCTCCGTTCTCCGCCGGAAAGAGAATACGCTTTATGACTGGCCAAATGGGTCAGTTTTAGTTCTTGAAGGAGGCCGGCTAAACGGCTTTGCCGCTCCTCTAAGGAAATGTCCAAGGTTTCTAAAATTGCCATGATATTTTCGTCCACGGTCAATCTGGTAAAGACGGAAGGTTCCTGGGGCAGATAATTGATGCCTCTCCGGGCCCTCAAGTACATGGGCAGTTCGCTGATATCTTCATCGTTTAATAAAACCGTCCCTTGGTCGGGATGGGTCAGACCGACGATCATGTAAAAGGTGGTCGTCTTGCCGGCCCCATTGGGTCCCAGCAAGCCGACGATCTCCCCCTCTTTTAATTGCAGGGAGACCTTGTTGACCACCGCCTTGCGATGATAAATTTTCACCAGGTCTCGAACCGATAATTCCTTCATGATCTCCCTTATCCCGGTTTCCACAAAGGGCGGGATTACTTTTCTTCCTGATGGATCACGGCCTGCACCCGAGTCGATCCTTTACCGGTTACCTGACTGCGATTTTCCTTAAGCCAAACGGTTATTTCGTCTCCTTTAACCAGGTTTTTCCCCTGCCAGACCTTTGGATTACCGGAAAGAACGATACGTTGTTCGGTATTATAATAAGTGGCCGTCTCTCCGGTGGCCACGTCTTTCCCCCGGACAATCTTAACTTCGCCGCTGGCGATTATCTTTTCCACACGGTTCTGCTCGCCTGATTTTTTCTTTTCCCCTCGATCGGCCTGGCTTAAGGGAATTTTTTCTCCGAGATCTTCGGTATAATAGACGACGATCTTATGGCAATAAATAATAAGAGGGTCTTTGCCCGGCTGTTCCTGTTTGACAATTACCGTTCCCGAAAAGGTGGCCATTTTATTTTTATTATCCGCCTCCAGGGTGTCGGAAGTAATCACAATGGGACGATTGCTGCCCAAGATTTCCTTGTCTTTTTCAAAGGACCAACAAGGACGAACCAATCCGGTCCAGATGAGTCCAAGGGCCACAAGCCATAAAACCGGTCCCAGCCGGCCCATTTCACTTCTTATGTTTTTCTTTCCCATGATCCGTTTGTCCTTTAACCGATTTTTCCATATCCGGAAGACAATCAAGATGAAAGAGTCATCTTGGCCTTTTTCCTGACTTTCACCAGCTGGGTATCCAGGTTCATCGTCATCCCCTGGCCATAGATGGAGACATTAGGCCCCTTAAAGGTAAAGGCCTCATCCGTGTAAACTTCCCTCTTTTCATCTTTATAGTAAAGAGATGGAACTTTAAGTTCATATCCATCGGGAGTGGAAATGACTACTTCCCCTTCGATAAATACGTTTTTCTTTTGAGTATCCAACCGTCCCAAGTTTCCCACCATCGTTAAGGGCCTCTCCCCTTTAGGATAGTACGTCAGAGAAAGCTTTTTACAGGCAACCTCATTTTTTGATTGTTGATAGGTAACCACTTCGGCCTTCAATTCCCACAACTTGATCCCGTCTTTAACTTGGACGAAATTGATTTCTTGCAGGCCGACTTGCCCTGAAGCCACTGGCCCGGCAGAGGTGGGTGGAGGTTGGGTTGGAGGTTTTTGGGGCCTAAAGGCGTACAAACCGATCCAAAAAGCAACCACACAAAGAATACCAATAATCAGTATATTCTTTATTTTTTTCACTTTATTTCAAATAATTCTCTAACCGATATCGATTCTTTCCGGAGCAATGACTAAATAAGTAAGCCCCTTTTATTTTTAGTATAAACAAAACTTTGTTCCGGGTCAATGGATTCCTGCGATCTCCTTCATCCCTCCCTCTTGGTAACATTTAATTA